>Ga0209723_1000371_pt1 | contig 85947 bp, 63 predicted proteins | sample BiotimSIPDNA_2_FD_185750 | JGI IMG/M metagenome (GOLD analysis project Ga0209723, IMG submission 185750) | Anaerobic biogas reactor microbial communites from Washington, USA - Biogas_R2 time_0 SIP DNA (SPAdes) (version 2) | ecosystem: Engineered > Bioreactor > Anaerobic > Unclassified | place... | reverse complement strand
ACGAGCGCGATTCGATAATTTGATGTTCACCATACAATCTCCAATAGCCCATGCTAAATCAGGGAGATGGAAGACTAACCTTTTCTTTCCGGACGATCAAGACTATAAGAGACTCTTATGATTCCCGCCGGCCGATGGCTTTCCGGCGCAGAGTTCTGCAGCACAAGGCAGAAATTTTGCGGGACATCTGGTCGAACTCCTGATTTCGTCCTACACTTCTAGCACTACGGGTCAAGGACCGGCCTTATCACGACGGCCGGGGGTAGGATCAAGCTTTTCAGAATTCAGGTGAAGTGCTGTAAAACAGGAGGGATATCATGGCGTATCAGGCAATGAATTTCGAAAGACTGCTCGGCTCCGAGGGTTTCAGTAACCAGCTGCTGACAAATCATTTCACGCTCTACAACGGCTATGTAACCAATACCAACAAGTTGCTGGAAGAGTTCGCCGAGATGGAGAAGCAGGGGAAGATCGGGACCCCCCAGTTTGGTGAGCTCAAGCGCCGGTTCGGCTGGGAGTTCGACGGTATGAGACTTCACGAACTGTATTTCGGAAATATGGTCAAGGGAGGCATGGCGCCCGACAAAGGGGCTTCTCTCCAGGCGAAGATCAACCAGGATTTCGGGTCGTTCGACAACTGGGTGAAGATGTTCAAGGCGGTAGGTACGATCCGTGGCATCGGCTGGGCCGTCCTTTACTATGATCAGGTCGGCAAACAGCTGTTCAACACGTGGATCAATGAACACGATACGGGACACCTCGCAGGTGCGGTTCCAATCCTCATAATGGATGTTTTTGAACACGCCTTTATGACCGATTACGGGCTGAAGAGGCCCGACTACATCGAAGCCTTCTTCAAGGCGATCGACTGGTCGGTTGCGCAGAAGAGATTCGAAGCAGCCCCCAAACAGGCGTAGTCCGTCTGCCAGGGACGGCCGGCCTTGCCGGTCGTCCCGGACTCACGCACCGGCTATAGCGTCGACGTGGGTCACGAGAAGATGCCCCAGTTCGAAAAGGCGGCAGAAGCCGTTGCGGACTTTCAGCGCCGGATCCCTGGTCTGATCCTCTTCCTTGAAGCGCGTCGCGATCTGGTTGATCTGGTCCGCCAGCTCCGAGTCGGTCAACAAAGCGACGATCTGCAGTATCTCGACAATGCGGTATAAAGCGTTGAGCAGGTGCTCCCATTCTGTTGCCGCCGCCGCGGATCCTGCCGCAAACCGTTGTTCCAACTGCCTTATCGCCCCGGTCATCACCTGGTTCTGATCGAGCGCGATGCTGATGAGCCCGAGAAGAGGGAAGCATGCGCGCAGCGCGCCGGCCGACATCTCGATGGGCTTCCCTGATTTCGTACTCAGGTGCACCTGTTCGTCCACCTTGGCGATCAGGGCGGAAGACTCCGGATTCCCTTCCGTGAACTGATGACTGAGGGTGTTGAGACTGTTGTAGATGGAAAAAGTGGCGTTGAGGATCCGGTCCTCATGATTCCGCGCCCGGCGGCTGCCTTCCCTGAAGATCAGGTGGCGCTGATCGATAAGCTTGCTGTAGCGGTCGTGACGGTCCAGCGTCCGGCTCAGTGAGGTCAAAATTTCGACGGCGTGGTTTGCAGCCACGACCGTCTGAGCCTCCACGTCTCCCTCCCGGTCTGCATACTGTTCCAGGTAATCGCGCCAGAGCTGCATCAGGAATGGGCCTGATTTTCCTTTTCCGGGTGGATAGATCATTTAATCGGTCTCGGTTGGTATAATCTGTTTCTCATAAGACAGATTACACAAATTGCAGAGATTTTGAGATGTTTAAAATTCGCGACGTTGTAATTGACCCGCCTCTTGTGCTCGCCCCGGTTGCCGGCCACACGGATTCTCTCTTTCGGCAGGCGATAAAAAGCCTTGGAGGATGCGGGCTGGTTGTCTCGGAGCTCGTGAGCACGGAGGGGATGACGCGGAATCCCGGGAACGCCGATCATCTGACCCATTTCGAGGAGATGGAACGTCCCATCTCGATCCAGATCTTCGGCCGCGATCCGGTCCGAATGGCGGAATCGGCCAGGATGGTCGAGGCCATGGGAGCGGACATCATCGACATCAATGTCGGCTGCCCGGTGAAGAAGGTAGTACGGCAGGGCGGCGGAAGCAATCTGCTGCGCGATCTTCCCCTGCTCGAGAAAATCTTCAAAGCGGTGCGGGCTGCGACTGCGAAACCGCTGACGGTCAAGATACGTTCGGGATGGGACCGGAATACGATCAACGCGATCGAGGTGTTGAAGCTGGCAGAAGCATCCGGAGTGGAAGCTCTGACAATCCACGGCAGGACCCGCTGCGACATGTTCTCCGGGCGGTCTGACTGGAGCATTATCGCCCGGGTAAAAAGACATGCCCGGATTCCGATCATTGGCAACGGAGACGTCCTTGCGCCGCAGGACGCCGACAGGATGTTTCGTGAAACAGGTGTCGACGGTGTAATGCTGGGACGTGGAGTGCTGACGAATCCATGGCTGATCAGGCAGTGCTGGGATTATCTGAACGGGACGGAAGTCAAGCAGGCGAGTCTGAGTGACCGGGCGGAGTTTATGACCGCCTTCCTGAGGAACGTGAACGACAGATTGCCGCCGCCGGTTGCGCTGGGCAAAATGAAGAAACTCGGCGGCTGCCTGTCCAAAGGATTTCCCGGCAGCGCGCATCTACGGGCACGTTTGCATTCTTCCAGTACGGCCGATGAGTTGTTCATGGCGCTCGAGGAGCATTTCGCCGGACAGCTCGGGGCGCACGGCCGGCGTCCTTAGCTGTCCGGTGGTATTGAAGCGAATCAGGCCTTTTCCTTCTTTTTGCGCCGCCATCCGAAAATTGCCGCGACCCCGATACTTATGACGTAAAGCAGCATCATCGGGGCAGCCCACATCATCAGGTTCAGGGCGTCGCCGGTCGGCGAAAGTACGGCGGCCAGAACGACAATGCCGATCATGGCATACTTGGACTTCTTCCACAGGAAACCCGCAGAAACCATGCCGAAAATCGAAAGGAAGGCTATCACTACCGGCATCTCGAACATCAGGCCGAAGCCGAGAAGCATCATATTCGTCAGGTCGAGATACTCATCTATCTTGATGACGGGTTCAAACGATGCACCCAGATCGAGGAGAAACTTGAACATGGCAGGAAGCACTATGTAATAGCAAAATGCCGCCCCCGAAAGGAAAAGGAAGAGCGAGCTCATCAGGAAGGGGATTACATAGCGTTTTTCCTTCTGGTAGAGTCCCGGTGCTATGAACTTCCACACCTCGTACAAGGTAAACGGGAGCGTCAAGAAGAAGCCTGCCAGCATGGCCACCTTCATATAGAGCGTAAACACATTGGTGACATTCGTGAAAGCGAGCTTCTTGCCGGGCGGCAGTAGTGTGGTTATCGGAAGTGCCAGAAAATCGTATATCTGGCGATGGAAGAACCAGCAGACCAGGAATCCGACTGCCACGTAAAGTGCAATGTGGAGCAAGCGCCTGCGAAGTTCATCGAGGTGCTCGAGAAAAGACATTTTGCCGGATTCATCCTGCAATTCCGAGGCATCGCCGTCAGCCGCAAATTCCTTGACTGCTTGACTCATTTAGTTTTCTTTTGATCCTGATGGGTCGTTGACGTCCCCGAGAACTTCTGACGTGGTTACGGTGCTGTCCTTGAAAATTTCAGCCATTGCTTCCTTTTCTTTGTCCATCCGCACTTCGTCTTCCCACGTCTGCTTGAGCTCATTGGAGGCTTTCTTGAATTCGGCCAGCCCCTTCCCCAGGGTTTTCCCGAGTTCCGGAAGCTTTCTCGGCCCAAAAATGAGTAGTGCAAGAACAAAGATGATTACGATTTCCTGCATCCCTAGCGAGCCCATAGCAACCACCTGCTTTCTCAGCTAATGTTGATAGCGTGGTTCAAGTCTAGATTAGGGGCTGTCGGAAGTCAAGAATGGCCCCGAGCCGCTCGGGGACCGGCGTTTCTGCTTCGGCCCCTTCAGAAACGGTCCCCGAAAAGCTACAATTACCGCTTAGTCTGAGGAGGCGGTATGGGTCCTCTACATTCAAAATCTTGTCTCTCCCGCGGGAGCCATGCTATACTCTCCCGGCAAGTGGTACCACTGGAGCCAACCCTTTATGAAACATAGATTTGCAGTTTTACTGACACTGGTGATCCTTTTGTCCTCCGTGATGGGAGGCTTACTTGGCGGCAATGCAGCCGCCAAATCGGGATCAGGCGGCCAGACTTCATCCAACGAATTTCTGGCGAACTTCACTGAAGCGGTCGACATAATTCAGCAGACTTATGTAGACAAGGTTGGCCCGGACAAGCTGGTCTATACAGCTATCAAGGGAATGCTGAGGACGCTCGATCCGCACTCGAGCTTTTTCGATCCGAAGGAATTCGCACGGCTGCGCGAAGAGCAGCACAGCAAGTATTTCGGTCTCGGGATACGGGTGCGGCCCCTTCTGCGGGACCGTGGGCGGGTTGTGATCGTGGAACCCCCTGCTATCGGTTCTCCTGCCGAGCGCAGGGGCCTGAGAGCGGGCGATGTGATTTCCCGTATCGAAGGTGAGCCGATCGACGACTGGACGTCGGACGAAGTGGTAAATCATCTGCGGGGTCCTAGAGGCACGTACGTCAATATCACCGTCGAGCGGCCGAATGTGCGGGAACCGCTTCAGTTCAGGGTGGAACGCGACGAGATCCCTCTTATTACCGTGCCTTATGCATTCGAAGTGAGGCCCGGCATCGCGTATCTGAAAATCGACAGGTTTTCCGAATCCACATCCGAGGAATTGCGCAAGAAACTCGATGCGATCGGTGAGAGCAAGCTGACGGGGCTTATCCTTGATTTGAGAGATAATCCTGGAGGGCTGCTCAACCAGGCAATTGAGGTTTCTGATTTCTTCCTGCCGCGCAACGATCTGGTCGTTTCGACCAAGGGCCGGGCCGATGGTTCAGCCAGATCTTACTCCGCGCCGACGGGCAACAGGATAAGACTCCCCGCCGTTGTCCTGATCAATCGCCATAGCGCCAGCGCTTCAGAAATCGTGGCAGGCGCTCTGCAGGATCATGATCGGGCCCTGATCGTGGGCGAAACGAGTTTTGGAAAAGGGTTGGTGCAGTCGGTGTATACGCTGCAGAACGACACCGGGATGGCCCTGACTACCGCGAAGTACTACACCCCGAGCGGCAGACTGATTCAGCGGGACTACTCGGGCTCGACTTTCGAGTACTTCTACGTGAACATTGGAGAAATCGCGCCTCCTGAAGATGTCGGACCCCGCGAAATCTTCACAACTGACAGTGGGCGGAAGGTGTATGGCGGAGGGGGGATCACTCCGGATATCATCGAGCCGATGCGTGAACTCAACCGCTTTGAGGCCCTGCTGAGTTCGAAAGACGTATTCTTCCAGTACGCACGGCGGCTGACTTCGGGCCAGGTTCCGACTGCTGAGAATTTCCGGCTTCGCGACAAGACCGGCGACTCACAGCGGAAGGCTGACGAACCGCTGCCGGCGCTGGAGATAACCGAGCCGATACTTGCCGATTTCAAGACGTTTCTTAGTGATCAGAACATCCAGTTTACCGATGAAGACATTCAGAAGAACGTCGATTTCATAAAGAGAAGGATACGACAAGAAGTCTTTATCTCTTCTTACGGTCTTCAGGAAGGATTCAGGATCGGGATCCAGGGTGATTCCCAGGTTTTGAAAGCCCTCGAAATGATGCCTGAAGCGAGGTTGCTCATGACGTCGGGCCAACTTAGCAGCCCGGCTGCGCAAAATCCCAGGAAGTAGGGCGGCACGTCCCGCCTGATCCGGGAAGAAGCTTTTCGAAACAGGGGAAACCGGTTCGCGTTTAGTGGTTTCCCCGCATACTGATTGCACGTTTCTCTCTCTGGTGACTATGAATAGGTTGAAAACCGTTCATGTGGCAGCAGCAGTGTGCGGCCTATTAGCTGCTATAACCTTAGTTGGTGCTCCCGCAGCGTATCCCTCGTCTTCAGGCGCCGCCGAAGCCTCGTCTTTGTTTATGGAGAGTCCGGCCACACCCAAACCGATACTGGACCTCATGAGGGAAGCGACGGCCAGGTATCTGGAAGGGTCCAATCTGATCAAGGCAGGGAATTCCGACGGCGCGCGGAAGGCCTTCAACCATGCCGTCGACCTGATACTGAAGTCAGAATGGGACATCAAGACCACACCTGTTCTCGACCGGTTCTTCGAGGATCTGATTTCGCGCATTGCCGATGACGAGTCGCAGTATCTGCTCGTGGCATCTGAGATTGCCGAGGAGACCGAGAGTGCAGTCGTCGACGAACTTGATGAGCTTGACCTCATACCGATCCAGATCAACACATCCCTTCAGCACGACCTTGTGTCGGATCTCGCGAAGACGAAATACGAGATTCCGATCACTATAAACGACATGGTGCTGAAATCGCTGAACTTCTGGTTGAACAGCGGTCGAAAGCATTTTGTCGACGGGCTGATACGTTCGGGGAAGTACCTGTCAATAATTGAAAAAGTCTTTCAGGAGGAGTCGATCCCCCTTGATTTGATGTATCTTGCGCAGGTTGAGAGCCTTTTCAAGACCAACGCTTATTCGAAAGCCAGGGCCAAGGGGATATGGCAGTTTGGCGAAGCCACGGCAAAACGGTATGGGCTGAAGGTCACCCGCGACGTGGACGAGCGTTCGGATCCCGAAAAATCGACACGGGCTGCGGCACGATATCTCAAGGATCTGTTCGCGATGTTCAAGGACTGGAACCTGGTGCTGGCTGCATACAACTGGGGAGAAGGGCGAGTCCAGCGACTGATCAAGACGACGGGGTTGAAGGACTTCTGGCAGCTGATCGATTTGAATCGAAAGGTGCCGAAAGAAACCAGGAATCACGTCCCGCTGATACAGGCAAGCGTGATACTTGCGCGCAATCCGGAGAAATACGGACTTCCGACCAAGCTCGATCCTCCGCTCAGGTACCATGAGGTGTCGGTTTCCAAGCCGATCGATCTGCGGATGGCGGCGAAAGTGCTCGGCACTTCAGTGGACGAGCTGAAGAAGCTGAATCCGGCGCTTAGGGGGAGCACGACGCCGGCGAATTACCCCGACTTCCGGCTCAAGGTACCCATTGATACCGATTCCGAGCAGCATGAAAAGCTGGCTTCACTTCCGGCGGTGAAAGTCCGGTTCACGGCGGACGCCTCCGGGCGTTACCGGATCCGCCGCGGTGACACTCTGTCGGGCATCGCGGCGCGGCATGGAGTCACGGTTGCGGAGCTGTGCAGAGAGAATAACCTCACCCCGCGGAGCAAGATTATAGCGGGCAAATGGCTTCAGATCCCCTCCAGACAGAGTTCGTCCAGCAGACGCGCGACAGCAGGTTCGGGGAGAAAGGCGAATTCGTAATAAATCAATCGAAGGCGCCTCAAAGTCAGAACATTTCCCGGTGGTCGAACGTATTAGTCAGAGTCGGCACAAGGAGTGTGAGCTGTGGGTATGGACTTGTCCAAACTCGATGCGTTGACTGGCCAGGGGCAGAAGAGGACCAGGCGTTCGTATGCGGCGCTCTGGGAAGCGTTTCTGATTGCGGTCGATTCAATCTGGACGCACAAGCTGCGTTCTTTCCTCACGCTGCTGGGCATCATCATCGGCGTCGCCTCGGTCGTGACCGTAGGGGGCGCAATAGGGGGGCTTGGCGAATATGTATCCGAGCGCCTCTCTTCCGCATTTGCAAGTAACACCTTCATTGTCTCGCGGTTTGCCAGGGTGAATGTCTCCGCCGAGGAGTGGGAGAAGCTGATCAAGCGCAATAAGAATATCTATCCGGAGGATATGCGCGCCGTAGAGGATAAATGTGACAGCTGTGAAGCCATTTCGCCGTTGATCCGGCAGACGGACGATGCAAAGCGCGGAAACCAGACCTTCTATGACGCCGCCATCTCCGGCGTAAATGAGGATATGCCAAGGATTCAAACCCTCGATCTTGCCGAGGGACGCTTTATCTCGGGCTTTGATGTCGCCCACGCCCGCAACTATGCCGTCATCGGTTCTCAGGTGCGCGAAGAACTCTTCGGCGCCGCGGATGCCCTCGGCAAAACGATAAAAATCGGCGGCGACAATTTCACCGTGGTTGGAGTGGAAGTCCAGAACGGCAACATGATGGGGCAGTCGCTGGACAACAACATATATATTCCTTACACCACATTTCTCAAGAAATATGGACTGCGCAGATCTATTCAGTTTCGTGTGAGGGCCCCGTCGGGGGATATGCTTGAGGCGACCCAGGACGAGGTCAGGCAGATACTGCGGGTGCGGCACAAACTGAAACCCAACCGGGAAGATGATTTCGACATACTTGCCAGCAGCGCCGTTCAGGATATGGTGGGCCAGCTCACCGGAACGATCGCCATGGTCGTTACCCCGATCACCCTCATTTCGCTGGTCGTCGGGGGGATCGTGGTCATGAATATCATGCTGGTCACCGTCACCGAGCGGACGGTGGAGGTGGGAACGCGCAAGGCCGTCGGTGCGAAACGGAGCGACATCCTGCTGCAATTCCTCGTTGAATCGGCTCTTCTTGCTTCAATCGGGGGAGTTATCGGTATTCTGCTTGCCTACCTGCTCAGTGCGGTAGTCGAATCGGTGACTCCGGTGCCCATGCACATCACCATCGGCTATATCATTATGGCCATTCTTACTTCGGGCGGAATCGGCGTCATATCCGGCCTGTATCCTGCGCATAAAGCTTCGAAGCTTAACCCTATCGTCGCGTTGATGAGAGAATAGCGGTATTCCGCTCGAAGGTGCGAACAGATGATCGACTATCGTGAGAATCTCAGCATGGCGTTGGAAACACTCCTCGCCCACAAATTCCGGTCGTTTCTGACCGTCCTTGGAATTGTGGTCGGGGTGTCGGTCGTCATCGTGATTGCATCCATTCTGACCGGGATGAGGGACAGCGTTGTTTCCCAGATAGAAGATCTGGGCGCCAACAATATTTTTGCCTTCCACCTCAACACCGGGGTCCAGATGGGACGCGCTTCGAGGGAGGAGATGCTGCGCAAGCCTCTCAAGGTTGAGGACGCGCTGGCGATAAAAGAAAACTGCCCTTCGGTGCAGGATGTGAGCTGGAGAGGACTGGTGGCCAGGAGCCGGATAACGATTCAGCATAAAGGAAGCACGCTGCGCGGCGCGGAGTTCATGGGCGTCTCCTCGAATTACGGAAATGTGGCGAACGTAAAGGTGGAAAACGGCAGGTTTTTCACGGCGTCGGAGGAGTTGCACCGGATACCTGTGGCCGTGATAGGACCCGACTCCGCGGAAGCCATGTTTTCAAATACAGATCCGATAGGAAAACGGATACTGATAAGGGATCATCCCTTCACGGTTATAGGAGTCACCGAGAAGAGCAAGTCGGGAGGGTTGATGTCCGGCGATTCGGACAATTTTGTGATCATACCGCACGCCACTTTCCGCAAAATGATGCCGTGGGAAGACTGGCATATCCTGTTCATCCAGGCGCAGTCCGGGAAGCGAGACATGGCTTTTGATGAAGTCGAGAGTCTGCTGCGCCACAGGAGGGGAATCAAGCCGAGTGAAGAGAGAGATTTCGATCTGACGACGGCAGACCGTGTCATCCAGCAGCTCGATTCCATCCTGGTGAGTATAGGAGTTATCGCGATAGCCATCTCCAGCGTCGGGCTGCTCGTCGGCGGAATCGGCGTCATGAACATAATGCTGGTTTCGGTGACGGAACGGACCAGGGAGATCGGAGTGCGAAAGGCGATAGGAGCCACAAAACGGGATATCGTACTGCAGTTTCTTTTCGAGGCCATGACTCTGACAGGGGTCGGGGGTATCTTCGGCATCATAATAGCTCTCCTGATAAGCTTTGTTGTCGTTGCTCTCGTCCCGGCTCTTCCGTCGGTCATCCCGCTATGGGCCGTTGTGACCGGTTTGACCGTGTCAATTGCAATCGGCCTCATCTTTGGTGTCTGGCCTGCGCGCAAAGCTGCACTGCTCGATCCTATAGAAGCTCTTCGCTACGAGTAGGTTGATCCCGCAGTGGACAATATCCGCCTCTGCAGGTTAAGTTTGGATTTATTGCAACTGAAGGAGCACTTTATGGGACAGATCAGGATTATGCCGTGCCTCGACATGAAGAACGGCCGCGTCGTGAAGGGAATTCGTTTTACTGATCTGAGAGACGCCGGCGATCCGGTGGGAAATGCTTCCTATTACCAGCATGAGGGGGCCGATGAACTCGCAATGCTGGATATCGCCGCAACCGTTGAAAACAGAAAGACCCGTGTTGAATGGGTGCGCAATGTGTCCTCGGTAATCAGCATTCCGCTGACAGTCGGAGGAGGCATTTCCGAGTTGGCCGACATCGAAATGCTGCTCGAGGCCGGCGCCTCCAAAGTATCGATGAACAGCGCCGCCGTGAGGAATCCTTCACTGATAAGCGACGCAGCGAAGAAGTTCGGCGCGGAATGCATTACCCTGGCTATCGATGCCCGTCGCAACCAGGCAGTGTCGTCCGGGTTCGAGCTCGTGGTCTCAGGCGGCATGAAGCCCACAGGGAAGGATGCCGTCGAGTGGGCGAAGGAATGCGAGCGTCTCGGAGCCGGTGTCATCCTCCCCACCAGCATGGATGGCGACGGAACCCAGGAAGGATACGATTTGGAGTTTACCAGGGCTATAGCCGATGCGGTGAAACTCCCCGTCGTTGCTTCCGGGGGAGCCGGGAAACTGCAGGATTTCGCTGACGCCGTGACGAAGGGGAATGCAGGCATCCTGTTGGCCGCGTCCGTTTTCCATTTCAGAACCCTGAGCATCAGGCAGGTAAAAGAATACCTGCACGACCAGGGGATTTCCGTAGTGCTATAGCCGTAAAGCTGTCGCCTGACAGGCTGTGGGCCGTGTTCTCAGCACCAGGCAATGGCTTCGTCCGCCCGTTGCCGCCGCCCATCGTATCCAACATCTGTCGCTTGTCAATGACCGATTCGTGGCATAATGTCGGAACGTCCAAGTAACGCTCTCAGACCAGGAAGGAGAAAACACAATGGAGCAGAAGATCCAGTTTACGCTCAATGACCGTCCCGTGACCGTAACGACGGACGGGGAGCGGGCTCTCCTCTGGGTACTGCGCACCGATCTGGGACTGACCGGCGCGAAGTACGGCTGCGGACAGAGCCAGTGCGGCACCTGCACCGTAATCGTAAACAATGAAGCGATCAGGTCCTGTAATTATCCGGTGAAGAATGTAGCGGGGAAAAGGGTTCTCACGATTGAAGGGTTGGCCCTCAACGGCCGCCTCCACCCGCTGCAGAAAGCGTTCATGGAACATGGCGCGGTGCAGTGCGGATTCTGTACACCCGGCATGATTCTAAACAGCTACAGCCTCCTTCTGAAAAACCCCACACCCAGCCGCGAGCAGGTCGTCAAGAGCATGGAGTACAACCTGTGCCGCTGCGGATCCTACTCGCGCGTCGAACGCGCGGTCCTTGCAGCTGCTGCTGAAATGAAGGGAGGGGAGGCATGACGGAGCACGCGGGATTCCTGACTAGAAGAGAGTTCGTCAAAATCCTGGGACCGGGATTATACATCCTGGTTTCAGCACAGGATTTCCTCTCCGGCCAGGCGCCTAAAGGGTTCGGCCGGGGCTACCCGGAAGACTTCAATGCATATCTGAGAATTGCGGAAGATGGGCGGGTCACGTGCTACTCCGGCAAAGTCGAGCTCGGACAGGGTATCACGGCATCGCTGGCGCAGATGCTGGCCGAGGAGCTTGAAGTCCCGTATGAGTCCGTGAGCATGGTATTGGGCGATACGAAACTGTGCCCCTGGGACCCTGGGACCAACGGCTCGCGCAGCATCAAGTACTTCGGTCCGGCCTTGCGGGCCGCAGCCGCCGAGGCACGAGAGGTGTTGATCCAGCTGGCTTCCGAGCATCTCAGAGTGCCGGCTGAACGCCTGATCGCCGAAAACGGTTTCGTTTTCCAGCGGGACAATCCAGGGAACAAAGTGGATTATGGTTCCCTCGCGAAAGGAAAGACGATCGAGAGGCACCTGGAAACGAAGCCGCCGTTGAAAGCGGCCTCCGCTTTCCAGGTTTGCGGAAAATCGCTGCCGCGGGCGGATTTCCAGGACAAGGTCACAGGGAAAGCGCAGTTTGCCGGAGATATCCGGCTGCCCGAAATGCTCTACGGGAAAGTCTTTCGCCCGCCTGCCCACGGAGCCAAACTCAAGCGGGTCGATGTCTCGGCAGTGAAGCGTATCAAGGGTGCGCGTGTGCTGCAGGAAAAAGACTTTGTCGGCGTGGTCCATCCGCTTCCCGATGTGGCGGAAAAAGCTATTGCTCTCATAAAAGCCGACTATGAGCTGCCCGAAGCCACGATCAACGACGGCAACATACACGAATACATCATCAAAACCCCCGCCAGGGATAGCGTGGTCGAAGAGAAAGGAGACCTGAAAGAAGGACGCAGCCGGGCTGTTGTGACTTTCGAGGAAACCTACCGCACCCCCTATGTCGCCCATGCCCCGACCGAGACCCACACCGCGGTCGTGCATGTCGAGGGAGACACCGCGACCGCGTGGATCGGAACCCAGAGGCCTTTCGGCGCAGATGCGGAAATTGCACGGGCAATAGGGATAAGTGATGACAGGGTCAGGGTTATCACGCCCTTTGTCGGCGGCGGCTTCGGCGGAAAGAGCCAGGTCGGACAGGCGGTACAGGCTGCCCGACTCTCAAAGCTTTCCGGGCACCCGGTCCAGGTGACGTGGAGTCGCGAAGAAGAATTCTTCTATGACACGTTCCAGCCCGCAGCCGTCGTCAGGATAAGCTCCGGCCTGGACAAATCAAACCGCATTGCCTTTTGGGACTATCACGTGTTCTTTGCCGGGGACAGGAGTTCGCAGAACATCTACGACGTTCCGAATGTGAGAACGACGTCCCGTGGCAGCGGGTTCGGTGGAGGCGGACCGCATCCCTTCCCGACCGGCGCCTGGCGAGGCCCGGGGAGCAACACCAACATCTTCAGCCGCGAGAGCCACATCGATATCATGGCGGCAAAGGCTGAAATGGATCCTTTGGAATTCCGCTGCCTGAATCTCGCGGATCAGAGAATGCTGCGGGTGATCGACGCAGCTGCAGCCAGATTCGGATGGAAGCCGGCCAAGGGGCCGAGTGGACAGGGCCGGGCAATGGTCTGTCTCGACTATCTGGGAACGTACGTAGCCGCGATGGCCGGCATAAGGGTGGACAAAGACAGCCGCATCAAGGTCGAACGGGTCGTCTGCGCTGTCGACATGGGGCCGGTGATAAATCCCGAGGGAGCGCGTCTCCAGATTGAAGGGTCGGTCATCATGGGACTTGGCTACTGCCTCACCGAGGAGATGCATTTCAGAGGCGGTGCAGTCCAAGACATCGATTTCGGCTCCTATAGCATCCCGCGCTTTTCCTGGGTGCCGGAGATCGAACCCGTGCTGGTGGAAAACCTCGAGAGTGCACCGTCAGGTTGCGGAGAGCCGCCGATAGTCGGGATGGGCGCGCTGCTTGCGAATGCCCTCTTCGATGCAACCGGTGCCAGGGTTACGCAACTCCCCTTGACGCCCGCGAGAATCAGGCAGGCGAAGGCGTAAGAGGTTCTCGTACAGTGGAGAGGCTCAAAATATACCTCGTGTCTTTGCTGGGTTACTGGATTATCCGTATCGTGTGCGCAACCCTGCGCTGGGAGGTGCAAGAGGCCAGAAATCTCGATTCGATCCGGCGTGAGGGGAAGAGACTGATAATTGCTTTCTGGCATGGACGCATGTTCATGTGCAGCTACTTCTTCCGCAACCAGGGGATAGTCGTCATGACGAGCCGGAACCGTGATGGCGAGTACATGGCGCGCGTCATCGAGCGTTTTGGCTACGGTCTGGCACGCGGATCGAGCACGAGAGGAAGCCACGGGGCGACCGTCGAGTGCCTGCGCGCCATGAAAAGCGGCAGAGACCTTGGGCTTGCGGCTGACGGCCCGCGCGGTCCCCGCTACGTAGCCAAACCCGGAGCTGCATACCTCGCCCGGAAAAGCGGCAATCCGGTCATCCCGATCCACATATCAGTTCAAAGGAAGTGGACGATTCACAGCTGGGATCACTTCCAGGTTCCTTTCCCTTTTTCACGCGCCGTGGCATTGACAGGCCAACCGATCTACATCCGCCCGGATACCAATGAAGAAGAAATCAGAATCGTGGAAGAACGGATTCAGGAGGCTCTCGACGACCTGCGCCTGCGCGGCGACAGCTGGTGGGACGGGCAAACGGGTCGATAACAGCACGCACAGACGTGTGACCTTACAGGACTGGTATATACTTGGGGCAGAGGTGATTGATGAATCTGCTAATCAGAGCCTGTATGGTGTTGGTCCTCTCAGCGGCAGCCGCGGAAATCCTGCCGGCCCAGAAGTCCCGGGTACAACAGAAGAAGACGGACAGCAAAGCGCTGGCCTCCGTCGACGGTGTCACGATCACCGAAAAACAAGCAAGGGATTACGTCGCCGATGATCTGTTTGAGCTTGAACTGCAGGATCTCAGGTCCAGGGCACAGGCGGCGCGGAATGAACGGCAACTCCTCCAGCGGGCGGTTGACAGCATCATAGAAGACAGGCTGCTGCAGGCCGAAGCTTCGAAGCGCGCGGTCTCATTAGAGGAGCTGATTTCCACGGAAATTGACCAGAAAGTTCCGGAGACCACCTCCGAAGAAATCGACCTGTTCTATCAGGTCAACAGAGATCGCATCCGCGGTTCAAAAGAGCAGCTTTCGACCCAGATCGGCAACTACATCAAAGAACAGAAAGAGAAGACGGTTCGGGCTGCTCTGGTCAGCAGGCTGGAGGGCGAGCACAAAGTGACCAGGAACATCGAGCCTTTCCGGGCCGTGGTGCAACCGGAGGGGCGTCCGTCTCTTGGGCCGTCTTCCGCCCCCGTCACCCTCATCCTGTTCTCTGATTTTCAATGTCCTTACTGCAGGAGCTTCAGCGCCACCCTTCACGAAATCGTTAGACGATATGGTGAAAAAGTGCGCCTCGTTTTCCGCCAGTATCCCCTGAATGACATACACCCTGATGCGCAGCATGCCGCGGAGGCCTCGCTTTGTGCAAACCGGCAGGGGAAGTTTTGGGAAATGCACGACCTTCTGTTTGAAGACCAGGAAGACCTCAGGGAAGAGAGCCTGAAGGCAAAGGCCGGACAACTCGGCCTCGACCAGACGGCTTTTGCCTCATGTCTCGCAGCCGGGCGTCATGCAGCCGACGTCATCGCGGATCTTCGCGCCGCTGCGAGCGCGGGTGTCGAAGGGACTCCGTCGGTGCTCGTCAACGGAAGATATCTCCACGGCAACGTCCCTTTCGAGCAGATTGCGGCGGTCATTGACGATGAGCTCAAGCGCAAAAAGTGATCTCAGCTCCCGACCTCGGGCGAATCCTGTTTCTGCGCGTGACGTTCGATCACAAACGCATCTATCAAGACCGACGCAAGAACCGCGGTGGGAACCGCCATCATCGCTCCGGGAATTCCGGCAAGCTGTGCCCCGATAAGTAGAGCGATCAACACAGCCGATGCTGAGAGGTGAACCTGGGACTGCATTATCTTGGGAGTGAAGAAAGCGTTTTCGACCTGTTGATAGGCAAAGTAGAAAACAAGCACCCCTATCAGTTTCCCCCATGAATCGAAGGCTGCTACCAGTCCGGCGAGAATCACCGTCAGGATCGGACCGAGAAACGGAATGAAATTCGCCAGTCCGGCAAATACTCCGAGCATGTAGAAGTACCTGATCCCGAGCATTCCGAACACTATCACGCTCGAGGCTCCCAGGATCAGCATCAGGAATGCCTGTCCCACCAGCCATCTGCGCATGCGCCCGGCGGCGGAGATCAGGACCGGCTTCAGTCGGTTTCTTTTATCCGGAGGGAGGAGCGCCAGCCCCCAGGAGAAGACGGACTCGCCCTCGAGAATCAGGTAAGCCGTAAGCACCGCAATCCCGAAGAACGATGCTACGCCGCTTGCTATACTGCCGAGGATTGCCGGAACTCCGGAGATGACTGAGGTCGTGTAAGCTTCTATCTTACCCTGATCGATCTTGTTCAGGAACGGGATGTGGCGTATCCGTTCACCGAACGAGCTCAGTTCCTGCGGCAGCCTGGTAAGCAGCTGCTGGATGTCGCTGATGACAGGAGGCAAGCCGAACAGAAACAGAATCGTGAATGCGAGGAAAGCCGCAGTAACAATGAGCAGGATGGCCGCTCCGCGGCTGGGATGCCAGCGGATGATCTTCAATCTGTGCACCCACTGCACGGACGGGCTCAAGACTATGGCGAAAATGCAGCTGACATAGATAATAAGAAGAGAGGTCCGGATCTCGTAGGCAATAAACAGGAGAATTGCGAGCAGGAACCCAAACAGTACTGATCGATTGCTCGTATCCATTCGGTGACCGCCCCGTGAAAAATATCAAAATTCCAAAGTCGATCAATTGCAATGTATCAGCAGAGCGGCTTTCAGAACAGAGCATTCTGCCTGAACATCCGTCCAAGCCTGACAACGGAGTCAAAGACTGCCCGTCCCCTCGTCCGTCTTCAGCAGGAGGCTTGCAAGTACCGAGCTCCCCACGATGACGATTATGATGGCAACCGAAAGCAGGGGATGCATGTGCATCCACTCGGAAAGCGTTATCTTGAGTGCGGCAAAGGCCAGTATGGCGGCAAGGCCGTAGTGCAGAAACCGGAGCCCGCTGATCAGCTGGGCTATCACGATGTAAAGCGAACGCAGGCCGAGTATCGCAAAGGCGTTGGAACTGTAGATAAGGAATTCGTTCCGGGTAACGGCAAAGGCCGCCGGTACGGAATCGACCGCAAACAGAACGTCTATCATCTCCAGTCCGATGATTGACACCAGAAGCGGAGTCGCCTGCCTGATGCCGTCTGTTTCCACAACGAGATGCCTGGAATGCACGTCGCGTGAAACCGGGAGTCGTTCCGAAAGCCACAGCACCAGGCGGCTTTCCTTTCGTTGCGACGGGTCTTCTCTGAGGGTCTGGATGGCGGCGGCCATCAGGATCGAACCGAAAACGTAGTTGACCCAGTCCCAGCGTTCCAGAGCGGCCGAACCCGCAAAGATGAAAAGGGCGCGTAAGACCAGCGCGCCGAAGATGCCCCACGTCAGTGCGGTCCGCTGGTTCTCTTTCGGGATGTCGAGCGTGTTGAAGATGACCAGGAAGACGAACATATTGTCGAGGCTGAGGCTTTTCTCGATCAGGTATGCCGCCAGATACTCGTTGGCCTCATGCGCTCCGATGGCGAGCCAGACGAATACCGTGAAAGCAAGCCCTACCCCGATCCAAATCACGCTCCAGGTGACCGCCCAACCGCGCGTCGTTTCCCTGCCGCCACGATGAGAAAAGAGGTCGAGTGCAAGGAGAATCAGGAGAGTGGCGCCGAAGGAGACCCAGATCCATTGAGGCATATTGAGGTGCGCCGGTCGGAGGCGGATCTACCGCCCGCGGATAGCTGCCAGGAGTTCAGCCGAGGGTGCCGTCTTGAGAACATAGCTTTCGGCGCCTGCCTGGAACATTTTCTGGATCATCTCATTGTCTTCAAACATCGAGAGGGCAATGATACGGGTGTCGGGACTCAGCATCTTTATCCTGCGTGTCGCTTCATCCCCGCTCATGACCGGCATCGAGACGTCCATTATGATGGCGTCGGGGGCGAGAGTGCTTGCAAGGTCGACCGCTTCCTTGCCGTTGCTGGCCTGTCCCACCACTTCGATGTCAGGCTGTTCGCTCAATATGGACGCAAGACCTTCACGCACTATCTTGTGATCATCAACCACCAGTACACGGATCATGAACCGCCCTGTGCAAAGTCACTAATTTGGGTAAAAGGCGGAATCTGACTTCGTAAGTTGTATCGCAGGTGCGGCTTCCACTGCAAGTCCGGCCAAAAGCGGGTTGATCTTCCTGCGTTGCGGGAGCGGAGTCAAATCCAAAACAAGCTTCTGAGTCGCGCTGGGGAGTATCTCGACGTTTGCCCTGCCGTCCGAATAGCCAGGGAACACCACCCTCACTTCATGAAGACCCGTGGGCACGTCAGACAGACGCATCGGAGTCACCCCAACCCTTGATCCATCGAGATACACGATCGCTCCCGCTGGAGTCGTTCTTACCGCGATGCCGCCGACCGAAATCGATTCTGAGGAGCCGGAACTTCCCGTATTGAACATGCCTGCCAGAAATCCACACACGATGAACAAAACAACGACCAGAGATACTACCACAATCCACCTTTTCGGATGGACCAGATCTCCCGCTATCTCGTCGATAGACGGAGGGTAATCCAAATCGGTTCCATCCCGCGGACAGAATCTCGTGTCATCATCATATACCCCGTTGCAGAAGTAGCAGGTTCGTTTGGCGGCGTTGGTGTCCGGCGAGGAGATTTTGAGCGCAGCTAAAGAGTTGCCTGACATCATCCAATTTCCCCCTGTGCCCCGATCAGGGCTTCGAATCCGACATCCCACCCCACCTCCAGCAATTGATATGCCACAGGGTATTTTCAGCGCGATAAGAATTCGCAATTGGCCGGAAACGCCCATCAAAAGGGCCTTCCCGAATCCGGCCGGGCGCCGGTGCGAACCCGTGCGGGCGATGCCCGACAGGGAAAATTTCCCGGCACTTAGATAATAACCTGAATGAAATCAGTTGGCTTTGCCGAAGTTGCAATCTGATTGCAACACCTTTGTGCCACACTCATCAATCTAAATGAGAACCTGACCCAAATCACCGCAAACAGGGGAGGAAACGAAAATGTGGGCCAAGTCGATTTCTATCTTAATCTTATCCATTTTATCGCTGGCACTGTTGCTCCCTCCGGAAGCGATGGCAGGAGAGAGGCGGCAGCACGGTTCCGTCAACACAGTGGTCGTGCGGCCGCATTACTGGGGAGGATGGGGTGATCCATTCTGGGGAGGCTATTTTGCCCCGAATTACTACGTTCCGGATTATAGAGGAAAAATCAAGCTCAAAGGTTTCAGCGATAACGACCAGATCTATCTGAACGGCGCCTATGCCGGCACCATAGATGACATGGACAGTTTGCGGCTTGATCCGGGCCGTTACTCCATATCTATCAAGAGTAATGGAAGAGACCTGGTTAGCAGGGACGTGTACGTTGTCACGGGCAAAACCATCGAGATACGTGGAAACCAGATAGACTAGCGAGGACGACAGAATAGAGGAAAATTTACCCTCCCTTGAATGGTTCAGGAATTGCACCTGTACAGGTCCGTTGCTGCAAGACCTCCTGCCCGGATCTTTGAAGGGGGAAGTATGTTTTCTGATTTGAGCGACAGATGGTGGGCTATCGCGATCAGAGGGATCGCTGCCCTGGTGTTTGGAATTCTGGCATTTGTATGGCCGGCAATCACGCTTATCGTTCTGGCGATGTTTTTTGCGGCCTATGCTATCGTTGACGGGATCTTTGCGATTCTGGCCGGCGTCAGTGTAAAGCGGAACATCCCCACTGAAGGGGGTGTGAAATGGTGGGCGCTGCTTATTGAAGGTATTCTGGGGATCGCCGCCGGCGTCATTGCTCTGTGGCTTCCCGGAGTAACAGCTCTCATTCTTCTCTACATAATTGCACTCTGGGCCGTCGCCACCGGGTTGTTCGAGATTGTCACGGCCATCCGGCTGCGCAAAGAAATCTCGGGCGAATGGTTGATGGGGCTGAGTGGGGCCGCTTCAGTTGTGTTCGGGATCCTGCTTCTGGCGTTTCCCGGTTCCGGAGCGCTGGCTGTTGTTTGGCTTATTGGCGCTTATGCTATAATATTTGGTGTATTGCTTCTTACGCTGGCGTTCAGATTGCGCAACCGGGCGAAAGAGGCTGTCACCCTGGTATGACCCGGCCAGGTGGTTCCTGGAATTTTCGGCTGCCGGGGTGAGTTCTTCAATTTTATTCCCCCCTAAAGAACTGTGCCGAAGGTATGCCCGTCTTTCCGAGAGTTTCGGCAGTTGATCTGTAACAGCGACAGCACTTGATTGGATGTAAGGCTTTGTCACTCCGGCGGAACCAAGAGCGGAAGAGAGTTGTCGTAGGCTTTTATCCGGAAAAGAGTCAGGCGGATCGCGTACTTACGCGTCTCAGGAAAGACAGGTTTTTCCGTTCGGCGCTGGTCTCGGTCTCTGATGAGGGGAAGCAGAGGGTCGAGCGCGACCCTTCCGTCCTCTTTGTCTTCGCCGGCCTCCTCGTACTGCTCTTTCTTGCCGTTGCGCAGTTTTCACCCGCTGTTTCGTATGCCCATGCGGCAATTCTTTCGGTGGTCGCCATATTTGCGACTATTTTCCTCAGTCCGGTGCTCGGCCTCTCGTTGTCGCGGGATCTGGTGGCGGAGTACGGGGCGCGGGTGCTTCCCGGCGAAACGATGGTCATTGTCCAGTGCGAAAAACTGGACACCCGTTATGTCGCCCACCTGCTTCAAGCCGGCAGTGCGGGGAAAGCTGCCGTCTTCGTTATCCGGCCGTACCTCAGGGAACGATGGAGGCACCTGCGTCAAACGAGGGAACTCCTTTCAGCACAGCAGTTGCGGGCGTACGCCAACGCATGCGCCGCATCTCATGTCCTCGGAGCTATATCAAAACCGCGCAGATCGGTACTCCACTACCTGCTTCGATGGGAATCGATCATTGAAGAGGTGCGCGGCGATCTGGCGGAAGCGGTCGAGCTCGACGAGAGCATCACTCCATCGGCGGAATGGCTGCTCGACAACTCATATATCATTCAGAACCATATCCAGGAGATCAAAAGAAACCTGCCGAGACGCTACTACGAGATCCTGCCGGTTTTGGAAGGTGAACCCGAAGGGCTGAATCTTCGGATTCTGCGTCTGGCAACTGAATTGTCGAACAGGACGGACGGCAGCATTACGGCGGCTTCGATTTTCAACTTTCTGAGTTCCTACCAGGGGACAAGTCCATTAACGATTGCTGAGTTGTGGACCTTCCCGCTGATGCTGCGATACGCCCTGGTCGAGGATCTGGCACATCAGTCTCTGCGGGTGAGCCGCCGTCAGCATGACAGGGAGAGGGCGGATTTCTGGGCTAACAGGCTTCTCGCGGCTGCCCATCGTAGCCCGGATCGGATTCCGATGATCTTCTCCGAGCTATCCGATTCAACCCCGGCCCTTGCGCCGCACTTCGTGATCCGCCTCATCAGCCAGCTTTCAGAAGAGGAATCGGTGTTTTCGGCGGCGCAGAGATGGCTCGAGAGCAGGCAGGTCTCGATAAAAGAGACGATACGGACCGAGAACTCCCGCCAGACCAGAAAACAGGTGGCGATCGCAAACGACGTGACCACGCTGCGGAGATTCACACAGCTCGATTGGCGTGAAATTTTTGATAGCCTTAGTCTGGTGGAAGCGATCCTTGAACAGGATCCGATCTATGCCGCGAGCGATTTCAGCACCAGGGACCACTGCAGACGGGCGATCGAGGAGGTCGCCAGGCATTCGCGGGGCTCAGAAATTGAAGTGGCCAGGAGAGCGCTGCAGCTTTCCGCCCGGGCGGAGCACGAACGCCAAAAGAACGTGGCCTACTTTCTGATCGACAGGGGCAGGGAGGTCCTGGAGGACGCCTTCAATTGCTGTTTCCCGGTTACGATCAAGGTAAACAGGTGGGTCTTCCGCCATCCTGGTCTGGTCTATTTCTCCAGCGTCTCCGCCGCCCTGGCTGTCGTACTCGGAATCGGGCTGATCGCCGCCCATGAAAGTGGGGCGGGGTTCTGGAAACTGCTTGGGTTCGGGATAGCCGCCGCATTTCCTGCAAGTGAAGTCGCCATCCAGATAGTCAATTACGTCATATGCCACCTCATCCCGCCCCGCATGATTCCGCGCATGTCCTTCAAATCGGGGATCCCTGACGAATTCCGCACGCTTGTCGTCGTTCCCACAATGCTGTTGACCGAGGATTCGATACGCGAGGAAGTACAAAGGCTTGAAGTCAGATATCTGGCCAATTCCGAACCGAACCTGCTCTACGCGCTCCTGACCGATTACGCCGATGCCCCATCGTCGATGATGCCGGAAGACGGAAGGTTGCTGGAAGTCGCGCTCAGCGGTATCGCGGATCTCAATGCGCGCTACAACGGAAACAGATTCTTCCTTTTCCATCGCGAACGCACCTGGTGTGAGACGGAAGGGCGCTGGATCGGCTGGGAGCGCAAACGAGGCAAGCTGGAGGAGTTGAACCGATTTCTGAATGATGAGCCGAGAGAGGGGACGCAGTTCTCCCTCAGGATGGGCCATCAGATGTTCCTGAAGGGGGTGCGGTTCGTAATTACCCTGGATGCAGATACGGAACTGCCGCACGATGCAGCGCTTCACCTGGTCGAGGCGGTGGCCCACCCGTTGAACCGCCCGATTCTGTATCCTGATCGAAAAGCAGTCAGCCAGGGATACGGCATAATACAGCCGCGTACCGTCACCAGTCTGCCGGCGGCGACCGCGTCCTTCTTCTCCTCGATCTTTGCCAACGCGAAAGGGACCGATCCCTATGCGCAGGCGATTTCCGACCTTTACCAGGATCTTTTCGGAGAAGCCATTTACATCGGGAAAGCCATTTACGATGTGAAGGTCTTCCACCAGGTTCTCTCCGGACGATTCCCGGAACAGACGCTACTCAGCCATGACCTGATCGAAGGGAATTACCTGAGGGTGGGGTTCGACAGCACGATCGTGCTGTTTGAGCATTTCCCGTCGAATTACGGGTCGTTCATGAACCGGCAGCATCGCTGGATTCGCGGAGACTGGCAGATCTGGGACTGGCTTTTCGCCAAGGTCCCCGAAGCTGGCAACATCCGCGACCGCAATCCGCTTTCGGCCGTGGGGCGCTGGAAGATCTTTGATAATCTCCGAAGAAGCCTGGTTGCCCCCGCATGTGTTGCCGTGCTGGCCGGCAGCTGGCTGATGATGCCAAACGCGTGGTTCTGGAACGTCTTCATCGGCGTCGCCCTCCTGATTCCGGCTCTGATCCCTATCCCTATGCGGTTGCGGGAGGGCGCGAAAGGCCGGCTTTTCGTCTGGCGGGAACAGTGGACGGAATTGCTGCGCTGCGTGATTACGGCGGCTTTGCTCCCCTATCACGCCTGGGTTTCCCTTGATGCTATCGGAAGAGTCTGGTTTCGCCGCACCGTCTCGCGGCATAACCTGCTTCAGTGGGAAACCGCCCAGTCGGTGCACCGCCGTTTCCACGGAGAAAACGGTCTGGACCGCCGCGCGGTGGTGATATGCGTCGCCACGGCCGCTTTCGCCCTAATCCTGTTTAAACTCGGATTCTCCGTCTGGCCGGCCGCGATTCCTTACCTGGCACTCTGGCTCGTCTCTCCGGCGGTCCTGCACTGGATCAACATTCCAAGGCTGCCTAAGAAGAAACGCGAGCTTACCGAGGAAGAGCGGCGGTTCCTCAGGAGGACTGCAAGGGAAACCTGGAAATACTTCGACGACCTTGTAGATGCCGAGAGCAACTGGCTGCCTCCGGACAATTCACAGGAAAGCATCCGGGTAGAAGTCGCCTACCGGACGTCTCCCACCAACATAGGCTTCTGGCTTCTCTCCGCCATGGCTGCGCACGACTTCGGCTATCTGACGTGCGACCGCCTGATCACAAGCATCACAGCCAGCTTCGACACCATCGACCGGCTCGAGAAATATCGGGGGCACCTCCTCAACTGGTACGATATCAAGACGCTTGAGCCGTTGCATCCGCGATACGTATCTTCAGTCGACAGCGGCAACTTTCTCGCGAGTGTATGGACGCTGAATCAAGGACTGCGCGAACTGATTACGGAATCTCTGGTCAAACCCGAATACCTGGAAGGGATTGCCGACACACTCTCGATACTGCGATTGCGCTGGGAAAGCAGGGCGCAGATGCCGAGCCATACAAAGAATGCGCTTGGAGCGCTGGAAAGGCTCTGCCGGAACGGGTTCTCCGGACTGACCGAGGTCTGGAAGCGTATGCGTTCGATACAGGAGTCTTTCGATTCCCTGAATCGGAGTCTGCTCCAGGCGACCGACATGGTGATTGTGCCGGAGATCGGCTACTGGCTCGAGAAAGCGACGACGGAAGTCCAGGAATGGAGCCTTTTCGCGGACAGGTATTTCGGCTGGGTTCCCTGTCTCCTCGACATGCCGGAATCGTTGCAGCAGTCAGTTCAGCTGGGTCACATCCGATCGCATCTGCTCGATAATCCGCCGTTGTCTCTGGAGGAACTGGCCGATGACAAAGCGGGTCCTCTCGTGGTCCTCGAACAGGAAATCGAAGAGTTGAGCGAGGCGCCGTCCGGGTGGACTGGCCGGATCAGGGAGGAGATCGCGCAGGCGCGTCGCGAAGCGCAGAAGAGATACGGCGAAATCCGGCACATTATCGATCGTCTGCGGCGGCTGCAGGATGGCATGTCTCTTGAATTCCTCTACAGTCCCGACAGGAAACTGTTCGCCGTTGGAGAAGAAGTGGGGATGGGTCCGCAGGTCTCATCGTACTATGACCTGCTTGCGAGTGAAGCGCGGCTCACCAGCCTGATAGCAATCGCGCGCGGTGAAGTAGACACAGAACACTGGCAGGCGCTCGGCCGTCCTTTCGGACTGTTTGCGGGGAGAAAGGTGCTCTTCTCCTGGAGCGGCTCGATGTTCGAATACCTGATGCCGCTGATCTTCACCCGCACGTTTAAGCACTCGCTTCTTTATCACGCGTGCAACGATGCGGTCGCGATCCAGATAGAATACGGGCGCAGCCGTGGAGTGCCGTGGGGCATTTCGGAATCGGCGTTCAGCGCTCTCGATGTACACCAGATCTACCAGTACCGGGCCTTCGGAGTGCCGGAGCTCGGATTAAAGAGAGGATTGGGAGACGACCTCGTCATTGCTCCCTACTCGACGGCGCTTGCTTCCATGGTTGATCCGGCCGCCGCGGTGCAGAACTTCCGAAAGCTCGAAGAGTACGGCATGCACGGGCCGAAAGGTTTCTATGAAGCCATCGACTTCTCCCGCGAAAGTCGCGAGGGAAGAAAGGGGGCGATCGTCTACGCCTACATGGCGCATCACCAGGGGATGAGCTTTCTCTCGCTGGACAACGCACTTAACAAATTCCCTATGCAGCGTCGTTTCCATGCCGATCTGAGGGTGCGGGCTGCCGAAGCTCTCCTGTACGAAGAGGTTCCTCCATCCAGGATCGTGTCGCAGCTCAGCACGACCGAGGAACGGCCCCTCTCCCGGATGATCGCTCTTCCTGTCGAAGGAGTTCCCGGGCGATGCAGCAACGAGAAGACCCCGATACCAAAAATTCAGCTGCTTTCAAACGGCTCGTATTCCCTGATGGTCACGAATTCGGGCGGCGGTTACAGCCGCTGGAGAGACAATGACGTCACGCGCTGGCGAGCCGACACGACGAAGGACGACTGGGGTTCCTACTGCTTCGTGAGGGATCTCGATACCGGCGAGTTCTGGTCTGCAACTTATCGTCCCACCCGGAAGATAGACCCGGACTATACGGTTATCTACTATGCCGACAGGGTCGAATTCCGTTGCAGCTATAACGGAATTGAGGCAATCACGGAAATCGTCGTGTCCCCGGAAGATGACGTCGAGGTGCGCCGCATATGCCTGATGAACAGATCCGACGAGAGAAGGCGCCTCGACCTTACTACCTATTCCGAAATAGTTCTGGCTCCTCATGCCGCCGACTGTGCTCATCCGGCCTTCAACAAGCTTTTCGTTCACACCGAGATCCTGAAGGCGAGGCGGGCGTTGCTCGCTTTCCGTCGATCCAGCGTCGATTTGGAGCCAAGCATCTGGGCCGGCCAGGTACTCGCCTCTGAAAAGGCGCGCAAGCCGACCTTCGAAACCAGCAGAATGCACTTCATCGGCAGGGGGCGCTCACTGGATTCGCCCGCCGCGATGTCCCGCTACCTTTCAAATACATCCGGGCCTGTTCTCGATCCTGTGTTCAGCATCCGGCAGGAAGTGACGCTCGAGCCGGCGGAGAAGACTAGGCTTGCCATCGTCACGCTTGCGGCGGACTCGCGGGCCCGCGCCGAGCAGCTGATCGACAAATACAGCGATGTGGAGGCCGCCGACCGCGCGTTTGAGCTGGCATGGACTCATTCTCAGCTTAACCTCCGTTTCCTCAGGATCCAGCACGAGGACGCGCAACGCTTTCAGGAGCTGGCCGCGAGCATGATCTATCCGAACCCCACGCTCAGGCCCAGATCGGAACGTCTGCGCCGCAACGTCGTCGGACAGTCGCGGCTGTGGGCGTCTGGAATATCAGGCGACCTTCCCATTTGCGCGCTCGTGGTCAGCGATCCTTTGGATCTCGGCACCGTGCGGGAGGTACTTCTCGCCCACACGTTCTGGAACGAGCGCGGTTTCAAAAGCGATCTCGTCATCCTCAATACTGAAGCTCTCGGCTATGACCAGCCGCTTCAGCAGAGGCTGGCAAAGATGGTCCAGATACATTCAATTCACAGCGGGGTCGACAGGCCCGGAGGCGTCTTCCTGAGGTCGACCGAGCATCTCTCCGGAGACGATTTCACCCTGATTCTCAGTGTGGCGCGTGTGGTGCTTTTCGCCTCACGCGGTTCGCTCAGCCGGCAGTTGAGTGCCCGGCCCGACGTAATACTGCCGCCCGAACTGAAGGCGCCGTCTTCGGCTCCCGAGCAGCCTAATACATCGCTGCCGATGCCGCGCCTTACCTACTTCAACGGGGTCGGCGGCTTCAGCCAGGACGGGCGGGAGTACATCATTTATCTCGAGGGAGATAATGAAACGCCGGCACCCTGGATCAACGTGCTGGCCAACCGCCATTTCGGGACCCTCGTCGATGAGAAGGGACAGGGGGTGGCCTGGAACATTAACAGCCAGATGAACCGTATCAATCCCTGGCACAATGACCCCGTGAAGTTCGATTCCTCCTCGGGTATCTACGTGCGCGATGAGGAGACGGGGGCGTACTGGTGCGCTGCTGCAGCCCCGATCAGGGAACCTGAACCATATGTCGTGCGTCATGGACAGGGCTATTCGAGAATAGAACATAACAGCCACGGTATCGAACACAACCTCGTGGTCTTTGTTCCTGCAGGGGAAAACGGCGGTCCTCCGCTGCGCATCCAGAAGCTGGGACTGCGCAACAGCGGTTCGCGGAAGCGACGCCTGAGCGTCACATTCTACACAGAATGGGCTTTGGGCCGGGAGCGTGAGGAGACGCAAATGCACGTTTTCACCAGCTGGGATCCTGTTTCCTGGGCGCTTCTGGCGCGCAATTCCTACAACACCGATTTCTCCAACTATGTTGCATTCGCGGCAGTACGTCCCGGCGCTTCGAGCTACACGGCCGACCGGACCGAATTCCTGGGACGCAACGGCTCGGCGACACGTCCGGCATCGCTTGGGCGGCGCTTTCTTGGCGGGCGCACCGGAGGCGGTCTCGATCCCTGCGCGGCGCTTCAGGTGCAGATCGAACTCGAACCGGGAGAGGAGAGAGATGTTGTTTTCCTGCTCGGACAAGCCACCTCCATTCAGGAAGTGCGGTCCCTGATTGAAGAGTATGGCGAAATCAAAAGGGTGAACGAAGCTTTTCATGCCACCAAAGACTGGTGGGATCAGTTGCTCGGCACGATTCAGGTCGAGACTCCCGAACGGTCCGTCGATTTCCTGCTGAACCGTTGGCTGCTCTACCAGACGTTGAGCTGCCGCATATGGGGAAGAACCGCGCTGTACCAGTCCGGCGGCGCATTCGGCTTCCGGGATCAGCTGCAGGACGTGATGGCAATGGTGTACAGCAAGCCCGATCTTGCCAGGGAGCACATAATCCGTGCGGCGGCTCGTCAGTTTGTAGAAGGCGACGTCCAGCACTGGTGGCATCCGCAGTCCAGAGCCGGAGTCAGGACGCGCTGCTCTGATGACCTCCTGTGGCTTCCCTACGTTACTGAGCATTATGTGAGGATTACAGGAGACAGGACCATACTCGACGAGCGAATCCCGTTTCTGGAATGCCGGCCGCTGAAGGGCAACGAGCACGAAATCTATTCCGTTCCTTCGGTCTCGATGAGGGATGGTACGCTGTTTGAGCACTGCCGCAGGGCGATCGAAAAAGGGTTTACCACCGGTGAGCACGGGCTGCCGCTCATAGGGCTCTGCGATTGGAATGACGGACTAAACCGTGTCGGGATCGAGGGGAAGGGTGAGAGCGTCTGGCTTGGCTGGTTCCTGATTGAAGTCCTCAGAAGCTTTGCCCAGCTCTGCCGGTGGACCGGCCAGAATCACATGGTGGATCTGTGCAATGTCCGGATCGACCGCCTGAAGTCCGCAATAGAGCTTAACGGCTGGGACGGCGACTGGTACCGTCGCGCGTACTTTGACGACGGCTCGCCGCTGGGTTCCAGTGCAAACCTGGAATGCCGCATCGACTCGTTGGCGCAATCCTGGTCGGTCATTTCGGGAGGCGGGGCGGAAGAGAGGGTCGAGCAGGCGCTTGCTTCCGTCGAAGAGCATCTCGTGCGCGACCAGGACAGGCTGATACTTCTGTTCACTCCCGCGTTCCAGCACTCGGAGAAGAATCCGGGTTACATAAGGGCATATCCGCCCGGCGTTCGTGAAAACGGCGGGCAATACACTCATGCCGCCGTCTGGGTTGCGATGGCGTTCGCCCGGCAGGGAAACGGCAGCCGCGCTGCAGAACTGCTGCGTATGATCAATCCTATCGAACTGACGAAATCCCCGGCCGATATCTCGCGCTACAAATGCGAACCTTATGTTGTTGCCGGCGATGTCTATTCGCTCGAGGGGCACGTCGGACGCGGGGGATGGACATGGTATACGGGCTCGAGTTCCTGGATGTACCGTGCCTGGGTGGAAGAAGTTCTTGGAATGAGGTTGAGAGAGAACATCCTGACGATCAATCCCGTGATCCCTTCGGAATGGCCCGGCTACACGATGGTGTACACCCGAGGTAATACGCGGTTTCGCATCAGCGTCGAGAATCCGGAAAAGGCCGGCAGAGGCGTCGCATGGGTTGAACTCGACGGCGCGAGGTTGCCCGGAGCGTCGATCGAGCTGATCGATGACGGCAAGGAGCACCGGGTGCAGGTGCGCCTCGGTCACGGTGCACGCGAGAGCGAACTGGAAAACCTCAGACGCAAAGGCGAGATACTTTTCCCTGACTCGTAGGCAACCCCAAGATTGGCCAATAACCGCTAATCACCGGCCGGTGCGCCGCCGATCTACTGGCAGTATGGCAGGAGTCACTTCGTTCAACTGTCCCAACTGCGGAGCGGCCGTCGATCCCGACAGCACGACCTGCAGTTACTGCACATCTGCGATAGCCGGGCGCGTCTGTCCCGAGTGCTTCGGTTCAATCGCGGTCGGGATGCGGCATTGCCCGCACTGCGGCGCCCGGGCCAACGCCCCTGCCTCGGGGAGATCCGGGCCCTTTTCGTGTCCCCGCTGCGAAATCGGCCTGTCGCAGGTCTCTGTCGGCGAACATGAGCTCAACCACTGTCCCCAGTGCGGGGGATTATGGCTCGACAAAGACAGTTTTCAGGAGATCTGCAGCCGGGAGGAGGAGCAGGAGGCATTTCTGAATTTCCGCAACGAACCATCGGAATCGACCCCACGCAAGCACAGGCCGAAGCGCACCTACGTTCCCTGTCCTGAATGCGGCAAACTGATGAATCATAAGCATTTTTCAGGCTGCTCGGGGGTGGTGATCGACTGGTGCCGCGATCACGGCTCCTGGCTTGACCGTGCCGAATTGCAGCGGATCATAGCCTTCATCCGCAACGGGGGGCTCCGTAAGGCACGGGAGCGCGAGCAGAACAGTTTGCGCGAACGGGAGAGCCGTCTGCGGATGCGCGAATTCCAGAGGGCAGTGCCGGGGCGACGCTTGAATCCGGCTGATGAGGGCTGAGATACGTTCCTGCAGCTCTTCTGCCGGATGTTTCTGCAGACTTGTCATCCTTCCAGCATCCTGCGTCCTTCGGCCGTGATCGATTGTTTAAACTTGTAGATTCCTTCCCATGGATCCCGCCTGAGAGCGGCGAAACGGGAAGGGAGAGTCTCGATCGTAAAGAGGTCGGGGCGCAGATCCGGCGTCAGTTCATCCCAGTCGACCGGCGTCGCTACCGGCGCCCCGGCGCGTGCCCTGGTTGAATAGGGGCATATGGCTGTCGAGCCGCGGCCGTTCCGCAGATAGTCGATGAATACCTTCCCCTTTCTTTTCGCTTTCGACATGACCGCGGTGTACCGGTCCGGTGCCGCGCTCACGAGAGCATCGGCGATCGATTTTGAGAATCCCTTTACCTCATCCCAGTTCGAGTTCCCAGACAGCGGTACCTGCAGGTGTAGTCCTTTGCCGCCCGTAGTCTTTACGAATGAGACGAATCCGAGCTCTTTCAGAAAGGCGCGTATCTCGTGCGCTGCCTCGACGACCCTTTCCCAGGCAACTCCGGAATCAGGATCCAGATCGAAGATCATAAGGTCGGGACGTTCGATCCTGCTGATCCGGCATCCCCATGCGTGGATTTCGAGAACGCCCATCTGGGCAAGCGAGATAAGGCCTTTGGCGGAATCCACGTACAGCCCTGTGGCCTCGCCGTCATCTTCCGGGATGTTCACTTTCTTCACCGCTTCCGCCACGGAATCGGCGGCGTGCTTCTGAAAGAAACATTGTTTGTGAAATCCTTCCGGACAGCGAAGAAACATCAGGGGCCGGTTCTTTATATGGGGAAGCGCCCAATCGAGAACGGCTTCATAGTACTGCGCGAGTTGCAGCTTTGTGATCCCCTGCCCGGGGTACAGAATCTTGTCAGGATTAGAAATCCTCACTCCTGCTACGTCGAGTCTGTCCTGCTGAGATTGTGCCGCATCGGCAACGTTCTCGCGCCCGACTTCGGCAGGTTTCTTGTCTTCCCGCAGCCCCTGGAAAGATGGACTGCGCAGAATTCCATCCCTCGTCCATTCCGAGAACTCCACCTGGGCGACAAGCTCCGGTTTCACCCAATGTACTTTCCGGACTGCAGAGCCTTTCGGCGGATTCACAAAAGGGGATTCCGGCTGCTGCAGTTTCTCCAGGTGGGGCAGCAGATCTTTTAGGGTCCTCTCTGTATATCCGGTACCTACCTTCCCTGCGTAGACGAGTTTGCCATTTTCTCTGAAGCCGACGAGCAGTGCGCCAAACCCGATGCGGCTTCCTCCGGGGTCTGTGAATCCTCCGACGATGAATTCCTGGCTCTTGACGCACTTTATCTTCAACCAGTCCGCCGAGCGTCCTGATGTGTACGGCCGGTTGGCCTGCTTTGAAATGATTCCCTCGAGGGAATGTTTGCAGGCGGTCTCGAACAGCTCTTTTCCGTTTCCCTGAAAATGGTCGCTGAACCGGACCGGACCGGCTTCCTCCCGGAGCAGCGAAGCGAGCAGCGCTTTTCTCTCCAGAAGGGGAGTTCTTCTGATGTCGTATCCATTGAGATAGAGAAGATCGAAGACGTAGTAGACGAGGTCTTTACCCTTTGTCGTAAGCGAGTTCTGAAGAGCCTGAAAACTGCTGGCGCCGTTTTGAAGCAGGACCGCCACCTCTCCGTCGAGCAACGCATTTTGCACGGTGAGCGCCTCGACAGCCGCCACCAAGCTGGCGAACCTGTCTGTCCAGTCGTTCCCCTGGCGGGTATAGAACCTGGCTTTTCCGTCCTCAATTCTGCACAAAGCGCGGTAGCCGTCGAATTTCACTTCGTGCAGCCACTCGTCTCCTTCGGGCGGCTTTTCCACAAGCGTGGCCAGCTGGGGACGTACTCTTTCAGGGAAGGGTGACCTCCTCGCGCCAGACAGGGTCTTGAGATCCGGCGGTTCCGGGGTCTCTCCTTCGCTGGTCCATTGCCTGTCGCGGGCCTCGGCGATCTCCTGCATGCTCCTGCCTGTGGCGACGCTGTCGGGAAGTTCTTCCAAAACGTCCCGCTCCTGGAGCGGAACGGCTTCCTCATCCGAGTGCTTGATCAGCAGCCAGTTTTGTTTTTCGTCTGCACCGGCCGCGGGTTTGCCCATCCGCACCAGGACCCAGCTGCCGCGCAGCTTTTCCCCGTGCAGGCGAAACTTCAAGTCTCCTTTCCGTAAGCCGTCGCGCGGGTCTCCGATCGGCTCCCACGTGCCGCGGTCCCATAGGAGCACTGTTCCCGCGCCATATTCGCCTTTAGGGATGTTTCCTTCGAAGTCTCCGTATTCCAGGGGATGATCTTCGACGTGGACGGCAAGGCGGCGCTCTTTTGGATCCAGGCTTGGACCTTTCGGAATTGCCCAGCTGAGCAGAACGCCGTCCAGTTCCAGCCTCAGATCATAGTGGAGGCGGCGTGCGGCATGCTTATGGATGAGATACGAATTTCCTTCTGCGTTGGGAGGAGTTTTTCCCTTTGGCTCGGGAGTGCGGCTGAAATCTCGCTTCTGCTGGTATTTCTCAAGACCCATAGCCACAGATTACACAGATTTCACATGCATATGAAGTCTGTGTAATCTGTGGCTGGATCCGTTTATCAATAATAGAAGAATTGAGACTGAACCACGAACTGCGAGCGGTCGGGAGAGTTGTCTTTCATGAGCTTCCCGTATCCCGCCTTGATGTTGATCCTGTGCTTCTGGATCCAGAACGCGACTCCTCCCAGAACCCTGCTGTCGTCAAGGGATGCCGGATCGGTCAGATCCCTGGAGGAATACTGCACAAAGGGACTCAGCCTGATCTTCCTGAAGTAGTACGAACCTTCAACAAGCCAGTCATTCTGAGTCGGCAGAGTAGTGAAGGAATGCCCTCCGTCATACCGGGTGAATCCGGTCTGGAAAGTCACGGCATCGCCATCGTTCACGGGGTGGTCGAGGAAGAAGTCGACGGAATTGGCGCTGTAGCTTCCCTGACGGTCGATGGTCGCACCGATTGCGATGATCTTCTTCTGGCCGTGATTCATTCCGGAGTAGAAATACCCGGTCTCCGCTTCAAGCGGATAGTAGACGAACCGGGCCATGTAGCGGTACGGGAAGTCACCGTCATGATTCCTGTTGCCGCGATATACCCCGAGCCTGTACTCGAAGTGCCTGCTGATATAGCCGCGCGCCTGCAGCCCGTAGTCGCGCCCCACTTTTGAGCGCGTGGTGTCTGAAGCCACGAACGTATACGCCCCGTAGTCGACGGGAAGGAGTGTTGCGGCCGACTGTGCGCCGTTACGGGAGACCGGCAGCATGAGCATTCCGCCGTCGAGCTGGAATTCAGGGCGGAACGAATACGTGACAAAAGCATCCTGCAGGAAAAAGTCGTTTATCCTTTCGCCGTTGGGCGCTTTCTTCCCTGCGTTGGGATTATCGCTTTCGACAAAGAACGAAAGCTTTGAGTTTATCTTTCCGCCCGCGATAAACCGTATTCTTCTGAAGAACAGGTTATCGGCGCCGTCCGTTGCGGCTTCGTTTTCAAGCCACTCATACTGCGGCTGGGCAAGAAAGCCGAACGTGACAGACGAATCGCCTTCCGGGACGGAAAACTTCCATGGTGGAGCCTGGGCATAGAGCGGCTGAAAGCAGCCAAGTAGAATGCCCAGGCAAATAAAGCAACGCACATTCATCACAAAATCCCTTGAATCAGATTACAAGCTTCGCATACTGCGCATTACTTGAACAATGCCACCGCCTGATTGACGGTATTCCAGATTCCGTAGACAAGCGGTATCCCGACCGCCAGCCATGCGAGGATCAGTTTGATCGGATGGCTCGTTGCGCCGACAGAGGCTCCTCCAAGGCTCTGGGCTACCGCGACTTTTGCGGCAACCTTCTGCTCGAGGAGTCTGCTCTGCTCCTGCCGTTCTGTTTCGCTCATGTGATGCTTCTCGTGGACCGGACGTACCAGCAGGTTGCATATAAACCCAATCACGAGCATGCTGGCGAGGATGTACATAGTGAAATCGTACGCCTGCGCCTTGGGCACGCCGCGATCGAGCTGGAATTCACGAATGTAGTTCACCAGTACCGGGCCCAGAACGCCGGCCGTCGCCCAGGCCGACAGCAACCGCCCGTGAATGGCCCCTACCATCTGGGTGCCGAACATGTCAGCGAGATATGCCGGAATAGTTGCAAAGCCTCCGCCATACATTGAAACAATCACGCAGAGGAAGGCGACAAACAGGGCGAGGTAGCCTGCATTACCCATAGTCGGGATCGACGCATACAGCGCAATGCCGAGAAGGAAGAATGTTGCGAATGTGGCTTTGCGTCCGAGGTAATCCGAAAAGGAAGCCCATACGAAACGACCGCCGATATTGAACAACGAAAGCAGTCCGGTGAAGCCTGCCGCGATGGCTGCGATCTGAGCCTTCTGCTCAACGTTCAGATCGTTGAATGACAAGTTTACGCCGATCAGTTTTCCTGCGAACACTTCCTGGAGCAATGGCGACGCCATTCCGATCACGCCGATGCCGGCCGAGACATTCAGGCAGAGCACTGCCCAGAGCAGCCAGAACTGCGGCGTTCTCCATGCGTTGTTGAGATGAACGTGTTTCGTCGTGATCATCCCTTTCTTCTTGGTGTCAGGCTTCGGTTCCCAACCTGCCGGCTTCCAGTCAGGAGGGGGAATCCGGTACGCCATCGCGCCGACCATCATGTAAATGAAATAGATCACAGCGAGCGTGAGAAAAGTCTCCAGTACGCCGACGCTTGTCTCAGATGCATAGAAATTCATCAGCCGGTCTGCAAGCGGAGCGCCGATCATGGCACCGCCGCCGAAACCCATAATCGCCATGCCGGTTGCCATGCCGCGCCGGTCGGGGAACCATCGTATGAGCGTTGAGACAGGGGAAATGTATCCCAGCCCCAACCCGATTCCTCCGATTACTCCGGAGCCGATCCACAGCATCCAGATCTGATGGACATAGACTCCTATCGCGGAGATCACAAGTCCGCCACACCAGCAGAAGGCCGAGACGACTCCGGCCTTCCGCGGGCCGGCATGCTCGAGCCATCCGCCCCAGACTGCTGCGGATGAACCAAGGAACACAAAAAACAGAGTGTACATCCATCCGAGCATCGAGATGTTCCAGTCATACTGGGTCGAAAAGACCTTTGCGAAAAAACTCATGCCTTCGGGAGGGACGACGGAAGTAGTAATTCCAATAGCTTTGGAAAGGGGGAGCCAGAAAACGGAGAAGCCGTAAGCCATGCCGATGCAAAGATGGATCGCGAGAGCTGCGGGCGGCACGAGCCATCGGTTAAACCCCGGCCCGGCGACTGTATGTTCTTTCTTCAAAAACTCAAAATTCAACATGTTGCACGACCTCTTTTCAGAGACATAGATATTAGACAGTCTTTCAGAAATGCAGGCTACTTATAAACATTTCTACCGCTCGGAACAAGGAGAAAGTAAACGGCGGTGGGAAATCGCCGGCTCTGAAAACCTGTTGTGGGATGCGGCTCTACTGCTGCCAGCCGCCGCCGAGTGCGCTGTAAAGCTGAATCATTGCGGTCAGTTCGTTCAGACGGGCCTGGGCGAGGTTCAGTTCCGCCGCATAAACGTTGCGTTCACTGTCGAGCACTTCGAGGTAGGTCGTGACGCCGCCGCGGTAGCGGATGTTCGACAAGCGGGCCGCATCACGATAGATAGCGGTAAGAGCCTCCTGCTCGAGCCGGAATTCCCTGATTCGGGTCAAGGCGAAGAGCGCATCGGAGACTTCGCGCACAGCCTGCTGAATCGTCTGCTGATAGGCGACGATTGCCTCCTGCCGCTGCGCCTCGCTCAGTTCAACGGCGGATCGGATCCGGCCGCCCGTGAAGAGTGGAACCGTCAGTGACGGAATGAATCCCCAGACCCAGCTTCGTTTTGTGAATGTGTCTTCGATATCCGCGGTTTGGAGTCCCGTGAAGGCGTCTATCGTGATGTTCGGGAAGTAGGCTGCACGGGCGACTCCGATGCGGGCGTTTGCCGCGACGAGAACCTGTTCGGCGGCCCTGACGTCGGGCCTGCGTGCCAGGAGCGAAGAAGGGAGACCGGGAGGAGCTGCGGGGATTATCTGCCGGTCGAGTGGAAGGCCGCGCCTGATTTCCTGTGGGGCTTCGCCCAGCAACGTGCTGATGAGGTTTTCCGTCTGCTCTATCTGCTGCCTGAGCTGTGGGATTGTCGCCATCGCCGTCGTAACAAGGCTTTCTGATTGCCGTACGTCGAGCATTGACACCACTCCTCCCTCCTGGCGCAGCCGGGTCAGGCGCAGTGAGTCGCGGCGTGTTTCAAGGGTCCGGTTGGTGATTTCGAGTTCGAGGTCGAGCTCCCGCAGCTGGAAGTAGGCGATAGCGACTGCTGTAACAATCGAAGCACGCACTGCTTCCCGGCCTGCTTCGGTTGCCAGAAGCCCGGCCTTCGCGGCTTCAGTCGCCCTGCGGAACTGGCCCCAGAAGTCGAGCGCCCAGGAGACGGCCGGGGTTACGCCGAATACCGTATTTGTAATCCCGGCAAAGCCCGGAATAAAAGGCACCGCGGCTCCCGACCTCTTTGTTCGGCTGAACTCTGCGCTGACAACGGCTTGCGGAAACTGGTCCGCCCGCACGACTCCCACGTTGGCCGCGGCCTGTTCCACGCGGGCGGCGGCACCCCGTATGTCGTAATTGTTGTCCAGCGCCTTGCTTAACAGCAGCTGCAGTTCAGGGTCCTGGAACACTTCCCACCAGCGCAGGTCGCCGAAAGTGGAAGCATCCGGCGGAAGTGGGGGCGGCGTTGTCGGGCTCCGGAATTCGCCGGGGAGCGGCACCGCCGGGCGTCGGTAGTTTGGTCCTGCCTTGCAGGCGCCGAACCACGCCGCCAGAATCAAGATTAGAACGATGTGACGCATCGTGAGGGCTCCGAAGGGGTCGATTACATCGGTCTGGACCGTCCCACCATATAAAAGACTCCTTGCTGCGGGTGTTTTTCCTTTTTCAGGAGCGTTCGCAGGCTGACGCCATAGTGAACTCCGGTACGTCCGATTCTGTAAAAGGGGGCTGATTGCGAGAATACTACCGTACCGCGCGGCATTGCACAACGGGCCTCCCGAGCGGGTCCGGAAATTGCATAATTTCTGTATTCCCCCTTCTGGAGATGTGTCTAGTCTCTCTTGACCCATTCAAAAAGGAGTACACAGACAAATGAGACAACCGGTACCTCATGAACCAACGAGGATTACGGTGGATGATGCCTATGGGCGTTTCGAGCGGGGAGAGTCGATCCTGTTTGTCGATTCCCGTAACCCCAAGGCGTGGTCTGAATCCGACGTAAGGCTCCCTGGAGCTGTCCGGATTCCCGCCGATGATGTCCGGTCACACGTGGGCGGCCTGAAGCGGGGTCACACCATTGTGACGTACTGCACTTGACCGAACGAAGGATCAAGCGCCCGTGTGGCGGAAGAACTTGCAACGTTCGGATTCAATGATGTCCATCCCCTTCTTGGGGGTATGGATACGTGGCTGGAGGCAGGCTATCCCACCGAAAAGAAATGAATGAGAAGCTCCTGAGAGCTTGCGGATTCTTGCCAAACGATTGAAAATGGTGGGCGTCGGGGCGCGAGAAGGTCTTGCGCCCCTTTTCTCAGCGGCAAAAGGGCCGTAGTTCCGAGGACGCTCACATGTCAAACCTGGCTGCTCAATGGATGGGAACCGCCGGAGTAGCTCTGCTGCTGGGCGGGTTCTTTCTGAATCTCACAGGGAAACTGGGAAGGCAATCCCGCATCTACCAGGGATTGAACGCCGTCGGAGGTGCCCTTGCCTGCTGGGCAAGCTACCTTATCGGCTTCCTGCCGTTCGTGGTCCTTGAGGCGACCTGGACCCTGGTCGCGGTCGCGGCGTTCTTCAGCCGCAGGCCCGGTTCTCCGGAATAGCTGATCATGACGCCAGGCGCCGGTAGAATTCCCATGTCTGGCGCGCAATACTCTGCCAGCTGAAGTACCGTTTGACACGCTCCCGCGATTTCCTTCCCATTGCTGCCAGCCTTTCCGGTGAAGCCAGCAGGGAATCGATGGCGGAAGCCAGGTCGCGCGAAAACCTGTCCGTGTTTTCAGGATCGAAGGGGACGAGCAGGCCGGTTTCCCCATCAACTACGATTTCCGGTATCCCGCCGACCTTTGACGCGACGACCGGAGTGCCGCATGCCATCGACTCGAGATTGATGATGCCGAAAGGCTCGTAGACCGACGGGCAGACGAAGAGTTCGGCCAGACTGTACAGGGCGAATATGTCCGGTTTCGGCACGATTTGCGGAACCCAGACGATTTCTTTGCGGCTTTCTCGCCGGACCTCCTCCACCCTGCTGAATATCTCGGCTTCCATCTCTTTGGTGTCGGCCGCTCCCGCGCACAGCACCATCTGCACATCCGCAGAACAGTACGGCACCGAATTGATCAGGTGGAGTATCCCTTTTTGCCGGGTCATGCGTCCCACAAAGAGTATGTAGGGCTTCTGTGGATTGATGCCGTAGCGAGGCAGGACCTCCGGTTCAGTCCGGGGACGGTATTCTGTCGCGTCGATGCCATTATGAATTATTCCGATCCTCTCTTCCTGCACTTTGTAAAGCCGCCGTACGTCCTCTTTCATCGATTTCGAGACAGCAATGACTCCGTCGCAATTACGGTATGCGGTTTCTTCCATCCACGAACTGGCGTTGTAAGCCGGTCCAAGCTGTTCGGCTTTCCAGGGACGGTGCGGCTCCAGGGAATGGGTGGTGAGGACGAGCCGTCCGCCGAGCAGCTGCTTGAGCAGGCAGCCGGCAAGGTGTGTATACCACGTGTGGCAATGGATTATGTCGGCCGCGTCGGCGCAGCCGATCATCGAGAGTTGCCTGACCAGGGTATTCTGCAGCTCGGGATAGCGCAGTTCTGTGTCCGGCGACTGCATTATCCGGTCAACTCCGCGGACCCGCAGATTCGATCCGTCCATCTCCTGGTCTCCGAAACAGAGCACCTGAATGCTGGAAGACGCATCCGCCCGGGCCAGTTCGCGCACGAGATACTCAACATGGACACCTGCTCCGCCGTAAACGTTCGGCGGGTATTCATTGGTCAGAATCAGGATCTTCATCGCTCGCTGTCACCCCGGCTTTCTCAGAGATAATAGTCGAAATCCTTCTCGCTGCGCACGTAACGACGGAGCCGGAAAACGTGAGCCGGCATGCTGTGCGGATTGATTTCCACATAGTGGCTGGTCCCGCTCCAGAGGTAGCGTCTTGCGCTGAGCAGGTCGTGAACCTGGAAAGGCCTGGATGTCGTAATGTTCAATTCTTCCATAGGAAGTTTGATGAATCCCGACTGGACATTATCTGCATCCAGGTTGACGACGGTGAGTATGATGTTGGACAGATCATCCGTATGTTTGCTGTATGCAAGAAGCTGGTCGTTGCTGACCTCGTGGAAACGCAGGTTCCTGTCGCTTTGAAGCGCGGGATTCTCCCTGCGGATGGTGTTTATGCGGGTGATGATAGGCGAGAGCGCCCCCGACTGCTGCAGGTTCCAGTGACGAATCTCATATTTTTCTGAATCAAGGTACTCCTCTTTACCGACAGCAATCGGCGTGTTCTCGCACAGTTCGAATGCCGGGCCGTAGATCCCGTAATTTGATCCGAGGGTGGCCGCCAGGATGAGGCGCATCTGAAATGCGGGGCGTCCTCCAAACTGCAGGTGAACAGGGAGGATGTCGGGGGTATTGGGCCACAGGTTCGGCCGGAAATATTCGGCCAGAGGGGGCCGGGTCAGTTCGGTAAGGTATGTGCGCAGTTCGTGAGACGTATGGCGCCACGTGAAATAGGTATACGACTGGCTGAACCCGATCTTGGCCAGACGATACATAACTTTGGGACGGGTGAATGCTTCCGACAGGAAGATCACTTCGGGGTGAGCCTGCTTGACTTCGCGTATCAGCCATTCCCAGAAGCTGTAGGGCTTGGTGTGCGGGTTGTCGACGCGGAAAACCCGCACCCCCTGTGCAATCCAGAGCATAACCACGCCGAACAGTTCCTTGTAGAGAGCCTTCCAGTCGTCTGTTTCAAAGTCGAGCGGGACTATGTCCTCATAAATCTTGGGCGGGTTTTCGGCATGCTGGATCGACCCGTCCGGCCGGCGCCGGAACCACCCGGGGTGTTCTTTGATCCAGGGATGATCGGGAGAACACTGGAAAGCCAGGTCGAGAGCAACCTCGATGCCCGTTTCGCGTGCCTTACGGATGAGATCCCGGAAGTCATCCATGGAGCCGAGCTGAGGATGGATGGCGGTATGTCCTCCTTCGTCTGATCCTATCGCCCAGGGGCTGCCCGGTGCATCCGGGTCGGGTTGGAGGGTGTTGTTCCTCCCTTTTCGATGGGTACGGCCTATGGGGTGAATCGGAGGAAGGTAAAGCACGTTGAATCCCATCCCTGCGATATACGGCAGCCTTTTCCGGCAGTCCCTGAATGTGCCATGCTTCCCCGGTTCTGCGGAAGCCGAACGCGGAAACATCTCGTACCATGAACTGAATCTGGCTATCTCCGGGTCGACCGTGATTGTGAGAATCCTGTCATAGCTTGCCGAGGCGCTCCGGTCCGGATAGCGGCCCATCAGCAAATCAAACATGCTATTTGAGACAAGATCGGTTTTCGTTGGAAGGTTGAGCCTGGGATCGCTCAGAGACTCGGCCCAGTTTTGCAGCAATAGCGAGTCTTCCCTGGAAGCTCTGTCGGCTGCATGCCGGATCAGCTCAGCTCCGATCAGCAGGTCTTGAGAAACCTCCTGTCCTGCAGCTACTTTCTTCAGCAGGCGGCTCTTCCATGAGGCGAACCGGTCGATCCACGCCTCGATAGTGAATTCATACAATCCAAGCTGTGAGACGACGAATGACCCCTCCCAGCGGTCGTTGACGAGGAGAGTCATAGGAGATTCACTCCACTCTTCCTCTCCTGCTTTCCGGTAGAGCACGGCGGCCGCAAGAAGGTCGTGCGCGTCGGCGTGGATATCGGCACGGACATTCACCTTGTCGTTAAGAATTCTCTTTGCGGGAAACCGTCCGGCCTCGATCTCCGGCTCGACATTTTCTATGACGGGCCTCGGCGGATGACTGTTGATGATAGTGCGGTTTTCCGAATCCATCGAATCACTCAACTCTGATCGAAAGCAGCTCTCCCAGCTGCCTGAATTCATTGACCCATGCATCGGCCGCCTCCTCTCCCTGTTCTGCTGCCGATTTCAACTTAGGGTAGCTGTGGATGTAAACATCGTAGTAGCTGTTCTGGGTGCGGTAAAAGTTTATGACAAACGGGAGTTTTGATGTGAGCCGGATCGCACCGATCAGTCTTCTCAACAGCGGCAGATCTCCAGGCCGATCATGAGCCTCTCTCGCGATCTTCTCAATGCTGGTCCGGAGCGTGAAGGCCAGGCCTTCGCTATCGAGATCGATATGCCAGAATCTGGCTGATTCCAGCAGTTCCGAAATCAGCTCCTCATTCAGTTCGGTTGTATCAAAGGCGCGCCGCAGCTGTGAGTTTATGACAGCGTTTGCGATTCCCTTGAACAGGGGAGGAAGTTGCAGTCCCAGGTACATAAGAAATTTCATGAGCGGTGCGGTTCGTTCGAATGACTGGCGGTTGAGTTCCTCCAGGTCTGCATTTGTCGCCTTGAGGATGATCTCGAGCACCCGCCGCTGTTCGTCTTTGAACAGGGATCGCAGCGAGAAGAGGGACTTGCCGAAATACTTGTCTATCAGTCTGAAGACTCCCGGCAGATCGGCCCTTTCAAACGCATCTGCAAGGTCGGCGACCATGCCGGCCTCCGACGGGTCATGCCGGTAGGGACGCACGCCTCCGCTGATGTTGTGATCTCCGAGGTAGACGACTCCGTATTCAACCTCTGAAGATTCCTCAGTAATCTTGGAGGAGATTCGGCAGCGGCCCAGCAGCAGTCTGGATTTGCCGGCGGTGAACGTTTTCGAGCACTGGCGATCGACAAAGAAAGAGTAGATCTTCGACCTCTCGGGGTATTCCTGAAAGAGAGAGCTCACGGCGTAATGGCCAACGGCTTTCGACATGTCGACCATCGATGGTTTGACAAGTTTCTCGTAGATTTTGCAGCCGTTTTCGTGTTCAGGCACATTGCTCCGCGCACTCTTGAGAATGTCCAGGAAGGTGGACTCCATGCTGTCTTTCCCAAAAAGCTCTTCTCCGAGCTGGACAGCCCTGCCCGCGTACTGCAGCGTCTGGACGGTTTCGATCCCGGAGATATCGTCGAAGAACCAGCCGCAGCTGGTGTACATGAGCATCGCGTGTCTCTGGAGTTCGAGCAGCTTCAGGACCCGGATCCTTTCGTCCTTGTTCAGCTGGTGGGTGCTGTATGCAGCCAGAAAGCGGTCGACCGACTCGGGAGAGCGGTCGAGGAGGACATCTATGTAGCCGTTGCGGGCGGCCCAGGGATCTTTCAGATAAGTCATGGCTTCGTCGTCATAAAGGCTTTCGAGCTGGTCCCGCAGCCAGTCGAGGCTCTGTCGCAGCGGTGTACGCCATTCCTGGTTCCAGCCCGGATGGCCGCCGGTGTTGCAGCCGCAGTTTTCTCTCCAGCGTGCCACGCCGTGAGCGCAGCTCCAGGAGCTGTCTTCCCAGATTTCTACCAGGTGGGTCGGGGGGTGCTTTTCAAGGTACTCTCCATAGTTCGTAAGGCGTGCCAGGTTTCCTGTTTCGATCGAATGGAGAGCATATGCCAGCGCCATGTCTCCGAAGCGATGGTGATGGCCGTATGTTTCTCCGTCGGTGGCGATATGCACAATCTGGGGCCACTTCCGTTCAGCCGAAAACGCTCCCACGAGCCTGTTGGCGAATGCCGCACCGTCACTGAGAAGTCTTTCAAAACCGACGGAGCGCGAAATCGGCCCGTCGTAGAAAAACAGCGCCAGCCTGCGGCCTGTCGGCAGGTGTATTTCATACGCCATGCTTGGATCTATATTCTGATTAACGACATTGCGGCAGCTTCGTTCTCCGCGCTTTCGCACCCGGCGGGCCTGGTGGGGCGCAAGTATCGCAAACCTGAGCCCCATCTGTGCCATTATGTCGAGCGTTTCCAGATCCACCGCCGTCTCGGGCAGCCAGAGGCTTTCCGGATCTCTCCCGAAGCGATGCTGAAAGTCCCTGATGCCCCAGCCGATCTGCGTAATCTTGTCGCGTTTGTTGCAGAGCGGAAGTATGGCGTGATTATAACCCTGTGCGATCGCTGAGCCATGCCCGCTGTAGCGTTCCCGGCTTTCCCGGTCCGCTTCCAGTATCAGGCCGTAGGTTTCGGGATCCTCGTGCTCGAGCCATGACATGAGAGTGGGCCCGAAGTCAAAACTGATCTTCGAATAGTTGTTTGTGATCTCTTCGATTCGCCCCTTTTCATCCAAAATCCTGGATACGGCGTTGGGATGATAACACTCCGCGGTAATGCGCTGATTCCAGTCGTGATAAGGATAGGATGAATCCTGGTACTCGATCGTCTCAAGCCACGGGTTTTCACGCGGCGGCTGATAAAAGTGACCGTGAATGCAGATGTAGTTTGGCATGGGTCGAATTCTTCTCCAGGAAATGGCCGGAAACCGGCGTCACCGGTTTGGAAAAAGCCCTACGCCAGCTTGAAAATATCGATCGCCAGCGGGGGGAGAGTCAGGGCCAGCGAGAAATCCCTGCCATGCATCGCCACCGGATTTGCCTGGAGCCCCCCGGAGTTGCCGATGCCGCTGCCCCAGTACTCCTTTGCATCGCTGTTCAGGATCTCTCTCCAGTACCCGCCGGCCGGGACGCCGACGAGATAATTCTCTCTCGGGACAGGGGTAAAGTTGCAGACGACCAGTATCGTCTCACCCGAGGGGCCCTTTCTCAAATAAGATATCACACTGTTATCCGCGTCGCCGCCGTCGACCCATTCAAACCCGGCAGGTTCAATGTCGACCTGCAGCGCCGGTTCGGTTCTGTAGAGCCTGTTTATATCTTCAACCCACTTCTGCAATCCCTGGTGACGGTCATACTTGAGAAGGTTCCAGTCCAGGCTGGTGTTGTGATCCCACTCGCGCCATTGACCTATTTCGCCTCCCATGAACAGAAGCTTTTTGCCGGGTTGCGAGTACATGTATCCGAGCAGCAGGCGCAGGGCCGCGAACTTCTGCCAGTCGTCGCCGGGCATTTTCGACAGGAGCGATCCCTTTCCGTGCACGACCTCATCGTGCGAGAGAGGCATGATGAAGTTCTCAGAAAATGAATACAGGGAACGGAATGTGAGCTCATTGTGGTGGTACTTGCGGTGCACGGGATCATGGCTGCAATACTTCAGGGTGTCGTGCATCCATCCCATATCCCACTTGAAACCGAAGCCGAGACCGCCGACGTACGGAGGTTTGGTAGCCATGGGCCAGGCGGTTGACTCTTCCGCGATTACCTGGATGTCCGGATATGCCGTGTAGGCTTCCTGGTTGAAGCGCCGGATGAAATCGACGGCGTCCAGGTTCTCTCTTCCGCCATACCGGTTTGGGATCCACTCGCCTTCCTTTCGCGAATAGTCGAGGTAAAGCATGGAGGCGACCGCGTCCATGCGCAGTCCGTCAATATGATATCTGTCGAGCCAGAACAGGCCGCTGCTGATCAGGAAACTCCGGACCTCGTTGCGTCCGTAATTGAAAATGGAGGTATTCCAGTCGGGATGCATCCCGACTCTCGGATCGGCGTGCTCGTAAAGATGCGTTCCGTCAAAGAAAGTGAGCCCGTGCTCGTCATTGGGAAAGTGCGACGGCACCCAGTCCAGGATGACTCCGATGCCGTGTCCATGGAGGTAGTCCACGAAATACATGAAGTCCTGAGGAGTTCCGTAGCGGCTGGTGGGCGCGAAGAATCCGGTTACCTGGTATCCCCAGGATCCGAAGAACGGATGCTCCATTATCGGCATGAGCTCGACATGGGTGAATCCCATTTTGAGCACGTACTCGGCGAGGCTGTGCGCCAGTTCGCGGTAGTTGAGGGGCCGGTTATCTTCCTCCGGGACTCTCTTCCACGACCCTGAATGAACCTCATACACCGAAATGGGAGCGTGCAGGGAATTGTGGGCCCGCCTCTCTTCCATCCAGGTTTGATCATGCCAGGTGTAATTCAAATCCCAAACGACCGATGCGGTATCGGGAGGTTTCTGGCTGAAAAACGCAATCGGGTCTGCCTTGTCGACGACGTATCCCATGTATTTCGTAGAAATATGAAATTTGTAATTCTCGTTCTTCCCGATGCCGGTAACGAAGCCTTCCCATATCCCCGAGTCTCCGCGGGACCGCAGTAGGTGGCTCATCCCATCCCAGTGGTTGAAATTCCCGACCAGCGAGACTCTCTCCGCGTTGGGTGCCCATACAGAGAAGTAGGTGCCCTGGTGGCCGCCGACAGTCAGCGGATGGGCGCCCATCTTTTCATATATGCGGAAGTGTGATCCCTCGTTGAAAAGGTACAAATCGTCGTCGGTAAGAAGGCTGATTCCATACTGCATTGTGTAATTCGACTGGGCCATAACGTTTCTCTTTAGTAATCGGCACGACAACGGTGCAGTGTTGCTATTTCTCGAGCAGTTGCAGTATCCCTTCCAGCGGAATTCTGGTCCACTGTGGGCGGTTGTTCATTTCGTATCCAAGTTCGTAAATGCCTTTCTCGAGCATGGAGATGTCGAGGAGCACCTTCAGTTCCTTGCTCGATTTCGGAAGGAAGTGGGCGCCGACGGCGCACGCCAGATACGATTTGAGGAAAGTGGCTGCCGTGCAGCAGTACCAGAATCGTGCCCATGGCTCGAGCCTGGTCTTGTCCTCGCGCCGGATGTTGCCTGTCTCGCCGTAGAGGGGGGCATAGGATGCGTAGTGGAAGGACCGTATCATTCCCGCCACATCACGCATCGGTGAATGCTTGATACGCCTCTGGGCCAGGAGTCGCGCCGGTTCTCCCTCGAAGTCAATGATGATGAAGTCCTTGCCGGTGTAGAGCACCTGGCCGAGATGATAGTCGCCGTGGCACCTGATGCGCCTCGCCTCGATTCTTGTCTCCAGGATGGCTCTGGCGAACTTAGCAAGATCCTTACGCTTTTCAATCACCTTCCGGGCCGGAACCCTGACTTCATCCGGCATGTTTTTCAGGCGTTCCCGCAGCATCTGTATCTTCTGTTCGGCCTGTCCCGCGATGTAGTGGTATATCGCCCTGCGGTTGAGATCAGTGAGCGGTTCGCTCTCGAGTGCCGGATCGTCTTTCGGTGAAGCCAGCACAAGATGGAGTTCCGCCGTGCGCTGGCCGAGCAGGCGCGCAGATTCCAGATACGTGCCGAGGAACTCGATTGCTTCTTCGGGCAGTTCGGATTTGGCCATCGCCAGGATCGGCTGTTTTGTCAGCGGCGCCAGCCGTTCGTTCATCTCCTCGGTCATGGCGCGCTCGAAGAACCTGGTAAGGGCGTCGAGCGTGAAATGCCATGCGTCTCCTTCATTCCGGACGTACTGATGCAGGATCGCCAGAGTTGCCCCTTCCTCACGTGCGGTCCGGTATTCCACGGCTCCTGCGAGCAGAGGTGTATTCGGGAACCTCCGGCTCGAGAGATAGCGGCCGATTTCGAAATCCGGGTTGATACCGGATTCAAGCCGCCGGAAAAATTTCATGATAAGCCTGTCGCCGAAAACCACCGAGGTGTTGCTCTGTTCCAGCTGCGGAATGGACGGTTCGGGCAGGGCTTTGGACGCAGGGAGAATCTCGGTCAGGAATTCGGTGGCGACAGGCGCTATTTCGCTGGAATCCATTTTGAAGGCGCGCCTGCGCATGATGGAGCGAAGCAGGGCATCGGTGAAGTCCTTGTCCCAGAGTGCGTCGAAAAGAAGACTCTCGGTCGTTTGCTTCCTTCCACGGAAGCGGAGATAGGCAATCGCGGCTTTTGGAGAATTCTGGAGAATGCTGTCGGCTTTCGCGCCATCGGCCAATCCCAGCGGAAGGACATAGGTCTCCGGTTCGCCTTCGGTGTATTCGATGTTGACGAGGCAGATGTACGTCACGTTGGAACGCAACGGCAGCCTGACCAGGTTCTTCACGACGGCCCGCTGAACGTTGCGCGCCTTGCCGCCGAACCACCGGCGCTGCTTTATGTAGGGGAGAAGGACTGCCGCCAGCTGCTGCCGGTCTTCCTTGCGTGCCTTGATTACTTCTTTCCAGTCTGTCTCGATCAATATGGACGGGAGCGCTGTCTCCAGCACCTCGGTCGTCTCCTGTGCTTCCCGCAGGCTTTCGAGAACAAAGAAATAAAAGGAATGAGGGCCGAGGGTGAGCAGATACGGAGACGAACCCACATCGGGAAAACGCGTCTGGCCGAATACTTCGACGGGAGTCGCCCCCTGGTACCGGGACAGATCGATTTCCACTGCCTGTGCGAAGCGGGACAGGTTTGCGACGCACAGAAATGTCTCGTTTTCGAGCGAGCGGAGAAAACAGAAGATCTTGTGGTTGGTGGTCTGAAGAATTTCGATCGAGCCGCGTGAAACGACTGGATAACGTTTCCTGAGGGATATCAGTCTTTTGACGAACCAGAGCATTGAGCTCGGATTGTTCTGCTGTGCCTCTACGTTGTATGCCTCGTAATGATATTCGGGATCAATGATCACCGGGAGGTAGAGCTTCTGTGGCGTGGCTTTGGAGAAGCCTGCGTTGCGATCGGGACTCCACTGGAAAGGAGTCCGGACTCCATTGCGGTCTCCCAGATAGATATTGTCCCCCATCCCGATCTCGTCTCCGTAATAGAGGACGGGTGTCCCCGGCAGAGAAAGAAGAAGCGCCTTCATCAACTCCATCTTCCTCCTGTTATGGCTGAGGAGAGGGGCGAGGCGGCGCCGGATGCCCAGATTGACGCGTGCCTGGTTGTCGGTTGCGTAGACGTGGTACATGTAGTCGCGCTCTTCGTCTGTGACCATCTCGAGTGTCAGCTCGTCATGGTTGCGCAGGAACAGCGCCCATTGGCACGTTTGCGGGATGGAGGGAGTCTGCTGGAGTATGTCTACTATCGGGAAACGGTCTTCCATCCTGATCGCCATGAAGAGCCGCGGCATCAGCGGGAAGTGAAAGGCCATGTGGCACTCGTCTCCGTCGCCGAAATATTCGGAGGCGTCTTCCGGCCACTGATTCGCTTCGCCAAGGAGCATGCGGTCGGAGAACTTGCTGTCGACGTGCGCACGCAGTTCTTTCAGGAAAGCGTGGGTCTCGGGCAGATTCTCACAATTGGTCCCTTCACGCTCGAAGAGATAGGGAACGGCGTCAAGCCGGAGGCCGTCCACGCCGAGTTCCAACCAGAAATCCACCACCTGGAACATCGCCTTCCGGACTGCCGGATTGTCGTAGTTGAGATCAGGCTGATGCGAGTAGAAGCGATGCCAGTAGTAAGCTCCGGCCGTGTGATCCCACGTCCAGTTTGAAGCCTCGAAATCCTTGAATATGATGCGGGCGTCCTTGAACTTCTCCGGCGTGTCGCTCCAGACATAGAAGTTGCGCAACGAACTTCCCGGAGGAGACAGTCTCGCGCGTTTGAACCATGAATGCTGGTCCGAGGTGTGATTCAGGACGAGCTCGGTGATGACCTTCAGATTACGGTGGTGCGCCTCGCGAAGGAATGAGATGAAGTCCTGCATCGTGCCGTAACTGGGGTGGATCCTGGTGTAATCCGAGATGTCGTAGCCGTCATCCTTGAGCGGAGAGGGATAAAACGGGAGAAGCCATATGGCCGTTACTCCAAGATCTTGCAGGTAGTCGAGCCGTTCGGTCAGTCCCCTGAAGTCCCCTATCCCGTCGCCATCGCTGTCATAGAACGCGCGGACATGGAGTTCGTAAATGATCGCGTCTTTATACCAGGGGCATCTGTTCTCAGGGCATTCCGTATCAAGCATCATCATTCAACTGATTCAACTGGCGATCCATAATTAGAATCCTGTCGTATTTGATTAGATCATTCAAGCCCGGACCGGCAATGATCGCGGCCGGATAAACCCTCCGGAGGAGTTCCGGCCTGTGTCTGCGCCCGGGTTCTTTGAAACAGTTCGCTGTCGCGATTCGGTGTATACTCAAACTTTACCGCATTTCGAAAAGCCGGATTCGATCCGATTGTCCCGTTGAGGAAGTACCAGGAGGACTGCGATGGTTACAATCCCGGGCTATCATCTTGTGACAAAACTCGGGGAGGGGCCTCAGTCTGCGGTCTATCGCGGATTCCGGAAAAGTGCTCCCAACAGGCCTCTTGCGATCAAGGTATTCAGAAACAGCATTCTTGCCGAACGTCATCAGGCTCAATACCGGCAGAAGATCGAGCACCTGCGTGTAGTTAAGGATCCGATGCTGATTGTTGCCGAGGAGTTTGACATCCGTGGCGGCGTCCCTTTCGTTGTGCAGGACTACTTCGAGGGATTGTCGCTGGATGAATGGTTTAGGCGACAGCCGGCCCTCCCGCTCGAATCGTTTTTCACAGTCGCATGTCGGTTGGCAACCGCGATAGACAAAGTGCACGAAGCCGGCATCATTCATGGGGGAATCAAGCCGCACAACATCCTGGTAAGACCCGACACGCTCGAACTGCGGCTTACCGGATTCGTTACCTCGCTCGACGTGCGCGATGTCAGCCATTTCATTTACGACCCGGTTTTCGTGCGCGACACGCTTGCGTACACTTCCCCCGAGCAAACGGGGCGTATTCACCACGTGGTCGTCTTTTCATCCGATCTGTATTCGCTCGGGATAGTGTTTTACGAGCTTCTTGCCAGGCGGCTCCCTTTCCGCTCTACTGATCCGCTGGCGCTGATTCATCAGCATCTGGCGGAGGAGGCCCCGCAGGTCCACGAGCTGAATCCCGAAATCCCCGTGACGCTGAGCCGGATCGTGACGAAGTTGACGCTGAAACAGCCTGAGAAGCGCTATCAGAGCGGCCGGGGTCTTCTTGCCGATCTGGAGCGCTGCCGCACCGAATGGGAGGTGGGGCGTTCTATCGGCCGCTTCCCGCTGGCGACCCAGGACCGCAGCAGGCGGGTGGTTTTCGTCTCGAAGATGGTCGGGCGCGACAGAGAGGCCAAGGCGGTGCTCGATGCCTTCGAACCGGTAACCCGAGGGGAGTTCCGCTCGATCCTCATTTCCGGGCTACCCGGCATCGGCAAGACCCGCCTGATTCAGGAATTGCAGCAGCCCATCGTCCGGCATCGAGGCTATTTCACCTCAGGTAAATTCGATATCTACCAGAAGAACATACCCTACAGCTCGATCGTTCAGGCGCTCAGGAACCTGATTCGCACATTTCTGACCGAGACACAGGGGCGGATAGTCTCATGGCAGAGGAGAATCCTTGAAGCGGTAGGGCAGAACGGGCGCGTGCTGATCGATGTAATTCCGGAGCTGGAAGCGCTCATCGGACCGCAACCGCCCGTACCGTCACTGCCGCCGGTGGAAGCGCGCCACCGGTTTCACAACCTCTTTGACCGTTTTCTCGGCTGCCTGGCCTGTGCCGAATCTCCGTTGACCATGTTCATCGACGACCTGCAGTGGTGCGACATGGCCTCATTCGATTTTCTTCGGACGGTACTCACCAATCCCGAGGATCATCCATACCTGCTCCTTATCGGCGCCTACCGCCACAACGAAGTCGATTCGAGCCATCCGCTGACGAAACTGATCGCCAGGGCCAAAGCCGGCGGCAGCCCGGTGGAGGAAATCAGGCTTGAACGGCTCGCGCCGGTGCACTGCCAGGAAATGGTTTCGTACATACTCGACACTCAATTCTCCCGGACTGAAGCCCTGTCGGCATTCCTGGTCGACCTGACTGAGGGAAATCCTCTCTTTGTGAGTGAGAGCCTGTCCTACCTTTACAACGAGGATCTGCTCTTCGTCGACGATAAAATGCAGTGGCGCTGGGATCTTGAGCGCATCCGCCAGTCGAACATGCCGTCCAGTGTCGTCGCGCTTTTCAGTGCGAAGATCCTCAAGCTGCCCCCTGCGAGCATTGATGTGCTTCAGAGGTTTGCATGTATGGGAAACACGGTTTCCCCCGACGATCTCGCCCTGGTGAGCGATCTTTCGCTGGCGGAGATGTTCGAGCTTCTTAAGCCGGCTCTGGGCAGCGGACTCATCATCGAAAACAGGGGGAATCTCCAGTTTATCCATGACCGCGTGCAGGAAGCCGTTCTCGCCTCGATTCCTTTAAAACGGCGGCGGCAGATTCACTGGCAGGTCGGGCAGAAGCTTCTCTCGATGGTTCCGGAAGGGGTAGATGTGGAGGGAGTCGACAACCTTTTTGCCATCGTCTCCCATTTGAACCTGGGGAAACCTTCGAGGCTGAGCGCTTCACAGAGACGGCTTCTCACGGACATGAACGTTTACGCGGGAGAGAAGGCGCTCAACGCGCTCGCAACCAATGCCGCGAACGAGTATTTTGCCCGGAGCAAGGACCTGCTGCCGGCCGATTGCTGGGATTTGGATTACGAGAAGGCTTTTCAGATTTTCAAAAAGGCGGCGAAGACAGAACTCATGTGCGGCCGCCAGGAACAGTCGGAGGCGATTCTGGCAGAGCTGCTGCAGCATGCCCGCACCGATCTGGACAAGGCCGAAGCCCTGGCGGAGCAGACCACTTCTCTCTCATCGATCGGCAACTTCAATCGCGCCATTGAAACGGCGAACCAGGGGCTGACATTCTTCGGCAAGGCGATTCCCGCTGACCCTGAAGAAGCTGATCGGCGCAGGGCCGTCCTGACCGCGGAACTACGGTCGCAGCACCCCGACGTCTGGAATGAAATCCTGACCATGCCTTTCACCACAGACAGGAAGAGCAAGATCGAGCTTGCGTTTTACAGCGAACTGATTCCCGACCTGTACATGTCGGGATTGGTTCCCCAGCTCTACCTGTCGGCGGTGCAATCGACACACCACTCGCTGGCCGGCGGCATGGACGAATCCGTGATCTATTCGTTCAGCATCATGGGACTGCAGTTTGGAGAGCAGGAGGAGTTTGAACAGGCGTTCCGGTATGAGGATCTGGCGCGAGAACTATCGGCCCGGTACCCGAATACGTTTGGAGCGACCCGTGGGATGAATGGGATAGTCTGGTGCAACATGCACTCTCGAAGCCATCCGGAGGAGATCGTCGATTACTGCCTGCGCGGCATTCAATGCGGCAAGAACTGCGGCGATCTTTATAACGCGGGGCTATGCTACGGTCCTTTGATGTGGAACCTCCAGGTGCAGGGAGCGGATTTCGGTGCAATAGAGGAGTACGCGCGCGAATGCCGTCATTTCTCGGAACGCAACAACCTTTCCTTCTCGGTCGGCCTTGCAGAGGCCATGGAAGCGGGTTGGATCGCCCCGATGAAAAAAGGTTACGTTCCGATTCCGATGGAGGAACGGATCGAACGGTGGCAACGTGACAATCACATCGCCGCCGCCGGGAGCTACTATGCGCACCTCGCGATGAGCCGCTATTACTTCGGGGAATACGAGGACGCGGCCCGGGCGCTTCTGGGTGTCAAACGCTGTCTTGCCGGCCTTACCGACAATGTCCTCAAGCGCCAGTGGTATGTATTCCAGGTTCTGAATGCGTTGAAACTGCGGCCACCGGAGTCTGTGCTTGATGAGATGGCGCCCATAATAGCCAAGATCGAAAGATGGGCGGCGCTCGGACCGCTCCTGAAGCCGTACCTGGCATTCCTTTATGCGGAACGCGAGCGCTCAACCGGCAGCTTTGAAACCGCGCGTGGTCTTTATCTCGATGCGATAGCCGCAGCTCATGCACAGCGGTATGTCTTCCTTGAGGGACATCTGAACGAAAGCCTTGGTGAGATGATGCTGGCCGGCAAGAGCGGCCCTGCCCGTCCCTTCCTCCTCGAGGCGGCGCGCCTGTATTCGAAGTGCCGCGCCGAACGGAAGGAATTGCAGCTCTACGAGCGCTATCCTGAGGTCTTTGAAACCGGACCAGCGATTGCAATCATGTCGGCTGCAGAGCCCGAGCCGGCTCAAGGACAGGCAACCGAATCCTATGCCTTGCCACAGCTCGACATCGGCTACATCATGCGGTCGGCTCTCGCGATTTCGGCAGAGATCGACCATGCCGCCCTGTTGCGCAAGGTTATGGTGACGCTGATGGAAAGCTCCGGCGCGCAGCATGGATACCTCATTATGCCCGAGGGAGGGCATCTGTCGATTAAGGCGGAGGGGCACGCACCCGGGAGTGACGAGAAGCCGCGCTTGGCCAACCGGAGACTGGAGGATGAGAGGGAGATCTGCAGCGCCATGGTGCGCTATGTCTTCCGCACGTCGCATCGTCTGGTGCTGTCCGACGCCAGCCAGGAAGGGGATTTTAAAGACAATCCCCAGGTTCTCGAGCTGGGTCTCCGTTCCGTTTTATGTCTTCCTATCGTGAAGCAGGGGAGCTTGATAGGGATTCTGTATCTGGAAAACCGCCTCGCCCCGGCAATATTCACGCCTGCCGCCATCCAGACCACGGAAATCCTTGCTGCCCACGCAGCCATATCGATTGAAAACGCACGTCTGGTGGAAGACATGAAGCGTACTGAAGAGGCTCTTGCCGAAGAACGCGAACACCTGGCGGTCACGTTGCACTGCATAGGTGACGGTGTCATCGCCACCGATACCGAAAGCAGGGTCGTGATGCTCAACCGCATCGCCGAGGAACTTACCGGCTGGACGAAAGCCGAGGCGCAAGGGAAGCCTTTGACAGAGATCTTCAGGATCGTGAATGAACGAACAAGGAAGCCGGTGGAAAGCCCGGTTGTCAAGGTGCTCAAGTCGGGCCAAACCGTGAGTCTCGCGAACAACACTGTGCTTCTGTCGCGAGACGGCAGAGAGATTTCGATTGCCGACAGCGCCGCGCCTATTTACGGAAAAAGCGGCCAGGTCTTAGGGGTCGTGCTGGTCTTCCGCGACGTCACCGAGGCGAGGCTTGCCGAAGAAGCCTTGCAGCAGCGCGAGCAGGAGCTGCGTGAACTCACACGCTCCCTTGAAAAGCGCGTGCACGAACGGACGATGGAGCTCGCCAGCGCGAACCGGACTCTGAGAATGATGATCGAATGTAACGAGGTCCTGGTTCGGGCCACCAACGAGCAGGAGCTTGCAGAGCAGGTATGCCGTTTGATTGCCGGAATAGGCGGATTCCCGATGGCCGCGGTGAGTTATGCGACAGAAGGTGACCACCTCGGTGTGGTGGCCGCTGCGCAGGCGTTCGGAGGAACTCCTGTGAATGTCTGCCCCGGAAACGGAAACGACAGATTCGACTGCGTTCAAGTTGCTGACTGCGTCCGGACGGGAACACCTCGGATTGTTGCCTCTTTGGCGGATTGTCCGGAGAAGTGCCCGATTCGTCGTGAATTCCTGGAGCAGGGGTTCGGATCGCTCCTTGCGCTCCCGTTGAGCGCCGGCGAAAAGCCGTTCGGCGCGTTGACGATACTGGCACACAAAAGGGATGCTCTCGATCAGTCACAGCTGGTACTTCTCCAGGAGCTTGCCAGCGACATGGCTTTCGGCATCGGCGCGCTTCGTACCAGGGTTGAACGTGACCGGGCTTTCCAAATCGCCGCCCAGCGCACGAATCAACTCAGGGCGCTGGCGACCGAATTGGTTCAGACCGAACAGCGCGAGCGGCAGCGCCTGGCAAGGGTGCTCCATGATCATCTGCAGCAGCTTCTGGTGGCCGCGAAGTTCTCAATCGGTCTGCTGGGCCGCAACGAAAGCGTCAAAGAGGCCTGCGCACAGGTTACCGACGTCCTGGACCAGGCGATTCAGGCATCCCGGTCGCTCACGGCTGAACTGAGCCCGCCCGTGCTGCAGGAAAAGGGGCTTAGTGCCGGCCTCCGCTGGCTGGCGCGGAATATGAAGGAGAAGCATGGGCTCGAGGTGAACGTCGATACAACTCCGATCGGCACGCCGCTCGTGCAGCATATCCGCGCCTTTCTTTTCGAGTCCGTGCGCGAGTTTCTATTCAACATCGTCAAGCATTCCGGCGTCGACAGCGCACGGGTTCTCTGCCGGAGAAACGGCGACGAACTGCTGGTGAGGGTCGAGGATGAAGGGTCGGGATTCGATGTCAGCCGGCTCGAAGTAGCGGGTGAGGCCGGTGCCGGATTTGGCCTCTTCAGCATACGGGAGCGTGCGAGCTACCTTGGCGGCAGGCTCGTCGTCGAGAGCACTCCGGGAGCGGGAAGCCGTTTCAGTCTTCACATGCCTATGGCAGTCGCAACAGCCGCCGTCCAGCCGGCAGTGGAAGGAGTGTCAGAACCGGTCAAGCGGATTGTACCTTCCGATCTGACGGTTCGGGGCGGCAAGCAGAAGATACGGGTCATACTTGTCGACGACCATCCTGTGCTGCGCTACGGACTGTCCCGGGTGCTTCAGGATCAACCGGATATCGCGGTTGTTGGAGAAGCCGGAGACGGCAAAGCCGGAGTGGAGCTTGCACGCGATCTGCAGCCGGATGTGGTCGTTATGGACGTCAGTATGCCGGTGATGAATGGAATCACTGCAACAGAGGAGCTTCGCAAGACCCATCCGGGTATCGCGGTCGTCGGGCTCTCAATGCACGAAGACCCCGCGATGGAATCCGCGATTCGAGCTGCCGGTGCCGTTGCTTTTGTCACCAAGGGCGGGCCGTCAAATGCCCTGATCCTGGCAATTCAATCGGCGGTCAGACACGGTGGCGGCGATAAGGCGGCTGAGCGGAAAATGAAGGATGAGGGAAAGGGATTTGCGTAAGCAGATCCCTTTCTCCACTACCGGGCAACTGCACTATTTCATTTCTTTGATGAATTCGGAAACCGCTTTAGCCTGTTCCTCGGAAAGGCCGGAGATCGGCTTGCCGTGGATGGTCTTGCCGGGTTCACCTTTGGTCAGATAGGGGACGAGCTGCTCTACCGTCATGGTGGTTCCTTTGACGGGAGGCATCTTTATCGCGGACTTGCCCTCGCCGTTGTCTCCGTGACAGGCCGCGCACTTGGATTTGTAAACCGCGGCGCCGTCTTCTGCAGCCATCAGGGACAGGGGCACTGCAACGAGCAATGCTAAAGCGGTCAGTGTGCAAAAACTCTTCATGTGTCACTCACTCCTTCGATAAGAGAACCTTATGTTTTCTTAAAATAATACTATTAAATTCCTGAATTCAAAATTCATATCTCAGATTGAGCGGGTTCCGGGACCGACCGTCTGCTTCTGCAATGCCCGGGAAAAAGCGGGAAGCGAACGGATTATCGTGTCCCTGGGGACGGTAAGGGAGAGCCGGACAAAGCCGCTGCGCCCGAAGCCGCTTCCCGGTACGGCCAGCACCCCCTCTTCCTGGAGTGTCCGGGCAAAAACCAGGTCGTCCGGGATGGGTGTCTTGAGGAATACGTAGAACGCGCCCTGAGGCTTCTTGACCTTATAGCCGATCTCCGCAAGGCCGTCGCACAACAGCGACCTCTTCTCATGGTATGCCGCCAAATCCGTCATTTCCTCGGGCGCCTCTGCGGCAACGAGCTGCCAGATTGCAGGCGCGTTGATGTATCCGAGAATGCGGTTGGTGAAATTGCAGGCGACTGACAATGCGGCCGCATCCGGAATCCGCGGAGAAATTGCCAGGTAGCCGATCCGTTCACCCGCCAGAGCCCAAGTCTTGGACCAGGATGTGGTGACCATGCAGTTGGAAACTATTGATGCCATCTCAGGGCATTTTGCGCCGTCGTACACAATCGATTTGTAGGGTTCGTCGCTGATGGCCACTATCGTGTGATCGGCTTTCCTCAGCACCGAGTCCAGATCCCGCAGTACCTGTTCAGAGTAGATGACGCCTGTCGGATTGTTGGGGGAATTCAGGATAATGGCGCGGGTCCGGACCGTTATCCCGGCCTCGATCCGCGCCACATCGAGCGAAAAATCTTCATCCGTTTCCACCGGCACCATTCTTCCGCCGTGGTTTGTTATATAGAACTGGTAATCGGGAAAGGCGGGCATAGGGACGATCACTTCGTCGCCGGGATCAAGAAGCGCCTTGAGTGCGGTATTCATAGCTCCCGCACAACCGACCGTCATAAGGACGAGGTTCTCATCGAATGGAAGGCCGGTGTCCCTCTTGAGGCGTTCTGCGACGACTCTTCTTGCTGCCTGGAACCCGGAATTCGGCATGTAGCCGTGAGAACCCGGCGCATTCCGATTTGCCAGGCGCTGAAACGTTTCGATTACACCCGGCGGCGGATCCTCACTCGGATTTCCCAGAGTGAAATCGAAGATGTTTTCCGCGCCCCGTTCGGCCTTCAGGCGAATCCCTTCCTCGAACATCTTGCGGATCCAGGAGGCGCCCTGGAGCTGCTGCTGAATTGTGGTAGCGACGGTCATATCGGTGACTCCTCGTGCAAACGCGGCCGATTCTATCGTCTGCGGCGGCTGCAAAGCAACACAGTTGTGGGCAGCCGTGGAATCACAGTGTCCTGAGGAAGGCTACGAGATCCGCCTTTTCCTGTTGTGTCAGTCCGGTCTGGAGCACGATGTTGAAGAACTCCACGGTATCCTCAAGGGTCAACAGCCGCCCGTCGTGGAAATAGGGCGGCGATTCCTTGATTCCGCGCAGGGGGAACGTTTTTATCGGCCCCTGTGCCGTCATCATCATGCCTCCTTCCATGCGGGGCTTATAGAAGCGTTCGACCTTCAGGTCATGCATCAGGCTGTCTGTGTAATAAGGAGGCGTGTGGCAGGGAGCGCACTTGGCCTTGTTGAAAAAGAGATCCTCCCCTCTAAGTTCCGCCTGTGTAGCCCTGGCAGGATCGAGACGCCCGAAGAGGTCGAGTTTGGGTGCCGGCGGAAAATCCAGCAGTTCCTGAACTTCCGCCATATTGTGGACCTGGTGGCCGCGCTCGAGGATGTTCAGTCCTTTCTTGATTGCCTGCACTATGTCGCCGTCGAAATAGGCTGCGCGCTGTTCAAACTCGGTGAAGTCTTCGACTGTGCGAAGCGCCCGCTGCGAGCCGAACAGCCTCTGGATGTTGACTCCCCGCAAAGTGGGGGTATCGATACGCCTGCGATGTTCCTGCGGACGGATATCCCCTACCAGGTGGGTTGCTGCTGATGTATGGCCGTTTACGTGACAGTCGAAACAGGTAACCCCCAACATCCCTTCGGGTTTGTCCGTCTTGCGGTCCTCGGTGGCGTTGAACTGCTGCTGTGGAAACTGCGTTACCAGCAACCGGAGTCCATCGAGTTGCTTGGGGTTCAGTATTCCGTTGAACAACTCATAGAAGTTGTCGATTGTCACAATCTGGCCCTTTGAGACGTCTCCCAGATCGGGCCTGGTTGTCAGAAACATGGCCGGCGGGAATTCCGGCAGGAAGTGCTCCGGGAGGTCGAAATCGAGATCGAAACGTTCAAGGCGCGGCATCTGCTTTATCTGCATCTGAGGGAAGACCATGCCGCCGACTGGATGATTCATGTGCGGCAGCGGCAGATAAGGGAATACATCTTTTTCCCTTATCTCTTCCGGAGTCATTTTCCCCAGCTGCTCCCATGTCAATCCTCCCTTCAGCCGGGCGGTGGGGCCGACCGGAATCGGTTTGCCGCGGGTCATTGTCGCATCAGGCGCCACGCGGCGGCTCAGATCGTAGCGCGACTCCAGCAGTTTCATGTGGGCCGCCATGATGCGTGGTTTTTCCGCGATGTCCCGCTTCCTTACTTCCTCGAAAGGCTCTTCGTTCACAGGTGTGTATGACGAACGCTCCCGATCATCCTGTGTCGGTTTCTGAGAGCGTGACTGCGCGCCGATCGAAAGGGTTAAGGCAAGAGCCGCGCCGGCAGCCAGTGCTATCCGGCCGATCCTGTATGTGATGGTTCTCATTTGAGAGTTCCTCGTTTTATGGTGGTTCGCAAGAGGGGGGTGTTATGGCAGTCCCAATGGTGAGCATCTTTACCGTTCGGCGGGGTAAAATCAAGCCCGCGCGGTGACTGTCCGGCTGCAAAAAACAGAAGGAGAGGATGGTATTGCGGCTGATTCAATAGTAGGATGTGCGGGAATAAACCGTCATCCGGAGCAGAGGAACAGGAAGTGTTGACGAGAATTCTGCCGGCGGTTGTTGTTGGAATCATGCTGGGGGTCGCGCTCTACACGTTCGGTTACGCGCGAGGCTCCTCTTATCTGACAGACCGTCCCGAAGCTTGCGCGAACTGCCACGTGATGCGCGGGCAGTATGAAAGCTGGATAAAATCGAGCCATGGCAAAGTTGCGGTGTGCAACGACTGTCATACGCCCCCCGGATTCGTGGCGAAGTACCGCACGAAAGCCACGAACGGATTCTTTCATTCGCTCGCCTTTACAACCGGCAGATTTCCTGACGAAATCCTGATAACACCTCGGAGCTACCAGGTCACCGAATCGGCTTGCCTGAAGTGTCATGACAGGATTGTCGACTCGATAAGGCAGACCCGGGCTCACGGTTCAGATGTTCAGTGTATCGAGTGCCACGGTACAGTGGGGCACCTATGAAGAGAGCAGATGATGAGTAGACGAACGCTTTTTGTGGTCGCGGCTTCCTCAGTCGTGACGATCCTGGTGATTGCATTGCTGGTTAACATATTCGAGCGCAGGCAGGAGGCGCAGGATCCGTTTTTTCGGGTGGTGAAACTGACCGAGAATATCGATGATCCTGCTGTTTGGGCAAGGAATTTCCCGCTCCAGTACGATACGTATCAACGAACGGTCGATCAGGAGAGGACGCGCTATGGTGGATCAGAGGCGCTACGGCACGCGCCTACTGAGGCGGATCCGAGGAGTTCGGTCTCCCGGAACAAGCTGGCGGGTGACCCTCGCCTGAAGATCATGTGGGCGGGATATGCCTTCGCCGTTGATTTCCGGGAAGAGCGAGGCCACGCATACATGCTGACCGATCAGCGATTCACACGACGCGTTCAGGAATTCAGCCAGCCCGGGACATGCCTCAACTGCCACGCCTCGACGTATGTCACCTACCGCGATCTGGGGAACGGAGACATTTTTGCGGGCTTTGAGAGACTGAACCGCATGCCTTATCAGGAGGCTACGAAACTTGTCAGCCACCCCGTCGCCTGCATTGACTGCCATCATCCGGAAACCATGCAGCTGCGCATCACCAGGCCCGCGTTCATTGAAGGGATAAAAGCCCTCAAGGCGTCTGAGGGAGTGAAGGACTATGATGTCAACAGCGCCACGGCACAGGAAATGCGCACCTATGTCTGTGCTCAGTGCCATGTGGAGTACTACTTCAAAGGGGACGAAAAGCGGCTCGTTTTCCCGTGGACGAAAGGGCTGAAAGTCGAAGACGCCCTGGCGTACTACAATGAACAGAATTTTCGTGACTGGGTGCACGCGGAAACAAAGGCGCCCGTGCTCAAGGCGCAGCACCCTGAATTCGAGATTTTCAGCCAGGGCGTACATGCGCGCTCGGGCGTGGCCTGCGCCGACTGCCACATGCCTTATCAGCGACACGGCGGCTTGAAGATCAGCGATCATCATGTCCGCAGCCCGCTGCTCAATATCAACCGCGCCTGCCAGACGTGCCACCATTTTTCCGAAGAGGAATTGAAGGCTCGGGCGGAGGACATCCAGGTCAGGTTTGGTGAGGCGAGAGACCGTGCCATGGATGCGCTGGTCGAACTGATTTTCGACATACGCGACGCAATGAAGGATGGGCGTGCAGAAGAAGATCTGAACCTCGCCCGCAGCTATCAGCGGAGTGCGCAGTTTTACATTGACTATGTAGAAGCGGAAAACTCGATGGGGTTCCATGCCTCTGCAGAGACACTGCGTATCCTCGTGGAGGCTCTTGATCATGCTCGCCGCGGGCAGCTTGCCGTGCGCGGCATCAAAGCCCGCCCCTTGATTCGCGCCGAAGATGCGCCCGACCCGAAGACATAAGATGCCTGCGTCAGCCGGACGGATCGTCTCTGTCTTTCATAGCCTCGTTGAACTACAATTTCCGCGATGCATATACCTGACGGCTTTCTGACCACCCGCGTCGCGCTCTCGCTCGACGTGATTTCCGCGGCGGGAATACTGTTTGCGGCAAGAAGGGCCCGGATTGATCTATCCGACCGGATAATCCCGCTCATGGGAGTGCTCGGCGCGTTTGTCTTCGCCGCCCAGATGCTGAATTTTCCGGTGGCCGGGGGCACATCCGGCCACCTGATCGGCGGAAGCCTTCTTGCCATACTGCTCGGGCCGATGGCGGGATTCCTGACCATGGCGACCGTGGTAATCGCACAGGCGCTGTTCCTGCAGGATGGGGGGCTGATAGCCCTGGGAGCTAACATATTCAACATTGGCGCGATTACCTGCTTCAGCGGATATGCGGTCTTCAGGTTGTTCAAGGGAAAGTCGGGTAGAGACAATCGCCTGGCGGTCGCGGGATTCCTCGCCGGATGGTTCTCCTCTGTAATTTCTTCCGCGTTCTGTGCGCTTCAGCTGGGCCTCTCGGGCGCGGTTCCTCTCCAGATAGGGCTGGCGGCAATACCGGGTTACCACATGATTGTCGGTGTAATCGAGGGGGCCCTGACTGCCGGAGTCCTCGGATTTCTCAGTAGAGTGCGCCCGGACCTGCTGGACACAAACGGCGCCGGCAGATTTCGAGGCGCGGATTGGGCCGGAGCTCTCGTGTTTATAGGCATGCCCGCCGTGATACTTGTACTCGCGGGGAGTTCCAGCCTGCCGGACCCGATGGAAAAGCTGCTCATCGCCTCGCAATCTCATGTGGCGGAGGAATCGGCGCTGAGCGGCATTGACTTTCTTATCAGTGGCACAATCTTCACTCTTGTCATTGTCACGGGATTCTTGCTGGCTTTCATCTGGAGGCGCAGGAGCCGGCCGTGAGACACAACTTCATCGACCGATACTCCTCGCTGGATTCTCCGCTCCATACCCTGGAATCGAGGACAAAGCTTCTGGCATTCGCGATTCTGATTGTGGGAGTCTTGAGCATTCCGACGGACGCCGAGGCGATCTTCTTTTCCTATCTCTTCGCGGCGGCCGTTCTGATGGGAATCTCCCAGATACCGCTCGGGTATATCATGAAACGGATGGTGGTGCTTCTTCCATTCATCATGCTGGCCGCCGTCGCCGCGCCATGGAAGGGATATGCAGGATTCGGAGCGCTGGCCGTCAGGGCGGTTCTCTGTCTCATACTTCTTATTCTCTTGACCAACACGACACGTTTTGCCGAACTCCTGTGCGGTCTGCGGAGATTCGGGTTCCCACAGATCGTGGTGATAAACCTCGGGTTTCTGTATCGTTACCTCTTTGTGCTGATGGAAGAGGCGATGCGAATGAAACAGGCTCGCGACTGCAGGCGGGTGGGACGAGCCCCGTTAACAGAGGAACTCAGGATTCTGAGTTCAATGCTGGGGACTCTCCTGATCCGTTCCTTTGAGCGGGCTGAACGGATGCATTCAGCCATGCTGTCGAGAGGGTATTCCGGCGATTTCCCGGTCGTTGCGCCGAGAAGGTTTTCGTGGCATGACATAGTGTTTCTCGCGGGGACCTCGGCTTTTGTGGGCGCGACGATTTGGGCGCGATGAACGGGGAAAGATGACTGAATACGCGATTCGAATAACCCGGCTCAACTACAGCTATCCTGACGGTACAAGGGCATTGCAGGAAATCGATCTTGACGTGCGCACCGGCGAGCGCGTGGCCATCGTCGGCCCGAGCGGAGCCGGGAAATCGACGCTGCTCTTGCACCTGAACGGAGTCTTGACCGGCAGCAGCCCGATAAAAATTGCGAACCTGAATCTGGAGCGGTCCAATCTCCAGCAGATCCGGAGCAAAGTCGGGCTGCTCTTCCAGGACCCGAATGATCAGCTCTTCTGCCCGACAGTTTTCGAGGACATTGCCTTTGGCCCGTTGAACCTGGGGGTTCCGGCCGAGGAGATTCCTGCAAGGGTGAATAAGGCGCTGCGCGAGTGCGGCCTGGAGCAGTCGATCGGGTCGCGCTCTTCGCATCATCTCAGCCTGGGAGAGCGGCGACGGGTCTCGCTCGCAGCCGTTCTTGCAATGGAGCCGGCCATTCTGGGGATGGACGAGCCGACGAGTAATCTTGATCCGCGAAACCGTAAGCGCCTGATCGAGCTGGTTTCCAGACTGGAGGTAACCCTGATCGTCGCGACCCATGATTTGGGATTCGTTCTCGATGTCTGTTCGCGGACGGTTGTCATGGACCGCGGGAAGATATGGGCTGACGGCGACGCCCAGACGATCCTTTCCGATACCCGCCTGATGGAAGAGCACGGACTCGAGGTGCCGCTGCCTCTGAAGGCGGAAACGAGGCCGTAAATTGAGGCAGCCTCGTGGCTTACTGACATTGGCAAGGGGGCGGATATGACGTTTCTGATTTCAGCCGGAGCGGTGCAACTCGAAGCGAGCCTTCGTAAGCCGGAGGGCGAGCCTCAGGGTGCGGTCGTCGTTTGTCACCCTCACCCCGTCTATGGCGGCACTATGGACAACCGGGTCGTCTACAGGGCATCCAGGGCGGCGGCCAGTGCAGGATTTACCGCTCTCCGCTTCAATTTCCGCGCTGTCGGGAAGAGCAGCGGCCAGTTCGACCATGGAATGGGAGAAAAGGAGGACGTGAGAGCGGCCATACGGTGGCTCGAAGAGAGATATCGGGGGTTGGATCTGGCGGTTATCGGGTATTCGTTCGGGGCATGGGTGGGGCTGCAGGTAGCGTCTGCGGACCCTCGCATCAAGCTGATGACGGGACTGGCCTTACCGCTGGACCTGTACGATTTCGGATTTCTGGACGTGTGTCCCAAGCCGGCGCTTTACGTGATCGGTACCCGTGATGAGTTCTGTTCTGCGGAAAAACTGGACCTGCTTGCCGCGCAGCTTCCCGCAACGGCGACGCTGCACAAAATCGAGGGGAGTGATCATTTCTTTTCGGGGCACATCGAAGCCGTGCAGGATCTGATAACCGACTTCTTCAGCAAGCGAGGGCGGAGTTGAGCGCTAGGGCAGGTCGGCAAAATCGGCGACTACCGGCGCATGGTCGCTCGTGCCGAACTGTGCGCAAACCGAGCATTGAGTGACGCGGCTGGCGGCAGCCTGACTTGCAAGAATGTAGTCGAGGCGCCAGCCGATATTTCTCTGGCGCATGTTGCGCCATGGGGGCCACCAGGTAAAGAGCCGGTCGTTATCGGGATCGAAAGCGCGACCGAGATCAACCATCCCGCCGTTTGCGATTACGCGTTCGAACAGCTCCCGTTCCTCGGGACGCTGGCCGATAACGTTCGGCTTCCGCTCTTTTGGATGGACGTCCATATCCGTCCGGGCGACATTCATGTCGCCGCAGAGTATCAGGTCGATCTTTCTGGTACGGCATTCCGTCGCGTAGCGCTCCATCGATTCCAGGAAACGCATTTTGGCGGCAAAATCCTTGCCGCCGTTGGGGACATACACGGAGGTGATTACCAGGCTGCCGATGCGGGCAGTGACGATGCGGGTTTCGCTGTCGAAGTCCGGGTGTTCGAAGTGCGGCTTTTCGGGAGATATGTCGCGGCGGATATGCAACCCGACGCCCGAATAGGCGCGCTCCCCGTGCCAATAGCACCAGTAGCCGGACATTTCGCACAGAGCTTCCGGCACCTGCTCGCGCGAAGCCTTGATCTCCTGCAGGCAGATCACGTCAGGGCCGTCGTTCCGGATCCATTCAAGGACCTGCGTCTGGCGGGCCCTGATCCCGTTTACATTCCAGGTTGCAATCTTCACAGAGGTTATTTTAACCGGATATTCTCGCGAGGCGTCCGATTTTTTCCTCCGTTTTCTCAGGGTCTTGGATAGAGGTTGTCGAACTTGGTGAACTGCTTGCTGAAGGCGAGTTGAACTGAACCGATCGGGCCGTTTCGCTGTTTCCCAATGATCAGCTCGGCCATCCCGACATTGTCGTCGGTAGGGTTGATCATTTCTTCGCGGTAGATGAACAGCACGAGATCGGCGTCCTGTTCAATAGAGCCGGACTCTCTGAGGTCCGAGAGCTGGGGGCGGCGATGTTCTCCCGTTCGCGATTCGACGGCGCGGCTCAGCTGAGAGACGGCAATCAAAGGAATGCCGAGCTCTTTGGCGATCCCCTTGAGGCCGCGGGAAATCTGCGCGATCTCCTGGGTGCGGTTCTCATAGCGCTGTGTTGAGCCCGACATCAGCTGCAGGTAGTCGACTATGATAAGGTCCAGTCCGTGCTCGAGGCTGAGGCGGCGCGATTTCGAACGCAATTCGGGGATTGTGATGTTAGCTGTATCGTCGATGAATATCTTCGTCTCGGAGAGATCTCCGGCCGCGCGGCTCAGTTTCGTCCAGTCTTCCTTGTTCAGAAATCCCGTATTCACCCGGTGAGCGTCAATTCTGGCTTCGCTGCAGAGAAAGCGTTTGACGAGCTGCTCCTTGCTCATCTCGAGGCTGAATATTCCCACAGCCTTCCCTTTTCGTATTGCGACATGCTCGGCGATATTGAGGCATAAGCTCGTCTTGCCCAGTCCGGGGCGGGCGGCCACGATTATGAGATCGCCCGGATGCATTCCGGCGGTCATTTTGTCCAGATCGACAAAACCGGTTTCAAGTCCGGTTACCGGTGCCTTTTGGTTTGCCAGTTCTTCGATTTCCCTGAAGACGTCGCTGACGACGGGGGTTATCGAAGTGAAGCCCGTACGAAACTGCTGGTTAGAGATCTCAAAGATCGACTTCTCCATCTGCTGCAGGATCTCCTCTGCAGGATCCTCGTCCTGATAGCTGCGGGTCATCGTTTCGCTGGAGATCTGGATCAGTCGCCGCAGCGTCGATTTTTCCCGCACGATGCGGGCGTAGTGTTCGATATTGAGGGCCCGTGGCAGTCCGTCGGTGAGGCCTGCCAGGTAGGCCGCACCCCCAATGCTTTCGAGCTCATTAGCCCTCTGCAACTCGTCTTTGAGCGTAATCATGTCCACAGGCCTGGAGTTGTTCATGAGATGCAGCATCTTTTCGAAGATGCGTCTATGGCTGTCCAGGTAGAAGTCCTGCGGCTTGAGAATCTCGAAAATGACGAGAAGCGCCTTGTCGTCGAGGAGGATTGCGCCGAGGATGGACCGCTCCGCTTCCAGATTGTTAGGGAGCACTTTCTCCAGACTGATATCGGCCATTGGTCCGAGACCCCGGATAAGATTGAAGATCGATTGAAGATCGTACTGGACGGCTGCGACTGACGATTGTCGGGTTGTTTTCGGCAATCGTCAGTCAGCAATCGTCTATTCGGATGCTGATTCGGGCTCCGGTTCCACGATGACTCTGATGGGAACCGTCACCTCGCGGTGCAGGCGGATCTGGACCTGGTATTCGCCGGTCGTCTTGATCGGCTCGTCCAGCTGGATTTTGCGCTTGTCGATATCGATTTTGTGCGAGACGAGGAAGTCCGCCACGTCCATTGCCGTCACGGAGCCGTAGAGCGAACCCCCCTCGCCGGCTTTTCGGCGGATCGTAGCGGTGAGCTTCACGATCTCCTGGGCGAGCAGTGTCGCGGCTTCCTTCTCGCGATGGTCGCGCCGTGCCCTGGATACTCTCTCCATTTCCGCCATCTTGATGTTGCCCGGGGTTGCCTCGAGCGCGAGCTTTCTTGGGATGAGATAATTGCGGCCGTACCCCGGTGCGACTTTAACGATATCACCGGACTTGCCCAGTTTCTCAACGTCCTGTTTCAGAATGACCTTCATGTTTCACCTTTTCCACATAAATGGCTTAGTCAGCGACGAACGGTAATATGGCCACGTGCCTGGCGCGTTTGATAGCTTCCGACAACAGGCGCTGATGAGTCGAGCAGACGCCGCTGATCCTCCGGGGAAGTATTTTGCCGCGCTCCGGAATGAAATGGCCGAGGAGCTTCCCATCTTTGAAATCGATATAGGTGATTTTCTCGGCGCAGAACTTACATACCCGCTTGCGCCGAATACTGAATCTTCTTGGACCTGGCATAGTTTCGCCTTTCTGCTGATGTGGGCCAGGTGTGTTCGCCTGATCCCTTGTGATAACTCGTTACAGACCTGCCGGAGGAGCCTGTTCAGGTTCAGGACCTGCCGGGAGCGTCTGTTCCGGCTCGGGGCCTGCTGCGGGTTCCGGAGTCTCGACCGTTCCCGCGACCTGCGTGGCGCCCTTCTTCTGTCGTGCTGCCTTGATCTTCTCGGAACGTTTCAGGTCCGCATCAATCCGGACAGAAATGAACCGGATGATGTAATCCGTCACCCTGAACCGACGTTCCAGTTCCGCAATGGCGGCGCCGTCCCCTTCGATCGAGAGCACTACGTAGTAGCCTTCACGGAATTTCCTGATCCTGTACGCCAGCGACTTCTTACCCCAGTTGTCGACTTTGACTATCTTGCCGTTTTTGCCTTCAACCACGGTCTGCAGGTGATTGATGAAGCCGTCCAGTTCCTCGCTGGTTAAAGTGGGAGCGGCAACAAAAACCACTTCGTAATTTCTCACGGTTTTCTCCTTACTGCACTATTGCGTTAAAAATCGCCATTGTTTTGGGAACACCTTCATTCAGTATGGATGTAATGGCGTTTTCGGCTCTCCGAATCATGTCGTCCACCCCTGGCCGACTCTCGGGCGGAAAATCCGCCAGAACGAATTCTGATTTGTCAATCGGCATTCCTTCTTCGCCTATCCCCATTCTAACCCGGACCAGCTCGTCGGTTCCGAGAGCGCTCAGGATCGACTCCAGACCGCGGTGCCCGCCGGCCGAGCCGCGTTCCCGGATTCGGATCCGGCCAAACGGCAGGTTCAGATCATCAAAAACCAGCAGCAAATCCTGCGGGCCGCGCTTGAGCCCGGAAAGCAAAACCCGGACGGCTTCTCCGCTGCGGTTCATGTATGTCATGGGTTGAACGAGAACCACTGAATGGTTTCCGATCCGGAACGGGCAAGTACGTGAAAGCATGTGGAACGACCAGCTGCCGGAAGCCTTCTGTGCCAGCGCTTCCACGACCATGAATCCGATGTTGTGCCGGTTCCATGCATGTCGTTCGCCGGGATTCCCCAGTCCCACTATGATTCTGTCGATTTCCCGTCCCGCTTCCATTCAGGTCCAGTCCCGATGCTTCAGGACTTCTTCTCTTCCTCACCTTCTTCGGCCGTCTTACCCTTCTTGATGACCTCAGGCTCCGCCGCTGCAGCTTCCGCAGGAACCTCTTCCTTGACCGGAGGAACGACAGTCACGATTACCACTTCAGGCTCGGTGAGCACCGTGACTTTCGGATCCACCTGCAGATTCTTGACGCGGATGTAGTCGTTTATCTTGAGATGGCTTACATCAATCTTTATTGATTCCGGAATATCCGAAGGGAGACACTCGACTTCGATCGAACGGGTGACGAAGTCCATAATCCCTCCTCCGATCTTCACCCCCTCGGGATCGCCTATCAATTCAATGTCGACCGTCAGTTGCAGCATGCGGTCCATGGCGATTTCCAGCAGGTCCGTGTGTATCAATCCACCCTTGATGGGATCCAGCTGGTAGTCCTTGATCATCGCGTTGTGCTGGGCTGCACCGTCGACCGTGATACCGAAGATCGTGTTTTTTCCGGATTCCGAATGAAGAATCGCCCTGATGTCGTTCGGATTGACGGAAACCGCGACGGGCTGCTTCCCGGGACCATAAATCACAGCCGGGATTATTCCCGATTTCCGGAGCCGCCTGTTTGCATTCTTGCCGCCCGGGGTCCGTAGCTGAGCATCGATTACTGTTGGCATGAAACCCAACTCCTTCCTCAGGGTCTGCGGCCTCGAGCGGCCGAAAACCCGACTCTAAACGAATAAGTTACTAACACTAGTCTCTTCATGAATGCTCTGAATTGCAGTGCCCAGCAATCCGGCCACACTCAAAACCTTCATATTGGGCAGAAGCTTTGACTCGTCCATCGGCACTGTATTGGTAAGGATGATCTCCTCTATCGGGGAGTTGCGCAGCCTGTCAAGCGCCGGTCCGCTCAGAATCCCGTGCGTCGCACAGGCGAAGACCTTTTCCGCCTTCTTCTTTCGCAGCGCCTGCACCGTGTTGACGAGTGTGCCGGCGGTATCGATCATATCGTCGCAGATAAGAATGTTGCGTGCCGCGACATGTCCGATTATGTGCAGAACTTCGGCCTCGTTCGGCCCGGTGCGCCGCTTGTCAATCACCGCCAGGTCTGCGTCGAGCCTCTTCGCGAATGCTCGTGCGCGCTCAACTCCTCCGGCATCGGGCGAGACCACGGTCAGGTTGGGTATATCCAGCCTTTTCAGGTACTCGATCAGAACCGGCGCCGCATACAGGTGATCCACTGGTATGTCGAAAAAGCCCTGTATCTGACCGGCGTGCAGATCCATGGAGAGAATGCGATCCGCTCCGGCAGCCGTAAGGAGGTCCGCCACAAGTTTTGACGAGATCGGCACGCGCGGTTTGTCTTTGCGATCCTGCCGCGCATAGCCGTAGTAGGGAATCACTGCGGTTATACGTGCTGCCGACGACCGCTTGAAAGCGTCGATCATGATCAGCAGTTCCATCAGGTTGTGGTTGACAGGACAGCATGTCGGCTGGACCAGGAACGCGTCCGTTCCCCTGACGTTTTCGAGGATCTGGCAGTAAACCTCACCGTCGCTGAAACTGGTAAGGTTAATCTTGCCGATCGGGATCTGCAGATGTTCACAGATGTCCTGGGCCAGCGGCAGATTGGCGTTTCCGGAAAAGACCTTCAGTTGTCTGTTGACTTGCTTGTATCCAGTGTTATCCATCAGTGCACCACTCCTGGAGGCGCCGCGAGATGGCTGGGGCGGAAGGATTCGAACCTTCGAATGCAGGTTCCAAAGACCTGTGTCTTACCGCTTGACGACGCCCCAGCATTATCTTTCGCGAATGCATTCGCAGTCAGCGCCGGCGTCTACCCGAACATTTTATGGAAATACTCAGCCCGAGAGAGGGTCTTCGCCGGAAACACTCGCCAGGCTTTCCGCGAAACTCCACGGACAGCCGCGAACGCTGATTCCTCATCCAAGAAGAATCCGAAGACAGATGATCCACTGCCCGACAGCAGTGCTGCTGCTGCACCCTTTTCTTCCAGGAACTCTTTGGCTTCCAGGATTTCGGGGTAGGCATTCAGGACCGAAGTCTCAAAATCATTAAAGATCCCGCACAGGTGCGCCGTTGCAGATTGCACCTGTGCGCGGAAACGATGAATTCTAGGGTCGTTTTCCGTGGAAGTCAATCCCAAATTAAGAGATCTATAGGCTTCAGCGGTCGAGACATGGACGCCCGGAAACACGACTGCCAGATGGGTCGACGGGAAATCGGGCATAGGGTCGATCTTCTCCCCCCTGCCGCTACCGAAAGCAGTTCCTCCGGTCAGGAAGAAGGGGACGTCCGAACCCAGTTTCTCCGCCTGAGAGACCAGAACCGAATCGGGGATGTCGAGCTCCCAGAAACGTCGAAGGCCCAGCAGTGTGGCCGCCGCGTTGGCGCTGCCGCCGCCGAGGCCCGAACCGGCGGGAAGACTCTTCCTGAGAGTGATCTCTGCCCCTCTGGCTGGGAAAAGTGAAGCGAGAGCGGAGGCGGCCTTCCAGACCAGGTTGTCCTCGCGGTGGACGTCCGGCAGCCCTTCGCAGACCAATTCCAACCGCGACGAGTCCCGGAATTCAATCTCGTCCCCCGCGCTGATCGTCTGAAACACGGTCTGGATATCGTGATACCCGTCCGGACGGCGCCCCAATACCGCAAGAGCGAGATTTATCTTGGCAAAAGACCGAATCCTGAGGGGTGCGGGTTTCACTTCTGCGACTTCTGCTTCCGCAGCATGTCCCGAACCGTCTCCAGCTTGCGCTTGACCTTTTCGAACTCTTCCTTTTCCGTGTCGGCCCGGGCGGGATCATTCATCCAGTGGTGGTGCGCCTTCTGCCAGTAGTCATGCGCCTTCTGCAGATCTCCGGTCTTGAAGTAAAGGTCGCCCAGATGATCGTCGATTACGGGATCATCTTTGACCCTGGCATCGGCTTCCAGGAGGTACTTCTCGGCATTTTCCAGATCGTTCAGTTTGAAGAACGCCCATCCGAGAGAATCGAGATAGGCGCCGTTGTCAGGATCGATGGCCAGGGCTTCCTTTACATATTGCAAAGCTTCCTCGAGCCGCACGCCGCGATCGGCAAGCATGTAGCCGATGTAATTCAGAGCGACGGCGCTGTTTGGATTGATCCTCAGGATTTCTTTGAAGAGAAGTTCTGCGCGGTCGAAATCCTTCTGTCTTTCATACACCGCCGCCCGCTGAAATTTCACCCTTTCGTCGTTTTCGCTGTCCAGTTTCCGGTTCTCGGCGCGCAGCAGGACTTTCTCCGCCTCCTGGTAGCGTTTTGCCTGAAGGTAGATCTGGCTCAGATTGACGTAAAGATCTACGTTTTCAGGATTCGACTCGAGCAGTCTGGACAGTATCGCGGCGCCTTCCTCCGTCTTTCCGGCATCGGCCAGCGTTCTGGCGTAAACCATGGCTATGGTCAGATCATCGGGCCTGCTTTCCATCAGCTGTTTGCCGAGCGGCAGCGCCTTGTCGAATCTCTTGCTGATCCGGTAAGCCTCCAGAAGTTCCCTGTTTCTCTCCGGGTCGGCCGCGGCCAGCTGCTCATAGAGGGAGAGCGCCTTGTCGTTTTCCCCCATCTCCAGATAATTCGCAGCCAGGTGCTGCCGGAAGACCAGACGGTTGTTCCGGGCTTCCCTGGAATCCTCCGGTGTCTTTTCCAGCAGAGTAAGGAAGATCTTCACTGCCTCGGAGTGCTTGCCGCTCAGCTCGTACGCCCTGGCAAGGAAATACTGTGCTTCAAGAACCGCGGGATTTAACTTGGTGACCCTTTCGAGAGTCTCAATTGCTTCCTGGTATCGACGCAGCCCAAGCAACGCCCTGCCTCGCAGCAGTTGAGTCGCGGTATCTCCGGGTTCAGTTCGAATAAGCTCGTCAAGAATCTGAATCGCTTCCCCGAGCTCGTTCTTTTCGACCAGCGCATATGCAAGATGATAGCTCACCCCGGGATCGTTATTGCTGATTGTGCGAAGTTTCCGGTAAACCGGAATCGCTTCCTCGATCCGGTTGAGTTTCGTGTAAAGCCTCCCGAGCACTACGAGGGTTTCCGGTGCATCAGGCTGCACTTTCAATCCCTTATTCAGATACTCGATCGCCTTGTCATCCTGCCCCGCGGACTCGTAATACCGCGCAATTTCACGGTATCCGCTGTCGACGCCGGGAGAGAGACTCTGAAATTGTTCGAATGCCTCGATGGCCTTTTCCGGCTGCTGGATCCTGAAATACGCTCTGCCGAGGGCGTAGTAGACGCGTTCGTCCTTCGGTGTGATCTCCTTCAGCTTTTCCAGTTCCTGGATGGCTTTCTCTATCCCTTCGGCGGGCGCGCCGGTTCGCTGGGAGCGGAAATAAATGCCAATAAGGAGCCAGCGCGGTTCCGGATTCTTCGGATCGAGCCTGACTGCTTCACCGGCATGTTCGATTGCTTCTGAGATCCTCCCCGATCTCTCCATCAGAGAAGCAATCTCGAGGTGAATCGCCGGACTTTTGCGGTTGTACTTGAGTGCAGCCTCCATCTCGGAGATAGCCTTGGCGCCATCGCCATTATCCTCGTACCACTTCGAAAGAGCGAAATGGTAATAGCTGGCGGCGCGGTCGGCGGGGGTGGAATCTTCTAACTCTCTGTCGAGATTGATAGGTCCCGTCGACTGAGAGTTCTTCTGCTGGGCGGGTGCGGAAAGACACACCGACATCAGGCCAAGGCACAAAAAAGAATACCTTAGCGGACGGAGGAAGCTGCAATTCATAGCCTGTTTGTTCCTTATGTTCAGGATCGGTTTTTTTGCGCAGTCATTATCTCACATGAGTCTGCCTGTTTCCAGAGTTCGGAGGCATTCGGAGGGGGGAGAGCGGAGACGGCTCGAAACAGGGTCATCTTTTCTTGGCTCAAATCTGAGCACGTTCATTACATATGGAGAAGAAGGGAAGTCATTAGTTGCACCTGAAAAAACGTGTAAGGAGGCCTCAAATGAGAGCAAGTCAGTCCAGGGTTGCCTGCATTCTGGCATTGTCGGTTTGTCTTCTGTTCAGTTCGGTTTCAGTCCTCGCCCAGAAGGCTGCCACAGATCCCGCGCCGGTCGAAAAGGTGAATCTTAACACCGCAACGGTTGAGCAGTTGCAGACCATTCCGGGCATCGGGCCGGCTGCAGCAAAGAACATCATCGAATACAGGACCAAGGTAGGGAAGTTCAACCGGATTGAAGAAATCATCAATGTGAAGGGGATCGGAGAAAAGAAGTTCCAGAAAATAAAGGATCTGCTGGTGTTGTAGAGTCCGGCTGACCGCCCCCGTTTCCGGCTTTGCGGCCGGAAACGAGGGCGCGACGGACTTCTAACCGAAGGTCACTCGAGGATGGACCCGGATCCAGCGGACCGGTTGTGCCACGGGTGAGACAAAGGTCTGGATTCGCTGAGCCAGGGCGACAAGCTCGCCTTCTTCTTCAATGAGCCGGTAGATTTCGTTTTCCCAGTTGTCGGTAATCAGGTTCACATCCATTCCGTGGAGGAGTTTTTCCCTGTCTCCTGCTGATATGACGATAGACGGAATCTCATGCAGAAGGTCGCGCAGCGGAATCATCCTGCTGAGGAAGAACTCCCGGGGGTGGAACTGTTCTCCTTCGGTGAGCGGAACGGCGGCAGTCAGGGGGAATTCGCCGCTCCGTAATCTGCGCAGCCTGACAAGATGAGCGCCACACCCGTAATCCCTTCCGATGTCGTGCGCGAGGCTGCGAGCATAGGTGCCCGCCGTGCAGGTGAGTTCGAATTCGACTTCACACCCCTCCACGCTCACGAGTTCAAGCGACTTGATTGTCACCTCCTTTGTGGAGGGCTCGAGCTCGACTCCTTTTCTGGCATACGCGTAGAGTGGTTGTCCCTGCACTTTCTTGGCTGAGTAAGGCGGGATAGTCTGGCGTATGGTTCCGAGGTAGCGTGAGAAGATCTCCTGGAGCAGTTGCTGATCGAGCCTCGGTTTGGTGTCTTCGCCCAAAGGCTCACCGTCGACGTCGAAGGTGGTGGTGGCGAAGCCGAACCGCATCACGCCGTGATATACCTTGTCTGAAGCGACGAAATAGCTGGTTAAACGGGTCGCCTTTCCGAGCGTTAGCGGCAGAACTCCGGTTGCAAATGGATCAAGTGTACCGGTGTGTCCCACCTTCTTTATCTTCGTCAAGTTGCGGATCTTGGCGACAACGTCGTGCGATGTCCATCCGGCAGGTTTGTCGATTACTATGACTCCGTCTGTGCTACTCGTCCGTGTTTCCGTGGATCTTATCGATAAGTTCGTCAATGTGCCTGCCATAATCCTGTGATGTGTCGGTAAGGAAAGCTATCTCCGGGACAAATTTCATCCGTATCCTCTGGCCCAGCTCGCGGCGTATCCATCCCGCCGCATGGGTCAGAGTGTCCATGCTTTCTTTCTTCTCCTCTTCAGATCCCATCAGGGAAACAAAGATCCGTGCGTGCCTGAGATCGGGACTCATCTGAACACCAGTGACGGTTACGAAACCGACTCTGCGGTCCTTCATGTCCCTCGAAATCATCACACTCACTTCATGCTGGATTTGAAGGGCTATTCTCTGGGGTCTTCGTGACGGTTGCATGCCTGAAAACTCAAGGATCCATGTACTCTACCCGGCAGTCGATCAGGAGTTCCTGGAGAATGTTCTCCGCGTCCCGCACAAACTGCTGCGTGACTCTTTCCAGCACCGCGTTATCGGAGGCTACCGTAACAGCCGCCAGTTTCGCCCGCTGCCATAGATCCTGGTATTCCACCTCCGCTATTGAAAAATTTGTGCGCGCACGCAGCCTGTCCTGCGCTTTGCGCAGCACCATTCGCTTCTCCTTAAGAGACTGAGAGTACGGCAGAAAAAGTTCCAGAGTACAGTACGCTATCGGCATCCGCTTGTATGCTGAGAGAGATCTGCGGTTGACGATTCAACACAAACCGCAGGGCTCGTCTAAAGAGAGGTAGGTTGGACCTTTTCTATAACGTACGCTTCGATTATGTCGCCCACTTTGACATCGGAAAAGTGCTCGAAACCTATGCCGCACTCGAACCCTGACTTCACCTCGGCGACGTCATCCTTGAAACGGCGCAGCGAGGTTATCTTCCCCTCATGTACAACCGCATTGTCCCGCAGGAGGCGTGCCTCGGCATTTCTCCGGATGACTCCGTCGAGAACGTACGAACCCGCGATAAATCCGAACTTCGGAACCTTGAATGTGTCGCGTACCTCGGCCCGGCCGACGTATTTCTCGTGAGTCGTGTATTCGAGCATCCCGATCATGGCCGCCTTGATCTCATTCGTCAGGTTGTAGATCACCGTGTAGAGCCTGATTTCCACTCCTTCGGTGTCTGCCAGTTCCTGAGCCTTGCGTTCGGGCCTGACATTAAACCCGATGAGGACGGCATTGGAGGCTGAGGCGAGCAGCACATCGGTTTCCGTGATCGCTCCTGCACCGCTGTGCAGGATCTTGACTTTCGCCTTTTCCGTGCTGAGCTTGTTCAGCATCTCGGTGACAACCTCCACCGATCCCTGAACGTCGGCCTTCACGATGAGCGGAAGCTCCTTGACCGTTCCCGCTCTCATCTGTTCATACAGCGCCTGCAGCGACAGGCGGGCACTCTTGGTGAGCGACTGCTCCCTTGCCTTCGTCTGGCGGTACTCTGCCACCTGCCGTGCCTTTGCCGCGTCCTTGAAGACCTGGAAAGCATCGCCGGCCATCGGCAGGTCCTGCAGTCCCTGGATTTCCACAGGTATCGACGGGCCGGCAGTGCTGATGTTCTTGCCGCGGTCATTGACCATGGCACGTACACGTCCGCTGACGGAGCCTGCGACAACAGAATCTCCTACTTCGAGCGTTCCATTCTGTACCAGGACGGTAGCGACGCAGCCCCGTCCCCTGTCTACCTTAGCTTCGAGTACGACACCGGATGCCGCGCGCTTCGGATTCGCTTTCAGCTCCTTCATGTCCGCGACCAGAAGAATCATTTCCAGCAGAAGGTCAATGTTGGTCTTCTGCTTGGCTGACACCGGCACCGTCACGACATCGCCACCCCAATCCTCAGGGAGCAATCCCTGGTCGGCAAGCGCCTGTTTCACTCGATCAATCTGAGCTCCAGGTTTGTCTACCTTATTAATGGCGACAATCATAGGCACGTTGGCCGCTTTAGCGTGATGGATAGCCTCTATCGTCTGAGGCATGACTCCGTCATCCGCAGCAACCACCAGAACGACGATATCGGTGGCCTGCGCCCCGCGAGCGCGCATAAGAGTGAATGCTTCATGGCCCGGGGTGTCCAGAAAGACGATGCTGCGGCCCCGGATGTCCACCTGGTACGCTCCGATGTGCTGCGTGATCCCGCCCGACTCCGTTGCGATGACGTTGCTCTGGCGGATGGCGTCCAACAGAGACGTCTTGCCGTGGTCTACGTGGCCCATGACGGTGACCACTGGAGGACGAGTCTGATAATCCTCAGGCTTGTCCGGCGTTTCCTGACTTGCTTCGGCCTCTTGTTCGAAGCTGATTACTTCAGCACGGAATCCGAATTCAGCACAGACTTCCTTAGCAGCTTCAATGTCTAGGGTCTGGTTGATGGAGGCCAGGATTCCTTTCGAAATGAGCTTTTGGATGATGTACTTCGACTTGATGTTCATCTTTTCCGCAAGCTCTTTTATTGTGACACCTTCTGTAATAGCGATAGGTCTAAAATCCTCCGGGGAAGCCGGTGGTCGAGGTACTTCGACCGCCTTGGCGGTTCTTTCGGTTACCTCAGGCTTGCCGGTCTTCTTCTTTCTGACAAACCTTGTCGGGGGAGCAGTTCTTGGCGCGGCAGGCTTCTGTTCCTGCAGCCCTTTCAGTATACGCTCTGTTATCTCGGGCGTTACTACTCTCTCGGTGGTCGTCCGCATCAGTATCTTGGTTCTGGCTTTCGGGACAACTATCTTTCTCGCGACAGTTCCCGAATGAGCTGCTGCTTCAGGCGGGCCCGCCGGAGCCGCTGCAGGGGGCTGGGTTTCTTCTGCAGGCGGCGTTGGTGCCGAAGCCGCTGCCGGTGTTGGGGTCTCGGCAGCCGGTTCCGCAGCTTTGGGCTCTTCCTGCACCGGTGCGGGTATCTCCTCCGCAGGAGGCTCGACGGCAGCCGGTTCCGGAACAGCTTCTTCCTGCGCGGCAGTTACAGGAGGTTCTTCCTGAACGGGTGCAGGAGGTGCGGACGGCGCTGCTTCCGGTTCAGGAACCGGTTGAGGCTGAAGAGCCTGAGGTTCCTCAGCCGGCTTTTCCACCGGCCTTGGTTCTTCCACGAGCTCGGCAGCTTCACGGTCGTAGTGTTTTCGTCCCTTTCGAGGAGCCAGCGAGATCTTCGGAGCCGGTTCCGGTTCCACCGCTTTCTGCGTCGTTTTCGGCGCTTTTCTCGCTTTTCTTGCAGCCGGGCGTGGTGCAGCCGGAGTGGCGGCCTTCTTCGCAGGCTTCTTTTCGGCCCTGGCTGCCTTCTTCTTTTCGGCCTCCTGTGCCTTGATCTCTTCGGCCTCGCGCTGCGACAGAATCTTCTTCCGGATGGTTTCGGCGAAGTTCACATCAATCGTCGCGGTAGGCGAAAAGACATACAAGCCCAGACGCTTCAGTTCAGCGAGCACTACCTGATTCTTTACTGAACATTCTGTCGCCAGTTCCGCGACGGTTATTTTATCCATTTGCGCAAAGACCTCTACCACTCCCGCCTATGGGGGATCAAATTTTAGTCAAATAAGAATCTTAAAACAACCCCGATGCTGTTTGCAACGGAGCTCTTATTGCAGACGTGAACATTTCCGCCACGCGACGGGCTATTTCGCTTCGCCCGGTCTCATTCCGCGGAACATACCTGCAGAAAACTCAGATCTGCTTGTTCTCGTCGTCGGTACTCTCGGTACTTTCCTGTACTGAGGAGACTTCTTCGCTGACGGTCTCACTTTCGGAAGCGCTGACTGATGGGGATTCTGCTTCTTCTTCCTCTTCCTGGTCTGCCTGTGGCAGCTGCGCCAGTTCAGCCTCTACCTCTTCCTGGGACGCAGCCTGGATTGCGGTAGGCAAATCCATCCCTTCCGGCACCTCGATTTCCACCTCTTCAAACAGGTCTCTGGCAGCCTCCATTACCTTCGCCGCCGTTTTCTCTCCGAATCCCGGGATGTCTCTGAGCTTCTCCTCGCCGAGTTCCAGTATGCGCTCGACGTTTTCGATTCCCGATTCACGCAACCGTTCGATGACGCGATCGCTTACGCCCTCGAGTTCGGACAGCGATGTTGACGACGACGTCAGAGACTCCATCACGCTGAGCACTTCCTGCTTCTTCTGCTCTTCGCTCTTGACGTCAATCTGCCATCCGATAAGCCTCGAAGCGAGCCGGACGTTCTGTCCCTTTTTGCCGATAGCGAGCGATTGCTGCTTTTCTTCGACGATTACCTCCATCCGCTTTTCGGCCTGATCGATGATGAGGACTTTCGAGACCTTGGCCGGGTTCAGAGCATTCGTCGCATACTGTGCAGGGTCATCAGACCACTGGACAATATCGATCTTCTCTCCCCTCAACTCCCGGATTATGGAATTGATCCGCGAACCTTTCATTCCGACGCAGGCTCCGACCGGATCAACATCACGATCCATTGAAGCCACCGCAACCTTGGCCCGGTCACCCGGTTCATGCACGGCGCTCTTGACCACAATGGTTCCGTCGTAGATCTCCGGGATTTCCATTTCAAACAGCCGGACAAGCAGCTGCGGATCGGTCCGGGAGAGGATGACCTGCGGACCCTTTGCCACCGGAAGTACCTTTACTATCAGGGCACGAACGCGCTCGCCCTGCTTGTAGGTTTCGGCCCTGGACTGCTCGCGCAGCGGAAGCAGTGCCTCGGTCTTCCCGATATCCACAATAATATCGGGTCCTTCGAAGCGCTTCACGATCCCGTTGACCATCTCTCCGATCTTTTCCGAAAACTCGTTGTAGATGTTCTGCCGTTCTGCTTCGCGGACCTTCTGCAGAATCACCTGCTTTGCCGTCTGGGCTGCTATCCTTCCCAGAACGTCTGTCGGCTTCGGTATTTCCACCGTATCGTCGATCTCGAGCGTTTCGTCTATTTCCTTGGCCTCACTCAGCGACATCTCCAGGTTGGGATTTTCAACTTTCTCCACTACGCGCCTGACTGCGAAGATCTCCACCATTCCGGTCTCCGGATCAAACCTGGCGTTGATGTCTTCGTTCGTCTTATAGAACTTTCTGGAAGCGGCCACCATCGCGTCTTCCAACGCGCTGATGATGATCTTGGGATCAACGTTCTTCTCTTTGCTGATCTGTTCGATTGTCTGAGCGATAATGTTCGACATAATTTCAGGACCCCTGCGGCCTCATGTTTATATCACCTATTAAGTTGGCCTTTTCGATGTCCGTCAACGCGATTCCAATACGTTTTCCCGACGCGATCTCGAGTTCAACACGGTTGTCAACGGCACTTACAATCCTGCCCCTGAAATTCCTCCGCCCCTCTATGGGGAGCCGCGTCCGAACCCTGGCATCTTTTCCGGAAAAGCGTTGAAAATCTGATTGCTTCACCAGCGGACGATCAATTCCGGGTGAGGACACTTCCAGAATATAGCTGAACGAAATCCAGTCTTCCACGTCCAGCAGGACGGAAAAACGCTTGCTGAATCGCTCGCAATCATCGAGCGAAACGCCGTCGGGCTGGTCAATATAGACCCGCACGACTGCGCGGTTTTCGTCCCCCTTGACTTCCACCAGGACTATTTCCATTCCTATGGAAGCCCCAAGCTGCTCTGCCAGTTCAGTGATCCTGCCAGTCAGGGATTGGCGCTGGTTCAAATCTGAAACTGCCATTTTTGAACCCTCAAATAAAAAAAGTGGGCATGCGCCCACTTTGTACAAAAGCAGCACCGCGAAGTATACCTGACGACTGCATAAATAGCAACTCCTGTGACAGTTCGGCAGTTGCCGGGGACACTGGCTACTTTTCCGTGTTCTCCGTCGACGCTTCAACGAAATCCGGTTCGCCCTTGTCCAGCGCCTCTATGACTTCGGGATCGACTACTTTGACTGCTGATACGCCTCTGAGTTGGGCGTAAACCCCGCCTTCCTTATCCGCCTTGCCGAACGAACAGTCAGCCATCACACGACTGCCTTGTTTAAGTATTACACGAATAAGGGGCTTATCAAGTCCATAGGTGGACAGGGGCGCCGGCTTGTCGATCCAGCGGTTAACCGGTTTTTCCATCGCGTCGAGAATCGCGTTCATGGCTTCCCAGTTGGCCTTCCTGGTGCCTTCCTGACCTACGAGCCATTCGCCGCCCGTTTTCCTGAAGGTGAATGATCCCTTGCTGTTGGTCAAAGAGATGAAATTCACGTTCCAGCGCTGGAACGTGGCGAGTGCCTTTTCCCGCACATCGGCGTGCGATTTGAGGAGCTTGTCGACCAGATCCTTGTCGACGAAAAACAGGTCCTCTCTCGATTCGTCTTTTGCCAGGTACATCTCCGTGCCGTCGGAACTCGATCTTTCCGCCCCGATCAACAGATGCCTGGCTGCCTTGTCTTTCCCATAGGTTAGCCGGACGTCGATGAACGGCTTATTCAATCCCGGCTTCGACTGGTCCCCTGGAACCTTGTCGAAGAACTCCTTCACTCTCGCCATCGACAGCGCGTTCAGAATTCCCCGTATACCAGGCGAGTCGGCCGCAACCTTTTCCGGATGCGTAAGCCACCACTGGTCGTCTTCGTCCTTCATCAGCTGAATATCGCCTTTCGGGCTCTTCAGGCTCAATGACTCAACCTCAGGCTGTTTGAACTTCAGGACTCGCTGATTTCGCAGTTCGTTGGTCTTTTTCTCAAATGTCTCCGCAACCGCACTCGAAACCAGAAACACCTCTTTTTTGCCCGGGAGCGCGGCATACACGGAATTACCGGTTGGATTGCGGTGTCCAAAATCGATTCCATACTCCTTGCCGTCTATGGTTGAGACCTTGAGGCTCGATTGAGCAGGATCGAGCCCGAACTGGCCTAGGCTTGATGCATTTTCCTCTATGATGTTCTCGCGCAGGATGTTTGAAGCGGCGATTGCCAGACGCTCCATTTCGTCCGTATCCGCCTCGTAGGACCGTGGCGCGGTCAGGGTCCATTCATCCTCGCCTTTCCTGACCACAGTGATGTGTTCCTCTGCCGACACAAGGTCAACCCGGCTGATGTCGCTGCTTTCCAGTTTCCAGACCTGCTTTTCAGCCTGTTTTGCCTTCTCGCGCTGTTCTCCGCCCCCTATCTCATAAAAGTAGACGTATGCTCCGAGAGCAAGGCCGACAATCAGCAATACGAGAGTACCCTTAAAGCGCATCTATCTCCTCCGGCGATTTACAACAACAAGGACTCCCGTGACAAGGGCAATCCCCGGGAGCAGGAAAACCGTGATAAGGCGCAGGATTGACAGCTGGCTTTGCGACAGTATGATCCTCCGGTCGTCGGTCTGTTTGGGCCGGATGGAAATCAAATCTTCATCTTCCGCCAGCCAGCTGACCATGTTCAGAAACATATTGCCGTTCCCCTGTGCGGGGAAGTAGGCGTTGACAGGGAAAGTCGATGTTCCGGTTACGACAATCCGTCCGGCGCCGCCGGGATTCGCATCGGAATCCGCATCAGAATCCGCCTCCGAAGACTTGATCTGTTTAGTTATCGCTACGGCAAGTGCAAGCGGGCCTTTGCGGTCTTCAGGCGGATCATACGACAGATTAGTGCTCTTTAGATTCGTTTCTCCCCAGCTGTCCGGACTGGTCTTGAACAGTGGTTCGACTGTTATTCCGTCCAGCGGAGTAGGATTCGGCTCAAGTGAGCGGGTGTACGGGAAGAACGTCATCGAATCAAAACGTTCCGTAATCCGGTGAGGTTCATAGCTGATGACGAGGGGAATCTCCGGGCCGGTTCCCATGAGACGTCCCGCTCCGCTGACATCAAGCACGACGTCATTATTGACCGTTACTCCCCAGTCCTCGAGGAAAGGGGACATAGACGGGGAAGGCTGAGGATCCACCATCAACAGAAGGGCGCCTCCTCTGTTCAGAAAGTCGCTGATGAACTGCATCTCCTGGGGAAAAGGCTCTGTCTTCGGACCTGCCATGATCAAGACTTTGGCATCATCGGGAACTTTCCCTTCGGCGGCCAGGTTGACAGTCCCGACCCCATATCCCTGTCCCTCCAGGGCTTCTTTGGCTGCGGAAAACCCGGGGCGATCGGAATCGGATGGGTCTTTCTCGCCATGCCCCTGGACGAAGTAGATCTGTTTAGCCTCGCTCCGACCGACTTTGATAATAGCGTTGGTGAGATCCTGTTCCTGCACTTCTTCGGAGCGCTTCTCGATCTTCTCCTTGCGATCGCCCTGCGAGATCACCACGGTTCCGAACTTCAGCTGCGTCCTTGTGAAAGGGTTCTCGACCACGCCATAGGTCGAGACATCGTACTGCCTGGCGATGTCCGGCTGTCTGTCGGGATCGATGAATTGGTAGCGAATGCGCGAACTTTCGGTCCTGTACTGCGTCAGCAGTTCCTTCAACGGAGCGTGTTCTCCACCCGGGAAGAAAGCCTTGATCTCCACGTCTCTGTCTAATTTTTCCAGGATCTGGACCGTCTGGGGTGCCAGTGTGTAGCGGCCCGATGCGGTTGTGTCGATCCGCTTCGGATGTTTCTGGCCGATGTAATTCAACCCGCAGACGATCGCGACGACCAGCACCACCGAAATAACATAATTGGCAGCGTGTTTGGTCGAGCGCTTTCCCAGTGATCCCAGGATCTGTCTGTAGTTGGCGGCGACTCCGACAATCAGGAGAGCCGCGCCTGCAATTGCGAGCGCAAGATTCCAGGCTCCCCAGACATTCGACACTGAATACCAGATGAACGCGCCGACCAGGAGCAACAGGCCTAATGTATCGAGTTTCTGCAAATATTTTCTCATTAGCCCTTCCACCGCATTGACTCGAGTGAACGATATGCCAGAAAAAGTCCGACGAACGCAAAGGTGACGTAGTAAATGATGTGCGAGGTATCTATTACCCCTTTTATGAAATCATCAAGATGTCCGATTACCGAGAGATACTCGATGATGCTCCTGGCACTCCCGACGGCCCACTCCCCCGCCAGTGCAATGACCCACAGCACGAGGCTCACGCCAAACGTGATGAAGACCGCGATAATCTGGTTTTCGGTCAGGGTGGAGATAAACAGGCCGAGCGCCAGCAGTGCGGCGCCGTAAAGGAACATTCCAAAATAGCCGGACAGTATCGGTTTCCAGTCGGGCTGGCTGTACACAAAAAGCGGCAGTATCGTGATTGCGCTGGCGGCAAACAGAACTACCAGGAATGTGAGACTTGCCAGATATTTTCCGGCGAGAGCCTGGGAGTTGCCGACTGGCGTGGTGAGCAGCAGCTCTATCGTTCCCCGCTTTTTCTCTTCGGAGAAAAGCCCCATGGTAAGCATCGGAACCAGGAACAGCAGGATCAAGGCCATCGTCCGGAACAGATAGGAGGTTACTTCTCTCGGCACGTCGATAGGGATCTGGCCGCCCATCTGCGCCTGGGATATGCTGATCTGGACGAGCTGGGCGAGACCTCCGAAGAAAAACAACCCGCAAAGGAACAGAAAAATCGTCAATACCACATAGGCAACCGGCGAGACAAAGTAGCTTTTCATCTCGCGCTGCCAGATTGCCAGAATGTTTTGCATAGCGGACCCTCTTGTTGACAGCAGCCGGAACCGGCCTGGATCATTCCTTTGTAATTAGGTTGATGAACACATCTTCGAGACTCATCGAAACCCCGTGGAGATCGAGCAGCCCCCAACCTTGCGTTACCACCGCTGCGGCCAGCGTGCTGCGGAGATCGGAGCCGAGTTTGCATTCGACCGTGTAAGTTGTCGACGTTTCGGTCGCAGGGTCACTCGCCTGGACGTTCAGTACACCGTCAATCGACGCCAGCTTGTCCCGGACAACGTCCGCCGGCCCTTCGACGGTCAGCGAGACCCGCTCGGCACCGGCCATTTGCCGGGCCAGACCGTCGGGGGTGTCCATTGCCACAACCTTCCCCTTGTTGATGATGACAACCCGGTTGCAGGTCATGCTGACTTCCGGAAGAATGTGGGTCGAAAGGATCACGGTGTGGTTTTCGGCGAGTCCCTTTATAAGCGTACGGATATCGTAAATCTGCTTGGGATCGAGACCGAGTGTGGGCTCGTCGAGGATCAGCACTTCGGGATTATTGAGGAGCGCTTGGGCGAGGCCGACCCGTTGCTTGTATCCCTTGGAGAGCTTTCCGGTTATTCGGCTCCGCACGTCTCCCAGGTTGCATTTTTCGATGACGTCATTCACCTGACTCTTACGCTGACGCGGACGAACCCCTTTGATTCTGGCCACGAAATCGAGGTACGACTCGACCGTCATTTCCATGTACAGCGGAGGATTCTCAGGGAGATAGCCGATCCGCCTGCGCACTTCGATGCTGTCCTCAAAGACGTCATAACCCGCTATCCTGGCAGTACCCTCAGTCGAAGGCATGTAGCAGGTGAGTATCCGCATGGTGGTGGTCTTTCCCGCTCCGTTGGGTCCTAGGAATCCCAGGACCTCTCCCTTTTCAACCCGGAACGAGATATCGTCCACGGCTCGTCGGCCGTTATAGACCTTGCTGACATGTTCTACTTCGATCACACCCATTCCTCCCTGGAACTGGTACTGAAAACGGAAGTTGGAAATCCTTTATATTAGTGAAAATCTGCCGGCCAGTCAAACGACCCGCTCAATTCATCTACTAAGTTTCTAGCCGAACCCCGACTCCCTATGGTCCCGCTAATTGCATGGTTTACCAAGAGAAAATCATACGCGAAAACCATAATCCCGTTGCGAAAAATGTTCCCGGGATGCTATAAATAAAAGCGGAACGAAAACAACGCTCTTCCGTAGTACCGAGTGTTATGAGATGTTCCAACCAAATAACAACGAGGTGGCAACCGAGCCCACAATTTATTCCCGCCAGCTGAAACTATTTTAGGGTACGACTATCTATAAAAGATGTAACTGCTCTCGGGTGTGAGAGGGTCGGGACCATAAAGTACGAAGCACCCTTAAGTCATAATACAAGAAAGGTTTAGCTGCAAAAGGGAGTTATCGGCGAAATTCTCCTTAAAGGATATCAGTAACTATGATCGAATTAGAACGAGATGATGTTTTGGAAGAAACCGAATATGATTCCATCGACCTGGACGATGAATTCGGTGCTTCCGAGGCATTTCCGCGGCTGACGCGAGCCAACTATGTTGACAGGGTCCGATTTGACCGCGTTCCCAACGAGAACAAACCGGTTGGGAAAGGAGATGAGGCGACTGCTTCGGCGGACCCGCTCTATATCTACTACAGAAGCATGAGCAAGATACCTTTGCTCACGCGCGAGCAGGAAGTGTACCTCGCGAAGAAGATCGAGTCGGCCAAGCTGAACACCCTGCGCCTTCTCTCCCTGACGACAATCAACACCTACAAGGTGATGGAAATGGCAGACGAACTGCAGCCTGCAGGGGCTCAGGCGCCGGTGCCGCAGTTTGATGAGAAGCGTGAATCTGAAAGCGAGGCTTCGCTCGAGGAGCGCACCCGGGCGAGGATGCGCCAGATCCGGAGGATCATCACGCGTCTGGAGAAACTCGAGGCGAAATACCGTGAGGCAAGAGGGGATCTGAAACGGACAAGATCACGCGAAGGCAAGACTGCCAAGGATCTCAACAAGATTAAGAGC
>Ga0209723_1000368_pt1 | contig 86261 bp, 69 predicted proteins | sample BiotimSIPDNA_2_FD_185750 | JGI IMG/M metagenome (GOLD analysis project Ga0209723, IMG submission 185750) | Anaerobic biogas reactor microbial communites from Washington, USA - Biogas_R2 time_0 SIP DNA (SPAdes) (version 2) | ecosystem: Engineered > Bioreactor > Anaerobic > Unclassified | place... | reverse complement strand
TTCCTACTGTCGATGGCCTGCAACGTGAACAAACTGCACGCCAAGATACAACAACATCGGACGGGGCGGCAGTTGTTTGAAAAACTGACGGCTTAAGACGAGAAAAACTGAATAGGGCGTGACCCAAGACCACGACAGCAGGCGGCGGTTCTGGTTAAGGCACGCACATTCAAGGTAAACTCCCGACATTTGCGCGAAACAGGGCTGTTTAAAGTCGGGCAAGCAAGAAAAAGGGAATGAAAAAAGGGCTGCAGCAAACTTTGCATTTTGCTACAGCCCCTTTTTAATAGGAAACAGATAAAAGTTACAGCGTCAGCCGCAGCGTCTTGACTTCAAAGGCGCCAAAGCGCAGTTTCACGCAGCCCTCATTCAGGGGCAGCTGCCCCTGAATGTTTTCCAGCATGTCGCAGGCATGCACGGCCTTGACGGGCAGGTTGACGGCCAGCACGCATTCGGTATCGGCCTTCTTGGCCTCGTACAGCCGCAGGATCAGGTCGCCCGAGCGGTCCTCCGCGGGCTTGAGGGCATCGATGAAGACATTGTCCTCGTCCAGGGCGAAGGCGCTGAAGTCAGCCGCCTGCCCGGGCCTGACCACCGGCGGCACGTTGAGCGCGTAGGCTTCGCGCACCACCGGCGCGCTGATGAAGGGGCCTTCCCAGGCGGTGAAGGAATAGGTGAAGCGGTGTTCACCGCCGTCGGTCTTCATCTCCGGGCAGGTCGCCGCGCGCAGCAGCGTCAGCCGCAGCTCGTTGCCGTGCATGCTGATGCCGTATTTGCAGTCATTGAGCACCGCGGCGCCGTGGTTCTCATCGCACAGGGCGCTCCAGCGCTGGTTGCATACCTCAAAGCGGTCCTTGTCATAGGCCCGGGAACGGTGGGTGGGCCGGCTCATGTAGCCGTACTGTATCTCATTGAGGCCCTCGGTGGCCTTGACGTCAACGGGGAAGGATACCTTGAGCAGGCGGTGCAGCTCATCCCAGCGGACGGTGGTCACAAAGTCCAGCCGCCGGCTGGCGTAGTCCAGCACAATGTCCTGGGTGAGGGTGGAGTTGTGCAAGTCCCGCGTCAGGCGGATGACGGCGCGCAGGCCGCCGGAGAGCGCCAGGCTGAGCGTGACCGGCTCGTCCAGCGGCACCTCCTGCAATTCATAGTGGGAATCGATATCCCAGGCGTCAAACAGGCGCGGCACATCCTTGTACATCAAAAAGCGGTTCATCGGCCCCGCGGCGTGCTCGCGGCCGGATTCCTTGTCGACAAAGGAAACCACCTCGCCGCGCCGGTTGATCTTCACGCGCACCAGCTCGTTTTCCATGACCGCGCCGGTCTTGGTGAGCCGGGCGGCGACCGCCTTGTAGCGGGGCTGCCTGTCCGCGGGCTTCAGGCTCAGCGCGCCAAAAGCCGGCAGCGGGGCAAGCGCCAGCAGGCCCTCGTCGGTCTGCTGGGTCTTGAGCGCCTCGCCGTCCGCGGTGACCGCGCCCTGCGTGAAGGACCTGGGCAGCAGCACAAGCTGCTCGCGCGGGAAGGACAGGGAGTTGTACACCGTGGCGCCGGCGGCGTTTTCCTGCAGGCTGTGAAGCGCCTCCTCCTGCGCCTGCCGGGCCCTCCGGATGAGCTGCTCATATACCTGGACGGCTTCCGCGTTGACGCGGCCGATGGAGGAGCCGGGCAGGATGTCATGGAACTGGTTGACCAGCAGCTTCTTCCAGGCATCCTGAAGCGCGTCATAGGGGAAGGCAAAGCCCTTGCGCATGGCCAGGCTGCCCCAGGCCTCGGCCTCGCGCAGCGCGACCTCGCCCTTGCGGTTGCCCTTTTTGATCCGGGCCTGGGTGGTGTACACGCCGCGGTGGGCGGAGAAGTACAGCTCGCCCACATAGGTGTTATGCGGTCCGCCGGCAGCTTCCATGTCGTCAAAGAAGCGGTTGGGCGTGGCATGGATGACCCGCGGCATACCCTCCAGGTTGTTCTCGCGGCTGACGTTTTCGATCATCTGCCGGCAGGGCCCGCCCCCGCCGTCGCCATAGCCGTAGGGCAGCAGGAAGGCGTCCAGGCCGCGCTTTTGCACACGGTTCTTCCATACGCCGCAGATCTCGCGCGGGTCGGTTCGGTAGGTATAGGAAGTGGGCAGGAAGGAGGTCACCTGCGAGCCGTCCGCGCCCTGCCAGATGAAGTAGTGATAGGGGAAGCGGTCGCCCTCGTTGTAGGACCAGAAGATCTTCTGGGTCACCAGGCGGTCCACGCCGCAGCCTTTGAGGATCTGCGGCAGCGCGGCCGAATAGCCAAAGGTGTCCGGCAGCCACAGCAGGCGGCTGTCCACGCCGAACACTTCCTTGTAATAGCGCTTGCCGTACACAAGCTGGCGGATGAGCGACTCGCCCGAGGTCATGTTGGTGTCAGGCTCCACATACATGGCGCCGTCCGCCACCCAGCAGCCCTCTTTGACGGCCTGGCGGACCTTCTCAAACAACCCGGGATAGTGCTTCTGGCACATCTCATAGGAGGCGGGCTGGGACTGGATGAACACATAGTCCGGGTACTGCTCCAGCAGGCGCAGCTGCGCCGCGAAGGTGCGCGCGGTCTTGCGGTGGGTCTCGGCCATGGGCCACAGCCAAGCCAGGTCCAGGTGGGCGTTGCCCACCGCGTAGAACACCGGCACGGTGGACCCGTTTTTGGCCCTGAGCAGGGGGGCCAGCAGCGCCCGCGCCTTTTTGTAGTCGCGGATGCGCGCCTGGGCGTCCTGCTCAAAATCCACCGTCAGGGTGAAGTTTTCCAGCGCCACGGCCAGCTTGTCCGCGCGCAGGCTGTCAGGGTCGACCTGCTCGATGAGCTGCATGAGGATCTCGACATCCACCATCAGCTGCCAGGCTTCTTCATTCCAGATGCCCCAGGTGCACTCGCCGATCATGGCACGCTGGCCTTCGGTCATGGGGTCCTGGTAGGCGCCCGGCAGCACGGGCCCGGTGGCGCAGCCGCCCAGGCGGCTTTCTCCTATCCAGTGGCCGGCGTAGGACTCGACATAGATCTCAAAGCTTTCACCAGGCCTGGCGGAGGCGGTGAGGAAGTTGTCCTCCAGGTAATGCAGGGGAATTTGTACCCAGTTGGAGCGGTAGGTGCCAAAGGGCTGGCCGTTGACAAAGATGGCGGCCTCGCCCCCTGTGGGCAGGTTCATTACAATGCGCTCCCCGGCGGCAGAAGGCGGGATCCGGACGGTGTCGCGCAGCCAGCAGTACTCATAGGTTTTGCCCCAATGCGTGCCTTGTGGCATGGGACGGTAGGCAAGCTGCCTGGCCTGGTCCAGCGTCAGGTGCTCCATGGTCAGGCTGCCTTCAAAATTGAAGTCCTGCAGCGGGCGGTAGACATCCTGCTTGAGGGTGTTGACCCAGTGTTCCAGCCTCTGGCGCCATTCCGAGTGCATATGTTTCATCGACACCCTCCGGTTCCGTATTTTCTCCCATTATACGTTTAAAACGGAATGTTACAAGCCCTCAGCCGGCCGGGGCGGCGTCTTCTTGACCCGGGCAGCCCGCGGAAGCTAAGATGGGATGGAAGCGATGAGGATAGGGGGAGTTCGGGCTTGAAATTCTTTCACCTGTCAGACCTGCACCTGGGCAAGCTGGTGCATGAGTTTTCCATGCTGGAGGAGCAGGAATACATCCTGGCGCAGATCCTGGCCCATGCGCGCGCCGAGCGGCCGGACGCCGCGCTGATCGCGGGCGACGTGTTTGACCGCTCGGTCGCGCCCACGGAGGCGCTGCGCGTGCTGGACGACTTTCTCGTGGGGCTGGCCGGCCTTGGCATCCGCGTCTTCCTCATTGCCGGCAACCATGACTCGGCCGAGCGGCTGGCCTTTGCCGCGCGGCTGATGGCGCCCTCGGGCATCCACATCGCCCCGGCCTACGAGGGGCAGGTGGCCTGCCACGCCATGGAGGACGAGTTTGGCCAGGTGGACATCTGCCTGCTGCCCTTCCTGCGCCCGGCGATGGTGCGCCGCCATTATCCGGAGGAGCGGATCGCCTCCTGGACGGACGCCGTGCGCGTGGCCCTAAGCGGCCTTGTATCGCGCCCGGGCGCGCGGCGGGTGCTGGTGGCGCACCAGTTCGTCACCGGCGGGCAGACCTGCGACTCCGAGGAGTTTTCCGTCGGCGGCGCGGACAATGTCGACGCCGATGTGTTCTCGGGCTTTGACTATGTGGCGCTGGGGCATTTGCACGGCCCTCAGGCCATCGGGCGCCCAGGGCTGCGCTACTGCGGCTCGCCGCTGAAGTATTCCTTCAGCGAGGTCAGCCACCAAAAGACGCTCAGCGTGGTGGAGCTGGGGCAGCCGGGCAGCCTGGACATCCGCGAGCTGCCGCTGACGCCCCGGCGCGACCTGCGCGACCTGCGCGGCACCTACCTGGAGGTGGCAAGCCGCGCCTTTTATGAGCACCTCGACCGCGAGCACTACTACCGGGTGACGCTGCTGGACGAGCTCGACCAGCCCGACGCCGCGCAAAAGCTGCGCGTCATCTACCCCAACCTGATGCACCTGACATATGACAACCCGCGTACCCGCGCCCGGGGCGGGGTCAGCGCGCCGGAGGACGCCCGGGCGCTCAACCCCCTGGAGCTGTTCGCGCAGCTGTATGAGGAGCAAAACGACCAGCCGCTCAGCCCCGAGCAGAGGGCCTATCTGACCCGGGTGATGGACCGCGTCTGGGAGGAAGCCACATGAGACCGACGCTGCTTGTGATGTCTGCCTTTGGCCCCTACTCCGGTGAAACCCGGGTGGACCTGTCGCGCCTGGGGGAGAGCGGCCTCTACCTGATCAGCGGGGACACGGGCGCCGGCAAGACTACGCTGTTTGACGCCATCACCTATGCCCTGTACGGCGAGCCCAGCGGCCAGACGCGCAAGCCCGGCATGCTGCGCAGCAAGTACGCCGATGAGGGCACCCGCACCTATGTGCGGCTGGAGTTTGTCCACGGCGGCCAGCAGTATCTTGTGGAGCGCAGCCCGGAGCAGCAGCGCCCGGCGCGGCGCGGGCAGGGCCTGGTCACCCGGGCGGCGGAGGCCGAGCTTCGCCTGCCTGACGGCCGGGTCATCACCGGGCCGCGCGCGGTGGATGAGGCTGTCTGCGGGCTGCTGCGCATTGACCGCGCGCAGTTTACCCGGGTGGCGATGATCGCCCAGGGCGATTTTCTCAAGCTGCTGGTGGCCTCCACCGAGGAGCGCAAGGGCCTGTTCCGGCAGATCTTCGCGACCGGGCCCTATGCCGAGGTGCAGGAGGCGCTCAAACGCGACGCCCAGGCGCTGGAGCGCCGGCATGAGAACCTGAACAGCAAGCTGGACCAGCAGTACCGCGCCATCCGCTGGGCGCAGGACCATCCGCTCTATCCGGATGCGCTGGCGGCCGCGCAGGGGGAGTTGCCGGCGGAGGAGGTGACGGGGCTGCTGGACCGGCTGATCGCGCTGGACAGCCAGGACCTGAACGCCCGCCGGCAGGAGCTGGACAGGGCTGAGCAGGAATTGGCGAACAGCCAGCGGCTGATGGCGGCGGTCGAGCGCCGCCGGGCGCTGGAGAAGGACCTGGCCCAGGCCGGGGAGCTGCACGCGCGGGCCGCGGAGGCCTTGCCCCGGCGCCGGGAGGCCCTGCTGGACGCCCAGACCCGCCAGCCCGAGGCCGAGCGCCTGGCGCAGGAGCTGGCCGTGCTGCGCGAGAAGCAGCCCCAGTATGAGCAATTGAGCCGCCGGCAGGCCGCGCTGGAGGCGCTGGACGCCAGGAGGAAAGCCGGGCGGCAGGCGGCGGAAGAGCTGTCCCGCGCCAACGCGGCCCGGGCTGAGGAGCTTGCGCGCGGCCGCGCGCGGCTCATGGAGCTGGAAGGGGCCGCGGCCGCCCTGGTGGAGACCGGCAACCGGGCGCGGACGCTCAAGGAGCGCGGTCAGCGCCTGGCGGACCTGCTGGCCGCCCTGAATGTGTTTGAGGAGCAGCAGACGGCGCTGCAGGGCGCCCGGCAGCGCTATGAGGCGGACAAGGAGCGCGCCCGGCGCGCCATCCAGGCGTATGAGCAGCATTACCAGGCCTTTCTGGACGCCCAGGCCGGCATCCTGGCGCTGGGGCTGAAGCCCGGGCAGGCCTGCCCGGTCTGCGGCAGCAGCGAGCACCCCATCCCGGCGGGCATGCCCCCGGAAGCGCCCAGCCAGTCCCTGGTGGACCAGGCCAAGCGCCAGGCGGAGCAGGCTCGGGCAGCCCAGGGCCGCGCGGCCGAGCAGGCCTCGGCCCTGGCCGGCGAGGTGGACAACCGCCGCAGCGGGCTGGCGGAGCAGGCCCGGCTGCTGGAGATCGAAGACTTCCTGCCCGAGGACGGCCGGGAGGCGCTGGAGCGCCTGGCCGGGGAAAACACCACGGCCCTGCAGCAGGCCCGGGAGGATTATCAGGCGCAGCAGGCGCGCGCTGAGCAGGCCGAGGCGCTCGCCCGGGCGCTGCCGGACATGGAAAAGGCGCTGGAAGAGGGGCGCGCCGCGCTGAGCGAGCGGCAGGTGGCGCTGGCCGCGCTGGACGCGCGCGTTCAAACTGAAGCGGAAGAAACCAACCGGGCGCGCGCCGGGCTGCCCTATCCGGACCGGGCGACGCTGGAACACAACATCGGCCTGATGGAGGCGCGGCGCAAATCCATCATGGAAGCGGCCGAGACCGCGCGTCAGCAGCTGGAGGAAGCGCAGCAGGACCTGGCCCGCCATCAGGAGCGCCGTGACACCCTGATCTCCCAGCTTGCGCAGCTGCAGGAGGTGGACGCGGACCGGGTGCAGCAGGCGCTGGCGCGGCAGACCGCCGCCAAGCAGGAGGCCACGGAGCGCGTCCTGCTGCTGAACACGCGCTTGAATAGCAACCGGGAGGCGCTCAGCGGCATCCGGGAGCTGATGGCCCGCCTAGGCGAGGTGTCGGAGCGCTGGGCCTTTGTCAAGGCGCTCTCGGACACTGCCAACGGCACCCTGCCCGGGCGGGACAAGATCATGCTGGAAACCTATGTCCAGGGTTTCTATTTTGACCGGGTCATCCGCCGGGCCAACCTGCGGCTGATGGCGATGACCGACGGACAGTACGAGCTGCTGCGCGCCCAGACCGCCGCGGACCGGCGCAGCCAGGCCGGGCTGGACCTCAATGTGCTGGACCACTACAATGCCTCCACGCGCGATGTGGCCAGCCTCTCCGGCGGGGAATCCTTCATGGCTGCGCTGTCGCTGGCGCTGGGCCTGTCTGACGAGATCCAGTCCTCCTCCGGCGGCATCCGGCTGTCCGCCATGTTTGTGGACGAGGGCTTCGGCTCTTTGGACCAGCAGGCGCTGGCGCAGTCCATCCGCGCGCTGGGCACCCTGGCGCAAAGCCGGGTGCTGGTGGGCATCATCTCGCATGTGAAGGAGCTCAAGGAGAAGATCGACAAGCAGGTGCTGGTCAAAAAGGACAGGTCCGGCGGCAGCCGGGTGGAGATCGTGGTATAGAAAGGCATGAGGGAGCGCCTATGAAAACCGTCATTAAAAACGCCAAAATCTACACGCCGCGGGGCATAAGGCACAGCGTCACGATCGAGGAAGACAAGATCACCGGCTTTGATGATTCCGGGCAGGCGGAACGTGAGATCGACGCGCAGGGCAAAGCCGTGGTGGCGGGATTTCACGATTCGCATATGCATCTGCTCGGCATCGGGCGGATGCTGTCCATTTTGCGCGTGCAGGAGGCCAGAAGCGTTGAGGACCTTGTGCGTCTGGGCCGGCAGTATCTTGCGGATCACCCGGACAAGGACCACATCATCGGCCGGGGATGGAATCAGGATTATTTTACGGACGGACCGGTCATCCCGACAACGGACGATCTGGACCGGATTTGCGCCGACAGGCCCATTGTGCTGACGCGCGCCTGCGGGCATATCGGGGTGGCGAACTCCAAGGCGCTTGAGATGGCGGGCGTGACCAGGGACACGCCTGACCCCGACGGGGGCGTGTTTGTGCGCGACGCCCAGGGCGCGCCCAACGGCATTCTCCATGAATCAGCCCTGGGCTTTGTGCAGCGCATTTTTCCGGACATCAGCGAGGAGGAGATCGAACGGCGCTACCGCGCCGCCATGGACTATGTGAGCGCCCTGGGGATCACCGCCGTTCAGACCAATGACCTGTATGAGGACAATCAGGAGAAGGTGCTTGGGGTGCTCAGCCGCCTGGACAGGAAGGGCGAACTGAAGGTGCGGGTGTTTCATCAGTTTACCTATGAGGACGAGCAGGCTTTGAAGTTGTTTTTGAAGGAGCAGGCCAACAGCGGGCTGTTTTCCGACAGGCACCGCCTGTCCGCGCTCAAGCTGTACAAGGACGGCTCGCTGGGCGCGCGGACGGCATGGCTGCGCCGCCCCTATCATGACGACCCGGCGACCCGCGGCGTGGAAACGCTGCCGGATGGGAAGACGAAAGCGCTGGGCCTGATCGCCAAACAATACGATCTGCCGCTGGTGGTGCATGCCATCGGCGACGGGGCGATCGCGCAGACGATCGACGTCATGGCGGCCATCAACGACGCGGGCAATCCCCTGCGCTCGGGCCTGATCCATCATCAGATCACGGACCCGGACCTGTTGAAAAAAACAGCGCAACACCATTTGCACGTGTTTTATCAGCCGATTTTCCTGCATTATGATCTGCACATTGTGGCGGACCGCGTGGGGAAGGAATTGGCGGCGACTTCCTACGCGTTCAAGACGCAGATGGACCTGGGGGCGCGCACCTCCTACGGCACCGACGCGCCGATTGAGGACCCCAATCCGCTTGAATGCCTGTATTGCGCGGTCACCCGAAAGGATCTGACAGGCCATCCGCCGGAAGGTTTTATGCCTTGGGAAAAAGTGAGCGTGGCGCAAGCCCTGGCCAATTACAGCGAGGTCTCCGCCTGTGCCGTCCGCATGGAAGACAGGCTGGGCCGGCTTGAGGTCGGCCATTATGCCGATCTGGTCATTCTGTCGGACGATCCGTATGAGGTTAAACCGGATGAACTCATGGAGATTCAGGCGCTGATGACCATGATGAACGGACAGGTGACCTTTGACAGGGATGGCTTAACCCATCCGTAAGCATTTGGAGGCTGCATCAGGATTTATTGAGGTGAGGCGCATGGACTTTGAGCAATTGCTGTGTTCGGATGAAAACAAAATCAAAGAAATGTCAGAGATGGCAACTGAGATACTGCGGGAGCACTATGATCCGATCGTCGGAAAAACCCAAAATGACTATATGCTGAAAAATTTCAGTCGGCAGACGCGATCCGGGGTCAGCTGGAGCAGGGCTACCAGTATTATTTTGCACATGAGAACGGAACAAGGTTCGGATTTCTCGCGTTCTATCCCAAAGCCTGTTGCATGTATTTGAGCAAGCTGTACCTGTATAAGGCGGAGCGGGGGAAAGGCTATTCCAGGAAGATGCTGGATTTTGTGATTTTGAAAGCGCGGGAAGAGGGACTGACAGCCATCGAACTGAATGTCAACAAGCGCAACAGCGCCGTCCTTGTGTATGAAAAGTCAGGATTCAGCATCATCAGAAGCGAGAAGAATGATATCGGGGAAGGCTATTACATGGATGATCATGTGTGCCGTTTGGAGCTTTGATGTTTTGATACTGATCCCAATCATTATTGCATCGTTGCGCCGGGTCTTTTGTCGCCCTGCTGTGTCAGTCAACCTCAACGTAGCTCAGGCTACGCCATCGGTTTCCTTCCTTGCAGACCAATAAAATCTCTCGCCGCTTTGGATGCAATAAAGCTTTACATCAGTATGAGCAATAAAGCTTTACATCAGTATGAGGTGATAAGGTTAGTGTGTTGCTTAGTGTTATTTTTAAATTTTTGACCGGATTTTTATGGTAATTCCAAGCAATGCATCCCCTTCGTTTCTTAAAACTGAATTGAAACACATTTTCTCAAACGCTTGACAAATTCCACAAATGCTTGAATAAAGGTCTTGCTAATACTTGAAAACATGTTATAGTTTCTTTGTTTTAGAAGTGAGATGAGGGCTATGAAGACATATTTGCCAAAGGACTATGTGGAGGAGTACATGAAGATAATCAAAATTAATAAGGAAGCGGCGGATAAAGTTGCTCCGCTTGTTGCTGATTTTCGGGTGACATTGCGTGAATATAAAAATATTATATCTCAAAAGAATATAGATTCAGGGAAGGAAGAAATAATTGATTTTTTAAATTCAGGCTACCCTGTCTTTGCTGCAGAAGATAATGGGGTTTTGCTGGGCTACATTGTTTGTAGGATTGAAGAACCTTGTCTATGGGTCGAACATATTTATGTAAGTAAAGAACACAGGAGAAAGGGTATTGCAACAATGCTATTTAATAAAGCTGAGGAGTTGGCAGCATTGATGGGAGAAGATACTGTATTCAATTATGTACATCCAAATAATGAAAATGCGATTTGTTTTCTTCGTTCAAAGGGATACACAGTTTTGAATATGATTGAGATAAGAAAACCGTACAAAGATGAAAGGCTGACAACTACCATCAAAGTTGATAATAATGTTTTTGATTATTAAATTCCACATTCTTTGTATGGCCAAGTGAAAACTCGATTAATTGGTATCTTAAAAATAATTTTAAAAGGATGATGAAATGCTGGTTTTAGAACTATAAACCCTGATGTCAGACAAATGCTACACATAGAAAAGCTTGATTTTACTGGGTTTTATGACTGCAAAAACAGTAAAAAAGAGCGTTGTATTCTCGACTTCTTCTCCGGGGAGGATGTCATAATAATGCTAAAGGGGAAAAACTTTAGTAACCAAAAGGGTTTCAGAGCTTTAAGCAAAGTATGAAATTTGAAAAATGCTGTGTTGCTTAGAGTTGTTTAAGGATTTTTGACCGGATTTTCACTAGGGTTGACAAGTGCATCAGACTTGATAAGTACAAACACTTGAACAAAAACTTATCAAATGCTTGAATAAAATATCCGCAAATACTTGAATAAAAGTTGCGCTAATACTTGAAAACATGTTATAATTTCTTTGCTTTATAGAGAGGTGGGACTTATGAAGAAGTATTTACCAAGGATTATAGATAAATTATTGAGTGATAGATTAGAAGCCAAAGGTGCTGTTTTATTGGAGGGACCTAAATGGTGTGGCAAGACTACCAGTGCCAAAGAGATTGCAGGTAGTTTCATATCAATGGATCAACCTGAAATGAGTAAGCAGTATCAATCTATGGCAGAGCTTTCTCCGCTAACGCTATTGAAAGGTGAGACTCCAAGACTAATAGACGAGTGGCAGATAGCTCCTAATTTATGGAATGCAGTTAGATATGAGGTTGATCAGAGAGATGAATTTGGTCAATTCATTTTAACAGGCTCTGCCGTTCCCGCAGAAATAGATGAGTCTATGCATACCGGAACCGGAAGGATTTCAAGACTTTATATGAGACCTATGAGTTTGTATGAGTCTGAGGATTCAAACGGCAAAGTTACAATCAGTGACATGTTTGCAAATAAGGAAATATCCGCCCAAAGCGATACCGATTTGGAGGAAATAGCATTCCTGATTTGCAGGGGAGGCTGGCCGAAAGCAGTCGGTTTAACCGAAAAACAGGCACTTTTTCAGGCCATAGACTATTTTGACGCCGTTGTCTCAGCTGACATAAGCAGGGTAGATTCTGTGAAAAGAGATAAGGAAAAAGCAAAAAGATTTCTAAAATCCTATGCAAGGAATGTCGGAACCAGGGCCACCCTGGAGACTATCAGACAAGATGTATTGGCCAATCATACAGGCACATTTGACCCTGTTACACTTTATTCATACAGGGACGCACTAACTAAAATCTTTGTTATTGAGGATTCACCGGCCTGGAATCCGAATTTGAGGTCAAAGGTTGCTATTAGAACAACAGATGCGAGATATTTTGTCGATCCTTCAATTGCTACTGCGGCCTTGCAACTCAGCCCAAAGGATTTGCTGAACGACTTAAACACTATGGGGCTAATTTTTGAAAATCTGTGTGTCCGTGATTTAAGAATATATGCGGACTACCTGGATGGCAGTATTTATCAGTACAGAGACAGCAACGGTTTAGAATGTGATGCCGTTATTCACTTAAGAGACGGTTCCTATGGTTTGATTGAAATAAAACTTGGCGGGGACAGTTTGATTGAAGAAGGCGTAAAAAACTTGAAAGATCTGGCCTCAAAGATAGATATAAACAAAATGAAAGAACCTTCTTTTATGCTCGTTTTATGCGCTAAAGCTCCGTTTGCCTATCGGAGAAAAGACGGAGTTTATGTGGTTCCTATAACTTGTCTGAAACCATAACAGATAGGGAGATTTTAAAAATGATTAGATTGGAAACAATTAGTACGGATAAAAAGACCGTTTTATATAATTTTTTGCAAAAGTATTTATATGAGCTGTCTCAGTATTATTATAACGAAATGAATGAAGAGGGGAATTTTGTTTATAAGTATTTCCCGAATTATTTTACAGATCCCGATAGATATGCCTATTTTATCTGTGATGATGACAAATATATAGGATTTGTTTTAATCAATCCATTTTCTTTTACCGGTGAGCCTATAGACTATTCTATCGCCGAATTCACGATATTTCCCGCATACAGAGCCAGAGGTAACGCAATGCAGGCGATAGATATATTAACGAAAAGGCATAAAGGAACTTGGCAGTTGAAATATTCTCTTCTAAATCAGCCCGCAAGCAAATTTTGGCGGGCAGTAAAGGAAAAATACAAAGGCGTTGAAACCGTTATATCGAGTAATGAATTGGCAATTACATTTAGATAGATTTTGGACTGTACTACGTTGTTGACCACTGATGTCAAACAAATGCTACAGATTGAAAGGTTGATTTTAAGCGGTTTTACAAGTTTGGAAATGTGCAAAAACGGCGATTTTTCTATGACTTCTTCTGCGGGGAGTATGTCATAATAATGCTAAATGAGAAAAATACAGTGTCTTACAGGGTTTCAGAGCTTTCACAAAGTATGAAATTCAAAAATTGCTGTATTTCTTGGAGTTATTTCAAGATTAAAGACACCGATTTGGCGCCGATATTGACCATTTGGTACCGATAGAATATAATCATATCTTAAGGAGGTGCAGAAAATGAATCAATATATTGAGTCGGAAACCGTTGAATTGAAAGCCAAGTATACAGATACATTCGCACGAGAACTTGTGGCTTTTTAAATGCCGAGGGAGGCATTATATACATCGGAATTCAAAACGACGGAACCGTAATCGGTATTGATAATATAGATAATACATTAAAAAATATTTCCGATTGTATCACAGACCAAATTGAACCGAGTCCACGAGGAGAAGTGGTTAGCAAGATTATACATGAAGAAAACCGGTCAATTATAGAGCTGTTAATGTAAAAAAGGGAATTAAACCGCTCTATTGTATCAAGAAATACGGATTTTCTTCAAAAGGCTGTCTTGTACGGATAGGGACTACATGCAAGGAAATGTCGCCGGAGGAAATTCAGTTCCGCTATAAATCTCAATTTATAAATGAGGATTATATGTTGTTAGCGCCATCAAATATGCGCCACTTTTGTTTAATATGATGAAAATCTTGCTTACGAGTCGGGGGTTTCATATCAACGAAAATTCATTTGACGCATCATTTAATCTTAGAAGATATGATGGTACATATAATCTGCTGGCGGAAATATTGGCAGACCAAAACATGGTGCCGTTAATATTTGTAAAGTTCGCCGGAATAAATAAGGCTTCGATTTCTCATAGAAGCGATTACGGCGGGCAGAGCTTACTGCTTGGATACCAAAAGATGAAAGACAGGCTGATTGCCGAAAATATATGTAAAACTGATACTACAGTTCGCCCGAGAATAGATGAATATCTTTATGATATAAACTGTGCTAACGAGGCACTCGTAAATATGTTTGTTCATAACGATTGGACAATCACAGAACCGCAAGTATCATTTTATTCGGATCGCATAGTTTTTACATCGCACGGCGGAATTCCGCATGGAATGACTGAAGAAGAATTCTATAACGGAGTGAGTCGCCCGCGAAGCGCTGTGTTGATGAGGGTATTCTTAAACCTTGGAATTGTTGAACACACAGGGCATGGGATACCGGTGATTGTTGAAAAATACGGCAGGGAAGCTTTTGATATACATCAGAACTATATTGATGTCACGCTGCCTTTTAATCAGGCTGTTTTGGCATCGGTGCCACAGATTGGCACCGATGATGGCACCGATGATAAGGGTATTCGTTTGAACGAGGATTTATCTGATACTGAGAAAAAGGTCATCCTGGAGTTAATCAAAAATCCGAAATACACATATAATCAGTTGGCATCAGAGATTGGAATTTCACGAAGAACAGTTTCACGAATTGTGGCATCCCTCGTTGAAAAAAAATATATTGAAAGAATCGGTAATCACAAGTCCGGCTTTTGGAAGATAATTCGTTGATTTTATGAAGATGTACTGATAAATTAGAATTTGTCGGGCAAGGTCAGAGTGGCAGGGGCATTTAAGCCGGCTGACAAATCCGAATTTGATGGAGTAAAAAGAAAAATGAACTATACCCGAATTGAAGCAGCACAGATAGATGACCTATGGCAATTACAACTGGCTTATAAAAAGGAAATCGGAGAAGATAAACCTTCTATGGAAGCATGCGACAGCTTGTCCGCTGCTATAAAAGCCGGAATAATTGAGTTTTACGGCGCATGGGATAGAGACAGGCTTGTTGGATGCTGTTCCGTTACGAAGGGCTTTTCTACCTTTAATTATGGAACAAGCGGCGTATTTGAGGATTTTTATATTGTTCCTGAAAACAGACGAAAAGGAATTGCCCGGGAAATTGTTAGATTTGCTTATGAAAATAGTGGTGTGGAATCTCTGACCGTAGCTTGTGCAGACTGTGATTTGGATATGTACGGTGCATTAGGCTTTACAATCAGATTGGGAAATCTTCTCGCGCTTGAATAACGAATCTTAATTTGTCTTACTTTTGAGTATGGAGTTTAAAAATGTCCGGCACTTTTTAGTATATGTGATTTTGGCAACGGTTAAAAACATGAAGCCGCTACAACCCCTGATGTCAGACAAATGCTACACGTAGAAAAGCTTGATTTCATGAGGTTTTATAAATGCAAAAATAGCTAAAAACGGCGGTTTATTTTAGACTTATTCTCAGGGTTTCGTGTCATAATTATGACAGAGGCAAATAGTAACGATAAATACTGGGTTTCAGGAACTCTACTAGAAGAACGAAATATGAAACAATATGCTTTTTAGAGTAATGTATTGATTGTTTTGGTCTAATAAACATACAGAAAAATTTTTAAATTTATGTGAGGGATAAATATGAAATACACACCAGAAAATTTTGAACTAAAAGATGGCAGAATCTGCAAAATTCGAGAGATTCAAGTAAAGGATGCTGCAGAAACTGTTGACTATTTGAAAACCGTTATGGGAGAATCTGATTTTTTGTATTCTTATCCAGAAGAAATAATCATGACTGTAGAAGAGGAAGAAAAAATGATAAAAGGCTTTAATGAATCTGATAATACCCTTATGCTTGTTGTCGAAATGAATGGAAGACTGATTGCAAATGCCACGATTACAAGATTTAGAAAAAAGAAAATGTGCCATCGAGGGAATGTCGCTGTTTCTGTGCTGAAAGAATTTTGGAACTTAGGAATAGGAAAGAAGTTGCTTATATGTCTCGAAGACCATGCTAAGCAATGGGGTCTTTCCCAACTTGAACTGGATTATTTCTCAGGTAATGAAAGAGGCAGGACTCTTTATGAGAAAATTGGATTCATCCAAGTGGGAGAAATTCCACATGCCTTTATTTTGAAGGATGGAACACGATATAATAATATAACCATGGTAAAAGTTATTTAAAAAGTTTTCGCTCTACAAATTCACTTTTGTTGGATTAATAATCCAACTGAAAAAATGAAAAACTTGCAACTAAAAGGGTTGATATAGCTTATGATTTTACACCTGGGTCCGGTGGTCCCGTGTCTGTTTCTGTTTTCCCGCTTCCGGCGTTCCACGCGCGGTGGCCTGGCGGCTGCCGCTGTCACACAGCGGCGCCTGTCCGGGGGCGAAGCAAAAGCCGGCCCGGCCGGCTGTCCAAGTCAAAATCCACGCCGCCCGACATCGCACCGGTCAGCATGACGCTGCCCGGACTCAGGCGGATGGTGGTTTCCAGGCCTGAGGGCAGGGAGGAATAGACCCGCGCCCGACCGGCGTCCTCCGAGGCGATGAGCACATGCTCCGGCCGGATGCCGATGACAGTCTGCCCCTGCACCTTGTCCGCAGGGCTGTCAGGCGTGAAACGGAAGGCCCAGCCCTCGCTTTCCGGCATGATGCCCGCGCCCCGGAAGTCCGGTATCTTACCGGGGCATCTCGCTCAGGACGCCTTCCCCGCGGACGATTTTTTCCATGCTGACGCGCTCGCTGCTGCGCGGGCCGATGGCGCTGGTGATGTAGTGCTGTTCATAGCTCATGTTCCATTTTTCGCCTGAGAAGGTGGCGGTGATATGAAGCTTCGGCATCAGGGCGTCCAGGTCCTCCTGGCTGTACAGGCCTGTATCCGCCAGCAGCAGGATGTGGAAATCGCAGCTGAGCGTTTCTGTCATCTTGCCGTGGTAGCCGTCCTCGGCGTCCCACAGGCCATTGGGCAGGATGACGTCCCCGCCGATCAGGTCAAACCTGTCGATCTCATCGCAGAGGCCGCACTCCTCATAGGCCGCCAGCCACAGGCCTTCCGGCGCGCCCACGAGTTCAAAGGTGACGTCATACACGCCAAAATCCCCGGGCTGCTTGGTGATCTGCCCCTGGATCAGGCTCAGGGCATAGCGGTCGGTGTCATAGGGCTGCCCCGCCACCTCCTCAGGCAGGGAGGGCATGGGCTGGTACAGCTCGTCCGCCAGCAGCTGGCCAAGGCTGAGGGCCTGTTCGGTTCGAAGGGCTCGTTTATAACGGAAGGGGGTGTGGCTGGTCGCTGTGAAGGCCGCGCCGCCGGCGGGATAGCCCATGTCCAGCGGCACATCGCGCAGGGGCAGGGTGATGGTGTCCACCCGGCCGTCCGGGCGTGTCCGGTCGCAGGCCAGGGTCAGGTTGCGGATGTCCTCGCCCGGCTCCAGCACCAGGTCCAGCGCGGCCCGGTTGTAGCCTGTCTTGGGCAGGAAATGCAGCGCTTCCCAGTCCCATCCCTTGTCCCTGGTATAGCCATAGCTGGCCAGGGCGATGGGCAGGTCCGCGCAGGTGGCGCGGCCCGCGATGACGCGGAAATTGGACAGCGCTTCCAGGGCGGCGCGGCTTTCCGTGGAATCCAGCCGCAGCCAGGTGTTGAATTCCCGGACCCGGGTCTGATAATAAATGTGAAAATACCGGGTGTACTGCTCCCGCGTCGCGGCGTAGTCCCGCGCCATGGGCGCCCAGGAGGCGGCGCGCAGGTCAAAGGGCTTGCTTTCATCCCGCCAGGCGGCGTCCGCCAGGGTAAAATCCATCACAAAGCCGCGCGTGAGCTTTCCCTTGCGCATCGTTTCCACATGGGCCCATTTGCCCAGATGCCCCAGCAGGATGACCTGGGCGCCGGGCGCCAGGCTGCCCAGCTGGGCCTGCGAGCGCAGGGGGTCATCGGTCAGGGGGGCGCTTTCCTTGATGACCCACAGGCTGTTGTCCGGCAAGGCCTCCTCTAAGGGCCGCATGCCCGGCAAGTTCTCAGCGTCGTCACAACGGACATAGCCGAAGCGCAGCCTCTTTGGGCTGATGCCGTACTGGATGAACAGCCAGACCTCCTCCCGGTGGTCAAAAGGGCCCTGTGTGTAGCCAAACACCTGCACCCAGCCGTTGGTGGAGACCTTGCCCGAAACCGGGTAGTTGTCGCCGGGTCCTGTGTGGACCGTGAGGCTGAGGCCCTCCGGCAGACGGACATCCAGCGGGATCAGGCTGCCTTCGGGCAGCGCGGGCGGCCCTTCTTCCGCGCGGGCGCAAAGCGGCAGCAGGAAGAGGCAGCACAGCAGCAGGCAAAGCGTTTTTTTCATGGTGGTTCACGCTCCCAGGTTTTGTTCTCTATCCATCAAACGCGTCAGCCCGGGGATTTCATTCATGGGGATATGGAGCCGTTGATAAAACGCCCCGGCGGGGCGCTTTGTGCGGTGGAAAACGGTATTATACCGCGCGGTGACAGATTTCCTCCCGGCGGGGGCCGGTGGACAGCAGGGTGATGGGCGTGCCCACCATCTGCTCGATGGCTTCCACGTAGTTTCGGCACCTGCCCGGCAGCTTGTGGTAGTCGGTCTGCCCGCGGATGTCGGCCTTCCAGCCGGGGAAGATTTTGTACACGGGGCGGACCCTTTTGAGCTGCGGCGTGGCCGGGAAGTGCGAGATGGTGTCGCCGTCCAGCTCATAGGCCACGCAGACGGGGATCTCATCCAGATAGGAGAGCACGTCCAGGTTGGTCATGGCCAGCTGCATCGCGCCCTGCACCAGGCAGCCGTGGCGGGTGGCCACCACGTCAAACCAGCCCACGTCCCGGGGCCGGCCGGTCTTGGCGCCGTACTCGCCCGCGTCGCCGCCGCGCTTCCTGAGCTCCTCGGCCGCCTCGCCCTCAATCTGGGAGGGGAAGACCCCGGCGCCCACGCTGGAGGAATAGGCCTTGGTGACCGCGATGACCTCGGTGATGGCCCAGGGGGGCAGGCCCGCGCCCACGGCGGCGTAGCCGGCCAGGGGCGAGGAGGAGGTCACATAGGGGTAGATGCCGTGGTCAGGGTCGCGCAGCGCGCCCAGCTGCCCCTCCAGCAGGATGTCCTGGCCCGCCCTGAGGGCCTTGTCCAGCAGCAGGCTGGTGTCCACCACCCAGGGCTTGAGGCGCTGGCCCAGGGCGTAGTACTTCTCCGTCAGCGCGTCCGCGTCCAGCTTCTCATGGTGATAGAGGTGCTCCAGGAGCACGTTTTTCTTGACCAGGGAGCCTGTCAGGCGCTCGTGAAGCAGGTCCTTGTCCAGCAGCTGGCAGACCTGGATGCCCACCTTGGCGTATTTGTCGGAGTAAAAGGGCGCGATGCCCGACTTGGTGGAGCCGAACCTGCGCTTGCCCAGGCGCTCCTCCTCCAGGGTGTCCAGCAGGATATGGAAATCCATCAGCACCTGCGCGCGCTCGGAGATGCCCAGGCGCGGGTGGGCGACGCCGCGGGAGAGCACGCCGTCCAGCTCATTCAGGAAGGCCTCCGGGTCCAGCGCCACGCCCGGGCCGATCAGGTTGAGCACCCGCTCATGGAAGATGCCGCTGGGCAGCAGGTGCAGGGCGAACTTGCCGTACTGGTTGATGATGGTGTGCCCGGCGTTGGCGCCGCCCTGAAAGCGGACCACCAGGTCGGCCTGCTCGGCCAGCACGTCGGTCAGCTTGCCCTTGCCCTCGTCTCCCCAGTTGGCTCCTACGATTGCGCGTATCATGGCAGATCTCCTTTGTCATTGTCCGGTCATCATACAATGTATCATGTTCCCCCGGGCGGCGGGCAAGCTCCCGCCCGGGCGCGTTGAGATCCTTACAGCCTGCCCAGCGCCTCCCGCACCCTGCGGGCGGCCTCCTTGGTATTCTCCGGGGTGGAAAAGGCGGTCAGGCGGAAGCAGCCCGCGCCGCCCGCGCCAAAGCCCTCCCCGGGCGTGCCCACCACCTGCGCCGTCGTGAGCAGGTAGTCAAAGAACTGCCAGCCGCTCATGCCGCCGGGCGTTTTCAGCCACACATAGGGCGCGTGCACGCCGCCCACGGGCCTGCAGGCGGTGTCCGACAGCGCGTCCATCAGCAGGCCGACGTTTTGCCGGTAGCCGTCAATAATGTCCTTGATCTCAGCCTGCCCCTCTTCGGTATAGGTGGCGGCAGCCGCCTTTTGCACCGGGTAGGAGACGCCGTTGTACTTGCTGCCGCAGCGGCGCGTCCACATGGCGTTGAGGGAGACCCTTTCCCCGTTTTTCCCGCGCCCCTTCAGCGCCTTGGGGATGACCGTCCAGGCGCAGCGCACGCCGGTAAAGCCCGCGGACTTGGAATAGGAGCAGCACTCGACGGCCACTTCCCTGGCGCCTTCGATCTCATAGATGCTCCGGGGCAATTGCGGGTCGCTGATGAAGGCCTTGTAGGCCGCGTCAAAGACGATGAGGGTGTCGTTCGCCCGCGCCCAGTCCACGATGGTCTGAAGCTGTTCGCGGCTGAGCACGGTGCCGGTGGGGTTGTTGGGCAGGCAGAGGTAGAGCGCGTCCACGCGCTGACTTGGCAATTGTGGCACGAAATCATTGTCATGGGTGCAGGGCAGGGTGACAAGCTTTTGCCAGCGGCCGTCCTGATAATGGCCCAGGCGGCCCGCCATGGCGTTGGAATCCACATAGACCGGGTAGACCGGGTCGGTCACGGCGATGACGGCGTCGGGGGCGAACAGCTCCTGGATGGCGGCGGTGTCCGTCTTGGCGCCGTCGGAGATGAAGACCTCGTCCGGGTCCAGTTGGACGCCGCGGGCCTGGTAATCATGGCGGAGGATCTGCTTGATCAGGAAGGGATAGCCGCCGTCCGGGCCGTAGCCGCGGAAGCCCTCCGGCGTGCCCATGGCCAGGGCGGCATCGGCAAAGGCGCGCGCCACCGAGGGCGCAAGCGGCCGGGTGACGTCCCCGATGCCCATGCGGATGACCGGGGAGGCGGGGTTTAAAGCCTCATACTCCCTGACGCGCCGGGCGATCTCGGCAAACAGGTAGCCGGCCGGCATCTGCGCGATGTATTCGTTGATGTGCATGCTTCCTCCATAGCGATCAGGCCCGGCGCAGGGCGCGTCAAAAAGGCGCGCGGCGGCGGGTCCCCGGGCGCGGATCAGCCCAGCCACTTCCCGTCAAAGACGTATTCGGCCGGGCCGGACTGGTAGACGTGGTTGTCCTCGGCGTTCCAGGACAGCTCCAGGTTGCCGCCGGTCAGCTTCATCTGGATGGTGCGGTCGGACAGCCCGCTGAGGACGGCGGCCACCAGGGCGGCGGCGGCGCCGGTGCCGCAGGCCAGGGTCTCGCCCGCGCCGCGCTCCCAGACGCGCATTTGCAGCACGTCGCGGCGGATGACGCGCACGAACTCAACGTTGGTGCGCCGTGGGAAGAGCGGATGGTTTTCAAACATCGGACCCAGGGTGGCCACGTCGATGGCCTCCGGGTCCTTGACGAAGATGACGCAGTGCGGGTTGCCCATGTTGACGCAGGTGATGTACCAGTTCTGGCCCATGATCTGCAGGCGGTGGCGCAGCACGATCTCGCCCGGCAGATCGACCGCGATGTTGCGGGGGTTGAGCTCAGGGCTGCCCATGTCCACCTTGATGCGGCTGACCTTGTCCTTTTCGGCGGTCAGTTCCAGCAGGCGGATGCCGGACTTGGTCTCCAGCGTCAGGCCGGTCTTGCGCGTCATGCCGCGCTCGTAGACATATTTGCCGATGCAGCGCGCGGCATTGCCGCACATCTCGGCCTCGGAGCCATCGGCGTTGAAGATGCGCATGCCAAAATCGGCGGTCTCGGAGCTCTCGATCAGCACCAGGCCGTCCGCGCCCACGCCGAAATGGGGCTGGCTCATCACAAGGGCCAGGCGCTCGGGGTCCTCGACGACCTCCTCAAAGCAATTGACAAAAATGTAGTCATTGCCGATGCCGTGCATTTTGGTAAAACGCATATGATCTCCTTGCTACATCTGCCGGGGGGCTTCGACACCGATGAGGTACAGCCCCAGGCGGATGACGTCGCGCACTGCGCGGGTCAGTTCCAGCCGCGCGGCCACTGCGCCGGGCTGGCCGGAGAGGATCCTGTGCTCATAATAGAATTTGTTGAAGGCCTTGGCCACCTCCAGCGTGGCGCGGGTGACGGCGGAGGGCTCGTTGTCCGCCTGCGCCTGGGCGATGGCCTCGGGGAAGCGGGAGAGCAGCCGCAGGACGGCCTGCGCCTCGTCATTGGTCAGCGCCTCGTCATCAGGCTGCGCGGCGGGCTCCTCCGCCCTGGCGAGCACCGAGCAGCACCGCGCGTGGGTGTACTGGACATAGGGGCCGGTGTCGCCGTCAAAATTGAGCGCGCGGTCCCACCAGAAGTCGATGTCCTTGATGCGGTTGTTCTGCAGGGTGGCGAAGACCACCGCGCCGATGCCCACCATGCGCGCCGCCTCCCCGGCGGCCTCGCCCAGGTCCGGGCTTTTCTCGCGCATGATGTCCAGCGCCTTTTCCCGGGCGCGGCTGAGCAGCTCGTCCAGGTAGACCACATGGCCCTCGCGGGTGGCCATGGCCTGGCCTTCATAGCTGACCATGCCGTAGGCCACATGCTCCATCTGTTCGCTTGCCCAGTCATAGCCCATGAGCTCCAGCACCTTGAAGATCTGCCTGAAGTGCAGGTTCTGCTGGTAGGCGACCACGTACAGGGATTTGTCAAAGTGATAGGTGTCCTTGCGCCACAGCGCCGCGGCCAGGTCGCGCGTGGCGTACAGCGTGGCGCCGTCGGACTTGAGGATCAGGCAGGGGGGCATGCCCCAGGCCTCCAGGTCCACCACCTGGGCGCCGCGGCTCTCGGCCAGCAGGTTCTTCTCGCGCAATTCATCGATCACGCGGTCCATCTTGTCGTTGAAGAAGGCTTCGCCGTTGTAGGAATCAAAGGTGATGCCCAATTGCTCATACACCGTCTGGGCGTAGGCCAGGGTGAGCTGCTTGAAGCGGTCAAAAATGGCCAGGGCCTCGGGGTCGCCCTCCTCGATGCGGCGGAACCAGGCGCGGCCCTCCTCGCTCAGCCCGGGATTGTCGGGCTCCTCGCGGTGGAAGCGCACATACAGCGCGTTGAGGGCGTCCACGCCGCCCTCATCAAGCATTTCCGGGCTGCCCCAGCGCTTGTAGGCGGCGATCAGCTTGCCGAACTGCGTGCCCCAGTCGCCCAGGTGGTTGATGCCGATGGTCTTCCAGCCCAGGTGGGTATAGATGCGCTTGAGGCTGTGCCCCAGCACGGTGCTGTACAGGTGGCCGATGTGGAAGCGCTTGGCGATGTTGATGGAGGAATAGTCCAGCACCACGGTCCTGCCGTTGTCAGGCCGGCTGCCGTAGGCCTGGCCCTGAGAGAGCACACGGCTCAATACATCGCGGGCGAACTGCGCGCGGTGGAAAAAGAAATTGACATAGCCGCCCACGTTTTGCGCGGCGGCCAGCGGGTTGTCTCCCACGGCGGAGGCGATCTGCTCCGCGATTTTGGCCGGGGCCAGGCGCAGCGGCCGGGCCAGGCGGAAACAGGGGTAGGCAAAATCCCCCAGCTTGCTGTCCGGGGGGATCTCCAGGGCTTCAGGCTGCGGCAGATCCTCCTGTGCCAGCTGCGGGAAGGCGCTTTGAACCGCTCCGCGCAGGAGGCTGTTGACCGCCAGGCGCATGTCCATCCATGACTCCTTTACACGGGAAATACCGAGTAATCATACCACAGGCCAAGCCCCGGCGCAACCGCGCGCGGCCATCGCGCCGGAGGCCTGAGGGTGAAGGCTACAGCCCCGGCAGCCAGGCGCGCACCCAGGACCCGCCGGACTGGTAATCGCACAGGAAGTAGCCGTTGACATTGTCATAGACGCGCACGCTGGCGCCCTGCGGGGCCTTGGCGCCGCGCGTGGCGTAGGCCGTGCCCGGGCCGTAGTAGGCGGTATAGCTGCGGGAGAGGGTGCGGGTGTAGTAGGTGTCCGAACCCAGCGGCACGGTATAGCTGGTGTCGATGCGCTTCATGCCGGTGTAGGCGCGGTAGAGCTTGCCGTTTTTCTCAAACTCCACCATCCCCCAGGGGGTGCCGTCGGTGACCACGTACTCATACAGCGTGATGCGCGTGTCCCGGGGCAGGGTGCCCAGCTCCTCGGTGTACTTGGTGCCCGGGCCCGAGCGCGTGGCCATGCGCTGGTTGAGGCTGGCTGGCAGGCCGCCGCCGGTCTGCGGGGGCTGGCTGATCTCCTGGGGAACGTCCGACAGGATGGGAAAGACCATGCTGCCCAGGATATAGTAGCTGCCGTCCCCAGCCGGGGTCTCCTGCTTGACCTCCAGGGTGCAGGTGGCGCCGCTCATGGGCACATAGCTCAGGGTGGTTTTATAGGCCTGTATCACCGCGTGCCTCTGGGGCTGGCGCTCCTGGGCAAGCACCCTGCCCCGCGCGTCGCGTACCGTCCATTCGGCGTAAAAGTCCAGATAGCCGCCGGCATCCTGCGAGTAGGGCCTGTACACGTCCACGTTCAGGCGCTGCCCCGGGCCGGCAAACTGGCTGGCGGAGTGCAGGTAGACCTCCTCAAAGGGGTGGGACCAGGCATCGCGCAGCTCCAGGGGGAGGGTCATCCTGAACCCTGTGCTCTCCCGGCTGGCGGCGTCAGTTACCCACAGCAGCATGGTCGGGGAGGGGCGCATGCCGGCGGGCACCGTGAAGCTGTACTCCCCATAGCTGCCCCAGGCGCTGTGGGAGAGGGCAAAGTCCAGCACATCCAGGAATTCCACCTCATACGGCGGCGTCCCGCCGGTGATCTGCCAGCTTAGGGTGACCCGGTCGCCCGCAGCGGCGGAGGCGTGGCTGGAAAAGAGGCTGACCGACAAGGGGCCGCTGGTCTGGCCGGCGCCGGGCAGCCTGGCGGCGGCGTAGGGGAAGGATTGCGGCCGGACCAGCTCCGGGCTGTCAGGGTAGGGTTCGTAATGGCCTTCGAGCAGGGCCTCTTCCATGCTGCCGGCCGGCAGCCAGAAGCCGCCCATTTCAACAAAGGGGCTCAGCAGGCTCTCCAGTTCGGCGCTGGGGCAGGCCAGCGGCTGTCCCACCCCGTCACGGACAGACAGGAAGAGCATCCTGTAAAAGGTCTCAATGTAGTCGGAGGAATCGGTGTTGTCCACATTCAGGTTGATGACCACCAGATCATCCGGCAGGTAGAATACCCCGCTGACCTCCCCCTCCAGGGCGGACAGCTGGTCCAGCAGCTCCCGGCCGTTTTGAAGCCCGCCCAGGTCCGCCGGGGTGATGGGCAGGCCGCTGTGCCTGCGCACCTGGCCGTTCTGAAGCGTCATGAACACCGGGTACTCGGCCGTCATGGCCTCCACCTCCGGAAAGGTGGTCTCGCTTGTGCGGATGGTGTACAGGCCCGTGCCCGCGGCCCAGGCGCCATAGTAGAAGCCCTCCACCTGCTGTACGCCCTCCGGGCCGGCCATGTAGAGGAGGCTTTCCATCCCGTTGCGGTTGCCGCAGTACAGGGTGACGAGGAAATAGACCTGCCCCTGGTGCTCAAACACCTGGATGTGGCTGGTGGGGGTATAGTAAATATCCGCCCAGGGGTCTTTGGGCGCGGGCTGGTCGCGCCCCTCAAACAGCTTCCGGGGCGTCAGGCCGCCGGCGACATACCACAGCGCGAAATCGCCGGATTGCTCGGGCTGCTCCGGCGCGCCGGTTGTGACGAACAGCCCGGCGGGCTGGCCGTTTTGCGGGAGCATCATGCTGGCGGACAGGTATACCAGCCGCGTGTCATACTGGGCCAGGGCCGCTGTCAGCGTCTCATAGTCCTTATCAGACACATATTCCGCCAGGGCGGGCGCCGCCAGCGTGAGCAGCAGGGATATTGCCATCAAAAGGGGCGTGAGTCTTTTCATTTTATCTCCTTTACAGGCGGGGCCGGGAAATGTTGATAAATAAATGGTAAATGCGGCCCCTGCCTTTGTCAAGCGCGGGCAGGGCCTGTGATATAATAAGGCAGCAACAAACTGCCCGGAAGGAGACGGCCGATGAAACCTGACAAGGAGCCCGGCCTGCTGGAGGCCATCTTTGACATCGATCCCGGTCGTGAGTCCCTGCTGGAGGAGCTCATGGCGCCGGTCCCCGCACGCGCGCAGCGCAAGGCGCGCCGCAGGCGGCGCAAGCGCCCCTGGCAAAAGCCGCTGGAGGAATGCCCCAACTGCGGCAGCGCCTTCCCCGCCGGCGGGCTGTGCCCGGGCTGCGGCCTGCATGATGAGGAGATGCCCTGGGAGCCTTGAGCGCGGCCTGACGGGCATCCCCGGATGGCGGTGAAAAACAAGCTTTGCCGGAAGCAAGGGTTTGTGTGTACACAGGAAATTGATACGGGAAGTGAAGGGCGGCATATTGGTCGAGTGGGAAATGGTATCTAAAGGATAAAAGATAAGGGCCTGCTTTCCGGGCAGGTGAAGGACCTGCCGTCAAAGGCGGCGGCAAACCGGCTGCGGAACGGAAAACATACGGAAAAACGCTTCAAAACTGTTTGTTACGGAGAGCAAGGGGGATAAGAGATAAGAGTTGCCGGCTTTTTATGAAACATGAGGAGCAAATAAGAATACAAATGGCGTAAGGGTCAGCCGGAAAGACAGGAAAAGCAAACATAGTTATAAGCATTTGTGTCGTCAAATAGCTGTCGCGGCTTTCTATCGGAATTAGCAGAATCTGACATGATCTTGTTTTGATGTATTGACAAATACAAAAAAGCATGTATACTATACGTATCCAAGTAAAAATTGCGAGTTTCTGTCTATGAACAAAGTTGATTCTGCGTATTCGCAGATTAAGTCTAAGCTCATGCAGCTGGGTTTTTCAGAGGACCTTGAGATTTCCGAAACCATGCTCGCCGACGAATTGTCCATGAGCAGAACACCGGTGCGAGCGGCCCTGCAGGCCCTGGAGCGGGAAGGCTTTCTCCGCATTCTGCCTAAGCGGGGCATCCTGGTGAACAAGATGTCCTATGAGGAAGCCTCCCAGCTTTTCGAGATTAGGACACTGGTGGAGACCCACATGATGAACCAATCGGTCTTTCTGCTGCATGAAGAGGATTTCGCTCATCTGAGCGGCATGATAGCCCAGCAGAGAGAATGTGGTGACCGGTCAGATTATCAGGGCTTTTTGGAGAATGACTCCGCTTTTCACCTGTACTGCTACCGGCACCATCAGAACAAGTATATGACCGAAATCATCAAATTATTCCGTGAACGTTTCTACGCAGAACGCCTTCGCACCATCTCTGAACCCGGTCGGATCGATAAAGCAATTATGGAACACGCCCTATTTGTAGAACACCTCCGAAACCGTGATCTGGTATCAGCCACAACGCTCCTTGTAAGTCACATGGACAGGCTGCGCAGGACCATCGGGAAAAAATTTGGAACAGCCTGATCCCTGAGACGATAGTGGCCTGCGCGACAGGCGGTTTTCAATGCACCAACTTGCATACAAGATGGATGCAAGTTGGATATCAGACAAAATATGAAAGGGGGATTCATATCAAGCAGATTGGCAGCGCTGTTGTTAAAAACGGTCTTCAAAGGAATTGAGGTGAACAAATGATTACTGGAAATCGCGTACTCGATAATTACAGAAAAGGGAAAGTATCAATTGGCTGTCAACTCAGAACCAGATCAAGCCTCATTGCCGAGGTATATGGCTTGTGCGGATTTGACTTTGTCTTCATCGAAGGGGAGCATTTCCCCTACAACGATGAATCCGTTCTGGACATCGTAACGGCCTGTGAAAACAGGGACATTGAGCCCTTCTTCAGGCTTCGGGGGCTTGATTCAAGCCGGATCATGCAGTGCCTGGACATCGGGGTCAAGGGGTTGCTGTGCCCCCATATCGATTCCGGAGAATTGGCCGCGCAGTTTGTGGACGCGGGCAAGTTTCAACCTTTGGGCCAACGGGGATTCAGCAACACGTCCAGGGCGACTGATTTTGGCCGGATTCCCATGCAGGAATTCAAAAAGCTGTCCAATGACCACAGCATGCTGGTCGCTTTTATCGAATCCAGCCAGGCAGTCGCCAACATCACCCAGATTATCGGCGCTGGCGTCGACGGTTTGCACCTGGGCCCAGGCGATTTGTCCGAATCCTATCAATGCGAAATGCGTGACCCTGTGTTGCAAAAAGCCATGGATATGGTGATTGAGGAAGCCCACAGGGCAAGGATCCCTGTTTTTGCTCCCGCGGCCAATGTTCAGCAGGCCAGGGACTACATTAAACGAGGCATTGATGTCATTTCCTACAGTTCGGATTTGGCTCTGTTGCGGGAAGCAGGAAGCCAGGCGGTTCAAAAAATTCTTGAATAGAAAGGAAGTGAGGCAGACATGGAACTCAAAAAGACGAAAAAAGACCTGGTTTGCGGAATCATTCTGGCTTTGTTCAGCGCTTTGTTTTTCAGCCAGACCTTCAGTATTCGCAAGACCAGCCTTATCAGCATCTCCTCCGCGCTGTTTCCGCAGATTAGCGCGGTGATACTGGCGGCTGCGTCCCTGGTCCTGATCATCAAGAGCGCGAAGAAGCTCCATGACGCTAAAAATGAAACTGACGCCATCCGGGAAAATCTGGAGGAATCCGAGCTCTCCAGGAAACAGGCCATTTACGTAGCCATTTCTTTTGTCATTCTGTTCGTCGGTCTTTTTGTGATGGAGCGGCTGGGCTTTGTGTATGGCATGTTTTTGTACCTGGCGGGGTCTTTGCTGCTGATGAACCGTAAGCCCGGCAAAAAGTGGTGGCTGTACCTGATTATCTCCGTGGTGACGCCCATTGTTGTGTACCTGCTGTTTAACCGGGCGTTTTACCTGCGGCTTCCCCCGGGATTCCTGGACATAGGAGGTGGTTTGTTATGATTCTTGAAGGAATTCTGAACGCATTGAGCCTGGAGTGCCTGCTGGCCATCGTTGGCGGCGTAATCATTGGCATCATTTTTGGCGCGATTCCCGGCCTGTCGGCCAACATGGCGGTCACCCTTTGCCTGCCGCTGAGCTTTGGCCTGGACCCCGCCACGGGCATGGTGCTGCTGGTTTCTCTTTATCTGGGCGGCATTTCCGGCGGGCTGGTGTCCGCGATTCTCATCAACATTCCAGGGACACCTGCCTCCATCGCCACCTGCTTTGACGGGCACCCCATGGCGGCACGGGGCGAGGCCGGCAAAGCGCTGGGGGTAGGTATTCTGTCCTCTTTCATCGGCGGCCTGTTCAGCATTCTGATTCTGATTTTCATCGCGCCCGTCATCGCGCGCCTGGCGCTCAAGTTCGGGCCCTTTGAGTACGCAGCCATCGGGGCCATGTCCCTGACGCTTATTGCCAGCCTGATGGGCAAATCCCTGGTCAAGGGCATCATCGGCGCGGCCCTGGGCCTGCTGCTGGCCACCGTTGGGTCGGCGCCCATTGACGGCGCACTGCGAGGCACCTTTTCCATCCGCGCCCTGAGCAGCGGCTTTAACATCATCGCGGTGATGATCGGTCTTTTCGCGGTGACGGAGGTCATCAACGCGGTGGAAGACAGCGTGAAAAAGGGCAAGGAACAGATTATACAAAACGTCAGGATTAAGGGCTTTGGCGTGTCCATGAAGGAGATGCTGGGACAGAAGTGGAACATCCTGCGCTCGGCGGTCATCGGCACCTTCATCGGGATTCTGCCGGGCTTGGGCGCGAGTACCGCCAATGTTATCGCCTACGCTACCGCGAAAAACCAATCCAAGCACAGCGAGCAGTTTGGCATCGGGATTATCGACGGCATTGTCGCATCGGAGACCTCCAATAACGCCACCATTGGCGGTGCCTTGATCCCCGCCCTGACCCTGGGCATCCCGGGGGATGTCACAACGGCCATCCTTCTGGGCGCCCTGATGATTCATGGCGTGCAGACAGGACCCTTGCTGTTCAAGACCAGCGGGGTGCTGGTGTACACCATCTTTGGCGGCCTGTTCCTGGCCAACATTGTCATGCTCATCCTGATGTTCCTTGGTATCCGCTACTTCTCCCGGATTCTGTCCATCCCGCGAACCATCCTGCTGCCCGTGGTTATGGTGCTGTGCATCGTAGGCGCCTTTGCCATCAACAACAGGATGTTTGATGTGTGGTGCGTTCTGGGCTTCGGCATTGCGGGCTACTTTCTTAACAAGGTGGAAATTCCCTTTGGCCCCATCATCATGGGATTCATCCTGGGTCCCATCGTCGAGCTGTACCTGCGCCGGGCGGTGATGATTTCCGAAGGCAGCCTTCTGCCCTTTATCACACGCCCGATTCCGGCAGTGGCTCTGGGGATTGCTGTGCTGCTTCTGGCTTTCTCGGCCTTTCGCACCATCAAAACACGCAAATAAAGGAGGAAACCCTGGCTCTCCGAGCATTGGCGGAAAGCTTGGAACCCATAGTTCTATTGGAATTATGCCGCTTGAACGGCAATAATAAAAGGAGGAATCTCAATGAAAAAACTGCTTGTTTCTCTTTGGACGCTGCTGCTGGCCAGTGTGCTGCTCTCAGTCAGCGTGTTGCTCCCCGCGGCTGCGGAAGAAGCGATCGCCTGGCCGGAAAAGGCCATCACGATTGTGGTTCCCTTTGGCAGTGGCGGTGACTCCGATTACAATGCCCGCATTATGGCCAAGTACCTCACTGAGGAACTGGGCGTCACGGTGGTGGTTGAGAACATCACTGGCAGCGGCGGAAGCATTGGCTCGGCCTCTGTCAAGGATGCCAGGCCGGATGGATACACAGTGCTGCAAAACCACAACGCGCTGATGATCTCCAGGGCCAACGGCATCTCTGACTTTGGCCTGGAAGCCTTTGAGCTGGTGGGTATCACCGCTGCCAACCCCGGTGACGTGATCGCGGTGGCATCCAGCACCGGCATCACGACCCTTCAGGAACTGGTGGACGCTTCCAAGGAAAAGAAAATGACCATCGCCACCAATATCGGCGCCACTACCCAGGTCAGCTCCTTCATGCTGGGCCAGTTTGCCAACCTGACCCAGGTGGATGTGGGCGGCATCTCTGACAAGGTGGTCGCCCTGCTGGGTGGCCATGTGGATATCATCGTTGGTCCCTATGGAAACATCAAACCTTATGAAGAGTCCGGGGAGTTCAATGTGCTGGGCGTTACGGCCCAGGAGCGCGCCCTGACGTTCCCTGAGATCCCCACTTGCATTGAGCAGGGTTACGAGGTGTATTTCCCCACCCGCTTCTTCATGGCCTTCCCCAAGGGGACCGATCCGCGGATTGTTGAGAAATTCGCTGTCGCGGTGGAGAAGATCATCACCACAAACGAGGAATACGCGAAAGAAATTGCAAATGCCTACTACCAGACGCCTCTGTTTGTGCCGGCTGAGGAGGCCTTGACGATTTATGCCGAGATTGAGGAACTGATCTCCCGCTTTACCCTGACAGAACTAAAATAACACACAGATAGGAAGGAGAAAACGATGTCAAATATTGGTAATAGGGCCTACATGCGCCTGAACAGAGCGGACAAGGAAATGATTGAGCTGTTCAGGGATATGCCGGTGGCCTGCATTGCGGACAACATGAGCCGTATCACCTGTATGGACCAGAGCCTGGTTAACTATGGCGGTAGCGCCACCATGGCGGGTTCGGCCTTCACCGTCAAAGTGCCCGAGGGCGACAATCTTCTGGTGCATATGTCCCTGGACATGATCAAGGAGGGAGATGTGCTGGTGATTGACGGTGGTGGCTGCATGCATCGCTCCCTGGTGGGCGAAATCATGTGCACCTACGCCTACAAGAAAGGATGTGCCGGCATTGTTGTGGACGGCGTGATCCGGGACGTGGCGGGGCTTAAAAAGCTGCCCATTCCTATTTATGCCAAAGGCGTCCAGCCCAACGGTCCTTACAAGGACGGCCTGGGCGAGATCAACGCGCCAGTAGCCGTGGGCGGCATTGTAGTGTTCCCCGGTGACATTATGATAGGCGATGAGGACGGAGTGGTGGCCATCCGGCCTGGTGAAGCCAGGGAACTGAGCGAAAAAGTCCGGGCTACGGTGCAGGCAGAGGATAAAGTTCTGGAAAAAATCCATGCCTCGGGCGAATGGAACCGCAAGGTGTTCCAGGATGCCATTGAACAGAGCAAGGTACAAAAAATCGACGATTGCTACAAATAAATCCGGAGGGGCGTTGTGCGCCCCTTTCATTTGACGATGGAGCAAAATCATGCTGAACAAAAAAATCAAGGACTATTATATCCATGGGGACCTCAACTGTGCGGAAACCCTGGTGCGTGCTCTGAGCGATGTGTACAATCTGGACATTGGTCCGGAGGAGATGAAGCTTCTGTCCGGCTTTGGGCTTGGTATGGGCTGCAAGAGAACCTGCGGGGTTTTGTGCGGCGGCATTGCGGCCTTGGGGAAATTGACTGTCAGTGACAGGGCTCATGCCACGGAGGGCTTTAGCGAGGTTTGCGAGGCGTTGGTCCTTGCTTTTGAGAAGAGCCTGGGCTCCGATCAGTGCGGAGCGCTGCGTGAAAAGTACCGCACAGACGCAGAACGCTGCCTGCCTACCATACTGAAGGGCGCACATCTTATTGAGGACTTTCTGACTTCCCATGGCATCCACCCAAAGCTGTAATGCCTTTCCAACACGCCCTGATACAAAGCCTGCCGGGTGCGAATCCGCACCCGGTTTTAATGAAGCGAGGGACAATCAGCTCGGCGCAAATCCAGATGCCTGCAACAGCATGGGCCTGAGGTTCTACGGGATCGGTATCGGAGAGGTCGGCAATTTGTCTGAAGCGCGGACTGATGCTGGCTGAACTGCCGCCGGCCTGACAGCCTGCACCCCCTTTGTATTTCCGGGCGGGAAAGGCTTGCCCGGCTTTTTTCTTTTGTTATACTGTCATCATTTCCTGCATACAGGATACAGAGGAGGATGCATGCCCAATTTTTCCCTGGCGGACACCGTGTTTAGCGAGGTGGCGCGGCGCTTTCCCACGCCTTTTTATCTGTATGACGAGCGGGGCATCCGCGCGGCGGCGCGCGCGCTGCACGCCGCCTTTTCCTGGAACCCGGGTTACAAACAGTATTACGCGGTCAAGGCGCTGCCCAACCCCGCCGTGCTGCGTATACTGATGGAGGAGGGCTGCGGGCTGGACTGCTCCTCCCATACCGAGCTGCTGCTGGCGCGGCGGCTGGGCGCTTCGGGGGAGCAGGTGATGTTCTCGGCCAACGCGATGCCCGGGGCCGAGCTGGCCCAGGCGCGGGCGATGGAAGCCACGATCAACCTGGATGACGCCAGCGACGTGGACCTGCTGGCGGCAAACGGCGGCGTGCCGGAATTGGTCAGCCTACGCGTCAACCCGGGGGAGGAGGGCGTGGCGCACAACGGCATCATGGGCGGCGCGCTGGACGCCAAGTTCGGCTGGATGTCCTGCCAGCTGGCGCCGGGCCTGGCGCGGCTCAGGTCCCTGGGCGCGCGGCGCTTCGGCCTGCACATGATGACGGTGTCCAATACCCTGGACGCGGACTACTACCCGCTCAGCGCGGCCTGGCTGTTTGAAACGGGGCTGGCGCTGGAGGCGCAAAGCGGCCTGACATTGGACTTTGTCAACCTGTCCGGCGGGCTGGGCATCCCCTACCGGGAGGAGGAGCGCGCGCTGGACCTGGTTCAGGTGGGCGAGGGCGTGCGGCAGGCCTACCGGGCCGCCTTCGGCGCGCGCGGGGATGTGCGCGTGATGACCGAGCTGGGCCGGCTGCTGACCGGGCCGCACGGCTGGCTGGTGGCCCGGGCCATCCACAAAAAGGAGATCTGGCGCGATTATATCGGCCTGGACGCCAGCGCGGCCAACCTGATGCGCCCGGCAATGTACGGCGCCTATCACCACGTGAGCGTGGCCGGCAAGCGGGACGCGCCGCGTGATCGGGTCTATGACCTGACCGGGCCGCTGTGCGAGAACAACGACAAGTTCGCCGTCCGGCGGGCGCTGCCGGAGATCAATCCGGGGGACCTGGTGCTCATCCATGACGCCGGCGCCCACGCCCATGCCATGGGCTACCAGTACAACGGCCGCCTGCGCTGCGCGGAGGTCCTGTATACGCAGTCGGGCGAATACCGCCTGATCCGCCGCGCGGAGACGCCGGAGGACTATTTCGCCACATTGGTGACAGATTAGGAACGCGCCCGGCTTTGCCCGGGGAAGCGGTATATCTTTTCTTTATCACAGAACACCCCCGGGAAAGAGCGGGGGTGTTGTATGAGGGCCCGCCTGCTCAGGCGCTCGCGTCGAAGCTGTTGACGGCGTGGCGGTCGTTGACCTGGTCGGCGGCCCGGCGGGCTTCCTCGACATCCCTGTCGCGGGCCGCGGCCTGCTGCCCGCTCTCAAAGCTGAAGCGGTAGCCCGCGATCAGGCCGACGATCAGGAAGAACATGAAAGCGCCGTGAAACACCAGGAACAGCACCACGGCGGCGGTCACCGGCACGGACGCCACACGGCGATCGTTCCGGGTGATGATGAAGTGGTTGCGGTTGCCTTTGGCGATCAGATCGACCAGCCAGCGGAAGAAGCGGGTGAAGACGTTCTCGATGTTCTTAGCGGCGCTTTGGGTGTTTTGGTTGTTTTGGGCGTTGTTCCGGGTGTTGGCGCTGTCCATGGGTCCCTCCATGCTGGTGTTGTTGTCGTGATCGAGCTTGCCTTCCTTTTCCAGGGCCACCATGGCCTCCAGGATGTCCCAGCCGGCCTGTTCCAGGGCGCGGCGCGCCTCCTCGTAGGAGATGCCGGTCTTCTCGCGCAGGGTCTGCGCCATCTCGAAATGATTCATAAGTACCTTCCTTTCCGAAATCCCCGGGCCTGTTGTCGGAATCTCCCGGGCTTGCTTTCAGGGACATCATAGCGGGTGAAAATGAAAACCAGCCCGCGGAGGGATTAAAGGCGGATTAAGCTTGGGTCAAAATATCGTAAAAAGGGGGTGGCTTATCAGGGTGTTCGCGCTGCCGGATGTTTCCGGCCTGACGGTTTGCGATAGGACAGTTGCTTGCGCAGGCTCTTGCTCAATAGCTTCAGGGAAGGACGGCGGTTCTTCGCGTATCGCAGGTAGTCTCGCCGCGCGATCCTGCGATAGCTGCGGGGCTTCTGACCTTTCGGAAACGCTCTGTCTATCATGCCTTCCAGACGTTCACGGGCTTCGTTCAGCAAACTGATGTCAGTCGGATAGCGGATATCCTGGGGCACACAGGTCGCGTCCAGAATCAGTGTTCCGCGGTTGGCGGGCTGTTCTTTTTCGTCTTGTTCCTCTGTGTCCGCGCTTTCGTCCGATTGTCCGCTTGGGGTATCATTTGGCGGAGTGTTCCCGGATGAATCACCGTTTGTATTCCCATCCTCTGCATAAGGGTTGCGGCGACCAATGATAAAGTCATTCAAATCAGCCAACAAATCAACCGGGATCCGCTTGCGAAACAAGGTCATCGTGCCCGCGTCAAAGGGCGCTTTATGTTAAAACGCGAGCAGACCAAGGAAAAACTGAAGATAGGGATTCATTCGGATCTCCTGAACCGTATCCTCGTCCAAAAATCCGTACCGTTCCTTAATGATGAGCGCGCCCAGGGCTATCAGTGGACACTAAGATAGTCAACAATCCCCCTCCAAAACGGCGCATAGCCCTCAGTTGACAAACTCCGGCGGTCCCCAATGGGGCGCGCAGTCGGAGCTAAAGGCCGCGGAACGCTCCTTCCCGAAGGTCCTGAAGGCCAGGAAAGGATCGCCGTTGATCGTCATCACAACCTCGCCCTGCAGACTCTCCGTGGTTTTGTTATAGCCCAGGAAACAGGACCGCTCATCAGGCACATTTCTCAAAGCAGGTGCAATCCCGGCCTTCTTCCTGATCAACATCGTTGGATACTGCGCTTTTTCAAAAAACCCCCGGCGCGCGTGCGCGCCGGGGGCATGGTCGTTACGGGCTGATTGCTGATTGCTTATCGCTTACTGCCCGGCTTTGAACGCATCAAACTGCCGCTGGGCTTCGGCGATGACCTCGCGCAGGCCGGCAGCTTCCATTTCGGCGATGACCTTAGGCACATACTCGGCGGGGTCCACCGTGCCGCTGAACATGACCTTCAGGTAGGTTTCCTTGACGCTGCCAATGGCGGCGATCTGCGCCTGGACAGACTGGGAGTCAAACACAAACCCGACGTCCTCGGCAACCTTCGCGTTATCGCAGTTTCTGAAGTAATCCTCCCACTGCGTCAGGTTGACGGGCGCTTCCTCATTGGGCGCCAGCAGCGCGGAAAGCGAGTAGGAACCCTGCGAGAAGGGCCAGGGGGTATAATCGCTCTTGCCCTTTTCGGTGAGCACCACCGCGCCGTCCGCACGATAGTTGAAGTGCACGCCCTCGATGCCGTAGCGCAGCATGTCGCGGTATGTCTTGTCGGTGTTGACCAGCTCCTGATATTGGAGCGCCAGCTCCAGCTTGGCCGGGTCGTCTTCCAGCGTTACGCACAGCGCGTTCATGGAGCCCTGCACGCCGGAGGTGGACAGGTAGGGGCCGGAGATACGCACCAGGCCGGTCTCATAGCCATAGCGGGCTGTATAGCCGTCATAGCCGTCCCAGCACTGGTTGATTTTGAAGTAGTTGATTTTGGAATCCAGCGAGGACTCGGTCATCGTGGCCGCATCGGGGTTGGTCCAGCCCTTCTTGTACCACTCGTGCAGGGTGGTCATGCGCTCGATCATCTGCGGGTCTTCAAACACGCTGATGATGGTGCGGCCTTCCTCGGTGCCGCCCTTGTTGTAGTTAAAGCCGATGGAGGCGGTACGGTCGATGTAGTTGAAGAAGCCGTCGATGCCGGAATAGTATCCGCCCATCTGGATGGGATACACGCCGGGATGATGCTCAACAAATTTCTCAATGTAGGGCTCCAGCTCCGCCAGCTTGTCCATGGTGGCGGGCAGCTCCATGCCGATGGAATCAAAGAAGCCCTTGTCATACACAATGTGGATTTCCGGGCAGTAGTCCTTCTTGACCGGGATGGAGTACAGCCTGCCGTTGACCTTGGCCAGCTCCCACACCTTTTCAGGCATGATGGCGTACAGGTCGGGCGTCACAGTCTGGATGTAGTCGGTGATGTCTGCAAACAGACCGGTGACGTTGACGGCGGTAGCGAAATGGTTGTACCAGTCGCAGGTGAAGTACATGTCATACAGTTCGCCGGCCTGCGTTTTGGTGTTGAGCTGGTCGTTGGTCAGGTAGACGATGTCCACCTCAACGCCAAGCTTTTCGCGGCTGATGACGTTGAGCGCCTCGTTGACCAGCGCCACGTCGTTGGGGGCGTCCGCGCCCGTGCCCTGCGCCCAGGTCAGCTTGACATATTGCTGCGCCTGCACGGGAAGGAGCGCGGCTGACAGCGTCAGCAGCAGGGCTGTTGCCAGGAGTAGAGAAAGTAGTTTTTTCATGGGTACCTCCTTATATATTTGTAACGGGCAGTATTTCTGCCCGTTCACCGTTGATCAGCCTTTGACCGCGCCGATGGTCAGGCCGCTGATAAAGTAGCGCTGGAAGAAGGGGTAGGTGCAGGCAATGGGCACCACCAGCACCATGACGATGGCCATGCGGATGGTTTCGCTCGGGATGGTCATCTGGGTGCCGGCGGTGAAGAAATCCTTGTTGGCTTGCAGGAAGTCGATGTTGGATTCAATGCTCATCAGCAGGTATTGCAGCGGGTACAGGTCCTTGCGGTTGGTGTCCAGATACATCTTGGCCAGGAACCAGTCGTTCCAGAACGCGAAGGCAAAGAACAGGCCGATGGTGGCCAGCGCCGGCAGGGAGATGGGCAGCACGATCTGCCAGAAGATGCGCGACTGGCTGGCGCCGTCAATCTTGGCCGACTCCACCACGGCATCGGGCACCGTGGTCTGGAAAAAAGTGCGCATGATAACGATGTACCAGGACGATGCGATCGCCGGCAGAATCAGCGCCCAGTATGTGTTGGACAGTTTGAAGATTTGGGAGTTGATCATGTAGGAGGAGACCAGGCCCCCGGAAAACAGCATGGGGATGAAGATATACACCGTGAAAAACCCGCGCAGGCGGTAGTTGCTGCGCGACAGGCCGTAGGCCATGGTGGAGCACATAAACAGCCCCGTGATGGTGCCCACCAGCGTGATACCGATGCTGTTGAGGAAGGAGCGCCCGATATAGTCCCGCGACTTCCACAGCCAGGCGTAGGCGTCCAGGCTCCACTCCGCGGGGATGAATTGATAGCCGTTCAGGCGGATGGCGTTTTCGCTGGTCAGCGAAATGATGAGCACAAATATCGCAGGCACCACGCACAGCAGCGCCAGCAGGATGAACAGCACCACGATGGCGGCGTTGACCGGGGCGCTTACCTGCAGGTATTTGGCGACAGGATTCTTATGCTTTGACATTTTTTCCCTCCTGTGCTCAGAACAGCCCGGCATCCGGGTCTATGCGCTTGACAGCCAGGTTGGCAAGCACGATGGTCACCAGCCCCAGCGTCGATTGCAGGAATGCCGCTGCCGCCGAGTAGCGCACCGATGACGCGCCCCCGCCGGATTTGAGCGATTTAAAGACATAGACGTCAATGGTGGTGGTCACTTCATTCAGCAGGCCCGATCCGCGCGGCGCGCTGTAGAACAGCCCGATGTCGGATTTGAAGATATTGCCCACCGCCAGGATGAACATGATGGCAATGATGGGCCGCAGCAGCGGCAGCGTGATGAAGCGCACCTGCTCCCACTTGCTGGCGCCGTCCACCACGGCCGCCTCGTACAGCTCGCGGTCCAGGCCGTTGATGGCGGCCAGGTACACCACCATGGAGTAGCCTACGCCTTTCCATACGTTGAGGAACACGATAAACCATCGCCAGAAGCCGGTATCAGCATACCAGTTGTTAAGCAATGCCTTGTCCGCCCAGCCCATGCGCACCGCGATGTTGTTGAACAAGCCCTTGTCGGTGGACAGGAAGGCATAGATGAAGTAACTGACCACCACCCAGGACAGGAAATGCGGCAGGAACATGCTCGTCTGGCACACCTTGGCAAGGCGGCGGTTGTGCATCTCGGAGATCAGCAGCGCCAGCGTGACCGGGATCAGGATGCCCAGGGTGATGAAGATGAGGTTGTACATGATGGTGTTGCGGAACATCCGCGCCGCGTCACCCGTCTGGAACAGGTACTGAAAGTTGTCAAACCCGCACCAGGGGCTGTTGTTCAGCAGGCTCCAGACGAAACTTTTGCCCGGTCGCAGCCTGTACGCCTTAAAGGCGATGATGATACCGAACATGGGCAGGTAACAGAACGCCAGGTACCAGATCGTCGTGGGCAGATGCAGCAAAAACAACTCCAGATTGTCAAACGACGCCCCGGATTTGCCATACCGCTTCTTTTTTTTGCGGGGTGTTACGGTGTGTACGGTCATATGCTCACGCACCTTTCCGGTTATATTAGCCGCCGCAGCGGCTCTGCCACAAACAATCAACCAACTCCCGTTTCTGTGTGAAACGGGTTATAGATAAATTACTTTATGGAAGCAGTTTATCATAACAAACATTATTTGTAAACTTCGAATCGAAAAAATAAGCAATTCTGATATAAACTTGCTTGCGTCCAAAGCGATGAGGGATTTTGTTGTCCTGCAAGGAAGGAAACCGATGGCACAGCAAAAGCTGCGTCGAGCCTGACTGACACGGAAGGACAAGAAAAGACCCGGCGCCATGATGCAATAAAGATTGGAATCAGTATCGATTGCGCAGGCCGCAGCCGGCGCGGGCCGGACGGCTCCCGGTCACGCGCGCGGCTTAAGCAGCGTGTCAATCCTCCGCGGGCTGGCGCGCGTAGGTGATGGGGTTCTGCAGGTTCTCATCCGACAGCAGCAGGTTGTCTCCCATCAGGATGTAGCGGAAGGTTTCAACGGTTCCGTCTTCGTAGGTAATCACGATCGTATCGGCGCTGGAGGTGAAGGTCCCCTTCTTCGCCCTGTCCGCAAGCTCCGCTTCCTCATAGGAGATTTCTATCAGGCCTTCCGGTGTCAGCAGGATGATCCTGGTGCCGGCCGCGTCCTTCGCCTGCCACTTGCCCGCAAGACCAGGAGCGACATACGGAGCTTCCGTCGGCGCAGCCGCAATGTCCGGCGCAGGGGCCTCCGTGGCTTCAGCCGCCGGCTCAGCCGTCTGCGGGGCAAGCGGCGCTTCGGTTCCTGCGGGAACCGGCGTCTGGATAGCCGGCCCGGTGTTGAATTTAGGCGCGGGCGTCACGGCGGGCATGGTCGTCTCTTCCACGCCAGGCCTTACAAGGCTCGCAAGCTGAGCGCCGGTATCCTGGTCGTACAGCTCAAGGCTCGATGATCCCAATTTGTATTGGAGCAGATACGCGTCTCCATCGTCGTAACTGAGCGTGAGGAAGCCGCTGTACACCATCCAGACGCCTTTGTAGTATTTCCCGTCCCCATAGTCCTGGATGAAGCTGCCGTCATCGTTGACCGTCAAGCTGAATTCCCCGCCGACTTCCAGCCATTCGCCACCCATACCCATGGTTTCAGATAGCGACACCCTTGTCATGCTCAAGTAAATACCGGTCTGTTCTTGCAGAAGGTAAAGCATGTTCCCTGTCAGGCTGTACCTCCACACGTTGCTGAAGCCGTTCCGGTTCTTCATGCTGAGGTACATCCCTTGGATGGAATACAGCCCCGCGTCGATCGCCCACCCGTTTCCCATCCACATGCCGAAGGTCGAATTTGAACCGGACGGGATAACCGGTAAGATAGTAATGTATGCCCCCGTTGCACCGAAAATCATCACGACAGAGCCGGAGGCGTCGTACGCCTGCCAGACGCCTTCGATCCCGAACTGCGCAGACGCGGGGAGCAGCACCAGGCACAGCGCCAGTACGGCGAACAGCGAGAGGGTTTTTTTGAGTGGCCTCATGTGTTTCACATTCCTTTCATCATTAGTTTGCGGCGATATCCAACATCCGCGCAGGACGCGCGGGCAGGATCCGTATGGCGGGAGCTTAGACCTGCAGACAAGCGGGACGCCCTTTATAAGGAGGCTGCTTATCTTTCGCGCACTGCTGCGCGAAGCTTCCTTCCGCTACCAGGAGACGCAGTTTGGGGCAGTCATTGAACGCGCCTTCTCCGATGCCGGCCACCGAGGAGACGCCATCACCTCGCTCAGGCTTGTGCGGAAATGGAAGACTGCTTCTCCATCCGCGTCACGCTGTCCGCGAACGGACCTCCTTCAGGTCAGTGCATTCATAGAATGCCTCTTCGCCAATGGAGATCGCGCTGTCGGGCACTGTGACGGACTTCAGGTTTTTGACGCCATAGGCCCGGGACCGGAAGTCGATCCTATATTTTCTTGATTTTTCGTATAACCTGCAGGTAAGTCAAACATATTGGACAGAGTGCGCTTCAAGGAAGTCAGACAGTGAGAGGAAAACAAGGGGTTTCATCGGGAATCGATGGTTCCAGGTCTGCCAGGCATTGAACTGCCTGGCGAAATCTTCAAATGAACAGAATGTTCGGTCGCTGTAGAATCTCTTCTGTTTTTCTCGGTGACTGCGCTCCGCCTGGCCGTTATGCCCTTTATCACCATTATAGTTTTTATAGTGTCACAATGAATCCAGCCTTTTGCTCGAACATTTGTTCACTCCTAATCTACACTGAGAATGGAGTTGTGTCAACAATATATTGACTCAAACACTTTGATAACACACAATCAAATATCCAACATCCAAGGCACGAAAAAGACATCCTGATTGTGCTCATTTTCGCAAATCATCAGTCATCGGGGATGACTATTTCTCTGTTATATAAAAGAAAACCCTTGACTATCAAGGATTTTCATGCGTTGGTGCGCCTTCAGGGACTCGAACCCGGGACACCCTGATTAAGAGTCAGGTGCTCTACCAACTGAGCTAAAGGCGCGTGGAGCGGGTGATGGGAATCGAACCCACGTGACCAGCTTGGAAGGCTGGAGCTCTGCCATTGAGCTACACCCGCAGGGGTCCTGGGGTGCCTGCCGCGGAATCGCGGCCATCCGGCACAGGGTGGGGCGGCAGAACGCATCCGGCTTTCTTGGGGCGGACAGGCTGGCATCCCGGCAAGTGGAGCGGTAGACGAGACTCGGACTCGCGACCTCAACCTTGGCAAGGTTGCGCTCTACCAACTGAGCTACTACCGCAGGTCAGCGCTGTGGGAGACTTGGTGCGGACGAAGAGACTTGAACTCTTACGCCCGGAGGCACCAGATCCTAAGTCTGGCGCGTCTGCCATTCCGCCACGTCCGCGTTTGGTTCCCCCGTTACAGAGAATGGTGACCCATCCGCGACTCGAACGCGGGACACCTTGATTAAAAGTCAAGTGCTCTGCCGACTGAGCTAATGGGTCAAGATGCTCAAGGAAGTCAGAGAAGCCCCCCGCAACGGCAAGGAGTATCTTATCATCAAACAAAAACGCATGTCAAGGGTTTGGCGCGATTTTTCGCTTTCCCGCCGGAGCGCCGTGAGCGCCGGAGCCGGCGCGGGTTTACATCTTCCTTGACACCGCCCCCCGGCCCGCCTACAATCAGGCGCGACGGCAGACACCCTCCCCGGGAGGGGAAGGATCCTGTATAATAGGCGGCAGATGAGCATGCGAATCTTTGACACCGGCAACACGGATCCCGCGCGCAACCTGGCCATTGAGGAGGCCCTGCTGCTGATGGATGACCCGCGCCCTGCCCTGTTTTTGTGGCAAAACGCGCACACCGTGGTCATCGGCCGCGGGCAGAACGCCTGGAAGGAGTGCCGCAGCCAGCTGCTGCGGGAGGAGGGCGGCAGCCTGGTGCGCCGTTCCACCGGCGGCGGCGCGGTCTATCACGACCTGGGCAACCTCAATTTTTCCTTTGTGATGCCCAGGCCCCTGTACGACGTGTCCCGTCAGCTGCGCGTGATCTCGGGCGCGGTGGCCGCCTTTGGCATCAGGACAATCGCCTCCGGGCGCAACGACATCGTCTTCAGCGATACCGGCGCCAAGTTCTCCGGCAACGCCTTTCGCCACACGCAGGCCATGAGCCTGCACCACGGCACCCTGTTGGTGGATGTGGACATGGCGCTTATGGGGCGCTACCTGCAGCCCTCGAAACAAAAGCTGCAGGCCCGGGGCGTCAGCAGCGTGCGCGCGCGCGTGGGCAACCTGAAGGAGCGCGCGCCCTGCATCACCCTGCCCGCGCTGAAACAGGCGCTGCGAACAGCCTTTGAGCAGGAATACGGCGCGGCGCAGGCGCTGGACTGGCGCGAGGCCCTGCCGGCAGGGCAGGTGGACGTCCTGACTGAAAAATACCGCTCCTGGGAGTGGACCTACGGCAAAACGCCCCGTTTTGACATCTCTCTGGAGACGCGCTTTCCCTGGGGCGGGGTGGAGCTGCTACTGCGCCTGCAGCAGGGCGTGGTGCGCGAGGCCTGCTGCTTCACCGACGCCAACGACCCCGACCTGGCCGGCCTGGTGAGCGCCGCCCTGGAGGGGGTCAGCCTGGAGCCGGCCGCGCTGTGCGCCGCCCTGCAGCACGGCACGCGGGAGGCGCGCCAGCTGGGGGACTGGCTGGGCCGGCAGGAGATATGATTCATATTATATTTATTCTATTTAGAACACAGCAGCGCGCAGGGCTTGCTGTGTTCATAGCGCGGGGGAGGCCGCGGCAGGGGCGCTTCCTGTTACGCCTTCTTGGCCGCATAATGATTAACGATCTTGATCAGCACGCGGCACAACACGAGCACCACCAGCGCGGGCACCATAAAACCGACGAAAACACCAAACTTGTCCTGTGAATTGCTGAAATAATACAACCGGCTGTTCGCAAAGCCCGCCCAGAAATACAGGGCGTTGAGCGGCATGATCACAAACAGGAGCAGCCTGGACATCCACTCGGCGGTCCGGCGCAGGTTTTTCTTGCCAAAGAACATGGAAAAAATCAGAATGACGGGCGCATTCAGCGCTGCATAATAGGCGACAACAAGGGGGGCAAAAGCAAAAGACCTAAGGTTCATCATGGGCAATCTGAGATCACGGATTATCGAATACGTCTCCTCGCTTATCATCATAGCGATATTCATGAACACAGGCGCTTGTCTGTAGATTGAATCAAAAACGCCAAAGGCGTACAGCACATACAGCACCTGTCCCGCCAGCAACAGGATGATGAAAAAGCGGGACAGATTCCAGCCGATCCTGTCGCGGGTTTCTTTTCGCTCATCCGTTGTTTGGACGGTACCCTTTCTGCGCTGTTTGGCGTAATAGAAAGTGACGGATTTTTGAGCGTCGCCGGCTTCCAGCTTCAGCTCGATGGGCGACCTGGTAATCAGTTCGTAGCCGTCCTTGCTTTTCTTGGGCGCGGGGTAGATCTTGTGCTCACCCGGCTGAAAGCTTAATTCCTGACTGCTCTCCAGTATTTTATAGTTTTGGCTCTTGTAATGGACGGTGACCGCGATCGGCTTTTGTTTTTTGATGCAGCGGAAGATCAGCTGCTCAGGGCTGGCTTTGCCGTCCTCCACCTTCACGGCAAGGGGTTGGCTGCTCTCAAGGATGTACCCCGATGGCAGCTTCTTGTCATTGGGCGCCACCTGGTGATGACCGACGGACAGTTCCCGCTCCTCGCTGACAAGAATGTCGTTGTCATGCCGGTAGGTATAGACCAGGCGCACCAGCGCCGGCTTGTTTGTATGCGGTGACTGATAGCGGAAGACGATCTCTTCGGGACTGACACCGGCCGCGTCCACCGTGACGGACGCCTCCGACCTGCCTTTGAGGGCATAGTCCTCGGGCACCAGGTCTGCCCTGGGCTTGATCGTATGATTCCCCTGGAGCAGGTTGATCACCTGGCTGCTGATTTCCTGGCCCTTCTCATCCAGATATCGCACCTTCAGCGCCCGGGTGAATATTGCTTCCTCCGCAGGCGGCGCCTGGGGCGACTGATAGCGGAAGACGATCTCCCCGGGGCTGGCGCCGGCCGCGTCCACCGTGACGAATGCCCTTGGCTTGCTTTTGAGCGCATAGCCCTCAGGCACCAGGTCCGGCCTGGGCTTGATCGTATGATTCCCCTGGAACAGCTTGATCACCTGGCTGCTGATTTCCTGGTCCTTCTCATCCAGATAGCGCACCTTCAGCGCCCAGGTTTTCTCCTCCTCCACCACAAGCGACGCCTGGGGCGACTGATAGCGGAAGACGATCTCCCCAGGGCTGACGCCGGCCGCGTCCACCGTGACGGATGCCTCTGAGCTGCCTTTGAGGGAATAGCCCTCGGGCACCAGGTCCGCCCTGGGCCTGATCGTATGATTTCCCTGGAGCAGGTTGATCACCTGGCTGTTGATTTCCTGGTCCTTCTCATCCAGATAGCGCACCTTCAGCGCCCGGGTAGGCGGCGGCACCGGCACCGGATCAAGCACAGGGGGGCGAACCGGGGAGGGGTGCAGCAGCTCATACACCCGCCGCTTGAGCTCGGCAAAGGTCTTCTCCACGTCTTCGTCCAGGTAGATCCACTGCAGGCCGTCAAAATAATACTTGAAAAAGGTGTTGTGCGGCGTGTTGTCAATTTTGAGCTCCAGCCGGTGCAGGCCCAGCTGGGCCGCGTAGCCCATCTCCCTCTTCGGGTCCTCGCGCATCATGCTGTCCCTGGAGGTGATGACCAGGATGATCTTGCAGTTGCGGATCGCATCTTTGATGTGATCCCAGTAATTCCTGGTATAGTCGGGCAGGTTGACCTGGGAAAACCAGCAATTGACGCCATCCTCAGTCAGGACCTCATACACCTTGCGGGCAATGGGATCGGAGCTGCTGTGGCAGATGAAGACTTCGCGCGGAATGATCGCGTACAGATTCTGCAGCTGGGCAAGGCGGTCGACAGCCGCTTCCAGCTGCCCGCGCGCGGCATCCTGCAGGTCTTCCTGGAAGTTGGCGGCGATAAAAGCCATTAGCGGCTGCTCGTCATGGATGGTGAAGTTGTGATTCTTCAGCGCGTCGTCAAGGATTTTTTCTGCTTCCTGCTGGGTCATCTGCTCTGCTGTTTTCAAAAAGTTATGGTAGGACTTGTGGATCCCTTTTTTCTTTTGGGCCAGGGCCTCGCAATACGCCGAGTAGGCGTCATCGGGGATCAGCATGCGGATTTCCCCGGCATATTTGGCCGACAGGTCCATGTCCTTGGTGCCCATGGCGTCGTCCAGCAGCTGGCGCAGGTTTCTGATGTCGATCTCATGGTCCACCACCACCTTGGCAAATTCCTTTGCCTGGCTGATGCGGAAAGTGGCGCCGCAGCCCGCGCGGTCGCAGCGCATGATGGTCGCGGCGGGATCATACTCCAGAAATTCTCCGCCGCAGTTTGTGCATTTGATTCTCTCCAGCTGCATTGCCTGCTCCTGTCTGTTCGTTCTCCAAGGGTTTACAGTGAAAAGGGCTTGCCCTGCCTACATGTGCTCGGGGATCTTGAATGAGTTTTCCAGCATAAATTCTTTCATCGCGTCGATGTCCTGCTGATAGACGGTGGAACGGAATTCCGCGCGCACCTCATGAAAGTCCGCCATGGTGATGTCGGAGATCCGGTTGACCTGGTCGGCGCGCATCGCGCCGCTGATTTTGACTTTATTGCAGAACGTCACCAGGTCGGCGCCGGAAAAACCGTCCGTATACCGAGTCAGCTGATCAAAATCCACATCATCGGACAGCGGAACGCCCTTGAAATGCGCCTTAAGGAGAAAGCTGCGCGCCGGGGCGTCGGGCAGGGGCACGTAAATCATCCGCGAAAAACGGCCCGAGCGCAGGAAGGCGGTGTCTATGCTCCAGGGGTTGTTGGTGGCGCCCAGCAGCAGGGTGATGCGGTCGGGATCCTTCTCAAAGCCGTCCATCTGGCTCTTCAATTCGGCCGATATGGCCTGCTCGCTGGAGCTGGAGCCGCTGTGCACCTTGCCGCCGATGCCGTCAAACTCATCAATGAACAGCACCGCGGTCTTTTCAGAGCGCACCTGTTCAAACAGGGCGGCGATGTTGCGCTCGGAGGAACCCACCCATTTCTCCTTCAGGTCGCTGGCGCGCACATGGTAGAAGGAAGCGCTGACCTCGTGGGCGATGGCGCGGGCAATCATGGTCTTGCCGGTGCCGGGCAGGCCGAACATCAGGATGCCGCCGCCCGCACTGATACGATACATCTTGTACAGCTCGGGCTTGCGCATGGGTTGGATCACGAGCTCAAACACTTCCCGCTTGACGCTCTCCAGCCCGGCAATGTCATCAAAGCTGACGCCCGTGTCCTTGATGGGCCTGAACACCTGTTGATCGCTCTTGGACGCGGAGGCGTCGCTGGCCGGATTTTTCTCCTGGTCGCCGGCCTTGCGGATGCCGGTTTTGAGGGCGCTGGCCTTGTTGACCAGGTCCTGCACCTGGCTTAGCTGGCTGTCCCGGGTATCCCCCTGGGACAGGCTGGCCACCTCCAACAAGCAGCGCGCCGCGTGCAGGTAGAGCTTCCATGCGGTCTCAGCGCCGGCTTGCTCGTGCTGGCGCGCCTGATTGAGAAAGGAGAGATACATCTGGTAGCTGTGGCGGGAAGATTCTGACATCTGACTTATTCTCCTGTCTTGCCTTCGCCCAGCATGTCCTTGAGCTGCTTGGACAAATCAGAGATACGGGGATCCGCCGCCGTGGCAGCCTCGGCTGTCTTGACTTCGGGAATGTCAAACAGCCGGGCGATCTCCTCATCGCTGACCGTCTTGGGGCCGGCCTGGTCCTCCATGTTCATGTCCATGTCCTCCATGAAGCTGTCCATCTGCCCCATCATCTGCTCAATGGAGACCATGCCCGTCTCAAAGGCGGCCTGGTTCTTGAGGAAGTTGGTGCCGGAGGTCACCTTGTTGATCTCCTTGCTCACCTTGCCCATCATGCCCATAAAGCCGGAGGACATCAGGCTCAAATCGCGCAGCGACTCCAGCAGCTTCAGCTGAAGCTGCATCCTGCGGGCGCGCAGCTGCTGGTTCATGATCATCTTCAGGCCGTTGAAAGCCAGGGCATACTGCTCCTTGATGCCCTGGCGGTTGGCTTCCTGGCCCAGCTTGATCATCTCGTTTTTTTTCTTTTCCAGGCTGCGGTCCCAGCGATCCAGGTCGCGTATGGAGCGGCGCATCTCCAGCTTGTTGTGGATGCGCTTTTGCTCGCTGCTCATAAAAGCATATTTCATACTCTTAAACATTTTTGCTCTTTTCCTCCTGCTCCTGCTCCGTTTTCTTTGCCGCCTGCTCCACCGCCTGCTGGAAGCTGTCCAGCACGGCTTGATTCTCCGCCTGGTTGGCCACCGCCCGGTCAAAATCGCTGACGGCGCCTTCATCGGCCAGGCTGCCATAAAGCTCGTCCTTGTCGCGGCGGATGTCCTCCATGATGTCCCCGCTCATGCGCAGCTTCTCTATCTCCTCGCGGATGCGCTCGTTGCTGCGCTCCAGGTCCATCTCCATGGTTTCAATGCTGGCAGGCATATAGCTGCTCAGGCCGGCCATGTCGCGCTCTTCCACCAGGGAGGAAAGGTAGGTCTGGTTGGTTTCCAGCACCTTGGCCACCGCCCGGGATTCAAACTGCTTGGCCTTGACCTGCGCGCTGAGCACCGCGTGACGGCCCTTGGCAGTATTGTACAGGGGTGTTCCGGGGGGCTCCTTCACTGCCAGCTGCACCTGCTCATCGCGCTTTTTTTCAAGGTCGATGATGTCGCGGGCCAGCCGGCCGTGCCGCTGCTCCAGCTCAAATACTTTCTTTCGCAGCTCCTCAATCAGCTTGTCCTTGCGGTTGCGCTCGCGCTTATCCTTTGAAAACCGGTCAAAAAAACTCATCCTGGAACTCTTCCTTTCATCTTTCCCCTCCTGCCAGACAAGCAGCTGCTGGTGAAGCCGGTCCAGATAATCCTTGTTCTGTGCCGGGTTGCCGCCGCCCAGCACATGGGCGGCATCCGACAGCATGATGTTCAGCGACTGGTAGCTTGATGTCTCTGTGCTGCCGTTGGGGCCGTCCAGGGTCAGGCGCTCCAGCTTCCTGAGCGTTTCCTTTGAAGCGCTGTCTGACACCTGCCCGCTCAAGGCCAGCAGCCTGTTGGCCACCTGGCTGCGCGCGCTCAAGCCGTCCGGGCGCCGGCTCATAGGGTTTCCTTGTTGATGATCAGGTTCTCAACCAGCAGCGCCGTGCAGCCCAGGCCCATCTCGGTCAGCTGCGGCTTCAAGGCCTCCTCCAGCCGCCGGGCCAGCAGCGTCAGCCCGCCCCGGGCTTCTTCAAGCCCCATCTGGCCCACCGCCTCAATCAGCGTCGGGCGTAGATGGCCCACCACCAGGCTCTCCAGCCTGCGGCCCAGGCCGGCGTCATCCAGCCGCTCCTGACCGGCGGCAACCTCGCGCACCAGCACCATGGCGTTGTCCAGGGACAGGCGCAGCTGACCGCTGGCGCCGAAGACCTCGCCCCCGGGCGCGGGCAGCGAGCCCAGACCCCAGTACAGCGGGCGGTCCAGCTGCCGGCGGCAAAAATATACCTGGCCCTCCATTGCCGCGCGCCGGCGGAACAGGCGCCCCTGGGCGGGCAGGCTCAAAGCGTCGCCCTGGCGGAAAGGTCCCAGGTAATCCCCGGAATGGTAAATCACCGCCTCATAGCCCGGCGGAATCACCAGCCCCAGAATGTCCTTCGCCTGTTGGACATCCCGGCGCCAGACCAGGGCATTTTGAGGCATGTCGGATAATTGAAAGCTTTTCATCGAACTCCTGCGGTACAAAAGAGAATTTCAGAATGATTACATGTTAGGCCAAAAAGCAAGCCTTTTCAAGGAATTTTGTGTTACAAAACCATTTATAGAATGTAATAATTGGAGTTTTCATGTCTTACAGACATACAGCCAGTGGTTGCAGGCGCCCAGGTGCTGGGGCTGCTCACACAGATACAGATGGTAATTAAACCAGGCGGCGCGCTGATTTTGCGTGAAAGCTGAGAATTTTTCCTCCGCGATCTCGTTGAGCCCGTCGGCATTGATGCGGCGCGTGATCACAAGCCCCGCGGCCTGCAGCTCTTCGTCGGCCTGGTCCAGCGTATGAAACACAAAGGGGAAGTCATCGCAGCGGAAGGTGGACTTGTCATAGTCGCCCTCCAGGATGTAGCTGGCGTCCTCCCCGGTCAGGGTCATGCTGGCGATGACCCAGTCGTTGTTGATAAAGGACACAAACATCTGTCCGCCCGGCCTGAGCAGGCGCCGGCAGGAAGACAGCAGGCGCAGGCGCTCGGCCCGGGCGCGCAGGTGATACATCGGTCCCAGGCACAGCACCGCGTCAAAGCTTGCATCCTTCTGGGCATCCGCCGCGCTTTGCGCGTCCCGGCACAGAGCTTTCAGCGCCATCCCTGGCTCCGCCCTGCTTTTCAGGGTTTCCACATGGCGGGGCACCAGGTCCACCGCCAGCACGCTGTGCCCGGCTTTTGCCAGCGGCAGGGCGTACACCCCGGTGCCGCAGCCCAGGTCCATGACCCGGCTGCCGGGTCTGAGCGCCTGTCCCAGCACATGCAGGGTGGTCATCCTTTCCAGCCACAGGCTGCCCGACAGGCGCTCATCTTCCCGGGTAAACACCCGCTCATACAGCGCGCGGGCGCGCTCCAGGCTGTCCTCCATGCCCATCAGGCGGTTCAGTTCGTCCATGGTTGATCCTCCGTCCCGCATCACAGCGTCTCCAGATAGGCCGCGATGTCAAAGGGCTCAAAAACGCTGTCTTTTCTCAGGTAGAGCGGGTGGTGGGGGTGGCCGGCCTTGCTGCGCCGCCCCGCCGTCACCCAGCTTGCGCCCTTTTCCCTGCCGATGGCCGCGAAATCCCGTATACATCCGCGCAGAAAGCCCCGCATTTCCATCACGGCGCCCCAGGCGGCCCACACGGTGGAGGCGCGCCCCAACAGGTGCGAAAAGGCTGCCAGGTTCTCGCGGTGCAAAAAATCGCTGGCCTCCCGGTCCATGTCGCCCGGCCGCGTGGCGCGCTGGGCATAGAGGTTCATCATCAGGAAGCTGTCAAAGCCGTTGTGAAGGGCTACGCGCTGCACCGATTTGAGGGTATTGTCCAGGGCGCCGGGTGCCGCGGTGGAGGGGTTCAGGCCGATGCAAATCAGCGGCCTGTCGCCCCGGGTGCCCAGCACATAACGGTATTCGTCATAAAAGGGCGGCACATACAGCCAGGCCTGGCGGTCATACGCCTGTCCGGGCGCCGCCTCACAGGCTTCCCGGAAGCTCAGAAGGGACAGCTGCGCGATGCGTTTTTCCGGCACATGGCCCATCAGCGTCCCTCCTTCCTGGCCTGCACGTCAAAAAATTCCACCTCCAGCCGGTCAAAATTCACGTTTTCCAGAAAATGCTCGGGCAGAAAACGCGTCTGGCCAAACTCCTCAAGATCCCGGCGGTGGCGCGCCACCACCAGCGGCATCATCACATCCAGTTCCCGCAGCGCCAGGGACAGCGCGTCCTCCCAGCCGCCCGCCGCGCAGGGCACCACCACATCCCGCAGGATTTTGTTGCGTCTGATTTCACGCACCCAGATCTTGCCAGCCATGCCGCCTCCTGTTTGTGCATTGTCAGGTGCAGTATAACATGATTGTTCCAGGCTATGAAAGCAGCCGTCCGATATGGTATAATGCGGCAAAAGGGAGGAAGAAAAATGGTAGTGCATGTCTTTGACACCCCTGCGCAGGTCGCGCAGGCAGCCGCCGCGGTCATCGCCGCGCAGATTTTACAAAAGCCCGACAGCGTGCTGGGCCTGGCCACAGGCTCCACGCCAATGGATACCTACAGGGAGCTCATCAGCCTTCACCGCGGGGGCGTGCTGGATTTCTCCCGCGTAAAAAGCTACAACCTGGATGAGTATGTCGGCCTGCCGGACGGCCATCCGGAAAGCTATGTTTCCTTCATGAAGCGCAATCTGTTTGACCATATCAACATCGGCTCCTACAGCCTTCCGGACGGCAGGGCCCGGGACCTTCAGCGGGAATGCGAGAGCTATGAGCAGGCCATCAAGGATGACGGCGGCATCGACATGCAGCTGCTGGGCATCGGCAACAACGGCCACATCGGCTTCAACGAGCCGGGGGAGGCCTTCACCTACAGCACCAACCTGACCACGCTCGCGCAGAGCACCATCGACGCCAACAAGCGCTTCTTCGATTCCATCGATCAGGTGCCCCGCCAGGCGCTGTCCATGGGCATCGGCACCATCATGGAGGCCAGGAGCATCCTCCTGCTGGCCCTGGGCGAGGCCAAGGCCCAGGCGGTGTATCAGATGATCAGGGGACCCATCACGCCCCGGTTGCCCGCTTCCATTTTGCGCAGCCACGCGAGGGTCACGGTCATGCTGGACAAGGCCGCGGCCGCCAGACTGTAGACCGTTCTGTGGACAAGCGCGCTATAAAATTTTCGTACGCACCGCGCCCCTGTGCCCTGACAGCGTTTTTTGTTCATGGACAGTTCATCCACAAGCTCGTTTGAGTGTGGATATCCGTTCAAAAGCAGCCGCAGCGCCTGAACAGCCGTTCGGGATCTGACCGGGCCGGCATCCCTTTAAAGGCTGCGACCGGGCGCACCGTGGCAGGGACCTGTTTCAGAGGTCATCCTTGTCCACAGCCATCCACAGCTCCCGCCGCCTTGTCCACAGCCGGCAAAGAATAAAAATCACAGCTCCGGCACCGCGCGCACGCCTTATCAACAGCTTCCACACCCCCTACTACCACTACTACATTTTACTAAGTACTGCAGGTATCCCAAAAGGGAGGTCCGCGCAGGCGTCAAGGAGGAACATCATGAAAATCGCCTTTAACGCGAGTGATTTCAACCACGGCATGAGCATGGTCAGCCACGCGCTGCCCGCCCGTGTCATCAAGCCTTATCAGGAAGGCGTTTTTCTGGAAACGCTGGACACCGGCGTGCGCCTGACGGTCACCGACGGCGAGGTCGCCATCCAGTCCATCATCCCCGCCGAGGTGCGCGAGGATGGCAGCGCCCTGCTGCCTGCCAGGCTGCTGGGAGAGCTGGTGCGCAACCTGGAGGGCAATGTGGAGCTGGACACCGAGTCCAACGAGGCGGCCGTCGTCAGAAACAAGGGTTCCAAGACGCGCCTGGTGCTGTTCGCGGCGGACGATTTTCCCGATATCCAGCAGGTGGTGCCCGAATCGGTCACCAGCATCGCGCAGTCGCAGTTTAAAAACGCTGTGCGCGGGATTATCTTCGCGATCGCCACGGATGAGACGCGCCGCATCCTGACCGGCTGCCTGATGGAGACCAGCGCGGACGAGGTGCGCTTCACCTGCCTGGACGGCTACCGCCTGGCCATGCAGCGCGTGTATTGCAGGCATGAAATGCCCGAGGGCAAGGACGTGCTTTCCTACATCCTTCCGGGCGCGCTGGTGGGCAATATCTCGCGCATGCTGCCGGACGCCGACCAGCCCATCACCCTGACGCTCTCGCGCACCCACATGATGGCGGAGTTTGGCGAAACCAAGGTGTTCTCCCCGCTGATCCTGGGCGAGTACATCAACTACCGCCAGATCCTGCCCACCTCCTGGACCACGGCCCTCCGCGTGAACCGCGCGGCCATTTCCGCGGCCATCCAGCGCGCCAGCCTGATCGCCCGGGAGGGCAGCAACAACCTGCTCAAGCTCAGGATCGAAGACCAGGCGCTGACCATCTCCGCCATGGCGGAAAAGGGCGCCGTGACCGAGCAGATCCCCATCGATTTTGACGGGAACCCGCTCAACATCGCATTCAACGCCACCTACCTGAACGATGTCATCAAAAACATCGATACCGAGGACCTGTCCATGCGCTTTAACACCAATGTCAGCCCCTGCGTGGTCTGCCCGGTCTCCGGCAACCAGTATACCTACCTGGTCCTGCCGGTCAGGATGTCGGACTGACAAAATAATAAACACCAGGGAAACCATGCGAATCAACAGTTTCCCTGGTGTTTTCTTTTATAACCTTATTTTGCCAGCTGTTTGAAGGCTTCCAGCAGCTGGGCGCAGGCTTCTTTGGCGTCCTGCAGGCTGCCGGGGTGGCTGGCGCCCGCGTAGAACTTGATCTTGGGCTCGGTGCCCGAGGGCCGCACGCAGGTCCAGAACTGACGGTCCAGTTTGAAATACACCACGTCGGAGGGCGGGAAGAGAAGCGGGGCGCTGCCGTGCTTGCTTGTTTCCACGCCCTTGAGGTAATCGCGCTTGGCCAGCACCTTGACGCCGTCGATGTCCCCGGGGGTCTCGTCATGCAAGCGGGCCATGATGGACTTGATCTGCTCCGCGCCCTCCTTGCCCGGATAGGTGCCCGACCAGGTCATCTCGTCATAGTAGCCGTAGCGCGCATAAATCTGCTGCAGTCGGTCAAACAGCGTGATGCCCTCCTTCAGGCACACGCAGGCGGCCTCGGCCACCAGCACGGCTGCGTTGACCGCGTCCTTGTCGCGCACTTCGGTGCCCGACAGATAGCCGTAGGATTCCTCAAAACCGAACAGGAAGGTGTGCTCGCCGCTGTCCTCAAACTGCTGGATCTTCTCGCCGATATACTTGAAGCCGGTCAGCACCTCATACAGGGTCACGCCATAGTCCTCGCAAATGGCGTTGGCCAGGTTGGTGGACACGATGGACTTGACCGCCGCGCCGTTTTCAGGCAGGGTGCCGGCCGCCTTGCGCGCGGAGAGGATGTGGTGCAGCAGCAGGCAGCCGATCTGGTTGCCGCTGAGCGTCCTGAAGCTGCCATGGCTGTCCATCGCGCACACGCCCAGGCGGTCGCAGTCCGGGTCGGTGCCCAGGATGACGGTGGCGCCTGCATGCCTGGCCAGGGGAATGGCCATATCAAAGGCGGCCGGATCCTCCGGGTTGGGCGCCTTGACGGTGGAAAAGGCCGGGTCAGGCAGCTCCTGCTCGGGCACCACCTTGACATGGGTGATGCCGGCGTCCCGGAGCGCGCGGCGCACCGGCAGGTTGCCCGAGCCGTGCAGCGGGGTATAGACGATCCTGAGCTGGCTGCCCACCTCGCGCACGATGTCCGGACAGACCATCAGCCCCAGCACCATGTCATTGTAGGCGGCGTCGATCTCCTCGCCGATGATGGTCAGCATGCCGGTCCTGAGGGCCTCCTGCTCGTCCATGGGCAGGGCCTCCTCAAAGGACAGGGCGCGGATGGCTTCGGTCACGCTGTCGGCCGCCTCGGGGGACAGCTGCGCGCCGTCAGGCCCGTAGGCCTTGAAGCCGTTGTACTCCGGCGGGTTGTGGCTGGCGGTGATCACCACGCCCGCCGCGGCGCCCAGCCTGCGCACCGCGAAAGACAGCATCGGCACCGGCCGCAGGCTGTCAAACAGGCAGGCGCGCACGCCGCGCGCGGCCAGCACCAGCGCGGTCTGTTTGGCGAAGCGGTCGGAATACTTGCGCGAGTCAAAGCCGATGGCGACGCACTTGCCGCGGCTGTCCGGGTCGGAATTGAGGTAGTCGGCCAGCCCGGCCGCCGCGCGGCGCACGGTGAAGACGTTCATGCGGTTGCGCCCCGCGCCCAGCACCCCGCGCATGCCCCCGGTGCCGAAAGCCAGGTCCTGGTAGAAGCGGTCCTCGAGTTCCTTTTGATTGTCCCTTGACGCGAGCAGTTCCGCCATCAGGTCCGGCTCATCCCGGCATAGATCCATCCACTGCTGCAGCAATTGCCCAAAAGCCATCGGCCTGCGCCTCCCTTCATTGCATCCGTGTTTTTTGATAGTATACGGCATCGCGCGGCTTGCCGCAAGCAAGGAGCGGGGGAGAGATCAGAACTGGATGTTTCTGCTTGTTATAAAACGATGTCTTGATTCTCATATGAATATTTCCCGCCGGAGTGCATAAAAAACCTGTCTCCATCTTTTCTGAGTGTTTTCAAGGGGTTTCGGGCGAAAAACACAAAAATCAGGGTAAAAACCCGTCAAAACCGCTGTATAAGTTGTCTCTATCTCCGACCCGCGAGGCAGCAGGCGGAGAGCCTCCCCCATTTTGTCTGATAATTCAACATGAAATCGTGTTCAGCGCATTTTGAGATGGAGGTAAGTTTTTTGACGGAAAAGCTTGCTTTTATGGTTTTTATCAGGTATGATAGCAACAGAAACGGGAGTTTTACTACTGTTCCGCACCGTACCTATGAGGAATTGAAATTGCATCATTTTCCTCAAGAGGGACGTCGATGTTGCCTTTGTATTGAAATAAGTTCCGCACCGTACCTATGAGGAATTGAAATTTAGACCAGTTTGAAATGCCGCCAACGTTTTGGCAAATGGTTCCGCACCGTACCTATGAGGAATTGAAATAAAAAAGTTGCGTCGCTCACACTCAAACAATCACTCAACTTAGTTCCGCACCGTACCTATGAGGAATTGAAATTAATCGACGAATGGTCCAAAAATTTGGTGTTCCTGAACCAAAATATAATGTTCCGCACCGTACCTATGAGGAATTGAAATCTTTTTTTCTGTTGCATCATTTCTTTTTTCATTTCTTGAGTTCCGCACCGTACCTATGAGGAATTGAAATCCGAGACTATCCATGAAAGCAAATTTTTTTGTTTCATCCAAAAGCTCAGGTTCCGCACCGTACCTATGAGAAATCAAAATGCCGGGCAGATTGCTCCAGCCTCTTGCCCCATATACAAGCTGTTCTTGCGCACGAGGACAGCTTGAAAACGCAAACAGAAGGGATCGCTTACCTGTATTTCCAGGGAGCGAGACGGTTGAAGCATACCGCGTTGTATAGTGATGCGCTGGAATGGCATGAAAAGGCCTTGGCGATTCAAAAAAAGCATTAGTCAGCAATCGTCAGGATACCATGGCAATGCATATGGCGTTATAAAGAAAGACATACATTTTCTTGATTTCTTTCTTGACACCTGCAATATACCAGTTTATATTGAATTTGAACAAACAGCATGTTGACTTTCCGACCATTCACCACAGAAGACGAATCACTCAAGAAGACAGATCGCCAACAGAAGACAAATACACAAACAAGATGCTGGCAATGCCAGGGGGGACACATTCATGAAACGATTCCTGTGTGCCTTGCTGATCCTTTCGCTGATTCCACTGATTCCGCTTCCGGCAGCGGCTGCCCGGGCCTTGCCCGCCGACTTGCAGGAGTGGATGGCGACGACTCAACAGAACTACCTGTACTCGGACCCGAACGCGCCCAAGCCGGTCGTGCCCGTGTCCGGCTGGCCTGTGTACTGTGGCGGGGACTGGTCCTACCAGTATCCCCCGGACTGGACTGTGCTGGGCGGCGACGTCTACTCTTTCACGGCATGTGATTCCAGGCGGCTGGCATGCTTCGACTATTGCCAGGTCCAGCGGTTCGACCAGCCCTATACCCATGACATGATCGGCGGCATGGTATTCAGCCGCATTGCGGGAGACAGCTCCCCTGAGGTCGTGGACACTTTCCAGAAGAACATCCTTCCGAATCTGATGCTCACCCCGCCCGAAGGCGTCATGCAGGTCTGGTTCATCAGCTGGCAGCACCCGGAGGCCGGGAGGATGTTCACGCTGATGGAGGTGACCATGCTCGCCTGGACGAACTTCGCCGGCTATGGGATTCCGGGGATGAGCGGGGGCGCGTCCGCTTCCTGGACCACGTACACTGCCCCGGAAGCCGAATTCACCGCGATGTGGGCAAACACCTTCAACCCGATGCGCCTCTCAGCCACGTACACAATCCCCGGCGGCTACGAAAGGGAATCGGATACGGACGGGGACGGATATCCCGACAGCAGGGACAGTTACCCCTATGATCCCAATTATCACTGAGTCTATTTGATGTCAGCGCCAGGAGCCAGGGGGAAATCCCGGGAGCTCTTTTGCTGGTAACGGTCCCGGGAAATAAACACCCGCAAACGAATCAGCGCCCGGCATGCTGCGCTGATTCTGCGATTCAATTCAATGAAAACAGGTTGCCGGGCTGACGCCTTTGCCGTTGCCGGGCAGGCGCCTTGTGCTTGTACGCGGTTTTTTTATGTGATATCATATGCCCGTATCTTATCTTCCGCGCACAAAAGCCCCGGGATGCCCGTTTTCCGCTGCGGCAGTGAAGGATAACAGGGCTGCAAGCAAGGGGATTGGACATCGTTTGTCAATATGATAAATCTCAAAAAAGAATGGGAGGGATCGCCATGAAAAGAAAACTTGCCGTGTGTTGCTGTATCCTGATGTCTTTGCTGCTGGTGGCCGCCTGCGCGTTTGCCGAGGGATGGAAGTGCCCGTCATGCGGCGCCCAGAATGAAGGCAATTTCTGCTCCAACTGCGGTGAGAAAAAACCCGAGAAAAAGCAGAAATTCGACGGGACGGACATCAGCAACATCCGGTTCAGCCTTGAGGACAACGGTGATGTGGTTGTCACGTGGGACGACATGAGCGATTCTTCATCCTATATCGTAGCTTATGAGGCCGCGTATGACACCGGGTATTGGGATGGGATCAAGGAAAGGAAGTTTGCCCTTGAGTACATGATTCCCGGCGAAACCTACACTGTGTATGTCAATAACGGCAGCAGCGAGGCTTCCGAAACCTATACGGTGCCAATCAGGATCTTTACGGATTACAGCACGAAAAAAGAGATCAAGCTGAATGAAACAAGGTTTTCAATCTCCGAAGTGAACCGCGACAAGACCAAACAATATGAATTCCAGGTGCACTATCCCCAGCTGCGCAACAGCCGCCTCTATAAAGCAAAGCTTGTGGTCAAAACGCCGCTGGGGTACTCCGGGTATGTCACGATTTGGCGCAACTATGAATTGGAGCGCGGGTACGACTATTACAGCCACAGCTTTTCCATCTACGAATTTTTTGAAGATATGAAGAGCGACTTTGACAAGGTGCCGACCGGCCGCTATACGTTTGAGTTCTATTTTGACGGCAGGCTGTATGACGATTTCTCATTCACTGTCGTAGATTAAACTCAGGAAACCGCAAACAGGGCGAACTTCGCGGAACAGCTGCTGATTGCCTGGCCGGGTTTGACCGCAAACCCGGCTGTTTGCGTTTGCCGGTGAAAACAGCGCCGCCCTGTTTCAGAATACTGAACAGAATACTGAAGGGAATATTGAAGATAATGCATTTATTCTTGACCTTGTAATGAATTTGTAATAGAATTTAAAATAGATTATTGTCACTATGTGCAAGGTGTGATTCGGAGGAGTGCAGGACATGGAAATAAACAAGCGGAAAACCAGCCTTTACCGGGTATTCGGCTGCCTGCTGGCCCTGGCCCTGGCCTGGGGCGCGCTGCCGGCGCTGGCGGAGGTTACCCATGGCGTGGTCACGGGCGACAAGGTGCTGTTTCGCAAGGAGATCACGGGCAGCGATTTCTGGGACCGGCTTGACCGCGGCTGGGTGGCCAGGGTGCTTGATGAGTCCAAGTCCGGCGGCTACACCTGGTACAAGGTGGAGACCAATATCCCCATTGCCAAGAACCGCACCTATACCGGCTACATCCGCGGGGACTTCTTCCGCATGCTGACCCAGGCGGAGGAGACCGCCTGGCTGGTCAACAAGCCGCAGCCGGATCCCTCCCTGGGCGGCGCTGCGGGCGATCCGCCGGAAAAGACCGCGGCGCCTGACAGCGCACCCGACGGGGAAGCGACCGGCACCCTGACCATCACCAAGAAAAGCACCAACCTGCGCAGGGAGCCCGGCGGCACCTCGCTGTTTCAATACCCCATCGGGGAAGTGCTTAATTATTACGGCGCCCCGGTCTTTTCCGGCGGCTATGGCTGGGCGTACGTGATTGACAGCGCGCGCGGCCTGAGAGGCTATGTGCGTTCAGACTGTTACAGCCTGGACGGTGGCTCCTGGACCCCCACCCCGCCTGATCCCACGGAGACCCCTTCAGGCGGGCCGGATGCGGCCAGCGTGCGCATCACCCTGGGCGGCACCAACCTGCGGGAATTTCCCGGGGGTTCTGTGGTGGCCGTGCTCTCCCGCGGCCGCGTGCTGCCCTTTTACGGCAGCCCCACCGCCTATGGCGGCTACAACTGGGTGTATGTCTATGACGACGTCAGCCGGAAGTACGGCTATGTGCGCTCGGACTGCTATGAGTTTGCCGCCGGCGCGCCGGTCCCTACCCCCACCCCCACGCCCGGCCCTGACGTGCCGGCGATGGGCAGCCTGACGCTGATCAAGGGCGGGGTCAACCTGCGCAACGCCCCCGGCGGGCTGACCATCGCGCAGCTGGACCGCGGGCTGGTGCTCAGCTATACCAAGTTCGTCCAGAAGGACGGTTATACCTGGTACCTGGTCAACAGCCCCAAGGGCACCGGCTATGTGCGCTCTGACGTTGTCCAGCTGGGCAGCGGCGGCGGAGAGACCCCGCCGCCCGACGCGGAGGTCACCCCGCCTGCCAGCATGCTGGGCTATATCGTGACCATCAAATCCGAAATCAACCTGCGCGAAAAGCCCCAGGCCGGCGCGGGCATCATCGGGCGCGTGGACAAAGGCCGGGTTCTGCCCCTGCAGGGCCCGGTGCAGGCCTCAAACGGCTATAACTGGTTCCAGGTGAATGTCGACAGCAGGGCGGGCTTCCTGCGCGGGGACTGTGTGCGCCAGATGAACAACACCGAGGTGGCGGACTGGCTCAACTACGGCACGATCCCGGCGCTGACGCCGCCTTCAAAAGACGACCCGCCCCCGGCCACCGGCTATGTGCTGACCCTTATGACCAGCGTCAACGTGCGCGCCACGGCCAGCCTGGACGCGCGCGCCCTGGGCCAGGCGGCCGATGCCGGCACCGCCTTCCCGCTGCTGGGCACCCAGACCGCGGGCGGCAGGTTGTGGTACAAGATCAGGTATCAGGAGCAGGAGGGCTATGTGCTGGGCTCGCTGGTGCGCATGATGACCCAGGAGGAATACCTGGCCTATATCGCCGCCCTGCCCAGCCCGACGCCAACGCCCACCCCCACCCCGCCCCCCTCGCTGGATCAGATGAGCAGTACCGCCGTCACCACGATGGACAAGGTGATCGTCCGCTCAGGCGCGGGCTCAAGCAACAACAATCTGCTGCTGATTTACAAGAAGGGCACGGTCGTGTCGCTGCTGGGTCAGACCGGCACCGTGGGGACCGAGATCTGGTACTCTGTGCGCGCCAGCGGCGTCAACGGCTGGATCCGCGGCGATCTGCTGCGCATCCTGACCCCGAAGGAGGAGGAGGCCCTCAAAAACACAGGCGATCCGGACGCTCCCTCCACCGCGTCCTACCGTACCCTGCAGCTGGGCTCAACGGGTGAGGACGTCCTGCGGCTCAACCAGGAGCTCAACCGGCTGGGCTATCTGCAAAACGCCTATGTCAGCCAAACCTATTCCAGCCAGACCGCGGAAGCGGTGCGCGACTACCAGCGCGCCAAGGGCCTGACAGTGGACGGCATCGCCGGCAGCAACACCCAGCACAAGCTGTACAACACCGTGCCCGAGGGCACTTATGATCCCGGCGGCAGCACGGTCAACCCCACCATTTACCCTGTGGAACTGGTGGACTGGTACAAGGGAGACATCAACGCCTTCTGGGGCCGCGGGGAGACCGCCATCATGACGGACGTGCGCACCAACATCTCCCTGCGCATCAGGCGCTGGGCCGGCGGCTACCATGTGGACGGCGAGCCGCTCACCAGCGCGGACACGGCAGCGCTGACGCGCATCTACGGCGTCAAAACCGCCCAGGAAATTTTGGAAAAGGACCTCTACCAGCGCCGCCCGGTGTGGATCACCCTCAAGGGCCGCAGCTTCGCGGCCAGCCTGTACGGCGTGCCCCACAACTATCCGGACGGCGACACCATCCCGAACAACGACTTCAACGGCCAGCTGTGCATCCATTTCTACAACAGCCGGGTCCATGTCTCCGGCAAGGTGGACAAGGATCACATGAACGCCATTCAATACGCTTACGACCATGCACCCAGCAGAAAAAAATAAGGCGCTTACCTGCATCATCGGCGGCGGGGCCTCGGGCCTCGCCGCCGCCTGTGTTCTAACCCAGGCCGGCCTGCCTTTTGTGCTGCTTGAAAAAGAGAACAGGCTGGGGCGCAAGCTGCTGGCGACCGGCAACGGCCGCTGCAACCTGATGAACGTCTCGGACCCTGTGTTTTTTGGCGATGACGGCTTCGCGCGCGAGGTGCTGGCGGCCTGTCCCGTGGCGGCGGTCAGCGATTTTTTTGAGCGGATCGGCCTGGCCTGGTTTGTGGAGGAGCAGAGCCGCGCCTATCCGCTGTCGCGCCAGGCGGCCACCGTGCTTGACAGCCTGATGAGCGTCATCGCGCAGGCTCCGGACGGCCGGGTGCTGACCGATTGCCGGGTGAACGCCCTGGAACCGGGCGCGCGGGGCTTTGAGGTGCGCACCGCGGCGGGAGACAGCTTGACCGCGGCGCGCGTCATCGCCTGCCCGGGCAGCCCGGCCGCGCCCCGCCTGGGCGGCGGGGACAGCCTGATGCCGCTGCTGACGCGCCTGGGGCACCGCCTGGTGCCCTTCACCCCGGCGCTGTGCGCGCTTATGACCCGGCCCGCGCCGCTGAAGGGCCTGTCGGGGCTGAGGTTTCCGGCGGTGCTGAGCCTCATGGTATCCGGCAGGCTGGCCGAGGCGGCCGCGGGGGAGGCGCTGATTACCGATACCGGCGTGAGCGGCCTGTGCGCGATGCAGCTGGCGCGCGCCGCCGGGCTGGCCCTGCGCGAGGGCAAGCCGGTCAGCCTGATGGTGGACTGCTCGCCCATTCTGGGCCTTCAGGAGGTGCGCTACCGGCGGCTGAGCCTGAAGGAGGCCGGCAGCCGGCAGGACAGTCTGAAGGCCGTGGAAGCACTGCTGGAGCGGCGCGCGCGCCGGGCGCCCGGCAGGGACCCGCTCATCGGCCTGGTTCCCCGGCAGCTGGCCCGCAAGATGGCCGGCTGGCCAATCGGTCGCGCCGCGCAATGGCTCTCCGGACTGGAGCTGGACGTGATCGGCGTGCGCGGCTTTGACCAGGCCCAGGTGGCCGCGGGTGGCATAGATTGCCGGGACATCAACCCCAAGACCCTGGCTTCCCTGCGGGTGCCGGGCCTGCATATTTGCGGCGAGGCGCTCAATGTGGACGGGGACACCGGCGGCTTCAACCTGCTGTTCGCCTGGGCCACCGGCATCCTGGCCGCCGGGCAGGTGGCGCGCGAGCTGGGCGGCTGAGCCTCGGGTAAAGGCAGAAAATACCGCCCTTCTTTTCAGGACGGGCGGCTTTTTAGATAATACAATCGAGTTTGTGTCAATCTATGTCCCTGCCCTGCCAGAGCAGCTTCTTCCAGCGCTGCCCGGTGGGCGTGGCGGCCAGGCCGCCCTGTGCGGTCTCCCGCAGCGCCAGGGGCATGGACAGGCCGATGGCGTACAGCGCGGAGATCACCTCGTCCGGGGGGATGTGGGAGCGCACGCCGGCCAGGGCCATCTCGGCCGCGGCCAGGGCGTTGGCCGCGCCGGCCGCGTTGCGCTTGATGCAGGGCACCTCCACCAGCCCGGCCAGCGGGTCGCAGGCCAGGCCCAGCAGGTTCTTCATCGCGATGGCCATCGCCTGGGCGCACTGCTCCGGGCTGCCGCCGGCCAGTTCCACCGCGGCGGCCGCCGCCATGGCGCTGGCCGCGCCCACCTCGGCCTGGCAGCCGCCGGCGGCGCCGGAAATCATCGCGTTGTTGGCGATGACATAGCCGATGGCGCCCGCGCAAAACAGGGCGTCCACCAGCGCCTCGTCCGGGGCCCGCAGCTTTTCCTGAACGGCCAGCAGCACGCCTGGCAGCACCCCGCAGGAGCCCGCGGTGGGCGTGGCGCAGATGACGCCCATGGACGCGTTGACCTCGTTGGTGGCCACCGCGCAGGCCAGGGCGCGCACAAAGGTGTCGCCGGTCAGCGCCTGGCCCTTTTCCAGGTAGGCCATCAGGCGCCTGGCGTCCCCGCCGGTCATGCCGGAGTGGGAGGCGACCCCTTGCAGTCCCTTGCGCGCCGCCGCCTTCATGACCTCGAGCGAGGCGGCCATGCCCTCCCGCAGCTGCTGCTCCGTCTGGCCGGACTGCTCCATCTCGCTGTCGATCATGACGCGGGAGATGGGCGCGCCGGCCTGCGTGGCCTGGGATACCAGCTCATCGATGCTTTTGAACATGGCGGCTCCTATACTTCCAGTTTGATGGTTTTGAAGATGTGGGGCTGGCTTTGGATCAGCCGGACGATCTCCTCATTGACCGGCTGGTCGGTCTCGATCACCATCAGCGCGTCCTGGCCGCGCCGGGCGCGGGACACCTCCATGTGGGAGATGTTGATCTTGGCGCTGGCCAGCAGCCGGGTGACCGAGGCGATGGCGCCGTAGGCGTCCCGGTGAAAGATCAGCAGGGCGGGCGCCTCGCCGGTCAGTCGCAGGTCAAAGCCGTCCACGCGGGAGATCTGTACCAGCCCGCCGCCGATGGAGATGCCGGTGACCGTGATGGCGGCCTCCGCGGCCGCCAGGCGGATGGTGACCGTGTTGGGGTGGACCGGGATGGCGGCTTCCTCGTGAAAGGCGAAAGTCAGTCCGCTGGCGCGGGCCAGCCGGTAGGCCTCCGGGATGCGCGGGTCATCCGCCTGCAGGCCCAGCACGCCGGCCAATACCGCCACATCGGTCGCGTGGCCGCGGTAGGTGCGCGCGAAGGAGCCGAAAAAATGGAAATCGGCCTTTTCCGGCGCCTGGCCGAACAGCTTGCGCGCCAGCTGCCCGATGCGCACGGCGCCCGCGGTGTGCGAGCTGGACGGGCCGATCATGACCGGGCCGATGATGTCAAAGACGCTGCGGTATTTCATGCCTGCTTCCCCTTTTGCGTTCTCCGGGCATAGTGTAACATACCGGGCGCCTTCGCGCGATATGGCGCTTCCGGCTGAACCTTGATTTTTGATGAGAGGCAACTCTGTCAAAGAAGCGTTATATCATCGCAGGGTATACACATCCTTCACTTTGCTCATGCACGTGTTCCTTGTGCGATTGATCGTCAGGCGGTATCATAGGATTGTAAGCCTTTGTGTCCCAGATTGAATCATTGCGGCCGCTCGCGGCAGGCAGGAGGAAGGTTAAATGAAATTACGCAAGGTATTGGTCACCATGCCCGTCGACGCAGGCTACAAGGAGCGGTTTGCCGGGACCCTGCCGGGCGCGGAATTCACCTATGCCCGATATGACGAACTGACGCCGGAGCAGCTGGCGTCCTTTGACGCGGCGGTAGGCGATCCCGCCCCCGGCGCGCTTTCAAAGCTCAGCGGCCTGCGCCTGCTGCAGCTGAACAGCTCCGGCGTGCCTGCGGACTGCCTGACGCTGCGGGACAGCCACCCGGGCCTGGTGCTGTGCAGCACCAGCGGCGCTTTCGGGCAGGCCATTTCCGAGCACATGGCAGCCGCCCTCTTGATGCTGATGAAGCGCCTGCACACCTACCGCGACGCCATGAAGCAGGGCGCCTGGCAGTCCCTGGGCAAGGTGGTTTCCCCCCGCGGGATGCAGGTGCTGGCGGTGGGCGCGGGCAGCATCGGCACGGCTTTCGCGCGGCTGATGCAGGCGCTGGGCAGCTATACCATCGGCGTGCGGCGCAACCCCGGCGGCGCCATGGACGGCTTTGATGAGATGCATACCTTTGAACAGCTGGATGCGCTGCTGCCCCGGGCGGACGTGGTGGCGCTGTCGCTGCCCGAGACGGCCCAGACCATCAACCTGATGGACAAAAGGCGCTTTTCCCTTTTAAAGGAGGGCAGCTATTTCATCAACGTGGGCCGCGGCAGCGCGGTGGATCAGGAGGCGCTGCTGGAGGCGCTCAGAAGCGGCAGGCTGGCCGGCGCGTCCATTGACGTGACCACGCCCGAGCCGCTGCCCGCGGACCATCCCCTCTGGCGGCAGAAGAACCTCCTGCTGACGCCGCACATCTCCGGCTTCTACCATCTCAGGGCCACGCATGACGCGATCGTGGACATCGCCTGCCGCAACCTGGCCGCCTTCCCGGATGGCCCCTTTATCGCCCGGGTGGACTATGATACCGGCTACCGGGCGCGGTGAGAGGGCAAAGTAAAAGCGCCAAATACCAGCGCGCCCCTGGGCGGGAGCGCGCTAATATGTTTGCCTGTCAGGCGGCCGGGTTTATTTCTTCTCGCGCCTGAAGCACAGGAACCAATCCAGGCAGTACTGGTCCTCGTCCTGGCTTTTCATGCGCTCGCGCGCGGCGCCGCAGGAGCCGGCGGTGGGAACGATGACGTCATCGCCGGGGCGCCAGTCGGCAGGCGTGGCCACCTGGTCCTTGTCGGCCTTTTGCAGGGCCTGGATGATGCGCTTGATCTCGTCGAAATTGCGCCCGGTGGTCAGCGGGTAGTACAGGATGGTGCGGATGATGCCCTTGGGGTCGATGATGAAGACTGCGCGCACGGCCTGGGTATTGGACTGGCCGGGCTGGATCATGCCGTACTTGTTGGCGACTTCCATGCGGATGTCTTCGATCAGGGGGAACTTGACCTCCACGTTCTTCATGCCCTTCCACTCCAGCTCCTGGATCTTGCGCAGCCAGGCGATGTGCGCGTACAGGGAGTCCACGGACAGGCCGACCAGCTCGGTGTTGAGGGCCTTGAACTCATCGGCCATGGTGGCGAAGGTCATAAACTCGGTGGTGCATACCGGCGTAAAGTCCGCCGGATGGGAGAAGAGGACGACCCACTTGCCCTTGTAGTCCCCGGGGAAGTTGATGTTGCCCTGGGTGGTGACAGCGGTAAAAGCGGGCGCCATGTCGCCGATGAGCGGCATGCGGTAGGTGTTTGTCACATTGGTGTTTTCCATAGCTCTTTCCTTTCTTGTACCTGGTACAATCCTGTTGTATCCTTATCGTACCCTGATGGTAGCAAAGCGAAACCTCAGCTTCTACGAACAAATATGTGTGTTCAAATCAAAACCGCTTCCTGTGTCTTTGGGACTTCAGGAAGCGGAACGGGCAATGATCATTATTCAAATACGATGCGGGCCGGCGGGAAAACGCCCGCGCTCAGTCCGGCTTGACGGTCTCGCCCCACTTGCCCAGGAAATAGGCGGCGACAAAGCCCAGCGCGCCCATGAGCAGGCAGAGCAGGGCTTCCGGAAGGGAGGAGAACTGCCGGGGAATGATGACCAGGGTGCTGGCGGTCACAAGGCCCACCACCGCGCCGGAGGCCAGGCTGTAATGCCTGTCAAACAGGCGGTCCACCATGCGGGCAAACAGGAAGGCCACCAGCGCGATGCCGCCGAGCAGGGGGATGATGACGCCGAAGTCCAGCGCGCCGACGCTGTGCATCAGGTATTTGTAGACGCCCATAAAAATCAGCAGGGCGGAGGAGGACAGGCCGGGCACCACCAGTGAAAAGCCCCAGATGATGCCGGAGACCAGGCTCCAGAAGAGGGTGGGCCGCCAGTCGAGATGGGACTTGTCAAACTGCAGCCGCAGGGCACGCGCGCCGGAGGCGTCCTCTTCAAACTGCCCTGCCGGCTCATCGTCCAGATACAGGGTGTACACGGCGTCCTGCGGCAGGTCCTCCGGCAGGCTCAGGCTGATGGCGGGCGCGGGGCCGCCGTCCCCTTCCACCGCGCCGGGCAGCAGCGCGCCCTGCGCCTCGCCGGGGATGAGCGTCAGCGCCCCCGGCGCGCCGGCAAGATCGCCCATGGCCAGCCGGAGGCTGAGGCCGCCCAGCGCTTCGCCTGTTTGACCGTTGCCGCGCAGGCTGTATTCCAGCCTGATCTCGTTGCTCTTTAGCTCCGTAAAGCGGGTGTAGTCCATCCTGGCGCCGGTCTGAAGGAAGAGCAGCAGGGAGATCAGCAGTACAAAGGCGATGAGGATGCTCAGGTGGTTGTTTCGTTTCTCCCGGGCGTTCAGCGGCTGTCCCTCGTTGCCGCGCCTGGAGTTGCGGTACAGCTGGGGCAGGGTGCCCAGGATGAGCCCGGCAAACAGCGCCAGGGGGATGGGCGAGTCATCCCTGAACATCCAGCCCATCAGCTTGGCAAAGCCCCAGAAGCCCAGGCCCACGCCCAGGATGATCGGGACAAACAGCCGCCACTGCTTCTTGAAGGTGCTGACGGGCCGCGCCAGGAAGGCCATCATGGGCTGGTAGATACCAAAGACCACCGCGAGCACGCCGCCGGACACGCCCGGCAGGATGGCGCCCCCGCCAATCAGCGCGCCCTGGAGGATGCGGTAGAGGAAAAGCAGCGGGCTGTTTTTGGCCCGGCTGTCCGGCTGTGTCATAAAAAACCTCCCGAAGTTCGTGCTTGCACGGTCAGACCGCCAGGTCGCTGTCCCCGGCGCAGGGCAGCAGGCTGTCCGCCACCCGGATGCCCAAGGCGGCCAGGTCCTTGCGGGCCTGGTCATATATCTGGGTGTCCGCGTAGCGCGCGGGGTTGTGGGCGTCCAGGCCGATGATGGCGCTGGCCCCCTCCTGCGCTGCGATCTGCCAGAAGCCGGGCGTCGGGTAGCCCGCGCCGGTGCGCCAGGACTGGTAATACAGCCCAGAGAGGTTGTACTCCAGCAGGACGCCCTGCTCTTTGGCGGCGCGGCAGATGTCCCGGCTGGCCGCGGCGCAGTTCTCGTCGAAGCGTTCCATTGAAATCATGAACAGCTCCGGATGGGCCAGGCAGCGGTACAGCCCGCTCTCCATGCCGTGGACGGTATGCTCGGCATAGCGGCGCAGCAGGGCGGGGGTATTGGCTTCGCCGAAATAGAAGGACTCCTCCGGCAGGTCGTAATGGCTGCCCAGGATCAGGTATTCCAGCGTGCCGGAGGAGAGCTGCCCGGCCAGCCAGCCCTGATAGCGCTCATAATACTCGGCTTCCACGCCCAGGTGGATGCTGATTTGATCCTGATAGCGTTCCCTGAGCTCCCGGACAGAGCCCAGGTAGTCCTGATACTGGTCAATGCGCATCCGCATGCCGGACACAAAGCCGTCCTCATAGGGCAAGGGGCTGTGGTCGGAAAAGCCCAGGTGGCTGTATCCGGCCGCGATGGCAGCCAGGACATAGTCCTCGTCTGCGCCGGTCGCGTGCTGGCAGCGGGTGGTGTGGCTGTGAAAATTGGTGCGAATGGTGCTTGCCTCCTTGAAAGTCTTCCAGGACATTGTAACCCATAATACAAAAAATAACAGCATACCGGCAGGATTTATGTGGCGGATCACCCGGCTGCAGGCTGCCGGCTTCCCTTCATCGCGCGCTGTATCATACCTGCAAAGCGGCAAACAGCGCCCGGACCTTTTATGATCGGCTGGGCGCTGTTTACCGAGAATTTAAAATATTTTAGTAAAGCTTTTCATTATTGAGTTGCGGGGGATGGCGTATCAGACCAGTTCACGGATGCCAGTGTTCACGGTGCGTTCCCTGACCAGCAGCACCTCTCCCGTGTGTGCGTCCATCACGACGAAATAGCCCTGGGGTGCTGTGGGTTCGCGCGGGTGCGCCGTGTCTGCGTCGCCAAAGAGCAGGCTGATGTGAACTTTCCACAGCGGGCGGTTTGGGTCTGTGACATCGTAATAGATCACATGGTTTTTATTTTCATCGATGTATTGCCGGGAAGCGCCCAGCGACAGCGCCACCTCCCGGGCGGTTTCAAAGGCTTTGTCCTGGCTGATGGCCTGATGATCCGGCAAGCCGTAGGCGTACTGGGTCAGCGAAATCAGGTTGGGCCAGCTGGAGGGGCTTTGCGCGTAGCGGTTGGCCAGCACGTCTTCCAGGTAGCGGACAAATTCGGGATGCTCATCCAGAAAGCTGCGCACAATCGGCCGTGCGGCCTGCGACCATTCCGCGCGCTCCTGAAGCGACCATTGCCAGATATATTCACCTTGCCGGTTGAACAGGTCCGCGCTGACGCCGGCTTCCCGCAGCAGTTCCTCCAGCTGCGCCATCCAGGCGCGGGACTGCTCGAGCATGGCTTCTGACGCCTGCCAGTCAAAGGCCTTGATGACCCGCCCGGTTTGCGCGTCGATATCCACCATGTACCGGGTATCTCCCTTCTCTCCCCAGATAAAGGTGCAGGCAGCCCGGAAGCGCCCTTCCTCCTGCACATATTCACCGCTTTCGGAATATGTGGCGCGCAGGGGCAAGCTGTCGAGCGCGTCCTGGTCCGCGTTGAGGCGGACCTTCAATGCCTTCTCAGCAATGACCTGCGCTTCTTTTAGGCTGAGCCTGGCCCGGGCCTGGGGAGAGTTGGGGTTTTTAATCCCCAGGAAGGCGCCAAACTCATCCAGCCAGAACTGAAAGCACAGGGTGTCGCCGCTTTCGTAGCCCACCGACTGATGGGGGTCGAAGAGGCTGACCTGGCCTGTTTCCCGTTTGGCCAGATAGAGCTCCTTTTTGATGGCGGCGGTCACGGTATACGTTCTTTGCTGCTCGTCAAAATCATAGGACACCTGAACATCCCGCAGCAGGGAGCGGGGAAATTCGCCGATTTCGGTCAGGTGGTTCATGGTGTCGCGGTAGATGCGGCTTTCGGTCAGCGGCTGCTTTTCCAGGCTGTTCCATTGGCTCCAGTACTGCTGATCCCACTGAGTATAGTCCGCCTGCTCCTGCGGGCTTCGCTCCTCCCGGGGAAATTCCCGCTGCTCCACCGTGTGGCTGTCAAAATAGTCCTCACCGTAACGCTCGGCGATGACCCGGCTGGCAGCGCGTCCGCGCTCGGACAGGGGCAGGGATGCATCAAGGGCTGTTTGTACGCGTTTATCCTCCCGGGTGACCAGACCGGCTTCCTCCATGGCCTGAAGCAGGCTGACCTTGTCCTCGTCCGACCAGCGCGCCAGCTCCCCCTCAGTATCCATGGTGCGCACGGTTTCAAAGTATTGCTTGAGGCTGTCCCAATTGGTGATCGCCAGTGCGGCGCCTGCCAGCAGCAGCGTCATGACAAACGCAAAAATCAGGCTGCCGGAGATTTTCTTTTTCATTTGGGCTTCTCCTTTGTCGTTTGCGGCGCGCCACAGCACGCGTTGTGTGAGGAAGGGATCCTGCGACAGGCCGCAAAGCGTATGGTTCATGGCTTGTTGGATGGTTTCCTTTACGTGCTTATCGCTCATTGTAGCCTTCTCCTTCCAGAAATGCTTTCAGTCTTTTGCGGGCCCGGCTCAGCCGGCCGGACACGGAGGGTTGTGAGATGCGCAGGATGTCCGCGGTCTCCTGCATGGACAGGCCCTGGAAATAGTAAAGTATGACAGCGTCCTTCAGCTTGGGTGGCAATTGCAGTATGGCAGCGGTCAGCTCTTTTTCTTCGCCGGTGGCTTCCGGATGAGCGACTGAGTCCAAATCCTCCGCCCGGATGCGCCTGTCCACGTGGCGGTGCCAGGCGCTGCGGCGCATGTCCAGGCAGGTGTTGCGCGCGATTTGGATCAGCCAGTTTTTTTCGCTGCATTCCCCGCGGAAGCCGCCAAAGCTTTTGTATGCCTTGAAAAAAGTTTCCTGCACAGCGTCCCGAGCGTCCTCGGCGTCGCACAGGTAGGCATAGCACACCCGCAGCAGCATCGCCTGGTGTTCCTTTACCAGGCTGGCCAGACGTTCCTGCGGGCTGGCGGCAGCCTCCCTTGCATCCTCCATGCGCTTACCTCCTTTCACCCATATAGACGAAACGCATGTCAAATATATAGGATCAACGTATGCTTATTGTGTGTCTTCCGCGCCCGATAGAAAAACCGCGCCCGGGCAGGGGATCTTCCCCTTGTCCGGGCGCGGCCGGGCGGCGTCGCCTGATCCGGGTTTGGGCTCAGAGGCTGTGCATGACGCGGTCATGCTCCTCCGCGCGCTTGGCGTTGTTGAAGCGGTCCAGCGTGCCCACCAGGTAGCCGGTGATGCGGCGGATGCGCTCAAAGGGCTGGGCCTCGAAGGTGTAGTCCAGCGCGACCTCATCGCCCTCCACCTGGATGGCGATGCGCTTGGGCTCGCGCCCGTACACTTCCCTGGCGCGCTGATGGTAGGCGTTGAGCTCCTCCTGGGGCAGCACGCCGTTGGTCACAGTGAATTCACAGGCCATGGGGTTCCTCCTTGTCGCGGTAAAGTTTGCCCCGCCGGGAAGGCGCAGGCGGATAAAGGCAGATCGTCTTTATGATCCATGCGGATTCTCTTGCACACACACTATACCACATATTGTGGATTTGTGAAGAGATATTTCAACTTGTTGTGGATTTTTGTCATTTTCTACAAAAACGGACGCTGAACAGCAAAAATACAGGGCCAAGGTTGCTCGTAGAAAAAGGATGTTGTTCATGAAACAAAAGACCGCTGTATCGTGTTATATATGTTTAGAAACCTGACAAGGAGGCTCTTTCATGAAGCGTATCATTCTTTTCCTGCTGGCGGCGGCGCTTGCGTTTTCCCTATGCCCCGCTGTATTCGCGGGCTGCAACCCTCTGACCGTGGCGACGGAGGGGCGCGGTATCGCGGTCTATACGAGCAGCAGCGGCGGCAAACAAGCGGGAATCATTTACAATGGCTATGATTCAGACCTTTCGCTGGAGCCGAAGAACGGTCTGTACTCCTGCAATCTGACGGCTGAATATACCGTTTGGCTCAATCAGGACAAAGCGGAAAAAGCGCTGCCAAAGGGGTGGAATGCGGGAAGCGTGAATGACGCGTCTCTCGAATCGCAGATGCCCTGTGACATCTTCCTGGCGGAAGTGGCGCAACAGGACGCGCCGCTGTATTCCACGCCGGGCCATAAGCGTCTGGGCGCCCGCCATGCGCGGGGAACGCTGGCCTTGGTGTGCGGAGAGTTCGGCGATGATTATTATGTGGTGACGGGCGGCTTTGAATCATCGGGGTTCATGCCGAAATCAGCCCTGCAGAAGGTGAAAGCCCTGAGTTACAGCCAGGCCGGCAGAGACACATGGGGAATAGATCGTGTGTTGACGCGGACCGTCTATACGGGCGGCGGCATCCTCATGAGAAGCGCTTCCGCCACGGGTTACAGCGACGGTCTTTGCTATTGGCAAGTGAATGACGGCGACCAGGTGACCGTGCTGGCCATGGTGGGCGAGATGGCGCAGCTGGCAGGCGGCGGGTTTATCGAAGCCCGCTTCCTCGACCCTCAGGCGGACCACGCCCGGACATACGCCACTGTGACGAGTGACCAGCCGCTCAACAGATTGAACGTGAGAAATTACGCCAGCAAGGACGCTTCCGTTTCCTGCAAGCTATGCCCGGGAGCGCAGGTACAGGTGGTGAACCACACGGATGACTGGGCTTCCGTTTTCATCACGGGGGAAGCCGGCAGCAATCTCTATGCGGGGGTTGTTCAGATGCAGTATCTGGCGTTTGCGCCGCAGCAGGTCGTAAACGGCTGCACCCGTGTCCGCACAAAATATCCCCTCCACGCAGGCAATGACGGGCGTTCGTATCGCGCTTCCTGGAGCGGCGGTGAAACGCTGCCGGTCGGAACGATGCTGACCGTTGTCGGGGTTGAAGGGCATTTCAATATTGACGACGACTATCCGGACAGGTTTCTCTGCCTGACAGGGGATGGCCGGCTGGTGACCATTTTCGAGGACGGCGTATTGGAACCCGTTGAAACGCTGGGCATCAGCGCAAAGGTATCATCCAGCGTGCGCATGCGCGAAGCCCCGGGAAAGACCGCCGTGGTGATCAGGACCCTTTCAAAAGGGGACCGCGTGGAGGTGCTGCTGCGGGGAGAGGGATGGACGCAGATACAGTATAAAGGTGAGACGGGCTACGTGATGAGCCGTTATCTGCAGTTTCCGTGATCGCAAGGAAGCTTTTTATAGTATAACGTTTCAGAGCGCAGATAAAGCGGCCTTAACATGGTTTTTTATAAGACTCACATATATGGTGTCAATGGCGGGGGAAAGGAGAACCATATGATTTTTCACCGTGGATTGAGGCATATCGCACCTTTTCCATATCAATATTCTAAATTCATTGTGTATTGCTGCCCCAAATTGTCCTGATAAAGCACCTGATGATGGTCAATTTCATAATCAGCAGAATACCATAAAGGCTTGAACTTCTCGTCCGTTACATCCAACGTTTGCACCTTGATTTCTCCAATAATAAAAGCCCACAGGGCATCAGGCAGAAAACTACCCTGTTTGATGCGTTCCGCCTCAGTCATGCCAAAGTACTTGAGCGTGTCGGGCGATGACACAGCATACGTCGGATCAACATAATAATACTTTCCATCCAGCTTCACGATATTCCACTCATGGACGTCCCCGTTTTCTTGTATTCCACAGCAAATGCCCGCATCCACTCCCGCCTGGAGCAACAGGTAGGTATAAGCCGCCGCGATTTCCCAGCAGATGCCTTGCCCGGTCATGATCGTTCGGTATGCGCCGCCTTCCTCAAGGCGCCGTTTGCTGTCGTTGAGAATTTCATCATCATAGCGATATTCCCGGGCGAAAAAACGATACAGGCGCAGGGCTTTTTCCGCATCGCCGCAAGCCGCAGGCAGGGAAGCGTTCAACAGGTCTTCCACCCGGATTTGAAAGCTTTTAATCAGGCTTTGGCAGGTCGCCCGTTCATAGCGGTAAATGATTTTCGCTTGACCCGAGGGATGTTTTCGCGGCGACCCGACAGGAAAATCCGCGTATGCGATTTTGTCCGCGATTGGGAAACAACTGCCGGCAGTTCTCCAAATCTCAAATTCAGTATGAGAATCCGGACACAAATAGCTGTCATCCCCGTTAAGCAGCGCGTCACAAAAACCGAAAAACAGGTCGGTAAAATCTTCTCCAAAGAATTCACGAATCTCTTCTGTAATAACGTGAGGCTGAAAATGGTAGCGAATCTCTTTTTCCATAGAAACCTCAGCAACCATTGAGGGGCCATGCATCAGAACAGACACCGTCAGTAAAATCAGACAAATTCTTTTCATATATTTGTACCTCCGAAAAAGCAATTGAAAAAGATAGCGAAACAAAGTTTCCACTGACACGCATCATGATGACAGAATGGCAGGGGCTGCTATCCGGAAACCCCGTGGCGAAAATGTACAATATCTATTTGGTGCTTAGCCGTTGCCTTCAATTAGCCCGACCTTCGTCTCTCCGTCCGGCACGCTGACAGTCACATACAGCCCGTCCGGTAAAATGCCATGCCACGGATTGGCCCCTGCCTCTTCATCCATCCAGAAAGTGATGTACCAGCGTTTGAATTCCCCTTCAACACCGTAGTTGCAGTAAATGCGAGGATAGATTTTCAAAATCTCCTCCGGGGTTTTTTTGAGATACTGGGCAACCGCTGCGACGGCGGATTCCTGTGCCTGTGTTTTACTGATGGGCATGTCATCCGGTACAACAACGCTGTTCATGGCATCGGTTCCGTAGATCGCCGGATCGCCGCCATAGGCAAGCATCAGATGACGGAATTCTTCTTCAGCTTCATTTCTGCTGATAGCCCCTGATCGCAGCCGGGTATCGATCAAAGAGGCTTTGTTCACAAGAGTTTCGAACTCCTGCAGATCATCCCGGTTCCAATCACGGCGGCCCAGCAATGTGCTGTCGTCATCAGCTATTCCAAAAGCCGGAGATCTGTTTGCGTGAACGGTCTTTACAACGTGCAATGTCTGCGGGTCAAGACAAATCATATAGAACCCGAACCTGCTGATATATTCGACGGCTCTCTGCTCGAACTCGGTTTCGTTATTGTTTCCAAGCTTCCGGAATTGGATTTCGTAATTGAAGGAAAAACAGTAATCCTTCGTTGAACTGGTCAAAGGCGACTGAAGCAGGATGAAACAGTATTTTTCCATCTGTTGGCTTGTTAACCCGGACACCTCCTCCATGGCCGCGATGGCCGCTTTGACCTCCGGCGTATCCGCATAAAGCAGATTCCCATCGGTTTCTGCAAACGCCAGTGTCAATTCCAAGCCGGAGAGGACCTCTTCATCGCTCTTTTTGATTTGCGAGAGGTCATATCCGGCTTCCTCAAACTGAGCAATGAAATACGCCTGATCCTCTGCTGACTGCTCAAAAAACTGAACGCCCCTGGCCCTGGCAAAAACATGGTCTTTCTTGCCCGCTTCCCAGGTACGCCGGGCATAAACAGGGAAGAAATCATCCAGATACCAGTTGCACATCGTGATCTCGCCGGAGGGAGAAGAAACCGTGACCCTGTATTCTCCGGGCGGATCATAGTCATGGTCTTCATCAATGTTTACATCCTGACGCGGCGTGATGTAAAAATTCCATTCATTGACTTCGTTTTGATAGGGGGTATTGTAAAAGTTTGGATATACGCCCATGGCGTCCAGCTCTTCTTCCGGTGTCCCAAAATTGTCGATAATGGCTTGACGGGCGATGGCATAAGCTTTGTCATAATCCAGATCATCTGCCTGTGGAACCGTCGAAATGACCAGATCTTCCTTCACACCCCCATAATCCTTCTCAAAGCCCGCCTGATCAAACTGCTCGACAATGTCAATCTCGCCCATGGTATTCATTTTTTTGAATGAATTCTGCCACACTTCCCATAGCTTCTGAAAAGCGCCTGTCCCTGCCAGCGTTGTTACTGCGACCAATAACAGCAGCGTTGCCAAAATGACTGCAACCGATAGTTTCCGTTTCACTTTCCTTCCTCCCTTTGCCTGTGCCAGCAGCATGCTGGCTTCCGAGCCGCTTACATACAGGCTGGAAAGCGTGTTGTTCAGAGCTTGTTTTACATGATTGTTATCCATCAACTTTCCCTCCTGTGATATCCGTTTACAATCGTTCTTCCGCTTGTTTCAGCATGCGATGCACCGTGGAAAGCGCCACGCCCAGCACCTCGGCCACCTCTCTGAGTGCGAGTTCCTGATAGTAATGCAACAACACTGCCTGTTTCAGTTTTTCCGGAAGCCTCATTACATCCATGGTAAGCGCAATGTCCTTAAATTCCATTCATGAAATCGCTTAAAACAAACTCACTTACCTTGATTTTTTTATGATTGCCGGCAGTTTCCCTGGAAGCGACGATTTCTTCGGTTTTGGTATTGAAAGAGTATGTTGAAATGGTTCCTGTGGCCAAATTAATGATTGTTGCCTTAAAAAGCTGAGAGCCTTCATCAAGTTTCCCGAAAGAAACGCTTTCAACATACCAAACCGGAGCTTCATAGACCAGCGTATACGCATATGAGAAGATGGACAGACTCAACTCATCATCAGGATAGTATGTGATATACACACGTTGATCATTGTCATATTCTATTCTTGGCGTTTCCATGCTGTTTTTTGGCAATAATGTGGATGTTTCTATGTCGCGTTCCCATGCGCCATTCTTATGTCTGCTTTGGATACAAAAAACATCATCTTCACCTTCAGCAGCTACATAATAGACTCGTTCAGCGTCGCCCATATTCAAAATCTTGCTGCTTCGGATATCTCTGTGATCATTCAAAGCTCGAATCATCTCTATACTCTCTTTATCAACAGTATCAAGTATTTGGTCAGCTCTTCCAAACGGGGCCATCGACGAAAACGAGAACGCTATACAAGCAAGCAATAACAACCATTTCGGCAGTTTTATCATCTCATGCATCTCCTTTTCCATTTGTAGCGTTTTGAACCACTGCTCTTTATCGAAGGGAATCAGCATACCTTGCGCTAATTCATGTGGTATACCTCCATTCATCAATGTAACTACTGATATACATCATGATGACAGAACGGCAGGGGCTGCTTTCCGGCAGCCCCGTGGTGAAAATGCAAAACGTTTTTTGTTTTGTGGTCAGCCGTTGCCAAGCTGGGTGTTGACGGTGATGGGCTCGCCGGTCAGGCCGTCCAGGGTGACGTCGCCGATGTAGGTGTCGTAATCATGGCGTTCATCGGCGAACTCGATCTGCCAGGCGCAGCCGTTGGGGTAGATGGCGCCGTAGAAAAAACCCGTTTTGAGCCGGACGGCCTCATAATCCTCCTGGGTGTAGACCTCCTTGCCGGCTTCTTTCAGCAGCTCCCAGGCGCGGGCTTCAGCCTGCTCCTGCGTGAGGTGCTCCGGCTGCGGCAGCCCTAAAATGGCGAGCTGCTCCTGCTCCAAATCAGTTTGCGTCACTTCCGGCATACACAGCCACAGGTGGGTGACGGCCTTGGCCTGAAGCGGCCAGAAGCTGTCGTCCTTGCCGTACTCCTCGATCCATTGGGCGACGGCGCGCTCCACCGTGTCATGGTCGCCGTAGTGTTCGGCCATCCAGCCCCAGAAGGCTTGGGGCGCCGTCTTGTGCCCAAAGGCCAGCGGGCGCATGTCCGGGCCCATGGCCGACCAGGGGCCCTCCGGGTCCACCCCGTAGCTGACAGCGGCCACCTCCCGGCTTTCGGTATCGGGGAAGGTGACATCAAGCAGCTCGCCTGTGATGGCATCGATTTTCACATAGGCGAAATCGGTATCCGGGCGGATCTCCGCCGGCGGGTTGCCCAGGTTGATCAGGTCGATCTGCCAGGTGCGGCTGTCCTTGCCAAAGAGGTTGAAGGTGAAGGCCGTGACGGTTTTGAGCCCCTCGGGGACTTCGCGGCCTTCCGCCCGGGCCGCGGCCTGGACGGCCTCCATCGCCAGGTTGACGGCTTCCTCCTGCGGCAGGTCGTTCTCGTGGGGGATGCCGGGGAAGGCGTCGCCGGGCTTGGTGTCCTGCTTATAGTTGATCATATAGTACATGGACTGGTACTCCACCGGCCAGTAACGGTCCCCCAGGCCGTAATCCCGGTCCAGCCGGCCCATGATGCCGGTGGCGGTCTTGGCGGTATAGCCCAGGTCCCGCAGGCGCTGCCAATACCAGGCCGGCGCCAGCTCAAGGTTGTCCCGGGTGAAGGCCGCGGGCGAATCATCCTCCATCAAGATCTCAACATCAATGGTGGGCCGCGGCGTGGCGTAGGCGCGTTTGTCCTCGGGCAGGAGGTCGTCAAGCACATAGCGGCGATAGTAGTCATTGCCGGGGGAATAGACATCGCAGACCATCACCTGGCCGCTGAGCGCATCGATTTCCGCCAGGTAGTCGCGCTCAAAGCTGACCTTCCAGCGCTGCAGGCCATTCGCCTCCAGGTAGATGGCGTAGACCTGCGTCTCAGACGGCAGCTTGCCCTGCGTTGTGTCCAGCAGCTCCGCTTTGTCCGCCTTGAAGCGGCCGCTGACCGCGCCGGCCGCGATGTCAATGGCCTGCTCACGGCTGATGGCGCCCGCGGGCGGGGTGTAGTTCTGGCTGAGGATATTTTTAAGGTCGCTGCGGGTGGTCTGGTCGGGGCTCAGGCCGATGGCGTCCAGTCCCTCCCTGAGCGCCTGCCAGTCCTGCTGGCTCCAGGCGTCCCAGGAGCCGTAGATGTTGGAGTAGTTTCTGGCGTAGTGGCCAAGCAGGCGCTCGGCCTGGATCTGGGGGTCCGGATCGTTGATATAGTCCAGGTTGTCGCTGTAGTCGCTGACCTCGCCCTGCGGCGTCAGGATGATGTGGATGAAGGGCGCGTCCAGCACGCGGGGCTCAAAGCTCAGCTGCCACTCGCGCAGGATATACCAGGGGTTTTGCCGGACGGCGGTAAAGCTGCGGCTGACCAGGTAACGCTCCGGGTTGAACACGTCATAATCCATGCCGGTCTTCTCGCGGATGTGCCGCCCGGCGATGTCGTCGATCTGGTCCTGGCTCAGCTCGCCCTCCTCAGGCAGGGTATTGAAGTTGACGATGTCCGGGTCGATGCTGCTCCAGAACTCGCCAAACCAGTACTGGTCGGCGATGCTCCAGGCGCCGGGGTAGAAGCCCAGCTCCTTCTTGGCGAAGAGCATGGCCAGCTCCTCCTTGAAGTAGCTGCCTTCTTCCTGGATGCTGCGCAGGTGGATCTCGTCCAGCTCGATGCCGTGCTCGCGGGCAAAGGCCAGCACCTCATCGACTTCTTCTTTGGTAAAGAACTGGCTGTCGTTTTTCTGGGCCAGAGGGGTGATGAACTGGTCGACCACGTCCTTGCCGCCCAGGATGACCGCGGCAAGGGCCGCGGCGGCTGCCAGCAGCAGGGTCAGCGTGACTGCCAGCGCCAGGGACATTTTGCGTTTCATGGGTTTTCCTCCTTCGATTGCCTGTTGGATGGCCAGGCGATGCTCCTGCGTGACCACCAGGCCGGAGAGGTTGCTGTCAATGGCTTGACGGAACTTGTGCTTCATTTGTGTTCTCTCCTTCCAGTGTGGTTTTCAGGCAGGCTTCGGCGCGTTTGAGGCGGTGGTGCGCGCTGGAGAGCTGGATGCCCAGCGCCTGGGCGCACTCGCGCAGGTTCAGGCCGATGTAATAATATAAAATCAGGATCTGACGGTGCCTGAGCGGCAGCTGGGTCACGCTTAAAAAGAGGCTGCGGTCTTCATCGCACACGCTCAGTTGGCCGGGGGGCAGGTCCTCCAGGGCGACGGCGCGGTTGACCCGGGTGAACCAGAAGCCGCGCCGCATATCGCGGCAGGTGTTGACCGCGATGCGCAGCAGGAAGGCCAGGTCGGACATCTGCGCCCGCTGCTCGTATTCAGGCAGCGCCTTCCAGGCCTTGAGGAAGGTTTCCTGCATGGCGTCCTCGGCCAGCTGGACGTCCTTCAGCCACAGGTAGCACGCGCGCAGCACCTTGTCGCCATGCAGGCGGATCCATTCCTCCAGGCGTGCCTGGGCGCTTCGCGCGGCGTCGCTCCTGTCCATTCCTTCACCCCCTTCACCTGTATAAACGCATGGCGGGCGGGTTTTGTTCGACGCCGGTGAAAATTTTATGAAGGGGGAGCGTAATTGAGCCCAAAACCAGGTATCCTGGAACGATCGCGACAGGAAAGGATTTGGACAAAAACAAACAGGGCTGCTTTTCGGCAGCCCCGCGGCAAGACAGGCTTGCGTGGTTTGCGGTTTATCCGTTGCTGGGCTCGGCGCTGACGGTGAGGGGCTCGCCGGTCAGGCCGTCCAGGGTGACGTCGCCGATGTAGGTGTCGTAATCATGGCGTTCATCGGCGAACTCGATCTGCCAGGCGCAGCCGTTGGGGTAGATGGCGCCGTAGAAAAAGCCCGTCTTGAGCCGGACGGCCTCATAATCCTCCTGGGTATAGACCTCCTTGCCGGCTTCCTTCAGCAGCTCCCAGGCGCGGGCCTCGGCCTGCTCCTGCGTGAGGTGCTCCGGCTGCGGCAGCCCTAAAATGATGGCCTGCGCCAGCTCTTCCGGCGTCGTTTCCGGCATATACAGCCACAGGTGGGTGACCGCCTTGGCCTGAAGCGGCCAGAAGCTGCTATCCTCGCCGTAGTTTTCTATCCATTCGACGATGGCGCGCTCCACCGTGCCGCGGTCGCCGTAGTGTTCGGCCATCCAGTCCCAGAATGCCCGGGGCGCCGCCTTGTGTCCAAAGGCCAGCGGGCGCATGTCCGGGCCCATGGCCGACCAGGGGCCCTCCGGGTCCACTCCACAGCCGGCATCGTCCACCAGCTGGCTTTCAATGGTGGGGAAGGTGACATCAAGCAGCTCGCCTGTGATGGCGTCGATGTCCACATAGGCGAAATCGGAATCCGGGCAGACCTGTATCGGCGGGTCCCCCAGGCTGATCAGGTCGATCTGCCAGGTGCGGCTGTCCCTGCCATAGAGGTGGAAGGTAAAGGAAACCACGGTCTTAAGCCCCTCGGGCGCCTCGCCGCGGCCTTCCGCTTGGGCCGCGGCCAGGGCGGCCTCCATCGCCAGGTTGACGGCTTCCTCCTGCTTCAGGTCGCTCTCATGGGGGATGCCGGGGAAGGCCTCGCCGGGGCTGATGTCCTCCTTGTAGTTGATCATATAGTACATGGACTGGTACTCTACCGGCCAGTAGCGCTCTTCCGGGCCGTAATCCCGTTCCAGCCGGCCCATGATGCCGGCGGCGGTCTTGTTGGTATAGCCCAGGTCCCGCAGGCGCTGCCAGTACCAGGCCGGCGCCAGCTCCGGGTTGTCCCGGGTAAAGGGCAGGGGCGAATCATCCTCCATGAAGTCGAAGTCAAAGACGATCTCGGGCCAGGGCGTGGCATAGGCGCGCAGGTCCTCGGGCAGGAGGTCGTCAAGCACGTAGCGGCGGTTGATGTCATTGCCGGGGGAATACACATCGCAGACCATCACCCGGCCGCTGAGCGCGTCGATTTCCGCCAGGTAGTCGTGCTCAAAGCTGACCTTCCAGCGCTGCAGGCCGCCTGCCTCCAGGTAGATGGCGTAGACCTGCGTCTCAGGCGGCAGCTTGCCCTGCGTTGTGTCCAGCAGCTCCGCCCTGTCCGCCTTGAAGCGGTCGCTGACCGCGCCGGCCGCGATGTCAACGGCCTGCTCACGGCTGATGGCGCCCGCGGGCGGGGTATAGTTCTGGCTGAGGATGTTCCGGATGTCGCTGCGGGCGGCCTGGGCGGGGGTCAGGCCCGTAGCGGCCATGCCGTCCCTGAGCGCCTGCCAGTCCTGCTGGCTCCAGGCGTCCCAGGAGCCGTAGATATTGGAATACTCGTTGGTATAGTGGGCAAGCAGGCGCCCGGCCTGAATTTCGGGATCCGGGCTGTTGACCTCGTCCAGGTTGTCGCTGTAGTCAATGACCTCGCCCTGCGGCGTCAAGGTCATGATGATGATGGGCGCGTCCGGCACGCGGGGATCAAACTCCAGCTGCCATTCGCGCAGGACGTACCAGGGGTTTTCCCGGGTGGCGGTAAAGCTGCGGCTGACCAGGTAGCGCTCCGGGTTGAGCACGTCATAATCCTTGCCGGTCATCTCGAGGATGTATTGCCTGGCAACGTCATCGATCTGGTCCTGGCTCAATTCGTCCTCCCCGGGCAGGGTATAGTGGTTGATGATGTCCGGGTCGATGCTGTTCCAGAACTCGCCAAACCAGTACTGGTCTGCGATGCTCCAGGAGTCGGGGTAGAAGCCCAGGTCCTTCTTGGCGAAGAGCATGGCCAGCTCCTCCTTGAAGTAGCTGCCCTCTTCCCGGAGGACGCGCAGATGGACCTCGTCCAGCTCAACGCCGTGTTCCCGGGCGGCGGCCAGCACCTCTTCAACCTCTTCCCGGGTAAACCACATGCTGTCGTTCTTTTGGGCCAGGGGGGCGATAATGCGGTCGACCACGTCCTTGCCGCAGCTGATGTCCGCGGCCTGGGCCGCGCCGGCCGCCAGCAGCAGGGCCAGCGCCATTGCCAGCGCCAGGGTGATGTTGCGTTTCATGGGATTACCTCCTTTGATTGTCTGTCGGATGTTCCGGGCGTCGCTCCTGTTCATACATCCCTTCCTACACTTGAATGAACGCATGACGGGCGGGGTTCGTTCATTGACGGTGAAAATTTACCAATCAGATACAAACTGTCTGATTATTTCAAAATGTTGCCGCTCAGCCGGCGAGCAGGAGGTCTTTGATCTTGCGGATGATCGAGTTGCGGATCTGGATCAGGGCGGAGGAATTCTCGCTCAATTCGGTATAAAACTCCGCTTTTTCAGTATCTCCATTTACTGTCCCGTCAAACAGGCCATCCATGATGCGGGACGTAAGGCGTTCGTATACCGCCGCCTCGTATGCGCTGATGCTGCTGTTGCGCACGTTCGACTGCAAATCCTGGTCACCGCTCAGATCTGTAATGATGCTGCCAATCTCTTCATCAGCATGCGCGTAGCGGAGATTGAATCTCTCGATGATCTCATCAATCAGGGACAGGGTCCTGTCCGCGGGGGCAACATCCGTGGAAATGCCGTCAAACGCCTGATCTTCCGCGGACAGCGTGATCGTGAACTCTTCCTGTGACAGCCTGGTTGAGTACTCGACCAGCTCAACCAGTTCGGAGGCGTCAATAGCAGGCGTGACCTCTCTCTCGTACAGCACATTGTACAGCACGTTGAAGACAACAGCCAGCTGTTTCATGTCCTGATCCCATACATTGGTGACCGTGGAGATGTAGTAAAACAGCCTTCCGAACTTCTTGAGCTCCTGCGCAAACGCCTTTTTCCTGTCGGCTTCAAGGGCACGGTATTTCTGCGAAACGGCGGCGATTATCGACGTCAGCTCCCCGCTGTTTTCTTCGTCGGACGAGATCAGCCTGTAGATCATTTGCGCGTCCAGAAGCGTCACGACGCAGTAATCCAGGATGTGATCCCGCTTTGCAAAGAGGATGTTGGGATCGGTCTCGTTCTCGGCGGGCAGGTACAGTTCGCCGCCGTAATACTGCGAAAAGAACTCCCGGATCGTCTCCGGGTCGTTGACAAAGTCCATCACGAAGGTGCGCTTGTTCTTGGCCGGGCGGTTCACGCGGGAGATGGTCTGCACAGCCTTCACGCTGCTGTTCAGCTTCTTGTCGATATACATGACGCACAGCGCGTCTTCGTCAAAGCCGGTCTGCAGCTTGTCCGCGACGATGATGATGCGGCAATCGTCGTGATTCCGGATGATTGACTTGATATCGTAGGGCACGCCGCGCTCGAGGTAGTCCCGGTTCATCTGCTCTTCGGTGAACTTGACGCCGTCAAGCTCGATCGTGCCGGTGAAGGCGACGCAGGCCCGGAAGCCGCAGCCGTGCTTTTTCAGATACTTGTCCACGGCCAGCCTGTAGCAGACCGCGTGTTTGCGGGACGGCGTGATGATCATGGCTTTTGCCCGGCCTTCGAGCCAGTTCAGCCTGCGCTCCACGAAATCGCTCATCATGATCTCCGTCTTGGTCTGGATCACCTCATCCGAGGTCGTCACATGGTTCAGGATCGCCGCCTGCGCTCTGGCGCTGTCGTACTCCGTGTCGTCATCTTTTTTCTTTTCGATGCGGTAGAAATCCTGATAAGAGGTGTAGCAGGACAGCGGGTTGAGGATGAAACGCTCCTCGATCGCCTGTTTCATCGAGTATTTGTCAAAATAGGTTTTGCCGGTCTCCGTGCGCGTGCCGAAGAGCTCCATCGTCTCCTTCTTCGGCGTCGCGGTAAAGGCGAAATAGCTGACATTCCGGGTGCCGCGGATGGCCGCGCCGCTGCGGATCAGCTGATTCTGCCCGTCCTCGAGCTCCTCATAAATGTCGTCCAGCTCCGCCGATTCTTTCAGAGATTTGCCGGTCAGCGTCTCGGAGGCCTTGGACATGGATTTGCCGGCAGTGGAGGAATGCGCCTCGTCGATGATGATGGCGTAGCTGCGCTCTTCGTTCCGCCTGATCTCGCTCAGGATCGGGCGGAACTTCTGCAGCGTCGTGACGATGATGTACCCGCCGTCGTTCAGCTTTTTGAGCAGATCGCGGGAGGTCGTGTCAATATGCTGCGCGACGCCCTTTTTCCCGTCAACGTTCATCAGCTCGGCCCCGAGCTGGCCGTCAATGACCGTGCGGTCGCTGATGACGATCACGGTGTTGATGCCGGGATGGTTGATCAGCCGCTTGGCCAGCCAGGCGATGGTCTTGGTTTTTCCGCTGCCGGCGCTGTGCCAGATCAGATAGCGCCCGCCGATGCCGTTTTTTTGCACGTCCTCCTCACAGCGCAGGACGGCCCGGAGCTGATGCCAGCGCGGGAAGATCATCTTGCCCTCGTCGTCAATGAACATGAACTCCCGGATGATGCGCAGCAGCATGTCCCTCTTTAGGATATCCTCCCAGACATAGCAGGTGCTGTGCTTGCCCGGGACGATGGGGTTGCCCGCGCCCTCGTCCTCAGCGCCCCGGTTGAACGGCAGAAAAACGGTCTCCTTGCGGTCCAGGCGGGTGGTCAGGAAGGCGGCGAACTCATCCAGCGCGAAGTATACCAGGGCGCGGCGGTTGAAAGAGAAGATCAGCCCCTCCGGGTCGCGCGTCATCCGGAACTGCTTGGTACCCTCAAAGGCCGCTTTTTGCCCGGACGTCTGTTTTTTCAGCTCGATCATCACCAGGGGGATGCCGTTCAAAAACAGCGCGAGGTCCACGCGGTAGGGATCGGGCTTGTCCTCAAAGCTGAATTCTTTCCGGACCGAAAAGATGTTCTTTTCGTACAGCCCGAGCCCTTCGGACATGGCGCTCAGCCCGGTCTTGAAATAGGCAAGGTGGAACTTCGTCCCGCTGGCGTAGTCCTCGACCCATTCGTTGAAGGCGGTCAGCAGCCCGCGGGTTTCGATTTTCTGGCACAGCAGCTCCACATACCGTTCCCGGTAGCGGGAACCGTAGGTCTCCCTGAACCTGGCAAGCTCGTCCGCCTGGGTGGCTTCCAGAAATGCAAACAGCTTGCCGACATCCAGGGCGCGCTTGTAGTCATAATCCTGCTTCTGCCCGGCCGCGTAGCCGTGGCCGAGCAGATAATCATAGATCTCGTCCCGGAAGGGGTTTTCCCGCAGGTCTTGTTCAGCCATGGTGATTCCTCCTTTGCCTGCCGAGGTCTGGCACCCTCGGTGCTAAAGGTTGGTTTTACTTGGGATAACTGTTGCGAATGTCTATTGCCTCTTTCTTTCCAGTTACGGCCTCGTAGATAAGGCTCTGCCGCTGTTCTTTCAGCAGCTCATTGGTCTTTTCATTTGCAGCAATCAACGAATCAATTTCGGAGCATTTGGTATCAAGATAAGAAGCTATTCTACTTTGTGTCTCAAAATTTGGAAAAGGCAGTTTGAAGTTTGCAAACGAAACTGCTGATATTTCTTTGAATGTTGTCCCTG
>Ga0209723_1000366_pt1 | contig 86301 bp, 58 predicted proteins | sample BiotimSIPDNA_2_FD_185750 | JGI IMG/M metagenome (GOLD analysis project Ga0209723, IMG submission 185750) | Anaerobic biogas reactor microbial communites from Washington, USA - Biogas_R2 time_0 SIP DNA (SPAdes) (version 2) | ecosystem: Engineered > Bioreactor > Anaerobic > Unclassified | place... | reverse complement strand
CTTTGCCGCCGGCTTCCTTCAGATTCCACCTCGCGATGGACACCCTTGCCTTTGGCTAATGGTTGGTCGCTACATACCCCCATAACGGACTTTCACCGTCAAGTGAAGTGCCATGCGTGGCACACACAAAAAGCGGCTCGGTTTCCCGAGCCGCTTGATATGAATATACGATAAAGAGATTAGATCATTTCAACCGAAGCTTCTGTAATGATTTCTCCTGACGAGGTGTAGATAATCGCCTTATATGTTCCGGGTTCAAATATCCATGAGCCGGAAGTCATCGGGAAGTCAAAAAACGCACTGCTCGAGCCATCATCATAACCATCCACTGCTACGGTCTGGAAGTCTATAAGCGCATCGTTAAAATAAAGCTCATAGCTCAAGGAAGTTCCGGTAAAGTCATCATAGAAATAGATGTCAGTAGCAATCTGAGTCGTATCTGCTGCGGAAAAACCATCAACATATTCTTGCAAGTCCCAAGAATAGAAACCTACGCCATCCAGCGAAGCTTGCAGAGAAGCCAATTCAGTGTTATCACCCGGATCACTCGGAGAAGAAATACCCAGAAGATCATACAACAGCTCATCATATTGAGCTTGATCAATTGACCCCTCAGCTAAAAGTTCGTCAGAAGCAAGCTGAATGGTTGCTTCCATACTCGAATACATTTCATCCGTCGTACTTGCAATTTCGTAAAATTCGTAAGGCACCCAGTTGACGAGCCATTGATTGTCGTCCGGATTAAAGTACATATCAATCTCAACGGATGTCTCAACAAGATACTCAGGATCTGAAAGAAACTCTGTCATTTGATCTCTCAAAGAAGCCAACACTTCTTCTTCAAGCATATAATAATCATAACTGGAGAGATAGTTCAAAAGTGCCGGCTTCATAATCGAAGTCATATATACCGAATCCGAAGCGATGCCATTCAGAATAGCCTGTGTATCCGGAGCAGTCATAGTAGCCGAAAGATACGCAAATTCGCCAAACAACTCCGCCTCATCGTCAAACGTAATAGTTATACTACTAAAATACGCTAACTTTGAGCTTGTCGGTGTCTCCTCGTAATCATACATGACATCTGAATTATAATAGTCACCGATTCGATTTACGGTGTCGACATCCCCTTCAGCCAATGCCTTAAGATAATCATCGAACGTCGCTTTTGCGAGCTCGACATTAGGGCCAAAAGATATATCCGCAAAAGGCTCAGCAAGAATCTCCGCAATTTCGGAAGTATCGATAATAATCCACTCATCATCATATTCGAGTTCGAGCTCAATCTCGTATTCTTCGGTCGGAGCTTTCTTGTCTGTTAATGCATCTTCCAAATCCTCAAGCGAATAATCTTCATCAAGGGAATCCATAATCTCTTCGATATTCGGGACCGTCAAGATGACTTCACAAGTCGCTTCCTCTTCTTCTTCGCTTCCATCAACCTCGCCAAATTCGTACTCAACTCTCTCGAAGACCAAGTGCATCAGGGGTATTACTGCTTCATCAGAGAAATCCACTTCGGCAAAGGGAGCATCTTCGGCATATTCTGACTCGTAGTCTTCCTCTGCCAAAGTGCCGTCAATTAATTCTTCAAAATAATTCTCCACCGCTTCTTCAATGTCCTTAGCATCTTTACTCTCCTTGTTAAACAGAGAGCATGCCGAGAACAGAACCGATACGCAAAGCAATAGCGATAACAACGAGAATCGACTCGTTCTTCTTAATATACGGTTACTCATAATAAAACCTCACTTTCATTACCCAATAATCAATGGCTTGTATCACAAATATATTCTATCATTTTTAGTTGCTTTGATGTCATAAAATAAGCGCAAGTGAGTACGAATCTTTTACTCAGACAATATTTTTGAATATATTCAAATTCTCATTTTCACTTTATATTCAAATCATTCACATTCTTGACTTATAATAAATATGTATATATTTCCCGTACAGGAGGTTTTGTCTATGAAAGACAAAACAAATCCGAATCGTTTTTCCGGATCTTGGCGCCGTTTTTGGCGTTCTTTTTTCACGACTCCCAAAACGTTTGACGATTTTCATCCATATGTTCCCGCAGTGAAAATCAGTTTGATTTACCTTTTTGTGAGTCTATTCTGGATTATCATGTCTGATACCATCGTCGAAGCCATTCTTCCGCGTTCTTATAACGTTGTTTGGGTCAACATCCTCAAAGGCAGCGTTTTTGTTGTTTCTACTACCCTTTTCATATTTTTCCGCTTTGTTAAGGATCTTCGTCATATATCAAATTTGAAATCCGACAAAGATTCCGTTCACGCCGCACTTAATCAGACCAACACCATTTTTTCTTCTTATCTTGAAAGTTCTCCGGACATCATGGTGTTTTCTTTGGACAGTGACTATCGCTACCTTGCCTTTAACTCGAGGCACAAATATTCTATTCTCCGCGAATGCGGGTCAGAAATATATATCGGTGCGAATGCCATTGAAGTTCTAAAGGATCCGGGAAAGGCAGAAAAACTCAAGGAAGACTGTGATCGTGCTCTAAAGGGTGAGTTCTTTTCGTCAATATCTTCATTCGGCGGTAATCGACCGGATTCTCAGTCTTATTGGCAAAGGTATTTTTCTCCTATCCTTGATGCCGACCGCAATCCTGTAGGATTGACTTGCTTCGAGCTCAATATCACACCATTTAAGAAAGCCCAGGAACAGAATCTATTCATTAGTTACCACGACATTCTGACGGGTCTTTATAACAGGCGTTATTTCGAGGAAGCCATTCGTAAAAGCGACTCTTCAGAAGAGTTACCGATATCTATTATTCTTGGTGATGTCAACGGACTGAAGATGGTCAATGATGCCTTCGGGCATCATATCGGCGACAAACTCTTAATTAAGGCCGCAGATATCATCGAGCGGGCATGTGCCAATAAAGGTATTGCCGGTCGTTGGGGTAGCGATGAGTTTATCATTCTATTACCCTTTCACAATGCCGAAGAGGCTGCAACCGTTCTCCACACAATTAAGTCAGAATGTTCGAATACCCTCGTCAACGCCGTTCCCGTCGACATATCTTTCGGCATTGCAACCAAAACATTTCGCGAAGAGACCATCGTATCAACCATGAAATCCGCAGAAGATCGACTCAACCGCAGCAAAATCGCCGAGAGCAAGAGCATGCGCAACAATATCATCAAAACCATTATGCACGCTTTGCACGAGAAGAGTTCTCGCGAAGAGGCTCACTCCAAACGCGTTGGAGAGCTTTGTCGAAAAATCGGCACGGCAATGAATCTTCCGGATGTCGACATAAACCTTTTAAACTTAGCGGGTTTTCTTCATGACATCGGAAAAATAGCTATAGACGACCGAATATTGAGCAAATCCGATTCACTAACCGAAGAGGAAAGAGCATCGATTAACACTCACCCCGAAGTAGGATGTCGAATTTTGCGTTCCTCTTATGACGTCTCCGAAATTTCTGACGCTGTATTATATCATCATGAGCGTTGGGACGGCAGCGGATATCCCGAAGGATTAATCGGCGATGAAATTCCTTTACACGCCCAAATCATTGCTGTTGCAGATAGTTTTGATGCCATGACCGGAAAACGCACTTACCGGGACTCGAAATCTGCAGAAGAAGCAGCGAGAATCATTAAGGAAGGCGCAGGTATAATGTACAGTCCAAAAGTTGTTGATGCATTTATGTTAGTAATACAAACAAACGAGTGGGGAGTGGATGATTTTGCCTAATAATTTCGGAAAAGACGTGTCATTGCCAAAAAAATCTGACCCGGAATCTCCTGATATACTTTCGGACTACCATATGAAATACGCTGTGCTAAAAATAAAGCTATTGTATTTTGTTTTTGCCGCATTTGTCATTTTGCGAGAAATGCTTATTAATACCAGCAACGCTTGGTCAAAGCAACGCCTGTTGTGGGTATCGATTGTTTCGAGCCTGGCCATCATTGTCGTTGTTCTTGTCTACTCACTGGTTGCCTCCAGATACCATCATCAGAAATCTGATGTCGATCGACTCATCGCATTCGAGACTGCCGTATTACTTATTATGTCATTGACATTGATCTGGTTCACCGGAAAAAGCAACAGCTATTTCTTGGTCGCATTCATATTAATTCTCATCCCATCAACAATTCAGCTTGGCGCTTATGTCGGTTATCTGCTGACCATAGCTTTGGCTCTCTTTATACTTTTTCTTGACTTCCTCCACGCAGGCACTGGAATTTCTCCATATTTTATTGAAAAAGATCTCATTATAATCGTTGTATTCTTTATTACCGTTTGGATAACCAACCGATTCTTGCAGACTGATCGCGAGCGGATTTTAGAGTTAGAAACTAAGGCTAATATCGACGGATTGTCCGGACTATACAATCACCGTTACTTTCACAGCAACTTATCCGCTGAGGTCCAGTCCTGTATGTTTCTAAATCAACCACTGACACTTCTCTTCCTTGACCTGGATGCATTCAAAGAGTTTAACGATCGTTTTGGCCATATTAACGGAGACCGAATCATCGCCAGGATTGCCCAAATCATGTCTGAGAAAGCCCCCAAAGGCGCTATTTTATCTCGATACGGCGGGGATGAATTCGCTGCAATCTTACCCAATTACAACAAGGACGAGGCTCTCCGTTATGGTGAGTTAGTTCGCGAAGCAGTGGAAGCAACTGATATGGTTCAATTTATTTCGGAATCTTCTGTTGATAATGCCCATATGGCCGAAGGAACCTCACTAACGATATCCGTAGGCATTGCACAGTGGAATGATCACACACCTAACGCAATGGCTCTGATTCAGCACGCAGACGATGCGCTCTATCGCGCGAAACTATTTCGCAAAAACCGAGTCGAAGTATACGACTCCATTTTGGATGTGTTTGAGATGGACTTGGAACAAGAAGATTATGAGTTATTACGCTCACTCCAAGCACTTATTAACATTATTAATGCTCGCGATCGATATACTTCCGGACATGTAGAGCGTGTTGTCATGTATTCTAAGGCACTCGGCCAAGAACTTGGCCTTGAGGCCGATCAACGGAAATCACTTTCGCTTGCCGCCTATATGCATGATATCGGCAAAGTCAATTTATCGGAAAATGTCCTTAACAAATCAACGCCTCTCAATGATTATGAGTGGCAAGATATCAAACAGCACTCCGTTGTCGGTGCGCGCATCCTCAAAGAAGTCGCGATGCTATCAAGTATTGCCCCGCTCGTGCTTCATCATCACGAGCGATATGACGGCTCCGGCTATCCTGAAGGCCTAACGGGCGATCAAATCCCATTCCTCTCCAGAGTATTAACTGTCGTTGACAGTTTTGATGCCATGACATTTGATCGACCTTACAAGGCAGCAATGAGCTACACTGACGCGATTGCCGAGTTAAGATCTAATAAAGGTCGACAGTTTGACCCCGATATCGTCGAGTCTTTTATTCGAATTATAGAGCGTTCTTTGGAAAAGAAGCAAAACGGCAAATCTTAAATAAATAACTGTCCTGTCAAGTAGACAACAAAAGACATAACCCACGCAAACGACGTTTGATAGATAACCGCAAAAATTGCCAACCACCGACTGTTCAGCTCTCTGCGAATTGCCGCCACCGCAGCTACGCAGGGTGTATAAAGCAACGTAAATACCAAAAATGCATATGCGGAGGCCGGCGTGAATAACTGTTGTAATGCAGCAGATAATCCGGACATTCCCGTTCCGGTTAATACTGCGAATGTACTCACAACCGCTTCTTTAGCCATAAAACCCGTTAACAACGCTGTGACCGATTGCCAGTTTCCAAATCCCAAGGGTGTAAATATCGGAGCAATGAACTGAGCTATTGATGCCAGCATGCTGCCCGAAGGGTCCGCAACGAGATTCATGCGCAGGTCGAAAGTCTGCAAAAACCATATCACAAGCGATGCGATGAATATGATGGTAAAAGCCCTCGTTACGAAATCTTTCGCCTTATCCCAGAGTAACATCACTACGGACTTAAAACTGGGCAGGCGATAATTCGGAAGTTCCATGACAAAAGGAACCGGTTTACCTTTAAATATACTGCTTTTCATGATGAGTCCTGTCATAATAGCAAGCAGCATTCCTAACAGATATAGAGAGACCATCACGAGTCCCGCATGCCGAGGAAAAAACGCCATCGAAAAGACACCGTAGATAGGAAGTTTCGCGGTACAGCTCATAAAAGGCACCAAAAAAATGGTCATGATTCGGTCTCTCTCGCTCGAAAGGGTTCTTGTCGACATAATCGCCGGCACCGTACATCCAAACCCAATCAACATCGGCACGAAGCTTCGTCCCGAAAGTCCGATTTTCCGAAGCAACTTATCCATAACAAAGGCGACGCGAGCCATATATCCGCTATCTTCAAGCAATGAGAGAAAGAAGAACAAGACCAAAATAGTCGGGATAAAGCTCATGACGCTACCGATTCCGGCTAAAACGCCATTGACGACCAAGTCAACGACCGTCGCATTGACTGACAATCCTGTCAGAAAATCGAAAGCGGCATCACTAAAATTATCAATTAACCCACCCAGAAAATCGCTCAGGAAAGAACCGATGACACCAAACGTGAGCCAAAATACAGATGCCATTATTAACAAAAAAATGGGCATTGCGAGAATACGATGTGTTAATAGTGCATCAATTCTTTGACTTCGATCTCTGCTCTTATCGCTCTTGGGTTTAATGACTGTTTGGCAAACGACCTCTTCAATAAAGGAATACCTCATATCAGTTATAGCAGCTTTGCGATCTGTCCCTATCTCTTGTTCCATCTCTCTGATGGCATGATCAATCATATCCGTCTCATTTTCGCTTAATTGCAATGCATCTGCAATCGGTTGATCTCCTTCTACCAGCTTAGTTGCGACAAATCGTGCGGGAACGCCGATTCTCTCGGCGTGATCTTCGACAAGGTGAGCAATCGAATGCACCGTGCGGTGAACACCGCCGCGACAGTAGTCCGTATTTTCGGGTTTTTTGCGAGCAGCAACGGTTTTTTTGACAACATCAATCAGTTCGTCGACACCCTCATTCTTGCTCGCAGAAATAGGAACTACAGGTACTCCCAGACTTTTTGAAATTTCATCAATTTTCACCGTACCGCCGTTTGCTCGAACCTCATCCATCATATTCAAAGCAATGACCATCGGCACATGAAGTTCGATCAGTTGCATACTGAGATACAAGTTTCTTTCTATATTGCTGGCATCAACAATATTAATCACCCCGTCCACATTGCCTTTGACAAGGAAATCCCGAGCGACCTCTTCCTCCTTAGAATATGGAGCCAAGGAATAGATACCGGGAAGATCTACAACCGTAATATCCTTTTGATGGCGAATTAATCCTTCTTTACGATCCACCGTTACTCCCGGAAAATTACCGACGTGTTGATTGGAACCGGTTAATTGGTTAAATAGAGTTGTTTTTCCGGAGTTCTGATTTCCGACTAATGCAACGATCATTCTATATTTCTCCTCCTGCCAAACCCTCTGTTCTTTTGTCCGCCGGCTCTACGCCACATTCTTGAACGACCGTGGTGAGCATTGCAGCAAGGTGGCAACTCATCCGTGCCCTCAATATCTACATTCGCCGCATCTTCCTTGCGAAGTGTCAATGAATAGCATCTTAACTCAATCTCTATGGGATCTCCCATCGGTGCCGCTTTAACCACCGTCACTTTTGTTTTGGGCGTAAGCCCCATATCCAAAAGTCTGTCGCGTAAGGCTCCCTGTCCTCTGACTGCAGTAATCACGGCCGAACGGCCGATCTCCAAATCTTTTAATGTCATTTAGCGAACCTCCATGAAAAGGGTTATCGGATAATGTTAGTTTCTTCTAACTATAACTAATCATATCTTTTGTCCATGACTTTTTCAATAGTATCCTGCAAGATTTCTTATACAGAATTTACCGCCGTTATTCTTCTTACTTTGTGCTATTTGTCGTGTTCGGCAGATACGCTTCTTATGCATGCCACTAATAGTGTATAATCAACACAAAAATTATGATCAGGAGTGACGTTGCAGTCAGTAATCAAGGAAATATGGAATACAAAAATCTTAACGTTAAGCACAACTACCAAAAATCCATCCAACGTCAACGGAAAATTATTCTTGCGTTATGCGCATTTATCTCTGTTTCTTGTATCATTGTCGTTATCTTATTTATTCAATCCTCTATGGGAGAACGACACGATGTTCCAAAATCGTCCTCTGCCAAAGCGACCGAAATGACGGGTTCAACACTATCGACAGATGTCTCGTTATCAGAATCCGGTACAGTGTCGACGCACGCACAATCCACACTAACCGCTGAAGAAAGAGAATCCATGCGAGTCGCCCTGGAATCATCGCTGTCTGATAAAATTGCCGCTTACAATGGCCGATACAGCCTTTGTTACCTGAATCTCGAAAACGGAGAAGCAATCGTAATTAACGGCTCACAACCGATGGTTGCCGCGAGTTCAATTAAGATTGCTTATAATACCGCTCTCTATCAAAAAATCGAGCTTGGTGATTTTTTACCGGAAAACAAGCTGGCATATAATTCCGCAGCATACCCGACAGGAGACTACGAAGCAGGTACCGGAACCATACAGAACTCGGCCGACGGTACAGAATTCACCATAAGCGAAGTCAGCAGTCTTTCTATTCGCATCAGTGATAACTGCGCGACAAATATGATATTGAGACTGCTCGGCGGGATTGATGTGGTCAATTCATCTTATATGAAGCCCATTAGCCAAGAAGTTGATTATAGATCTTCCGTATCTTATACGGATTACAAAGGTCTGGCCCAGAGCGGTCGACACCGTACTTCAGCTGTAGATTTGGCAAAATTTGCTCAGCAATTATACGATTTATATAATGCAAATCCAACGGTTTACCAGCCACTGATAGATGACCTCAGTAATACCGACTATTCTTGGGGAATAGCTAGCGGCGTATCATCAGGGACTATCGTCGCACACAAGGTAGGATTCAACTCCGCATATGGTGTGAATAATGATGTAGCTATTGTATTTGGCCTTGAAGACTACGCACTTTGCATCATGACAGAGACCGGAGATGACGCAACCGCAAAGGCCAACATCAAAGAGCTGGCCTCAATGGTTGATTCATTCATCGTGTCATGTAATACATGATTGATTACCGGTCGGTATAACAGGATAAAACTGATCGGAGATTACTGTCATTCGCCATGCACGCGTACTCGCTCTTTCGCTGCCTGAAGAAGCGTGGCTACGTCACAAAGTCGAATTATTTACCAATTCGAAATTTGCAGAGATTTGTTTATTCGCGCTCATCCTCGAAATAGAGTGATACTATTGAAGGTCTTTTCATTGACCCATAATCGTGCGGCTCCAACGGAGCACTTGTTCAGAAGGTTCTTCAACCGCAGCTAAATCATAATGAAGTCCCAATTCTTCCCACTTATACTCACCCATCTTATGAAACGGGAGTAATTCGACTTTGGCGATACAGTTATATTTACGAAATCGCTCCGCCCCTTCGATCATATTGGAGTTAATCTTACGAAATTCCTCATAATCTTTGGGCACTACACCATCCGAATTCATCGATTGAACCGTGAGCCCGGGCACAATAACATGTCGGATATGAACCGGCTTCTTTATATCTTCGCAATAATCCAATAGCTTCCATGTATTTTGAGTGTCTACTCCGAACCTTTCCAAAGCAACGTTCTCATCGAAAGACTTGATATCTAAAAGAATTAAGTCTGCCTCATCGATAACCGCTCTAATTTGATCTAGCTTAATACCCCCGGAGGTGTCAACGGCACAGTGAATGTCGTGTTGGTGACACGCTTGAATCAGAGCCAGAGCAAAATCGCTTTGCGCCAAAGGCTCTCCGCCGCTAAGTGTAACGCCGCCGGATGTATATTTTCTATATCTCAAAATATCATCTGTTAATTCATCAACTGTGACACGCTTTCCTTTGCTAAAAGACAACGCATCCGGGTTATGACAATACGGGCAATGAAAAGGACACCCTTGAAAAAATACAACATAACGAATTCCCGGGCCATCGACCGTTCCGAATTTTTCAACGGAATGAATGTAGCCGATTGATAGCTCAAACTCTCGCATGAACCGTTCGCCTGATGACTTCGAGTTGCTGTTCTTGCGTCAGGTTAATAAAATGCACCGCATATCCGGATACACGTATCGTCAATTGTGGGTACTTTTCCGGATTTACCATCGCATCAAGCAACGTCTGTCGCTGGAAAACATTGACGTTAATATGATGTCCGCCGTCGGAAAAATAACCATCCAATAATGCGAACATATTTTGTATTCTGGTATATTCATCCTTACCGAGCGCCGAAGGCACAATCGAGAAAGTATATGAAATGCCGTCTTCACTGTAATCGTATGGCAACTGTGCAACAGATCGCATGGATGCTATTGCACCCTCGACATCACGTCCGTGCATCGGATTAGCTCCGGGAGCAAATGCTTCTCCTGCTTTTCTGCCGTCCGGTGTTGAACCGGTTTTCTTCCCGTAGACGACGTTAGATGTGATGGTCAAAATCGAAAGAGTCGGCTTTGCATCTCGATAGGTCTTATGTTTCGAGAGCTCCGTCATGAATTTCTTGACCACCTCCGTTGCAATTCGATCGACCTTGGGATTATCGTTGCCGAATTTGGGATAGTCACCGTGAACCTCAAAATCTACCGCTAAGCCGGCGGCATTTCTTATAGCTTTGACTCTGGCGTGCTTGATTGCACTCAAACTATCCGCTACAACGGATAATCCTGCCATTCCGCACGCCATGGTTCGAATGATTTTTTCGTCATGAAGTGCCATTTCGAGATTCTCATAACAGTATTTATCATGCATATAATGAATCACATTAAGAGTATTGATGTATAACTTACACATCCAGGTCATCATCTCGTCAAAACGATTGAGGACCTGATCATAATCCAGCAATTCGGACTTCAAAGGCTCTCTTTTGGGACCGACTTGCTCTCCGGTAATTTCATCAACCCCACCATTTATGGCATAAAGCAATAGCTTGGCTAAGTTGGCGCGTGCGCCGAAAAACTGCATCTGTTTGCCGACACGCATCGCCGACACACAACAAGCAATCGCGTAATCGTCGCCAAACTTCTCTCTCATCAAATCATCATTTTCATATTGAATAGAGGAAGTCTCGATAGACAATTTCGCACAATATGCCTTAAAGGCTTCCGGTAGCTTCGGGCTCCACAAGACGGTCATGTTCGGCTCCGGTGCGGGGCCTAAATTGGTGAGCGTGTGAAGAAACCGATACGACATTTTTGTAACCATGTGTCTTCCGTCAAGACCAATGCCGCCTATCGCCTCTGTAACCCATGTCGGATCACCCGAGAACAATTCATCATAGGCAGGAGTCCTCAAAAATCGAACCATTCTCAACTTCATGATAAAATGATCCACAATCTCTTGGATCTCCGACTCGGTGATGATCCCTTCATCAAGATCCTGTTGCGCATAAATATCGAGGAACGTCGATATTCGACCCAACGACATAGCTGCTCCATTTTGCTCCTTTACAGCTCCAAGATAGGCAAAATACAACCACTGAACAGCCTCTTTGAAATTGCGTGCCGCACGCGAGATATCAAAACCATAAGTTTGTGCCATCTTCGTCAATTCGTATAGGCCTCTGACCTGGTCTGATATTTCTTCTCTTCCACGGATCTGCTCGGTATCCATTACATCAGGTATCATCGTATCCTTAGCCTTACGTTTTTGAGCGATTAAGAATGCCGTACCATACAGAGGAACACGACGATAATCTCCGATAATACGTCCTCTCCCGTAAGCATCCGGAAGGCCAGTCACAAGTCCTGCATGTCTTGCTCTCTTCATTTCGGGCGTATACGCATCAAAAACACCATCATTATGTGTCTTGCGATACTTGAATATTTCTTCTATCTTTGGATCCATTTCATAGCCGTAAGCTTCAAGCGAAGTCTTTACCAGCCTTACTCCGCCAAACGGCATGATTGCTCTCTTGAGAGGCGCGTCAGTCTGTAAGCCTACGATAGTCTCCAAATCTTTATCAATATATCCGGGTTCATGAGACATAATCGTCGAAACCACAGCGGCATCGACATCTAAAACACCACCGGCATCTTTCTCGGCAGCCTTAAGAGCTTGAACTTTTTCCCAGAGTTTGAGTGTATTGTCCGTCGGTTGCGCTAAAAAAGACCCATCCCCATCGTATGGGGTATAGTTGCGGGAGATAAAATCTCTGACATGAATATCTTCTGTCCACTTTCCCGTAACAAACATGAAATACCCTCCGAATATGCCGTCATCTAGTTTGTATTATATACAACTTTGGTAGATGTACAATTCCACTATTTATCTTACACGATTCTTTCAGTTCATGCACTACCATAATCAGTCTCAAAACAGAAAATCTTAGCGTTTGATTTCGAAAATATTGTAACACTTTATACAGACTATTCGAAATAATTATCGTTTTATCCTTAGCTAACAGTTTTTTTCGATAAGAAAAAGATATAATTAGCAAGAGTTGAATTTATCCAGGAAGGTTCTTTCATATATGCTACTCGTCCGGACCATCATACTTTTTTCTGTATATAGTTTTTTAGGTTGGATGATTGAGACCGTTTACTGCTCGGTACGCGAGCGTCGATTCATCTCTCGAGGCTTTCTGATCGGCCCGATTTGTCCGATATATGCAGTCGGTTCACTTTTTGTCCTATGCCTTCTTGAGCCTTTTTCTAAGAATTTTTTCCTGACATTTGCCCTCGGCACGGTCGTCTGCTCGTCGATTGAATATTTTGCGAGTTATCTTCTCGAAAAAATTTTCAAAAAGAGCTGGTGGGACTATAAGGATTATCCGCTGAACTTCAATGGTCGAATCACATTGTTTTATAGTTTAGCGTGGGGAGGACTCTGCTTGATTCTGGTTTCATTTGTTCATCCGACATTGACAAGAACTTTGCGATTTATTCCGAATAATTTTCTGGTGTATTATGCTGTTTTCTTCTCTATTGTATTTATCTCAGACATCATCTATTCAATTCATGACGTCATTCAATTTAACAGGCGATTCGCTGCGGTTTCCTTAATATTCGACCGAATCGACAAAATGAAAAATATGATTGCCTTAAGCGCAGGTGACAAAAAACTTAAACTCGAAAACGAACTTGCTTCACTTCTTATTCAACAAGAAGCGTTTATCAAAAACCATGTCCACAAAATGCGCCGAATCCTCAACTCTTTTCCTAAACTTCGAGTATCAAAAACAGACCGCTTGTCCATTCGGGAAATCATTCATCAGCATATTGTCAGACACTAATATCCGGAATATTCTTTCTGTTAAATTGAGAAGTTCAATACCTGTTTTGCGATTTTCGATGATTATGCTATAATGTCCTTGGTTTACAAATCATAACGTTGCAAAAATGGCCGTAAAAAGATACCTTATGACTGATTAAGTCAGAATGATAAAGAATGAAGTATATTGGGATACCACGACAATCAAAGTCCAAACAGGAAGTCCTGAAGACTTTTGCGGGAGTTGCATTGACAACTGCCGTAGTGGTTGTGACTGTTGTTGGTTTTAGTTCGTTTTTTAAATCCACACCAACAACCACTGATTCCGGCAACGATTCTACCGAATCCATACACTACGCGTCTATTAATGTTAATAATTCCGAAGCTCCATTAGATAACCGCTCTGACGACGCAGTCGCTACGACGATTTCGAGCGCGCCTCCGGAGACTTCTTCAGTTCCTCCGGAGACCTCTTCAGCTCCCTCGGAGACGACTATTCCCGCATCTTCGGATACTCAGGCGCCGATTGAGACGACAACACCGCCTCCGTCCGAGACATTGGAGTCCAAGACGTATTATGCCACGGCGACGCTCAACATCAGAACCGGTCCGGGAATTGATTTTGATACCGTTGGGCAGTATGTTCTCGGCGATAAAGTAGAAGTCGTCGCTACCACGTCAAACGGTTGGAAGAAGATTTCCGACAATCAATATGTCACATCCGAATTCCTTTCCGAGAACGAGCCGGAGCGCCCTATTTCCGGCACATTTTATACGACCGGCAAGGTTAATGTTCGTACCGGACCGGGGACGAGTTATGATATAGCTCGCGAGCTCGATCCGGGCAGCCCCGTCGAAGTCGTAGCGGTTACCGCAGATGGATGGTATCGCACGGTAAAAGGGAATTATGTCCTGGCTTCGCTTTGTACCGATACTCCGCCGGCAACGCCCACGCCGACACCAAAACCGACTTCAGCACCGACAGCCGCGCCGACGCCAAAACCAACACCAACACCCGAGCCGGTGGTTCCGTCTCCTTCTACCAATCTTGACGTTACCGGCATGGCAGCAGAAGTCGGCATATCTGTCGAAGATTTTGAGTTTTTTGCACGAGTCATCCAGGCGGAGTCTCCTTCTTCGACCGGTCAGGTCTATGTTGCCAAGGTCGTATGGAACCGTATCAGTCGAGGCGGATGGGGCGGCAGCGTTGTTGGCGTTTTGACAAAGCCCTCACAATTTTCCGTAGTAAAAAACGGAGACTGTACCACTGCCGCTACAGACAGTTCTCGTCAGGCAATCGTTGACGCTTATCGCGATACTACAATTCCTGCTAACCTGATTTATTTTAGAAGCACCAAGTCCGATTCATGGGCACATCTGGAATATTACGGCGAATATGGCGGTAATCATTTCTATCTGGCCTAAGTATTATCTTTACTGCAGTAATTTATTCCTCACCCACTCTTACCTATCCGTTTTGATTTTTTCTTGCGCAAATTCACACTGGTCTGTTTGGGCAAGATGATTTATAGCCACAAATATAAGGAGATTTTATGACAAGAGCTAAAAAAAATGGCGCGAATTCTGCGCGCTCAAATCCATCCCCTGAATACGATAATCGAATTCGCATTCCATCAAACATCGCAACAAAACCCATAGTAACAGAGTCGCCAACCGATAGTATCCATACGGCTTCAAAAAAACGCAAACGAACCGGCAATGGACCTTCGCTGAAAGTTATTCCACTGGGTGGCCTGGGTGAAATCGGCAAGAACATGACTGTATTTGAATATGCAAATGATATGATTATCATTGATTGCGGTGTTGCTTTTCCTGAAGAAGACATGCCGGGGATTGACGCCGTAATCCAGGATTTTTCATATGTGATTAATAACAAACACAAACTACGCGGCATTTTTCTCACGCACGGCCATGAAGATCACATTGGCGCTTTGCCCTATTTATTTCATGAAATTAAATGTCCTGTATACGGCGGTCGATTGACCATCGAGTTAGTTCGACGAAAACTTGCCGAAAAAGGCGGACTAAAAGGTATTGCTCTGCACGATTGTCTTGCCGGCGATGTGATTAAGCTTTGCAGCTCTTTTGAGATTGAGTTTATCCGTGTCAATCACAGTATTGCCGATGCATTTGCGATCGCGGTCAACACACCTTTGGGCAGTATTATCCATACCGGTGACTTCAAAATTGATTACACGCCTATTAATGGTGAACCGATTGACTTGCAACGTTTGGCAGATTATGGCCATCGAAAGGTGCTCCTATTGTTAGCAGAGAGTACGAATGTCGAGATTCCGGGCGTATCTCCATCTGAAATGCAAGTTGGCGAATCTTTTCAACGCATTTTTAAAAATGCACCGGGTCGAATTATCGTCGCAACTTTTTCCAGTCATGTGCACCGTATGCAACAGATTTTTACTGCGGCTGAGTTGCACCGACGTAAAGTTGCACTAATCGGCAGAAGCATGCTTAACGTGTTCTCAACAGCGAACTCGCTGGACTATATTAAGATGCAGCCCGAAACGCTAATTGACATTAGCGAAATAGATAAATACCAACCAAACGAAGTCGTCATTCTGACGACAGGCAGCCAAGCCGAGCCCTTGTCCGCCCTTTCGAGAATGGCTTTTGCATCTCATCGTATCGTAGAAATCCACCAAGGAGACACGGTCATCTTGTCAGCCCATCCGATACCGGGCAACGAAAAACCCATATATCGAGTTATCAACGAGCTATTCCGGCGTGGTGCACATGTCATTTATGAGTCTCTGGCAGATGTTCATGTGTCCGGCCATGCTTATCGAAACGAACTCATGTTAATTCATCAGTTGGTCAAACCGAAGTATTTTATCCCGGTACACGGTGAGTATCGAATGATGTACCGTCATGCCGAGTTAGCTAAGACACTAGGCCAACCGGAGTCCGACATTTTTCTGCTCAACAACGGAGACGTTTTGGAAATCGACCGTAGCCACGCTTCCGTGAAGGGCTATGTCAATGCAGCTCCCGTATTAATCGATGGCTCCGGCGTCGGAGATCTCGACAATCGCGTCCTTCGCGATCGAAAACTACTTGCTGATGACGGTGTCGTCAGTGTCGCGATTGTCTCTTCTAAGTCAAACGGCACACTATTATCCGAGCCGAAAATCGATTCCATTGGTTTCCTATACGAGAGCGAAGCCAATCAAGTGTTGGACGAGTGCCAAGATAAACTCGTAACTTTCTTTGAAAAATGTGCTCGCCAAGGCCGATCACTGCCGACAGTCGTCGAATCCGGTCAATTGCGTGATTATCTTAAAAGTTTCTTCTTTGACCGCACCAAACGGCGACCGATGATTATCATTTCGATATCTTCAATCTAAAGCAATGACCCGATGACAAAAGCCCGAGACAAAAAAGTCCCGGGCTATTTCTATGTATCTGAAATAAGGACTAGCGGCCTCTTCGCACCTCAATAACATCGCGGATAGCTTTTAGACGGCCGAGTACCCTGTCAAATTGGCTCTGACTTCTGACTTCTATGGTCATGATAATATTGGCAGTAACATCCTTCATCGCTTGAAGTTGAGCCGAAATGATCGACACTTTTTCTTCAGCGATAGCATTGGATACATCCGCAAGCAAATGTTGTCTGTCGTGCGCCAGAACCGTGATTTCGACTTGATAATTCTTATCTGAATTGCCTTTTTCGTTCCAATAGACATCGATTAATCTCGACGCTTTTTCGGCATTTTTGGCATTTTCACCGGCATTTTTCAAAATATTGCGAATGTTTGAACAATCGGTTCTGTGAACACCGACACCGTTTCCGCGTGTGATGAATCCGATGATTTGGTCACCCGGCATCGGGCTGCAACACCGAGAAAGATGCACCAAGCAATTCTCTATTCCCTTAACCCTGACGCCTGTATCGTCACGCTTCTTACCGGACTTTGAAGGCTTTGGCTTAAGCTTGATTTCTCCTTCTTCGGCTATATTTGCCTGGATCGGAGAATATACGACTTGTCCGGCTGACGTGACTCGATATCCGAGAGCAAAACGCTCGTCTTCCGGCATGGACTTAATATATTCATCCTTTAACCTTCCGATAATCTTTGACGCCGGAATGCCACCATACCCGACAGCGGCATACATATCTTCCGCAACACTAAAAGAATATTTTCTCAGTGCACTCTCCAAGAACTCCGGCTTCAATAATTGTGCCGCCGAAAATCCGGTCTTTTTGATGTCGCGCTCGATAATTTCTTTGCCGTGCTCAATATTCTCTTCGCGCATTTCCTTCTTAAACCACTGGTTAATTTTTGAACGCGCCGATGCACTTTTGACCATTTTCAGCCAATCTCTGGAAGGTCCGTGCACCTTTTCGGATGCCAGTATTTCGACGATATCACCATTTTGAAGTTCGTAAGATAAAGGCACAATACGTCCGTTAACCTTCGCTCCATACATCCGATTACCTACACCGCTGTGAATGTTATAGGCAAAATCGATGGGCACCGAACGCTTCGGCAATGAAATAACATCGCCCTTAGGTGTGAAAACAAAAACCTCGTCAGCAACCAAACCCGTTTTCAGAGAGTCCAAATATTCTTCAGCATCCTTAGATTCGCCTTGCCAATCTAAGATTTGTCTCAGCCATGACAGCTTGGTTTCAATCGGATCTTGTGTGCTTTTGCTTCCTGCCAAACCTTGCTTGTATCGCCAGTGCGCAGCAATGCCGTACTCGGCGGTACGGTGCATGGCGAATGTTCGAATCTGAACTTCAAAAGGAATACCTTTCTTTCCGATGACTGTCGTGTGCAAGGACTGATACATATTGGGTTTCGGCATTGCGATGTAGTCTTTAAAACGTCCCGGCATCGGATAATATATCTCATGAACCAATCCGAGAACGGCATAACAGTCCGATACCGTCCCGACGACAATGCGACAAGCAAAGAGGTCGAAAATCTGGTCGAGATTCTTCCCTTGAACCTTCATCTTGTTATAGATGCTATAAAAATGCTTCGGACGACCTTCTATCTCCGCTCGTATACCCATCGCCTCGATTCGCGTCTGAAGCTCCGTCACAACATCTTGCAAAAACACTTCTCGCTCGGAACGCTTTTGAGAGATTGCACCGACGAGCTCGTAATATGCATCTCGATCAATATAACGAAGACTCAAATCCTCAAGTTCCCACTTAATCTTATATATACCTAAGCGATGAGCCAGAGGCGCATATATATCCCGGGTCTCCAACGCTTTTTCGAGAGCCTTTTCGGGAGACAAATACTTCATCGTACGCATATTGTGGAGTCGGTCAGCGAGTTTGATTAATATGACGCGTATATCTTTGGCCATTGCCAAAAACATCTTGCGCATGTTTTCTGCCTGAATCTCTTCTTTAGATGAATAAGGAATTCGGCCGAGCTTAGTCACACCGTCAACCAGTTGAACGACCTCGTCACCAAACAATTCTCCTATAAGCGACAGACTGACCGGGGTATCTTCTACCGTGTCATGCAGCAAGGATGCTACCAGCGTCTCCAAATCAGACTCCAGCTCGATCAAGATTTCTGTGACTGCCAAGGGATGAATGATATAGGGTTCGCCGGTCCGACGCCGTTGAGCGGAATGCGCTTTGTACGCAAACACAAAAGCGTTGCGAATCAAATCGGATCCATCCGAATCTGCGAATCGTTTGTATCGAGAAATAATATCTTCAAGCGACTCCAGAATTGCCGGAGAAATATCTTCGGGCATCGAAAAATCACGAAGCATGGCTTCGAATTCAGGCAAGTCTATTGCATCGTTTTCTCCGTTTTTATCGGATTGGCTTCTGCCCTTTTTGTCATCCTCAAGCTTCATTATTGACACCTAGCAAAAATATACTTTTAAACGTTTCCGTGTTTTCAAGTTTAACTTTACCGTCAACAAATAACAAGCAAAACCCGACTCTCAAATCTCCTATTATTGATTGCTTCATCAGCCCTGCCTGCTCAAAAATATCAAAAACTCGTGCCAACGCAAACGCATGCACTTGGACATCATACTCCAGCGAAATTCGATCAGCGAGAAGAGGTAAATCACAAACGCAATAATCTGCGGAACAACGAGACCTCAAAAACTGATATATCAAGCGGATATCATCCTTTTTAGGTAATAGTTGTTGAACTGAGACCTTTGCCAGCGAGGCAATCTGCTTGAATCCGAGTTTGTTGCGATAAAGGCTTTCCAACACTTCCGGCTTGTCGGTCAAAAGCTGCCCGGAATGGATATTCCTTGCATCAACTAATTGCAAAGAAAGCTTCGCTATTCCATTCCATTCATTGCACTTCAGTTCGTAAGCAACATCAATAATGATACCCGGTCGGTACGATATGGAATGCGATTCATAGTTAAAAGCAACTGCGTCAACACTTATCGATGATCCGTCAGCCAGCTCAAACGCGAGAACAAGGCGAATATGCCTGCCGTCGCCAATATTCTGTATGCGAACCACCCGGGCACGACGGGTGAAGAATCTCGGTTCTCTGTTCCCCTCTCCAAAAGGCTCAAGCGCTGACAATTCTTCCCAGCTATGCAACGATAGAGATTCAGGCAATAATTCCCCGTCTATATGTATTTCGGGCTCTGACGATCGCGCGACAGAACTCAATGCAAATTCTCGAATTTTATGCTTAAAAGCATCTAGAGCCGATGCTCTGAGAGAAAGTCCCGCTGCCTTTTTGTGGCCGCCAAACTGTTCGACAATATCTTCGGCATATATAATTGCATCGAGAATATCTTCATCCGCATATGCTCGTGCAGAACCTCTAATTAAGCCATCCGCTCCTGATTGACCGCTTAGCACAATGGCAGACCGATGATACGTTGACACTAACCGAGATGCCACGATTCCAATCACACCGGGATGCCAGCCTGATCCATAAACAACGATAGGAACTTGGGTATATGAACACAAGTCTTCATGTCCTTCTCGCATTTCCCGGTTAACCTGACATACTGCTTCATTGTAGATGCTCGTTTCTATCTCTTGTCGCTTGATGTTTTCTTCATATAGTTGCAAAGCTAACTGATCCGCGACCGTTGCGCTTCGAGACAAAAAGAGATCGACCGCTCGGGAGGCATCTCCCATCCGACCGGCAGCGTTGATCTTCGGCGTCACAGAATACCCTAGATATGATGATGACAACTTAATCCGTTTGCTCGAAATCAATCTCAACAAAGACTCTATTCCAAGCCTCGGAGATTTCTCCATGAGGATTAGTCCTTTTTTTACGATTGTACGATTTTCTCCGGTGAGAGGCACCATGTCTGCAACCGTTGCCAGTGCAGCCATATCATAATATCTTTCGAAGTAATTCTTATCTGAACCAAATGTATCATAACTACTCAGTGCTTCTACCAACTTGAGGGCTATTCCTGCGCCGCAAAGATGCTGAAACGGGAATGAATTATCTGATCGCTTTGGACAGATAACCGCCAAGGCATCAGGCAGGCTCGCCTTAACCTCATGGTGATCCGTGATAATGACATCAATATTGTGGTCGCGCAAAAGAGCTGTTTCCTGAATACTCGCAACACCGCAATCGACCGTTATAATCAGTTGCGGCGACAATGCTTTGATCTCCGGAATAACAGACACCGACATACCATAACCTTCAGTAACACGATCCGGGATTAAATAGCATACATCCATGCCATGTGACTTGAAAAAATCGACTAATATTGAAGTCGCGGATATACCATCAACATCATAATCACCATATACCAAAACTCGCTCTCGCTCTGTACGCGCTTTACTGATCCGCTCACACGCCAACCTCATATCCGGAAGTAAAAACGGATCATAATGTGTAGCACCGTCCGAGTCAAAAAATTCATATTGAACTTCAGGATCCGACATATTTCGCCAAAACAAAACCTTCTCTGCCAGATTCAAATCATCTGACAAAGTCGCTTCTGAAGTATCCGTGATCGTCCATTTCTTCTGTATAAGCCTCAAATGTAAACCCTCATAGACCAAATATCTGACATTAGTCGAAAAGCGAGTGAATCACTATGTTAAAAGAGCCCGACGCTTATGCATCGGGCCCAATTGAATTTCAAATCACATTAGCGTTTGCGCTTTCTGGCTGCTTCAGACTTCTTCTTGCGCTTAACTGACGGTTTCTCGTAATGCTCTCTCTTGCGAACTTCGGCTAATACACCGGACCTGGCGCAAGAACGCTTGAAACGACGCAACGCACTGTCAAGGGACTCGTTTTCCTTGATTCTAATTTCAGACACTTTCATCCCTCCCCTCGTGCATCAATTGTGATTACCAAATGCAATTCACACTCGGTAACGTTGGTATTATACCCTGAACGAGTTAGAACGTCAACCAAATACGCCAACAATAATGGGGAGGAAAGACCTCCCCATTCATGTCAATTACTGATGATTATGGCCTTTTCTTTTTTTGAAATTGATCCATCCAAATAATAGACTTGCTCCGGTCAGTATCGCTGCAATGCTGAAGAAATAATCCAGAGGTTTCTCTCCGGTTCGTGGTAAAGCGTTTGTCGGCGAAGTCGTCGGGGTTGGTGTCTGAGTTGGTACTTGTGTTGGAGCCTGCGTAGGAGCCTGTGTCGGTGCCTGCGTAGGAGCCTGTGTCGGTGCCTGAGTTGGCGCCTGTGTCGGAGTGGCAATCGGAACAGGCGTTGGTGTCGGATCAACCGCGTGAACAAAAGGAGTAGCATTAATCACCGCATCAAAAGCCGGCTTGACCTGACTGTTGCCATCGAACAATAAGGGATGTCCCCAAGATCTCCAACTTTGATCATCTGCCATTCCCCAGAGCGTAACGCGATCAATATGATCTGCAAACTCAAGATAATAACTCATAACAAGCGCATATGCATCTGCCAAGCGTTGCTGTTGCTCATCACTAAGCGGTGCCGCCAATGTCGCCGGATGCGATCCGCCTTCGCCGCCGATCGTAATGTCAAGTTCGGAAACGTTCATCCGAATGCCCGCATCCGCGTAACGATGAAGTGCATCATGTAAATCATCAAAATCGGTCGGCCACTGATCGAGATGATGGTGAGACTGCATGCCAAAACCATCAATGAGCGTGCGACCATCATAATCCGGATGTGCTTCCCATTGCTCATTAATCTCAGTAATCATCTGAATAATCGCCATGCTCTTACCCGGATCTTGTTCGTTATAGTCATTATAATAAAGTAAGGCATTCGGATCAGATTGGCGTGCGAAGTAGAAAGCATAAAATATAAAATCTCCACCGTTAAGCCCTTCGGAATTGTTTGCAAAAGCATTGTACCATTGCAAATCATTGCTACCGAGCTCAATCGAACCTCGACGCAAATGGTCTCGCCAGTTAGGGTTTGCTTCCCAATCATCAAGAGATATCACACTCGGGAAAACTTCATTGACCACATCCCAAGAATATATCCGACCTTCGTATCGATTTAGATAGGTGCTGATGAATAATTCCATATTATCCATCGCCTCCTGACGCGTAAGAAGCGGGTATGTCGCAGAATCCAAGCGTCCTGTCATCCAAAGAGGTGACTGAGAATGCCATACCAAAGTATGACCCACGATGGCCATGTCACGATCTTCTGCCCAATTGACAAAATCATCTGAATTGGACCAACTCCAATTTGCCGGATTGGGGTCACCGGCAATTTGATCCGGTTTCTGTGCATTTTCCGCAGTAATCGCATTAAACTGATAGCTCATAAACTCGTCGGTATTATATGCGCTCACTCTTGACGCTGAAGACCAAATGTTTCCAAACAAGAAATAGTCCTCAAATGTCTCTGCAAGCGATGGAAGATCCATATCCCAAATTCGAGGTGTAGGCGGCTCGGCTACAGTGATCTCTATACTCGTGATAAAGAACGGTAGTGTGCTGGCAACGGCATTACTCTGAAAGCGAATGCTTTCAAGGGCAAGCAGTTCGTCCGAGGTAAGCGTACGATCAAACGAGAATGATGCCCCTGTAGAGCCGTCAACAGCAACCGCAAGAAACTGCGGCCAATAGTTTGTGGAATTATTAGATCCGCCGAGAACAATCTGTGAACCGGCGGGAGCGTCCCCGATAATCCGACCCTCCGCGACAATACGGTATGAATTTCCGGGCAACAGATTGAGCGGAGAAACCTTGATGTCTAAGCCGCTCCAAGGCTCTCCCTCAACTCTTTCCGTGATACGTACAATATTTGTCCCTTCTTCTTCGATCGCCGTCAGGATGGGCGTTCCTGATTTACCCAAATATGTGAGTTCATCAGCAAATTCAGAGTCATCTGCCAAAGCTTGAAACTCTTCATCTTCGGCCAATGAGTATACCACGTCTCGAGGATCAACCACGTTGGTCGGGGGCTGACCGATATAGGTTCGTGTCACGACAATATCGTCAATGATAAACGGCATCGTAGCACCCTCATCATTGGTCATGAATCGAATGGCAGTCCAAGCTGTCGCGCCTGACATCGTAAATTCGTATGTGCGCTCAAAACTTTCGTTTGAACCAACCGCACGGTTATCCATCCATAAATAATCCGGAATCCCCTGCATCATCATTTCCGTTCCGGCCGGAACATCGGCCAACGTTCGACCGATAAAAGTCAGTTCGTAAATACTGCCGGCATTAAATTCCACCGTTGATGTTATGAAGTCTATAGCATTCCAATTCGCCTCGCGGTCTTCAACGAGCAAGGAATTGCCATCGACGGGATTCGCTATAATCGACACAGACACCGCCCCCGCAGGTTGTAAGTGCGTTGTCAGATCAAGATTTGCCGGTCCTATAGCCTGATTCTGTATCCCTTCATCTGCGGACATGGCGTACAGTACCGTGCCATCCGGTACGAGTACAAGATCATCATCATCATCAACATCGGCCGGACGACTGATCTCAATACTGTCGATGTAAAAGCTCATTGTCGCGCCGTTGCTGTTTGTCTGAATTCTGAATCCTGCATATTGTTCTTCAGTCATATGCGCTTCGGTGACCGTAATTTCAAGCGCAAAAGACTGATTCTCATCCGTCACTGCCATGTTGCTCGCCCAGCTGTATGGGTCTGCACTGCCACCTAAGATCATAACCGTGCCATCCGGTGGGACACCGTCCACTCGCCCCTCAACCCGTATGATATCTCCCACCTGGACGCCGGAAGCGTCTCTTCGAATATCAACAGCGTTCCAATCGGCCGTTCTTCCGGTGACATGAATGCCATTACTGTCCGTTACCGTAAATGTACCGGATGTCACCCATATCGCGCCATCACTTACGATAGTGTCGCCTTCGCTCAAGCTGCGTCTGGCAATTTCGCTGGCTAATGTAAAAATATTATCGGTCGGACGAGCGATTTCAATACTGTCGATGTAAAAGCTCATTGTCGCGCCGTTGCTGTTTGTCTGAATTCTGAATCCTGCATATTGTTCTTCAGTCATATGCGCTTCGGTGACCGTAATTTCAAGCGCAAAAGACTGATTCTCATCCGTCACTGCCATGTTGCTCGCCCAGCTGTATGGGTCTGCACTGCCACCTAAGATCATAACCGTGCCATCCGGTGGGACACCGTCCACTCGCCCCTCAACCCGTATGATATCTCCCACCTGGACGCCGGAAGCGTCTCTTCGAATATCAACAGCGTTCCAATCGGCCGTTCTTCCGGTGACATGAATGCCATTACTGTCCGTTACCGTAAATGTACCGGATGTCACCCATATCGCGCCATCACTTACGATAGTGTCGCCTTCGCTCAAGCTGCGGCGATCAATCTCATCGGACAAAGAAAATACCAAGTCCGTGCTGGGGTCTGAGCCCGTGCCCGATAGGATTGCTATGGGCATAAGCAGCGAAAACACAACAGCTAGGACTACTAGCCAAGCCAATGGTTTTCTGTAACGAGTGTCCTTGAATACAAGCATAATTGACTCCCCTCTGTACAAAAGCAAAAATGTCATCCCCTGGTATCCGTATGTGCAAAATAGCGAAAAAAATATATGCACACTCGGTAAGTATTGTAAAGAGAATCAATTGACAAATCAATCCACACCAGGACTTTTCGGATTTTTGGACAAATAAGTTATATCGAAACGCAAATAACCAAAATGATTGACAACCTTAAACGTTTCGCTCTATTTGCTGTTCAAAGATTCAAAAGACAAAAAATTGCTGCCTCTGTTCGGCAGCAATTTCATTCCGCATTTTTTCGATTCTCTTCAATCAATAATTGAACGTAGCGATCTTCGGTAATCTATTTTTTTGCGAAAGGATTTGGACCACCCGGATCAAATTCCGGCAAATCTTCAAGGGGGTCAAACTCAGCCGGCGCTATCGAATCCGCCACTTCGGAGGACCTCGAAGTCTCGTCAGATATTAATCCGGACTCAATGGGTTTGTCCAAAGAAGTCGAAGTAGAAACCATCGTCTCTTCTCCCTGCGACATCTTGCGGTCCCTATCTCGAATCGCCTTTTCAGCCTCCATCATCATCCGGTCTTCTAAAGAAATCCCCGCAGTATGTTTCCAAAATTGTGACAAAGATTCATTATCCGCATACGTACGGGCATCCACGACAGAAACGCCCTTATGCTTTCGAAAAATCTGAATCAATGTGGACACAAGCAAGATCGGCGGCACAACATATCTCGCAAGAACACCGACAAAATACACCCTGGGATCCACTAATAATGCATAATCCAGCCAATGTAACAGAGGATCAAAAAACGAGCCCTCGGTACCTAAAAACAGCGAAGAGATCAGAAATCCCAAACCCAAGAAAATCATCGCTGCTCCCAAAGCCAAGAATAATGCTTTGAAAACACTTACCGGGAATACGCCTGCCGCTCTTCCTGTCTGACCGTTGATTGCAAAGCTGTACTTTTTACCTAAATAATTGTAGTTAAAAAACCATACCGGCAATATCCCATACTCCGCTATCGGCGGATAATATTCAGAATGATCTGAATAGCAAAACGATCCGCTGAGAATCTCTTCCGTCTCAACTGACAACTGAAGCGCATATTTTGATACTTTCTTCCTGGCCACGCGGTCGTATTCTTCTCTTGAAACACCCGTCTTTTCCGCGAAAAAACCGGATAAATACTGCGATTCAAATTGGTGCAGACGTTCATAATTATATGGCTCAATGCGCGAAAACAATGATTCATCTAAGTATCCGGACGCCTCGACCGGAACCCTTGCCCAAAGCATATTTCCCGATCGCCTGCGATACGTTACCAGATTTTCTTTATATTCTCTTGACCCGAAACTCAAAACGCGAAGTAGCTTAAGGATCGCGTGCTCGGTCACTTTATCGGGATCTCTTACAACATCACAATTTATTCTGCCGGATGAACCTTCTTGCTTGTCGAATTCGATATCCACATCTACGGCATAATCATATAGCCACACAGGAATGTAGATTGGCTTAAGCTTTTCGATGCTCTTTTCATCGGCAAAATTGCGAGGCAATAGATACTTTTTCTTGCACGTATCCAAAAACAAACGCCGTGCTTCAGCCTCGCCAAAAGCAAACGGAATGATTTTGCTCGGCTTAACACCACCTGCGATGGAGCGGCGGATGATAGACGATGAACTGCAGTACACACAAAAAGTCGCCATCGTATCATCACCGGCCAACACTTGTGCGCCACAATTCTCACAAACATATGCATCTGTTTCTTCATCCCATGCTTCGCCGGGCATAAAGCCTTCCAATCCATCTTTGGAAACGATATCATTCGGAGAAATTTTAGAATCACAAAATGCGCATTGCATTTTCTGCGCATCCGGATCAAATAATAGATTCGCTGAACAGTTCGGACATTTGTACGAAAATGGCATAGTTACTCCTATAATATTTTCTCGTCGAGTTTTCTTCCTCCGAGAAGATGAAAATGAACGTGCATTACGGTTTGCCCGCCATCCTCACCACAGTTGTTGATTAACCTAAAGCCCTGTCGCGTCCCTTTGATGTCAGCGATAACCGGAATGGCATCTAATACGGCTTTATATGAAACTAAGCCGTCTACAGCTTGACTTAAGTCGACGATATTATCGAAATGACGCTTCGGCACAATTAATACATGCACAGGAGCTGCAGGATGGATATCATCAAAGCAAATGACATCATCATTTTCGTAAACGATGGTTGAAGGAATCTCTTTGTTCGCTATCATGCAAAAAATACACATACGAGCCTCCATTTCCCGATACATACCGGGTTCAACTTAACCTTAACATTTTGACGAAATTATTATCTCCTAAATCAAGCACCCAATTGACGACAGATCTCTGATCTTGCCGCCGCCAATGCTTGAGGAAGCGCGTCGACGTTCTTACCTCCGGCTTGCGCCATATCAGGGCGTCCGCCACCGCCACCACCTGAAGCCATTGCGGCAGATTTAACTATGGTGCCGGCGTGAATGCCCGCAGAAACTGCCTTTGGACTGGCCATAACGACAAACATAATCTTGTCGGACTGAACCGCAGCCAAAACGACAACACCATTATCCATATGATCTCTGACCTTATCAGCGGTATCTCTCAACGCATCCGCACTTTCGGCTTTGATTTCAGCGATAACAACATCCACTCCGGAAATTGACTCCGATTTCTGCACCAGATCCTGTGCTTCATTTCCGCTCTGAGCTTCTCGAACCTGGTCGAGCAGCTTTTCGAGCGACCTGATCTCGGCAGCCATACCGAGAACCTTCTTTGCTATTTGATCCGGTGTCGCCTTAAGTATGGCGCCCATTTCTTTGATGATGTCATGTTCTGATTTTGCTACGGCAATTGCTGATCGTCCGGTTACCGCCTCAATACGACGAACGCCCGACGCGATACCGCTTTCCGACAGGATCCGAAACATGCCGGCCTGCCCGGCATGAGTCAAATGTGTACCTCCGCAAAGCTCCATTGAATATGGAGCTTCTTGAGTTCCGACTGTGATGACGCGAACGGTATCCCCGTATTTCTCACCGAAAAGTGCCATAGCCCCCATTGCGCGAGCTTGATCCGGGGTCATGACTCGCGTCACTACCGGTTCGTCCCGAAGAATGACTTCATTCACTTGATTCTCAATCGACTCCAGTTCATCCGGCGTTATCGCTTGAAAATGTGTGAAGTCGAAACGAAGACGCTCGTCAGAAACTAAAGAGCCGGCCTGCTCAACATGGTCGCCAAGGACATCTCTCAATGCCTTTTGGAGAATGTGCGTTGTGGTATGATGGCGTGCCGTAGATAGTCTGCGATCGGCATCCACCTTCTGAATAAGCGTCTGACCCTGACGAATCGCACCATCACAGATTCTGATCGTGCTCAAAAATTTGCCGGAAGCATCTTTGTCGACACTAATGACTTCACCGGTAAATCCGTCTGCCGAAATTGAACCGATATCATGTGTCTGTCCACCGGATGTTGCATAAAACGGAGTCTTGTCAAAAATTACGACCACCGTATCCCCTGAAAATGCCTCAGGCACGATCTGCAGAGCATCCTCTTCATCTTCTTTAATGATGTATCGAACGGTACCTTCGGAAACTAGTTGATCATAACCGACGAATTCCGTCGCGTCGCGATCCGATAGCAGCTCCTGCGGCAATTCTTTTCCGCCCCATGCAGTGTCTGTTTTGGCTTTGGTCGCCGCTCTCGCAGCATCTTTTTGCTTCTTCATCTGCGAGGCAAATCCGGCTTCATCCACTGCCAACCCGGCATCTTTGGCAATCTCTCGGGTCAAGTCAAGCGGAAAACCATAGGTATCGTGCAATCGAAACACATCTTCCCCGGATAGTGCGAAGAGACCTTGCGCTTGAGCTGATTCAATCATGTTCTGCAGAATGGACGATCCCTGCTCCACTGTTCTGGCAAATGCCTCTTCTTCCTTTCGAATAACTGTCATGATATAACTACGTTTCTCGATAAGGGACGGATAAGCCTCTTTATTCTGTTCAATGACTTGGTCCGCAATCTGAGTCAAGAATAAATCCTTTATGCCGAGCAAGCGACCAAATCGAGCCGCGCGGCGCATCAAACGGCGAAGAACGTAACCCCTGCCCTCATTAGAAGGCAATACACCGTCAGAAATCATCATAGTCGAAGAGCGCGCATGATCCGTAATTACACGAATCGCAACATCATCCTTATGGCTCTTCCCATAAACCACACCTGATAACTCGCAGACCTTGTCCAAAATACTTCGGATGGTGTCGACTTCGAAAAGATTATCGACGCCCTGCATAATGCATGCAAAGCGCTCCAATCCACCGCCGGTATCGATGTTTTTCTTTTGAAGCGGCGTATATGTGCCATCTTCTTCGCGATTATACTGCGTAAATACGAGATTCCAAAATTCGACAAATCGATCACACTCGCAACCGACTTTGCAGTCCGGTGAACCGCAACCGTACTTAACACCGCGATCAAAATAGATCTCAGAACAAGGTCCGCAAGGACCGGTGCCATGCTCCCAAAAATTATCTGCTTTCCCCAGTCTGGAAATCCGATTCTCCGGAACACCAACATCATCACGCCAAATGGCATAAGCCTCATCATCTTCTTCATATACGGAAGGATAAAGGCGATCTGCGGGCATTTCAAGAACCTGAGTGCAGAATTCCCAAGCCCACGGGATCGCTTCCTTTTTAAAATAATCACCGAAAGAAAAATTACCGAGCATCTCAAAATAGGTTCCGTGACGCGCAGTTTGTCCGACATTTTCAATATCGGGTGTGCGGATACACTTCTGACACGTCGTGACTCGAAGACTCGGTGGCGTTTGCACCCCCGTAAAAAATGGCTTGAGTGGTGTCATTCCTGCATTAATCAACAATATTGAGGGGTCATTTTGCGGCACCAACGGAAACGACGGCAACCTCAAATGAGCCTTCTTCTCGAAAAAATTCAAGTATCTTTCACGGATTTCATTAAGACTCAACGGTTCCATAAATGTGCTCCATTCTGCGATTCAATAAATAACTCTTGCGATAACGGCTTTCGAAAAAACCATCCACAATGAATCATTTTACATTAATCACAGAGCAAGAGCAACGACAAGCCAATACCCTCGACGATTATAGACGGCTCATTTCGAAGATTACTATTCATCCGAAATCTTTTTTGCAACGCTATCCAGCATCTCTTTATATTGATTGACAACACTAAGTGGCCTGATGATGCGAACCTTATCTCCGAATTGAAATAACCACGAGAAAAACACCGGACTTATAGCCGCCGACACATGAGCGACAAAATGAGTCTCATTGCTTGATATTATTCGAGTTTTTTCGCCGAATCGATCAATGACCGGATTAATAAGTTCTCGCGAGAATTCAATATCCATACTTTCTTTATTGCCCGAATACACACCGAAGCTTTCCTCAACCATGGCCGAAATATTTAAACCTTTTGGCTTCGGAATAGATTGATGTTCGGTCTTCTCTACTTTGCGCATTCGGTCAATTCGAAAAAAACTGATCTTTTCGCGCCGTTCATAATAGCCAAGAACATAATAATAGTCATCATTCCAGACCAGTGCATACGGGCTTAATCTATAAATCGAACCATCTCTACGGGCTTGAGTGGATTTTGAGGTAAGGTAATCGTGATACTTAAATTGAATTCGCACGCCCTCATCCATAGCACTTTGAATCGTGGCCGTAATCTCGGATACATCATCATTCAAAGTCTTCGGGCGACCATGAAACAAAATCTGACGACGCATCATCTTTGCCAGTCTCTCGCTGGTCAAACTCTCAATCTTTTTTGTAAGGGTATTCGTCGTAGACTCGGAAATGAACCGAGCAGACTGAACTGCGTCAACCAACAACCGAAGTTCCGCAATATCAAATTGACGATCACTTATGCAGTATTCAACCGGCTTAACATTATTCTTGAAAATGCTATAACCGCAGTCGTTCAGAATCCGAATGTCTCGATATATTGACTTGCGCTCAGCGTATATTCCTCTTACATTCAAATACTCCTGAATCGCTTTAAGCGTCACGCCACGCTCACTGTCAGATTTTCTGTATAGAATCTGAAGAACATAGATCAGTTTCGCTCTGGAATTCTCAACCCCTGCCATGACCACCTCCGAAATGAATTAATGCAGTCTACAAGAAATTTGAAATTCTCCATTAATTACTATCAATTACTTGTACTGATTTGATTTTATCATTTCTAATGTACTAAGCATGGGACTTTGTAGTGAAAGTTTTATAAATAAATACATCAAATCGGAATTTTTCGTTCACATTTGATCTGTTTAATGATGATTATATCGCAATGCGTTTTTTGATTCCTCTCAAAAACGATTCCGCAAAAAAAGGAAGTCCGTTAATCGAACTTCCTTCCAATGGTCGATGCATACTGCAATAAATGTTACTGATAAATGTATAGGTACGTTGTCAGCACAATAGTACCGACGGTTAATATTATAATCATTGCCGCAAACAACCACGCCAAGGGTCTTGCGTAATTGAAGCCGCTGTTCGTCCCAAAACGATCTTCGACAAATAACGTCGGATCCTCTTTATTATAATAAAACATACCCAGTTTCCAATATCGATCGTCCTGACGGCTCGTGATGTTACGATGCGAAGAAGTCTGAGGCATTATACCTGCAACGAATCGATCCGCCTCAGATATTACGGGATTAATCTTATTCCCTGCCTGACCCACTTTCAGCGTCAGGCCAACCGGCAAAATAATCATCAACAGTGAGGGTACTCCCATCGCAATGTACATGATTGTCTTAGTTGGCTCCCACAATTGTATTGCAAGGCCGTAAATGAACAAAAACATCAGTGTCATCAGGATGGTTATTGCCCCCAGAACATGGCTTAAATATAGGCGATATAGTCTATGTTGAGCGAACGACCGCGCCGGGTCTTCTTGATTGATTTGCAATTTCATTCGCCAAACCATCATGTTGCTAATAGCCATAAAAACAGTCATTCCCAACGCAACAAGAGGTATGGATAATACGGTCATCAAACTTTTTTCGGACCAACTATCCGCCTCCATCGATGCATTCCAATGCGTCACAACAGTATCCGGTAGCGTCGGATAGACATAGAGGCCGACAATAACCGCGCCAATTGCAAGCAATACACTCACAACATACCACGACCAAGGCAGATTCGAAAAAGTCTGTCGAGACATCGTCAGCTTGATGTCGGCGCTTCCCTTTTCTGCAAGAGTCCACTGATGCTCTGATTTGATTATAAGAGCCTTCTTCCACGAGGGAATGTATACAACGAACTGAAGAAATACGATCATAAGAGGAGCATAGATTGCGGTCAAAATCGTCATTTGGGGATAAAAAATATACTGTGCGATGACCAGACCTATCACGAGCAATGATGCGATTGATACTACAAAGCTAAAGCGTCTTTTGAGCGCAACCACCTGCGGGTGCTTAACTTGCTCAGCCGGAATACGAACTCCGAACAGTAGAGACTTCATCGTAATGAAAGGCATTATAGCAAGTGTCGCTCCGGTGATTACGACAACGAAAATATTAACGATAAACAAAAAATCAATGGCTTCATTCATATCTCCCCACCTCCTACATTTTCAAGCTATGATATATTGAAGCTACTGATTCTTGAAATTCTTCCAAACTCATTTGTCTGCACATCGCCTCCGCAACATATGGACACAGTCTCCCCTTAAGTTGCTCTATAAAAGGTCCGTCTTCTTTCTTCATTGCAGCAATTTCGGCTCCGGATCTTCGATCCATAATAATAAAACCTTCATCCCGAAGAATGGCATATGCTTTGTTGACCGTATGAACGTTAATACCAATATCGGCTGCCAATCGACGAACGGACGGCAGTGCATCCCCCGGACGCAACTGACCCGAAGCAATGCCAATGACAATTTGATCTCTAACCTGGGAATAAATTGGAATATCTCCCGAAAAATCGACTTCTATAATCAATTTTCTGCCTCCTCGTCTATTTATTTGTTCTATATCATGTATAACATATAAGACAAGCTTTGTAAATATCATTGCGATTTTCGCAAAAAACGATATCGGCAAACATACTTACGTGTAAAAGAAACTCCTATCTTCGAATATAATAATATTAAATCTGACACGAAGGACGCTTATGGCTACAATTTTTTTACTCATTGTCATCTATTTGGCATATTTAAGTTTGGGTTTACCCGATGGGCTGACCGGCGTTGCCTGGCCGGAGATGCGCATCACTTTCAATTTACCGCTGGCCGGTGCGGGTTTTCTGACCATTATCGGCACGATTGGATCGACTATAGCTTCTTTTTCGAGCGGTCATATCCTCAGACGTATTAAAACTGGTCCATTAGTTCTCTTGAGCTGTCTGTTGACCGGTGTGTCGATTTTTCTTTATGGTTTTGCCGGCAATTTTTGGTTTCTTGTCATGTTGACTATACCGATGGGCTTCGGAGCCGGCGCCGTCGATGCGGCGATGAATCATTATGTCGCGCGACACTTCACTTCCAAACACATGAATTGGCTTCACGCCTTCTGGGGCATGGGGGCTTTTGCGGGTCCCTTATTAATGACATTTGCCATTACATCTCTCGGTTCGTGGCGCAACGGTTACCATATCATCGGAATCATACAGCTCGTATTAGCCGTTATTTTCTTCTTGTCACTCAGAGTTTGGACAATTCGTGATTCACACCCGCCCACGCAAACTGTCTTATCTTCTACCTCAGGCACGAATAATGAATCAAATAATCCCGCGCAACCGAATGCGAAAAAGGTAATATCACCTCATGAGATCCGGGCAGAACGCGATACTATAACCGACCCTGTTCCTACTATTAATAGTAAACTTGGGGCAAAACTCCGACTGGCGGCATCCGAGGTTTTTTCGCGAAAAGGACTGTTCTATGCAATAGCTACTTTCTTCTTCTATGTCGGTGCAGAAGCCGTTCTGGGATTATGGAGCGCAACTTATTTTCGAGAGGTTCGACATGTCACCGTCAAGAGTGCCGGCTTATGGGTTTCTTTATATTATGCAATGATTACGGTCGGACGAATTTTTATCGGATTTTTCGTAGAAAAGATCGGAGCAACCCGGGCTATAAAAATCGGAGTAGCAATCAGCATACTCGGCTTTGCAGTATTAATTACTCCGATATATCCTTATATTTTCTGTCCGATTGGGATTGCTTTAATTGGCTTTGGTTTTGCGCCGCTATATCCTTGCGTGATGCAAGATACACCGCTTCGCTTTGGATCCTTCGCAATTATTGCTACAGGGTATCAGATGGGGTTTGCTAACATCGGATACACGCTGCTCCCCATTCTGGTCGCTTTAGTTGCAGATGCAATTACGCTTCACATAATCCCATTATTTGCACTGGCATTTTTGTTGCTTTTTGCTGTATTTGCTCAAAAACTATCTCGCATCCGAGCCTAAGTGGCTATGAAATCACCAAGTGATCTTATCACAGATTCAACACAGCTCTTTTAGGTCTTCAATACTTTTGCACATTATAAATTGCTGATTTGAGAGATATTTGGGGTTCAGCCACCCCTCATTCTGTGATACAATACCGTTTACAAAGTGCAAAAAGAGGTTTACATGAATTCGATATTTTACAAGAAATTAGCAGTCGCTGCTCCTGAGATTCTTCTTCCGAAATCTTCCGTTGACCTTTCGCGTTGGGCAGTCATTGCATGCGATCAATTCACCTCTGAACCGGATTACTGGAAGAGCGTTGCCGAGAACGTTGGTGATTCACCATCGACTCTTAAAATGGTATTACCTGAAGTATTCCTGGAATCACTGGATGAGAAGCACATTTCCGTAATGATCGGACTTATTAACTATAATATTAGTAATTATCTTCGCGATGACATTCTCGAAAAGAAAGCTCCCGGGATTATATTGGTTGATCGGGCGACACCGCTTCACCCCTCTCGCAAAGGCATCGTTCTCAGCGTTGACTTGGATCAATATGATTTTACCCCCGGAACTAAAAGCAGAATTCGCGCAACCGAAGGCACTGTTCTTTCACGCATTCCGCCCAGAGTTCGAATTCGCAAGGACGCCGCCGTCGAGATTCCTCATATCATGCTCTTAATTGATAATCCCGAAGAGACCGTAATTGAAGCTGCTTATACACTCCTTAAGGACCAAAAGGATTCGGTCTTATACGACACCGACTTGATGATGAACGGTGGGCACATACGTGGCTATTACGCGCCAACAGATTCACCTGCATTTAATGTCATCATTGAAGGCCTATCTCATCTTTTGGACGCCTCTGATGACGGTTTTCTTTTTGCGGTCGGAGATGGCAACCATTCTTTGGCCACTGCCAAGGCACATTGGGATTCGATCAAAACCTCATTGAGTCCGGAAGAATACCAAAATCATCCCGCACGGTTCGCGCTCGTCGAAGTTGTCAATATCCATGATGCCGGTTTAGACTTTGAGCCTATCCACCGCATGGTCTTCGGACTGGATTATCTGACTTTTGAAGCAGCAATCAAAGCTTATTTTGGTTCAGATAATGTCGCCATTTCAAAGGTTGAACAAGCTATAGAGGATGTGTTTTCCGAAACCGACGGTCAAGTCTTTTTCGCAACAATCGGCAGAATTATTTATCGAGTCGAAATCCTGAAACCGGTTCACCCGCTGGCAGTCGGCACGCTCCAGATTTTCCTTGACGATTTGACTGCCCAGAACGGCGCATTCCGTGTTGATTACATTCACGGCGCGGATGTCGTAGAAGCTCTTTCCGAAAAAGACGGGCTTGGCTTCATTTTGCCACCGGTCCATAAGTCTGATTTCTTTCCGACACTATCTTCAATAGGAATTTTCCCGCGAAAAACATTTTCGATGGGTGAAGCCATCGAAAAGCGATACTACATGGAATCGAAATCAATCGTATAAGGAGATGACTCAATGCCGCAACGTCCTTCAATATGTGTCATCGGCGCCGGCTTAACCGGACTCGTAGCTGCTCGAAAACTCGCGCGAAACGGTTTTCGAGTTTTAGTAGTCGAGCAACATTCAACGGCAGGCGGCACACTGTCCTCGATGCGCATTGGTCACGAATACTTGGAACTTATTCCTCATCACCTTCGTAAGAACGATCGCAATATGATTTCTTTGTTTAAGGAATTGGGTTTATTCGACGACATATCATGGTTTGATTCCTATTGGTATGGTCGGGCGGGACGCAAGAAGCTAGGGTATCCGGAGCGCGGTTTTCACACTCTGATATCTGCATTAACCCAAGAGATTACTGATGGAGGCGGAATAATTTACTATGGTTATACCGCGCTTGATATTTCTTTAGTATGCAATGAAGATAAGGATACTTATCAGATTACCTGCGTCCTTGCCGATTGCACATCGGTACTTATTGATTGCGATGATGTGCTGTTTACCGGTTCCTGTCGTAACTTGGCGCATATCACTCACAGTCTCGATTTGCCTACCGATTATCGCGATTCACTGATGGATGTGACCTATCGAGCGAATATGACCTTACTTTTGGTTACAAAGTCACCGTTTACGGGATGTTTTTCGAGGCCGTTTGATGAAGACCATTATCCATTTCAGCGCCTGATTCAACATTCAAATCTCGTTGGCGAGCGCAAATACGGCGGGCACATACTATATTTGTCCGGTTCTTTTCAAACGACCCATCCCATGTGGACACAGTCCGATTCTGAAGTGTTCAAAGCTTATTTCAAATCTCTTCAAAAGATTAATCCTACAATCCTTCGTTCCGATATAAAGACATGGCGTCTCACTCGAACAAGATATGCTTTACCCATCTCGTCCCCGGAGACATCGATCTCAACGCCTCTTCCCGGCCTCTACATCTGTAGTTTGGCTATGATCAGCGATTCTGCTTCTGCGGCCGAATATCGGATGGATTCCTGTGTATCTATGGCAAATGATATTGCAGACCAAATTCGAAGCAATCGATTTCCCGTACGACCGTTGTCAAGTGTGGCTAATATTGATTACATCTGCTCATAAGATTGCCGTCGACAGATTTATATTTGATAAGATATCAATAATACTCGTTAGCAATTGAAATTGCTCATGGAGGAAATATGACTCGTCGTTCCGGAAACCCACTCGAAAGTAATGAGTCTCAAGGTATTCTTTCGATAATTATTATGATCTCACTCGGACTGATCGCTTTGTTTTTTATGGATCGAGTCGGATGGGACACAATCCCTGTTCTTCGTTGGTGGCTAACTATCTTAGTCCTCGGACTTGCAGCTTATCCGCTTACCGCAAGTATGTTTTCGCGTTTCCGAGGTAAGGGTTACGCATTCAGTAAAGCGGTTGGAGTACTGCTCCCTTCGTTTATCATCTGGACGCTTGTATACCTGAAAATTTTACCTCTGAATATTGTCAGCATTTCCTTATCAGTGATTTTGCTTGGCGCAGTATCCTGGGGCTATGAAAAAACGCGCAACCATGCTCTCGAGGCAATTAAAACAACCAAACATCGCGATGAGATCATTATTATCGAGCTCATGTTTCTGGTAGCGTTGCTCATCTTAACTTATATCAAAGGCTTTTTCCCGGAAATTAACGGCGAAGAGAAATTCATGGATTTTGCATTCTTGAATTCTTTGGTACGCACGAACACCTTGCCCGCACCTGATCCTTGGTTAGCCGGCAGAAGCATAAACTATTATTATTACGGACAATACATCTATGCCTTTATTACTCGCCTCAGTGGTCTTTCGACATCCGTGACCTATATGATTTCGATATGCACCACGCTTGCGGTTGCATTCATTATGTCATTCGGTTTGGGAAGTATGCTATTTGAATTCGCTATCCAGAAAGGCACCCGAGCGCCTTCCGCTTTTCGTGTCATCGCCGGATTAATCAGCGCTTTTTCCGTTTGTATCTTTGGCAATGCTCATTCGTTTTTTTATGATGAAAACAGCGTCGGCAACAAATTTCTGTTGTTCTTATCCCGAATAGGCGTAAAGACAGGAAGTACCGGAAACTTTTTTTATCCTAACTCCACTCGGTTCATCGGCCATAATCCGGATTCGCGTGTCGTAAATGCTGCCGGAGAACTAATCAAAAACGGTGATTATACTATTCATGAATTCCCCTACTATTCATTTTTGATCGGAGATTTGCACGCCCATTTTGTGGGTTCTATGGTTGTATTGTTAATCTTAGCCTTATTGCTCCTTGTCGTATCGTCCGATTACAACCGATCCAATGACTCGTCCGCTCGAGTTTTCTGTGGCCTTTCGCTAAAGAATCTCACTCTGCAGGTACGATCCGAGCTATCTTCATTATTATCGTATTATTATGTTGCTATCGCCGCACTTCTCGCCATTTGTACTATGTGCAATTACTGGGATTTCCTCATATACTTCATCGCTTCCGCTATGGCCGTATTGATTTCAAAAACACTCTTTTCAAAACGCTTTTCGACACGGCCGGGGGTTGCTATATTTTTGATAGAAATGTTCTCAATTTTATTCATTTACATGAATTTTTCCGGACAGCCATTAATACATCTCATATTTCAAGTGTGTGTGCTGTTCTTCTCAATCGTGCTCTCTTCTGCTTTTCCATGCGCAATGAGTCGAACCTCTCTGGTCTTGTCTTACATTTTTACTCTGTCATTTGCTCTGTCCATGCCGTTTCACGTCAATTTCGATATGATTTCAAGTGCTTTATTACCTGTCGAATCACGAACCGGTCTATATCAGTTTTTGATGGTCTGGGGCGTCCATATTGCTTTTGCGATATCGTTTATCGTGTTTGCTGTTTTATTGTCTTATCATAAAATGAAGCGTGCTGCTTCTTCTCAAAAGAATAATCCCACGGCACCAAACTTTGCAACTCGTTTTTTCTTGTCCATGAACTCTTCTGATTTATTCGTATGCGGCCTTGCCGTCGTTGGTTTCATCATGCTTCTTCTCCCCGAACTTTTTTATGTCGTTGATATTTATGGTGGTGACTATAAGCGTGCCAATACAATGTTCAAATTCACGTTTCAGGGCTTCATCATTTTATCCATTATTACCGGATATATTTCAATGAGATTCTTTTCGCATCGACATGAATCCGGTAGAAGCAAGACGTCTTTCATTTTTGCAAGGGTAATCGCAGTTGTATTGACATTATCACTTGCCGTCACGATGCACTATCCTCTTGTGACAACATCGCAGAGATCCGGGAAACTAGATAAAACCAATTACAAAGGCATTGACGGCACGGTTGCAATCAAGACTCGCAACAGCCCGCAACTCAATACAGGCGAAGGAAGCCTCCTCTCCTACTACAAAGCCATTGAATATCTCAACGAAAACGTTACGGGAATAGCCAACATCGTCGAAGGCTACGGTTATAGTTACACCGATAATTGTATCGTGTCTTCTTATACCGGTCTTCCGACCATATTCGGCTGGTACACACACGAATGGCTATGGCGCTTCCAAGGCGTACTTCAAGACAACGAACTTATTCAAGACACGAGCAAGCCCGACCTCTGGCAGGAAATCATCAATCCTCGAAGACTCGCAATCGAACAAATATATACGTCATCCGACGTCGAAATCATTCAGTCCTATCTCAAACAATATCAAGTCAAATTCATCATTGTCGGTCTGTTGGAACGCAATGCGTTTCCGATGATCCAAGATGATTTGCTTAAAAAACAAGGCGTTATTGTCTTTGAAACAGAAGATCTTTACATCGTAGAAATCCAGTAATGACTTCATCCCATGGGTATTGCCGCTCATAAATAATGGCTGTATCACAAAAAGCGTTGTGATACAGCCATTCAATACGCCTACCGAAAATCAAATCGTCAGGAGAAATCCAATTGCGTAACTCTAAGCACTCCCGGCATTGACTCGAGTTCTGAAATTACCGAGTCGGAAACCATCTCGTCAATGGCAATAAAGGACTGCGCCTTTCCGGAACCCGGTTTACGCCCCCAATGCATGCTTCCGATATTAATGTTGTTCTCTCCGAGCTTTGTCGCGACCTTGCCAATGATACCCGGGACATCTTCGTTTTGCATTGCAATAACCATCGGCGCTAACTCAAAGTTCATCTGGTATCCAAAGAATGTTACCAATACCTCGGTGTCCACACCAAAAACCGTACCATTAACACTTAATTCCCGGCCATCCTCAGTGAAGAATTTGACATGAATTAAATTATTATAACGCTTAACTTGCGTCGTCTTACTCTCTACAACTTCAACCCCGCGTTCTTCAACCGATTGACGAACATTTACAAAACTGACGCGCTCTGTCGTCAATGCGGACAAAAAACCCTTGAGAACAGATAAGGTAAGGATTCCCGTCTCTTGCTTGGCCAATTCGCCGCGATAACAAACCTCGATTTTACGCACCGGAGTCTTTTCAGCTTGATAATAAATCTTGCCAAGTTTCTCTGCCAGCGACGCAAACGGTCGAAGAAAAGCCATATTGCCGGAACTACTGGGCATGTTAATAGCCGCCACCAATTCGCCCTCTAAGGCTTTTGCGACAAGCTCAGTAACTGCCGTTCCGACATTATGATTCGCCTCGTGCGAAGACGCTCCAAGGTGAGGAGTCACGACACAGTTAGGAAGCTCCAATAGTTTATTCTGATAATTCTGCTCGCCCGGCGCCTTGTCGTAGGATGGCTCCTTATCAAATACATCGATTCCTGCTGCTGCAACTTGCCCGGATACCAAAGCATCATATAAAGCTTGCTCATTGACGAGACCACCTCGAGCAGCGTTAACAATCCTGACGCCTTTCTTGCACTTTGCAATTTTTTCAGCGTCAAGCATATTGTATGTTTCTTTGGTCTTCGGTGTATGAAATGTGATCAAGTCGGACACTTCAATCAATTCGTCAAGCGTCGCACAGCGCTTTGCACCGACACGATCAAACGATTCACCGGATATGTAAGGATCGTAAGCGATAACGTTCATACCGATGCCCTTTAACTTGCGAGCTACAATTGAACCGATACGTCCGAGCCCAATTATTCCTGCGGTTTTTCCCTCAAGCTCGTTTCCGATCATTTGACCGCGTCTAAAATCATCTCTTCTTGCCGCTTCGTTAGCAATGCAAATATTTCTAAATGTGGCAAAAGACAGAGCAACAGCCAGTTCACCGGCAGCCATGATATTGGCCTCAGGAGTGTTGACAGCAATAATGCCTTTCGCTGTACATGCCTTAACATCGATATTGTCGATACCGTTACCGGCACGACCAACCACCTTCAATGAGGTTGCGGCGCCAACTAGATCTGCGTTTACTTGGGTCACGCTTCTCACAATCAATGCATCGTAAGGTGCAATAATAGACTTGATCTCGTCTTGCGACAGACCGAGTTTCTGATCTACCTCAAAGCCTCTGTCTACGAGATATTCTACCGAATCCTGTGCTATTTTCTCAGTAATAAGAATTTTCATGGCGTCCTCCTAAGTTCATCTGTATTCTTATCGGCATCATCGAGAATCACCTAAATGATGCAATAACCTCATCTAAATCGGCGAGCATCGCATTGATGTCTTCGACCGTATTGTCTCCCATGTGTGCAATTCGGAACGTTACATCTTTCAGCGCGCCGTAACCGTTGGACATAAGGTACCCGCGCTTTCCCATAGCTGCATTCAGTTCCGAAAAAGGAATATTCAGAGTATTGGTGATACACGATACTGTCACAGAAAGATATTCCGGATTCGAGTAGAGTGCTGCATTTTTACTCGCCCATGACCTGACTCTTTGAGCCATTTCCAAGTGTCTCTCGGATCTTGCTATCATTCCTTCGCTGAGTATGCGATCTAACTGAAAATCTAACGCATACATATGAGATACGGACGGCGTTGAAGGATACTGATATGCCTTATCATGGACAAATTTATAAAGTTCAACAAAGTCAAAGTAAAGCCCGCGATTCGGAATCGTTTTTGCCTTTTCTATCGCGCGATCTGTCACTGATGCGATAGCCATCCCGGGCGGCAATGCCAAGCATTTCTGGGTCGAGGTAATGCAAACATCAATCTTCCACTCATCTACGGGAATATATGCCCCACCCAGAGAACTGACGGCGTCAACACAAAAAATGACATCCGGAAAATCCTTCAGGACCTTTGAAATTTCACCGACCGGATTCTCAATGCCGGTTGCGGTTTCATTATGAGTCACTGTAATCAAATCGTACTGACCGCCGGACAATACGTTCCGAACCATTTCCGGAGTCGTCGGCTGCCCAAGCTCTGAACGGATAATATCAGCGGGAATGCCGTTTGCTGTACACATCTTGTACCAACGTTCACCGAAAGCCCCGATTGAAAAAACGGCAGCTCTCTTAGCCGTAAATGATCTCACTGCGCCTTCCATTAATCCGCTTCCGGAGGAGGTCGAAAGGATAATGGTATTGTCAGTAAACATAATTTTTTGAAGCTTTGATGAAATACTCTCTTGAAGCGCAGATATATCTTTTGTGCGATGACCTATGATCGGCCGACTCAATTGCTTCAAGACGTCCGGGCATACATCAACCGGGCCCGGAATGAATAGTTTCTTATACATGTCAATTCCTCCTCGAATTAAAAGAATACCCCTATGATTTTATACGTACGACGCAATTTTGACCAGAGAAAAAAGAGATACTTCAATTTTTTCTACATAATAACAAGGGATACATAATGAAAGCACCGATCTAAAGGCTATTGCCCAAAGAACGGTGCTGTTTTTCATCAATAGTATTAAGATCGAATTTACTGAAACATTGAAGAAGGCGGTAGATTGATACTGTCTCCAGGTTGAGGTACGTACTCGGCGGGCTTATTGTTATAGGTCTTGATCGTTGCTATACGAGGGTCGGTCTCCTCTGTGATGTTGATATTATATACCGTATGGAAAAGATCCCACCACGTCCTATATCCTGTATTTTCAGAAAATACGAATACACCTTGAGAATCTCCGGACACTACTGGAGGCACGGTTGTCGCATTCGGATCGACCGAAACATTCGGATCAGACGTAGCACTTGAGTCAACCGATGACTCAGTCACATCCGCAGAAGTATCCACGACAGCAGATGAAGAAGTACTTGCCGTTGTTGCTTTTGCAGGCTTATCGTCGTTGCATGCCTTCACCGCAGAAACAATGATTATGATTATCAGCAAGAAACACACGCCGGCAAGAATAAACATCAATCTGTTATTTCGTAGATAAGTCGAGTCCGGCCGACCATAGTCAAAGCCCTTATCTTGATCAAACGGGTCTCCCGAACGCGGCCGACCTGAAGTCGGACGTTGACTCGGACGACCAGTTTGAGTTCCCTGAGGTCTTGGTCTCGAAGCAGAACGTTCAAATGTATCGTAGTTAAATGCCGGTGGATTTGCTGAAAAATCCGAATATGATGTTGACGGTGCAATATTTTCTTCGTCGGTAACAAAAGACCCCCTGGCATATACACCCGAATCATCCATCGGAGATGTCGCCGTCTCAGAATGATCAAAACTGGGGGGAGAATAAGATGGAGCGGCATAAGTCGGCATTTCCGGAATATCCTGAGACTGCCCGACGACCGGAATCGGCATCTCGGTGTCCTCGAATGGAATATAATAACCGCCATCTTGAGCAATGTTTTGCGGTCTCTGCGTCACAGAAGCTTCTTCATCATAATAGAAGTTCTGATTATCGCTGGTGTCTTCTTCCGGCTCAGCGGAAGAGAAATCAACATAACTGTCATCATTAGTATCAGGCACAACCGGCTCTTCCGGCGCATCACCGAAAAACAATGGCGCATCATTGGTATCATCGTCTTCTTGCAGAAATTTCGGGGCTTCGTCTTCATCATGATCATAACGATTCATAATACTCTCCGTTTCTTCCGCAACCGAACCGGCTGTAGCGGACATGGTCGGCTGAACTGAAGCGCGAGCCTCATCAACCCTTTCTGCTTCATATAATTTACTATCTTGATTCTCTACAGCGACTGAAGGAGACTGTGATCCCGAAAGTTCAACGGAAGAATTCTGATCTGACTCAACTACTTTGAAAAAACCGGCGTCATCTGTCTGCGTATCCTTAGAAGTTACCGAGGCTGGCTCTTTGTCCACGAAAACATCCAAAAGCGTATCTTCCTTCTTGGCTTCCGGTTGTGACCCGGTATTGATACCCTGTCCGGAGGGCGCCTGCTCGGGAACGCTCGACGCCTGAGCATCAGTTACAAAAGAAACTGCTGCTTGCTCGGGTTGATTCGCTGGCTTTGAATCGGAATCGGTATCAAACAGTAATGGCTCGAATACCGGTGCAACAGGTTGTTCCGGCACAACCGGAACGACCGGAGCAACCGGAATAGTCGGACTCACCGGACTAAAAGCCATTGTGGCTCCGGACTCAATCGCACCTGAAGATGTTGAAGATGAGTCTTCACGATCATGCGAGCCACCCTCGTCGTGCTTTTTCTTCTTGCGACCCAGTCCAAAAAATCCACCGCGCTCCTGCACGGTCACATTCTCTACAAAAGAAATCAAAAACTGCAACGGTACATTCGGCGACTTCGCAGCAGCCTCTGTGATTACATTGCCGGCTGCTTCACACTGATCTTCGGCATCATATAATATTCGAAGCATCTCTTTCTGACCGAGAGCATCATATACCTCGCGATTGCAAATGATCAAACAATCGTCCACTTTTAGTTGTGCAATATTTGAGCAGAGAGCCGTCGCCGTCTTTGAGGCACAGTAATTGTAGAAATGATCTACCTTTTGACGCTGAGTGTTAATGGGCTCGATCGGAATATCCGTCGCCGTCAAAGGGAAGAGCGTATCATCACGATACAAGAACGCTAATCCCTTGCCCATTGTAATCGCAAAGGCTTCCGTATCCTTAACAATGAAGCCGGCAAAATAGGGTGACCTGTTACTCTCGGCCTGAATTTTCATTCGACCACTGACCATAACCGCGGTATTAACAAAATCTCCGATCTGGTCATCCAGCTGTCTCTTCCCGGACTTAATGTCATTGTGAAGGCGCTTGAGAATAGGTTCATAAGCCGGCGCGTCCGAAGCATCCCCTGAGAATTCAGGCGTATGAGAAAAGACTGCCATTAAGAACCCGCCATCTTCCTTATCCATCGTAATATCCGCAGCACGATTCTCTCGCTTGCCGGCCAAACGGCCATCAGCAAAAAAAGCATCCGTCATGTCCGAAGTCGGGTAGTATCTCGCTGTTATCGTTGTCGCCAGACGAGTCATCTTTGCCATGAGTTAAGCCTCCCAGAAATACCTTATGCACTATCTTGTGCAAACGCACAGTATCAGACAATTATTCGAATTATATCATTGTTATTATATCATACCGCAATTAACGGCAATGATGTCAACGAAAAAATACCATCCGGTTAAGCATTGTTTACAAATTCACTCATGTACTGCTCCAGAATCGGATAAGGAGCCGGGCCAATGTCTAAGTAGGCTTCATGAACTTCTAAGAGCGTCTTCTTGCCTTCGGTTGCTTTGATAGCGGATTCAAGAATTCGAATTGTTTCAAGATGACCGAAACAGTAAGGTGTGTAGTAGCATGGAATTTCAACCACGATATCCCAGATTTGGTCAACTGTTTCCTTGTCCGCCAGACCCACTCCTGCAAGATAAGCCTTTGTGTCATCATATGTCCAACCTTCGTAATTAACACCAATGTCAATCCTGGATACAAGTATTTTGCTGTACATCGAATCAATAGCCGCTAAACGCGCAGCATCCTGATTGACGTCGGCCTTTGTCATGACATATTCACCGGCATATTCAGCCCAACCCTCAGCATAGGCTGTCGAAGCGGACAATTTCTGGTAGTTCGTCGTCATATGATATGCATGATACACGTTTTCGAAAAGATGGCCGGGATAGCCCTCGTGCCCAATCGTAGTCAGGAGGTTAGGCGTTTCTGAAAGTTGAGAATTATTTACGACAATGATATTGACACTCGGATCATCAATAGGACACATAAAATATGCCGCCGGGCTAAAGAATTCTTCAACCTGAGTCGGAACATTTTCGAGAATCAGGTCATGCTCCGGTAATTCCGGAAAATCGTCACTAATGACCATTTTGCAAAAATCAACATTTGCCGCTGTATCTCCCATCGTGACATCCATGTTCATATACGCATCGAATACGCCTTCCTTGACCGCCAACGAGTACAACTCTGTTTGCAATGCTTCAAACTCGCTGTCCAACAAAGCGATGCCTTCCTCCGGCGTAATATTCATACCGGTGCGAATTGAAAAATATCGCGCATAATATTCTTTGCCGCCATCCACTTCTTCAAGACCGCGAACGCGAACGCTTTTGCCTTTAAGTGCTTCAAACGCTGACTTAAGTGTCTCATAGGCAGGAAAAAAACTGTCCGTTACGGCTGCCTTATGTCTTGCAATCAAATCGGTCTTATCAGCATCCGTAATCCCCTCAATCGCAGCGACTCGATCGTCAAACGTAGTAATCATGAAGTGTGTATCTTGATCAGCGAGCATTGCGTCACAACTCTCGATTAATAAATCCAGATACTTATCCTCAACCATCAAGCCCATTTCTGCCCGTTCGTTTTCAATTGAGATAAATTCTTCATAGTATCTGGGGATATCATTGATAAGTTCAATGTAATTATTTGCATCCTCCACAGACGCAAACTTAACTTGCGAAAGCGTCAGCGGCAGCGAAGATTGTACGCCTGTAATCGAATTAAAAGGACTGGACAGATAGAAGTCCGTCGGATCTTCATTTTGTATTTGACTCAGATCTAAAGCAAGCACATCGTACATAATCTGATACTCGCGATTCAACGCATCTCGATTGACTTCTTGCAACGCAACGAGACACTCTTCATACACAGCCAAGTCAGCTAAGTAATCTTCATAGCTTTCTATTCCTAAAGTCGGAGCCGGATACTCTATGCCAAGTTCGTCGGGGCGACTCATGCGAAAATACATGCTAAGATAGTCCCCACCGAGAGCATTCTCGACCAACTTAATGTCAATCGCGTCCATTTGAGCCATCGCTTCTAATTGATCTTCTTCGCTCACAACGATGGGTTGCGTTGTCGGAATAGTCTCAACGACATCTGTCTCCGACGATTCAGTCACTTCTGTTGTGGTCTTTTCGGTTCTATTGTCTTTATCACTCTCGGATAATAATTTCAAACCGGATTGACATCCGGCGGCAAGTGCTATGACAAGCACCAGCAAAATGGCAGTTAATCTCTTTGCCTTTATAAGTGCATATTCTTTTGTCATTGATATTTCCCTCCGATATATACTACAATTATTTTTTATCCCTCACATTTTTGCACATTTATGATCATTTGTCATTATTTTGATTTTGTTCATTTTCAGTCATTTATAGTTGTTATAATAAAAACAGCAATTCCTGATAGGAGATGAAATGAATTCTGCGTGGACTATTTTTTGCTGGGAAATCCGTCGCGTTTTGACTAATTGGCGTCAAGCGGTGACGATTTTTGTCATTCCTTCATTTGTATTGCTACTCGTGTTATACCTCTTCCCTCTCTTAATGGATTTCATGGCAACCGGAAGTCTCGGCAGACCGACTCTCTATTTCGTTAATTCACCGACCACATTTACTGAGTTTATGAATAGTAATCCCGATAATTTATCTTATAAGACTGCTTACTTGGAAGAGTCGGATTTTGCCGCTGACATTTTAGACGGCACGGCCAAGACCCTAGCAGAAAAAGGTTCGGCGTTTGTTGTATTTTCATCTTTCCCCCGATACGAAAACTCTGAAGAATCCACCACGACATTCGAATCGGAACTCAAAAGGTATTATTCAAATACTTCGTTGGACGATTCGGTTGGTTCTCTGGCATTCATTTCGATATTGGTAGATCCTGATAACATAAAATCTTCGATGACGGCAGCGATTTTTGAAGAAGCACTTTTGCCCGACTACAAGGACTATCTTGACTATAACGTCGGCAATACATACTTAACCGATGGCAGAGGCCATCAATTTTCGATAAATGACTTCAATCCCATAGCCGAATTAATTCTTCACCGAAGCGTTGCAAATGCCTCGGCTTCTCGTGTGCTTCCTGCCGCCGTATTCCTTTTGCTATATTATTGTGTTTATACCGTCTCGTTTGATGCCATCGGAGCAGAACGCGAACGTGGGTTTTTGGCAAAAGTATCACTTGCTCCGGTCCGTAAGACAGATATTATCCTCGGAAAAGCAGCAGCTATCACTCTCATCGGTTTTCTCAACTGCGTTTCCGTTATCGCTGTTTTTCTGATTGCATCCTGGACCAATATTCGCAATAATCCCTATTCACTTATTCCTTTCGGATTCACCCCTTTTCCCTCGCAAATTGCATCAATACTTGCGTTAATTACTTGTGCATCTTTTGTTCTTACTCTATTTTGTTTCATTGTCATTTTTTCATGCAATCGGCCTCGCGATGTACTCCTCAATCTCCAAATCCCATTGCTCATTTTTCTCGTCTACTTCTTCGTCAATATTTACCGTTCCACCGCGCCTCATCCTTTCGAATTTATTATTCCCATTCATGGTGCATTGACCATGGTGCGAGAAGTCTTGTTGAACAACGCACGTTGGACTCAAATGATTACGGTCATCGCGATACATACTGCGGTTGCTTTATTGTTGTTATTTGCCTGTCGTAAGTATTTCAAATCTTCGTATTCCTATAATGAAATTGAGGAGACAAAATAATGATTGACGTTATTAATGTAACCAAGGCATACAAATCTAACATAAATGTTGTCAATGATGTTTCTTTCACGGTCAGTCCGGGTGAAATGCTCGGACTTCTCGGTCCAAACGGCGCAGGAAAAACAACTTTGATGCAAATGGTTTCAACGCTCTTAAAGCCCAGTTCGGGCCGAATCTTAATTTCCGGTTTGGATACCGCAACAGACGACCTCGAAATTAAAAAGCATATGGGATTTTTAACGACCGAGGTCAAACTTGATCCGGACTCTACACCGAATCGACTGTTCGACTATTTCAGCCGACTCTATCAAATAGATAAAAAGACCGCTGCAATGAGAAAAACCGAAAGTTTCGAGCGATTTGGAATTCTGCCATTTGCAGACAAAAAAATCAGCCAGCTTTCAACGGGTATGCGACAAAAAATATCTATTTCAATCAGCTTAATTCACAATCCCGAAGTCGTTATTTTTGACGAGCCGACGAATGGCCTTGATATTTTGTCCTCTCACCAGGTTCAAAGCTATCTCAAATTTCTTCGCGACACCGACCACACCGTTTTGCTGTCAACTCACATTTTTTCTGTCGCGGAGTCCCTATGTGATCGGATCGCCATAATAATAGATGGCAAGATTGTCGCAACCGGTCGAACTGATGAATTAATCCGGATGACAGACACCTCTAGTTTCGAAGACGCGTTTTTGAAATTATATTCAATGCACCATCACGAAGCCGCTCCGGCAAAGGAATAGCCATGATACCAGTGATTTTATCATTAGCCAAAAAAACTTTTTCAGCCGGAGTCGGCTTCAAATCAAAAATATCACCGATTACTTTAATAGCGGTGTTATTGTTTTTGGCATCATTATTTCTAATTTCTGTATCGTATATGCTTAATCTTGGTTATGACTCAGAGAATGAGGACTCGAAAATTTTAGTTATTAATGCTCCTTCTACATTTTTTGATTCTTTGGCAGAAAACGAGCTTCCTTCTTTTATCAGCCTCGAAACACCGATGATCTACGATTTTCTTTATATCAACCGGACCATGCGCGAACAATCTGCGATTGCATCAATTGCATTCCCGGCAAATTTTAATCTTCAATTACAAGAGCCTAATAGATCTTCTGTTCCGGACGTTCTGATATATATTAGCCCGGATACCGTCAACAGCGTCGAGCCGGAGGATTTGTGCAAATTCGTCCTGCGACGCTATTCATCATTTCTTGCTTCGCAAAAGGGCATCCAACTTCGGGACCAGCCCTTTCAATACACATATAATGCCTCCACTTTACGAGCCGAAGATATTGAAAGGGATACGCCAAAATCAATTATGGCTCGCATGGTTATACCGCTCTTGCTAATCGTCATTATCTCTTATGCTGCATTATCATCCGGCGTCAGCGCAATAGCGGGCGAGAAAGAGAAAGGAACTTTCTACGGACTCATGTTAGCGCCGATTACTCATCGCGATTTGGTTCTGGGGCATTTGCTCGGAGTTTTTGGCCGCACAATATTGCCCGCTATATTTTTTATTCCACTGCTCATGCTGATGCGTCTTCAACTCAGCGCATCCGATTTATTCATCGTGATTTATGTTTGTGTTCTCTTTGCAATGATTATGTCCACTATTACACTTTTGTTTTCGGTGTTGGGCCGAAATATCTTGTCTGCCCAAACAGCATTTCTTCCCGTTTTCTTAATGATTTTAGTCATCTGTGTCATGTCAATGCAACGCCGCGGCTCTATCTTTTCTTCTTACAAACAGCTTCCGTTTTTTGGACACTATCATGCAATAACGGACGCACTGATGGGTAATACTCAAGCTCTCGATCTTCTTATTCTGACTGTATCCAGCGTCCTTCTGTCCCTAATTGTGACATTAATTACCATTCGAATGCTTCGATACGAAGCATTTACCGTCGTCTACGACAGCGAAAGCAAACAAGTTGAAGCAGCAGAAAAAAAGCGCCTCAAAGAGACTCAGCGCGCTACCTCAATACCCGAAAAAAACATCGTTTTTGGTTATCGACCGAAACGCTTTCGACGAGCAACAAAGACGATCAGTCTTCATTTCTGGATGCCGCTTGCCATTCTATCCTTTTTCCAAACCCTATCCTTAATTGGGCCACTCTTAAATTTCATAAAACGCGCCGATTCTTACGAATTCATTATCAACGCAACAGAATCGCTACGAAATACTTCTTCCGACCAGATTGCCTCTTCAATTACCGAAGTAATGGCTAAATTCATGTCAGAGCCTACGTTTTTATTATCGATGGCCATCAGTTATTATCTGATTATCGGCACCTACATCTTTATAGTCTCGAAAATCGAAAAAAACAAACTATCCACTCTCGGCTTTCCACACTCTGGTTCATCACCGTCATTTTCTTTGAAAAAAGCTCTGCAATCTTACGGCCGAGGACTGCTTCTGGGCTTTTCTATGATTGTATCTGTTTATCTTCTGTTACTGTCTTCCGGGCAGGTTCGCCCTATCGGTATTCAGATGCAAAAACAAGAACTGGGTTTGTTTTTTGCTTATATCATGATGTGGATTCCTCAAGGCGCCGCAGAAGAGGTGATGATGCGTGGTTACATGATGCCTCGGACATCCGCGCGTTTTGGAGTTCCCGCCGCCGTTTTTCTGTCGTCGATGTTCTTCTCTCTCCTTCATTTTGCAAACACCGGATTCTCATTTCTCGCATTCGTTAATCTAATGCTCATCGCGGCATTTTTTGCACTCTTTTCATTGAAAACCGGCGAAATTTACACAGTCTGCGCTGCCCATACGGCTTGGAATTTCGCGCAAGGCAATATCTTGGGAATGAGTGTCAGCGGAGGAGTTGGTTCAGCATCCGTATTGGATACCCAATACAGTCCTTCTGCCATGGATATTTGGACCGGAGGGGCTTTTGGACCGGAAGGCGGATTGGCCGTCACGGTCGTCTCTGTCATTTCTATTTTGATTTTATTGATTTACTGGAAAAAATCAAAAAAAAAGCGCATGATAATGAGCGCAAAATAGTCATATTAGGAGAATAGCCATGCCGCCTGAAGTTGAACCTTTTTCTTATAAATGTCCGATTATCAATATCCACGCCCATATTTTTCCGGAAAAAATATATGCAAAGGCCGTCGAATCCATCCACTCTTTCTACGATTTACCGATGGCGAGAACCGGTCAAATAAATGATCTTATCGAAGAAGCTAAAGCCTATAATGTTTCGAAGACCGTCGTATTCAGCACAGCCACAACAAAGTCCCAAGTGAGATCCATCCATGAATTCATTCGCGACACCGTGTCGGCAGCTCCGGAAGCTTTGATTGGATTCGGGACACTACATCCCGAGATGACCGTTGATGAGATCACGGAAGAGCTTTCGGTTATTACCGAGTGGGGACTAAAAGGCATCAAATTGCATCCCGACTTTCAGCATATAGCTGCGGATGATTCCGCCATCCAATCCATCGCATCCGTTCTGCAAGGTAATCTCCCGATTTTGATTCACGCAGGGGACTATCGTTATTCATTTTCTCACCCCGAACAGATTGCTCGTCTGGCTCGGAATTACCCGAATCTTACAATCATTGCTGCGCATTTTGGCGGTTGGAGCGAATGGTACAAGGCTCCGGAATATTTATCAGGTCTTCCAAATGTTTATGTCGACACCTCCAGTTCTTTTACATTTCTTAGCAGAGAAAAGGCGTTGGAGCTTATTGGGGCTTTCGGACCGGATCACGTATTATTCGGAACGGATTATCCGATGTGGTCGCTTGAAAAAGAACTGAATTTCATTATTAATCTTGGGTTATCCGATAAGGACCTGCATAAAATATTATTTGATAACTCGGCGAAAATATTGAAAGATTTTTAACATTTGCGCATATCGACAAATGACAAGTATTTTTTCAGTGTTATACTGATATTGTTGCTCGATTGAAACTGGGGGGAATATTTGTTTGGCCAAGACAAAGACACAATATGTATGTAGTGCTTGTGGTTACGAAACCTCCGGTTGGATGGGACGGTGCCCGTCTTGCCAGGCTTGGAATACTCTTGTCGAAGAGAACATTCGCAGCACGCTGACCAAAAATTCGCCGCTTGCGTCTCACTGGACCGGCGATACCGGAGTTACTTCGCTTGCGGATGTCTCTGATGATGATATTTTTCGGTATTCATCCGGTTACTCTGAGCTGAATCGCGTATTGGGCGGCGGGTTTGTTCCCGGATCCCTGGTGCTCGTCGGAGGCGACCCCGGCATCGGCAAGTCAACGCTACTGTTGCAGGTATGTCACGAACTTCATAAATCCGGCAAAGTATTATATGTTTCGGGAGAAGAATCTAAGACACAAATTCGAATGCGAGCAACGCGTCTCGGTATTGAGAGCAGTGATATTACGCTTTGTTCCCAAACTTCTTTCGAATTCATCCAAGATACGCTTGAGAAGGTTACGCCTACTTTTTGCGTCATTGACTCGATACAGACCATGTATACAGAATCAATTTCTTCAGCTCCGGGAAGCGTCAGCCAGGCCCGAGAAGTCACCGCCGGATTGTTGAGACTCGCTAAAAGGCTCAACATCACAATCGTATTAGTCGGTCATGTAACGAAAGACGGCTCGATTGCAGGCCCGCGTGTTCTCGAGCACATGGTGGACACTGTTTTGTATTTTGAGGGGGATTTTTCCGGTGCTTATCGCATGGTTCGTGCGATTAAGAATCGTTTTGGCGCTTCCGGCGAAATTGCTTTTTTCGAAATGAGTGATCGTGGCCTTGAGCAGGTCGAGTACGCCTCTTCCCTTCTCTTGTCCGCTCGACCGCGCCAATCTCCCGGTTCCGTTGTTACCGCGGTCATGGAGGGCACCAAGGCCGTATACGTTGAAATCCAAGCCCTCTTAACACCCACGGCTTATGCCGCGCCACAAAGAATCACACAAGGCATCGATCGAACGCGTGTGGGAATGTTGCTTGCCATATTAGAAAAAAAATTCAACCTTGGACTCAGCCGATTTGATGCATATATCAATGTCGTCGGCGGACTGAAAATTAGCGAAAGAGCTTGTGATCTTGCGATAATTGCCGCAGTTTTTTCGGCGATCAAAGACATCCCCGTGCTTCAAAACAGCCTAATTTTCGGCGAAATCGGTTTAACCGGAGAAGTCAGACCCGTCAGCGATATTGATCGTAGAATCTCAGAATCATTAAAGCTCGGCTTTACTACATGTGTATTGCCGGGTGCAAATCAAGTCGCTATTGATAAATTATCTAAGAAAACCTCATTAATTCCTTACGCTAATACTGGCGAACATGCTATAATATCCCTGCCGGAAATAATCTACACGGATTCAGTGGCTGAGGCCTTTGATATAATCTTTTCCGAGAACCCCAAAACACAGTTGAAGAGAGGTGTAACATGAGAACATCCGCCTTTAAATCCACACCTACTGACATCAAGCGTGTTTTCGTAATTATTCCTGCGGCAGGCATCGGCAGCCGCATGAGTTCTCCCGAGAGCAAGCAGTTCCTTCAGATTGCCGGAGTATCCGTTATCGAGCGAACTCTTAAGGCATTCGACGAATTTTCGAATCGCATGAATCTTCGCGGAACATTTTCGCTGCAGACAATAATCGTTGCTCATGAAGAGCAAATATTTAAGGTCAAGGGCCTTTGCGAGAAGAATAAATTCCAATTCGTCAAGAATATTGTTCCCGGAGGAGAAACACGGCAAGAATCTGTTTGGAACGGCATCGTTGCTATGTCTTCTCTCCCTTTCCCCCCTAATGATGATGATGTCGTGTTTATACACGACGGCGCCAGATGCATGATCGATCAGGATGTTCTTGATCGATGTCTTAAAGCCGCCACCAATTTTGACGTGTGTGCACCTGCCGTGCCGGTTAAGGGTACGATTAAGCAAACTGACGGACCGGATAGCGATCAAGTCGCTTCAACCCCCGATCGCGCCACACTCCAAGAAATTCAAACGCCACAAGTATTCAAATACAACATTCTTGTGGAGGCATACACCTCAGCAATGCGTCGCGGCAGAACCGCAACAGACGATACTTCTTTAGCAGAAGCAATGGGACACCGTGTCCATCTTATCGAGGGAGCATATTCCAACATCAAGATTACTACTCCCGAAGATTTGCATTTTGCAGAAAGCCTAATCCAGGCGAAACAGGAATCGAAGTCTTAATTCGGACGACGCACACTTAATACACACAGGACTGCAATACCTTCGCCTCGGCCGCAACCGTTCAGCCCCTCACCGGTAGTGGCTGTAATACCAACTGCGGACGGGGCGATATTTAGTGCGCTTGCTACAGACGTCTTGATGTCCTGAATATGAGGCGCAAGCTTTGGAACAAGACATTCAATAGAAAAAGAAACGTGAATCAGTTCAATGTCTTTTAGATCTTGCATAGCCCGTTCCAAATAAACACGGCTGTCCTTAACTCCATCGACCAGGCACATTTGGTCCGCAATCTTACCTAGGATATTTACCCCGGTCACTCCGGAAATTGCATTAGTTAATGCATGAAAAAGCACATCTCCGTCACTGTTCGCTTCTATCCCTACAGCCGACGGAATGACTATCCCCCCTAATATAAGAGGGCTTGTTGACGCAGCAGAGTCATTGATATTGATAAAGCGATGACTGTCCTGACCAATCGCCTGATAGTAAGTGTAATTCATTTCTTCTCTCCTCCGGCCTCATATACGACTGCAAATTTATCGAGAAACTCAAGGTTCGTCACTGCGATACACAATCTATTCTATCGTATTAATAACCGAAATCATCCAATCCGAAACCTCCTCCGGATACCATGTCTGCTTATCGGCACTGTCAAAACGACCAACTTCTTCGCCGGAATGAATGATAATGAATTCCGGAACAGCGACAACTTCGTAACGATTTGCGACTTCGGAAGCCCGAAATAGATCAATAGATATCACCACAACTTCTTTATGATAATCCTCAGCGATTTGTTCGACCGAAGCAGTGGTGCCGGCATCATCAGCATGCATTGAAGTATACATGTATAAAAGTATCGGCTTATCTGTGTTATTAATAAACTTATCGAAGTCTGTCACCGAGCGGTACAAAATGCCCATCCCCTCGCCGTCAAGATCTTCATAAACCATAGCGATTATGGGTGAATCATAACTGTAGTCACCAAGATAGTCATCGACGCCTTGATTCGCGTTGCCGCGAGAACAAGAAATCATTGTCAGACAAGCTCCCAGCAAGAGCAAAACAATCACATTCCGCGAGCAAGCGATACGTCTCATAGCGAAAGCACTCCATCCTTCTTTGACTTTGTTGCCTTCATAATCCAGTAGCCCTTATCTTTTTCTATGACCTCGCATCGTCCAAACAGACGCTCCAGATAAATCATACTTGATGGTGCTCCTTGCTTTTTCTGAAGTACAACATACAACCATCCGCCATCTCTTAATCTCTCGAATGCTCCATCGTAGAACGAAAAAACAGTCGATTTTCCTGCTCGAACCGGAGGATTCGTCAACACCACCGTAAAATCACGTGAATCTTCAGGAAGCCCGGAAAATCCATCAGATGAGAATACCTGAACAGATCCGACAAAATTATGTCTTGCATTTTCTTGTGCAAGCGACACCGCTCGCGAATTAATATCGAGCATTTTCACGGACATAGCCGGAAAAACGCGCTTCATGACCACCCCGACGACACCATATCCGCATCCGAGATCCAATAGTTCACCGGTCTTTATTTTATTATTGAGCAAATCAGATATAACCGTCTTCAACATCAGTTCCGTGCCAAAGTCAACGGCATTTTTTGAAAATACTTCCGTATCTGTAAAGAATAAATAATCCTGGCCATGAATTCGGAACTCTATTTCTTTGCGCTTAGACGGCGTAGAAGGCTGCTCCGAAAAATAATGCGCTTGGGTTAGCTCTTCTTTTGACTTAGATTGGCGCATTGATCTACTCCTTTGTCGAGCGCAATCCTGCTTTTCGCAAGACAACCAGAAGCGGAAGCCCTATGAAGTATACAACCGCCATCTCGCTCAGTCCGACATAAACAACATTAACGATAATCATTGTAACCCGAATTGCCCCTTCCGTCAGCAGAAACGTCAAGTATGTTCCAACAATTATCGCATTTACTATAATCGGCGGAACCAGAGCGACGATATCGTTAATAATCAATTTCTTAAATGGCGCCATCTTCGCCAACCTATAGGTTAATAGCGCCGCTACAAGTGTCGCAAGCGATCCGAATACAATATCAATCGGTCCGAGGTTCCCTGGATTAAGAAGATTTGCAAGAAAGCAACCGATGGTAATTCCCGGAATGGCCGCCGGCAATAAAATCGGCAGTATTACCAAGCATTCCGCCAGTCGGAATTGAATCGGCCCGAAGGCAAACTGTGCGAACGGCAGAGTCAGTACCACATATAGTGCTGCGATTGTTGCGGCGGTCGTTAAATAGAGCGCCCTACCATGACGAGGTAAATTGGACTTATTCATAATTCCCCCTCCCGATCGAAAAATGTCGACCGGAGCTCAAGCTTGAGACCCATGCGGCATCGCAGAGTCCCAGCGGTATTTCATATAGGTCATTCAAACCGATATGGATTGAGCGGCCCGAATTGAAGCGTCAAAAGGAATCCGCCAAACATGATAGACTATATGGGAAGCACCCAAAAAAATCAATCCCTTATCGCCTTTTCGTTGCTAAAATCAATTGTGGAAAATGACTTCATCAGACCGCCAAATACTTAATCATCCTATTTCGGCATAAGTAGAATATATCATTGAAGTTTCAAAAATGATAAACTTATGATAATAAAAATCAATCACTATGGAGGCTTGTTATGGCAGAGAATTTATCACAACAATCATATTTTGACGGAAAGCTCCATCAGCTTGTTGGTTGGTATATCCTCGGGAGCTTGATCACATCTGTCACTTTAGGTATCTGTGCGCCTTGGGCAATATGTATGATTTATTCCTGGGAGACCAAGCATACCGTTATCGAAGATCGCAGGTTGTATTTTGACGGCACCGCGACACAGCTCTTCGGAAATTGGATCAAATGGTTTCTGTTATCAATCATCACTTTAGGCATCTATTCATTCTGGCTTAATATCAAGTTGAAAGAATGGCGCGCAAAACACACACATTTTGCTTGATTATCCTACGTCCCCTTCTTATAACAAAGATAATGGCTCTCAAAGATCAAAATCAATGAGAGCCATTTTATTGAGAAAAAAACGAATTCTCAGACTTCGCAAAGCATAGCTTCTATACCCTCCAGAGCATTCAATTCTGAGACAAAATCTGTATTGCTCATATCGGTCTTCACCAATTGCAGAATAACCAATCCGTCTACGCCACAAACATCACCTGCTTCATGTAGACCCAGTCGGGTTTTGATGTTGCAACCGTAACGTGTAAGCACCTTCTGAAGAGATTCTGCGCTGTTAATTCTGTGATTGATCCGGATCATCATGATTTGGTACTTATCCATATATGACTCCTTTCAATGTATAAAGAATTTCTGTGTCAATAATTTTACCACATTCGATATTCACAAAACATCTGCCGGCAATGACTTGATTAATAATTCACAGTCCATTCATCATCATACGCCGTAGATTTTCACATTCGAAATAATCGATATATCATAGTCGCCTTTTGATTTGATATAATTTCAGATATAACGAAAAACCAGCAAGAGAGTGACGTTATGAAAAGCAATGCATATCGTTCCAATGTCGGAATTATTGCTTCAAAGTCTATCGCATATCTTTTGGTGTCATTATTTTTGGTAAGATTAATTGCATTACGGTTATCGTTGGATACCGTGAGAACTACACTATTGGTTATCTTTGTCATTCTCCTGTGCCTGGTTTCCTTTTTTGTATCACCTCGCTTTGCAATTGTTTCAAGACCAAACGGCATCACCCTAAAATACAGTTCCGGAGAATTTATAGATATTTTGTATGCCGAGAAAACAATTCGAGTCTTTACTCACAAGATTGGCATCGCCGGATTCCCAATTTTCGCGCGCAGATATTTGCGTTGCATTTCTGAAGATGGCAAATGCAAAGACTACCCGCTATATCACTTTTCTAAGGACGAATTTGACGATTTTGCTTCAATCATAATCCCCGCCAGCATAAAAAACTTTGAACTTACTTCCGGGGCAGAGCACGATGACAATTCTCCGACCATTACGGTTAGTGAATCGATATCGCCAAATGATCATACAGAAAGCGAGACCGATTTCAGCCCGGAAGACATCGCATCGCCATCAGATACCAACATTTCGAATGATGATGCCGTATTTGCAGCTGTCCAATTCCCTAAAAAGAGGTTACTTAGGAAAATTACTAAAGAATACGCTACGACCGTCCTCTTACTGTCGCTTCCAACACTGATCATCACTTATACATCTTATACTTTGTACGAATTATCAGAAAATATCCGCGACAACAGCAATATGGCACTGGCGTTGAACGTTTTAATTGCAGTGGACTGCATATTAATATCACTCATCATATATTCTATCTGCAGAGCTCTTAATATCGCATTACATATACCTCAGGAATTTCGATTCGCACGCGACCAAATCAAAATCGACCGCACAGTATTTGATGTATCTTCCATCACATCCGTGACGTTGTCCCCCATAATTATGTCCAATGTTGACTCTCATCGTCAACGTACAGTAACGATTCGTGAAGTACACAAAACGTCCCGATATTATCTCGGCCACGCCACTCCTTCAAGTCATTCTTCACAATTTGAAGAATATGACCTTGTATATACTTGCATCACTTCTGTTGCTGCTATCCATAAGATTCACATTATTATCGAGACTTATTAGAGTATGAATTAATTCTCATACTATCAACTATCCGATAACCACTCTCCCGACAGAAGAAGATTGGTATATTTTTCCTTTAATTTGCGGTTAACCGAGTCATAGTTGTAATGTGGAAGCGTACAAGCAGAACAATCCTTGATGCCATTGGAAAGTATTTCAAATCGTCCGCCGCAATCCGGAAACGGATATAGCGGGCAATAGCAGAAGAGACAATTGAACTCAGCCCTCTCATTCTCAGAAATAGCATGACACGGAAAATACTCACACGACCTATTTTGAAAAAATCGGTATGACATTAGACCTCCAATAAAAACGGCAAGTCGTCGTTCCGACTTGCCGTTTTGCTTAGCGATAAGTGGCTATTTAGGCAGTATCACCGGAGCAATGGTGCCATCCTCATTATAAGTCAGAGGCGCATATCGTATATTTCGCTGGGAATCTCTACCCGAGATCTTTGCGTCGTGATAAAACAAATACCATTGGCCTTCGAACTCAACGATGGAGTGATGCGTAGTCCAACCGGACACGGGCTCAAGGATGCGCCCCTGATAGGTGTATGGACCCATTGGATTATCTGAAGTCGCATAGACCAAATAATGTGTCGTACCCGTAGAGTATGATAAATAATACTTGTCATTATACTTATGAATCCATGCACCTTCGAAAAAGCGTCGATCCTCATCTTTTGCAGAAATCGGTTCGCCATTCTCATCGAGGATTTCAATAAATTCCGGCGTCGTCTTGAATGAAAGCATATCGTCGCTCATAACTGCCATTACAGGCGTGAGTGCAGGAAGATCACCACTTGGCGTGGATCCATCCTTCGCATATTCTCCGGACTGCCACTTTTCGAGCTGCCCGCCCCATATACCGCCATACACCATGTATACAACACCGTCATCATCCGTGAACACCGACGGATCCATGCTGAAACTGCCATCAATATAATTCTCCTCAGGCACAAAAGGACCTTCCGGCTTATCCGAAGTCGCAACACCTATTCTAAAGATGCCCTCATAATCTTTGGCCGGGAAATAGAAATAGTATGTACCGTCTTTATATGCGCAATCAGGAGCCCATAATTGTTTCTCCGCCCAAGCAACATCGTCGACTGAGAAAGCAACGCCATGATCTACGGCATCTTGATCAAAACTTTCGATAGAAATGACATGATAATCAATCATACGGTACGCTCCGCCGTCATTATCCGACGGAAAAACTTCGTCTTGGTCATGAGAACCGTAAATGTAGATCTTACCATCGAATACATGCGCCGACGGATCTGCAGTGAAAAAATCCGTTAAGAGTGGCTCAAAAGGCGGAGTGCCCGGAGCCGGTGTCGGACTGGGCGTCGGTGTGCCTGTCGGTTCCGGTATCGGGGTTGGTTCGATAGCCTCTTCCGAAGTCGTCGCATTCGTAGTAGCGGATGTTGTCGACGAGGATGGCTTTGATTTTTCTTCACATGCAACGAGCGATACCATGAGTATCATCAATGCAATCAAAACAGCAAAAGTCTTCCGTCCTGCGATGGTCGCAGCAGACACAATTGAACGCATCCTGCGAATCCCTGAAAGTGTTTTTATTTTCATAAGTTAGCATTCTCCTCTGTAAAAATGTATTCGTTAAGACGAATTTCCAATAATTATACAACAATGAACGCCTTAGTTCATTAGCGAAACGATTAGGTCTATCATCATAACTACAGCAATCATCAAAGCCAATATTCGAAAGAATTTTGGATGTTTATCAGCAGAGCGCTCAAATGGCGGATGCACCACATAAAGCAGAAATGTTCCGCCAATAGCAAATCGCATGCTCGGATTTGGCGCAATACGTCCTTGAAAATTAAAGGCATACTGACTGTAGTCCCATATAAATTCTCCGGTTATTGCTTCCATAATATAACTGCCAATCAACTCAACAACGGTCGTCATGAGAAATATGCCAACGAAACTGCCGACGATGCGCAGAAAGCTCACTTTTCGACGCCATTTCGAAAATACGGCTAATATAATAATTGCCCCGGTACCATATATCGGAAGATATGGGCCGAACATAAATCCTCGGTTGGTAAATCCCGTCCGATACCATAGAACCTCCAGAACCGTTTCGTAAATATAGCCTGCAACACTATAAATAAAAAAACTCAAGAATACTTTTGTCAATATATCGATTGCTTGAAATAAACTCGATTGTTCTTTGCCTAATACTTCTTCCATTGTATTCCCTCTCGTCGTTATGATTTGTAGTTTGCACGAACTTATGTCCGGTCGTCTCCACTATTTTATACAAGTTAATCAAAATTGTCATGAGTCAAAAATTCTGCATTGACATACATATTTTACGGTGTGATAATTGATTGACCGACCAGTCGGTCGGAAAAATCTGCAGACATATTAAAAAGACGGAGCGTATTATATGTTATCTAAAATGAGCGTTCGAAAGCCCTACACTGTACTCGTTGCGGTCATTCTAATTATCGTATTGGGCATAATTTCTTTTCGAGGTATGGAAACAGACCTGTTGCCGACGCTTGATTTGCCTTATGTTGTTGTTGTGACATCCTATCCGGGCGCCAGCCCCGAAAAGGTTGAACAATCCGTCACTCGACCTCTTGAAGCAGCGCTCGGCACTTCGAGCGGACTTGACAATCTTAGCTCCGTATCTAACGAGAACGTGAGTATCATCATTCTTGAATACGTCCAAAGCTCCAATATGGACAGTGTCATGATAGAACTTTCAGGAACCGTCGATATGGCATCTGCCAATTTCGAGGATGCGGTCGGATCTCCGATGTTGATGAAAATCAGCCCGGAAATGTTGCCGATTGTCGTCGCAAGTGTCGATTATGAAGGCATGAGTGTCGAAGAGCTTTCTGCTTTTGCTTCCGAGACTGTCATTCCGACATTTGAACGCATTGATGGTGTTGCCTCAGTCAGCCCGGAAGGCATGATTGAAAAACGAATCGAAATTAAGCTCAATCCCATGAACATTAAATCCTTAAATGATACGATTCAGAAAGAGATAGAGTCCAAGTTTGACGAGACTCAGAAGCAACTTGACGAAGCAATGGCTGAGTTGCAAAACGGTCAGGCGACATTAACTGACGAGACAAAATCGCAAACCTCCAAGCTGGGACAAGCCGGCAGTCAGCTCAATAATGCGATTGCCAATCTGAATGCGATTCTGGCTGAAGAAACATTACTCGAGAGCAACAAGGCTGTTGCCCAAGCAGAAAAGGCCGGTCTTGAACAGATGCTTCAAATGTTTTCAGGATTATTACCCTCAAATCCAACACCCGCAGAACCTCTGACCGCAGATCAAATTCAAGAACTGATACAGCAGTGGCGAACTCTCTTTCCGGAAGGTATCGCCGGTTTAACAGCTACCGAAATTATTACTCGATTAGCAGGAGAAAGCGGTACACTTCCTCCCGAGTTGGCAAATATGAGCGAGGAGCAACTCTCTTTGTTGCTGGATCAAGCCATAAAGGCTCCCGGGCGTATTGCAGAATTGGATATGGAACTCCAAAACATCGATATGCGTATGACTGCACTTAGTGCCATGAAGCCTCAGCTTCAAAGTGCTCTTGACCAGGCTAATTCCGGATACTCCGCTCTTGAGTCCGGAAAAATGACGGCATCCATCGAGTTGGCCAAGGCCCAGATTCAGATTCAGAACGGTCAGACTGAGTTAGAGACAGCTCTCGCAGAATTCGAAAAGGCAAAAACAGAAGCGTTGTCAAAACTGGATCTGAACGCAATCGTCACTGAAGATATGCTCAAGAACATCTTGTTCGCGCAAAACTTCAGCATGCCTGCCGGTTACCTTGTTGATGGCGAAATTCGTAATCTGGTAAAAGTCGGCGATTCTTTTGCCACTGTTGAAGAAATCCAAGACATGGTCATCTTTAATATGGAACCTATCGGCGACATATTAATATCTGATATTGCTGATGTATCATTTACCGATAATTCGAATGAGCTCTATTCAAAAATCAACGGAAACGACGGCATCCTCCTCGTATTCCAAAAGCAGAGCACCGCTTCAACCGCGGAAGTCTCAGATTTCATACAGGAAGAAATCACTTCTCTCCAAAAACAATATCCGGGCCTTCGAGTCACGCAATTAATGGATCAGGGCGATTATATTGATATCGTTACCGGAAGTGTTCTCGAGAATTTAGTCATCGGCGGAATATTGGCGATACTCATCTTATTGCTTTTCCTTCGAGACATTCGTCCGACTATTGTCATCGCCTTCAGCATTCCTATCAGTTTGTTGTTTGCTGTCACCCTAATGTATTTTACCAATGTCACTTTGAACGTTATTTCACTCTCGGGTCTGGCACTCGGCGTCGGAATGCTTGTTGATAACAGTATTGTCGTCATCGAAAACATGTACCGCATGCGGCATCTTGGCGTGCCTTCTGCAAAAGCCGCAATCGAAGGCGCCAAAGAAGTAGCGGGCGCAATTTTCGCCTCCACGTTGACGACGATTTGTGTATTCTTGCCAATCGTATTTACCGAAGGAATTTCACGTCAGTTATTCACTGACATGGGATTAACCATTGCCTATAGCTTAACCGCGAGTCTGATTGTAGCCTTAACCCTGGTTCCAGCAATGGGTGCCACAGTATTGAAAAATGTAAATGAAAAAAAGCACGGAATCTTCGACACATTTATTAAGGTCTATAAGCGTATGCTCGTAGGAGCTCTGCGCTATAAGTTTATCGTACTCATACTTACAATCGTGCTCTTAGGCATCAGTATTTTCGGCGCTACTGTCATGGGTACGGCTTTTATTCCGGCTATGAACGCTCCACAGTTGTCTGCATCCCTAAAGATACCCGAAGGATTCAGTAATCAGGAAGCTTATGCGCTCAACGATGAGGTGATGAATCGAATTCTCGATGTCAAGGATGTTGATACCGTCGGAGTTATGACCGGTGGTCAATCCGGTTTAGCCATGCTCGGCGGCGGCGGCTCCGATAACGAATCTACGTTCTATATTCTTCTAAAGGACAAGAGAAGTATGACGAACGCCGAAGTCGAAAAAGCAATATACGAAAATCTCAACGACCTCAACGTTGAACTTGATATCCAATCCGACAATATGGATCTGACTGCTCTTGGCGGAAGCGGCATACAGATAAACGTGAAGGGCTACGACCTCGACCAACTCGCAATTATTTCGAACGAAGTGGCTGAATTATTGAGGACGGTCCCCGGTACCGATAACGTCACGACCGGCCTTGAGGATGCCGATACCGAGACGCGCATCATCATCGATAAGTCCGCCGCAATGAGAGAAGGTTTGACCGTAGCACAAGTATACGGCGAGATCGCCGGCGCGCTGCAAACAGATGTTCAAGCGACTATCCTCTCTCAGGACGACGATAATTTTCCCGTCGTATTAATCAAAGACCAGCAAAAGCTCATTTCGAAAGACATGCTTCCGTATTTCAGTTTTGATGTTACGAAAATGGATGGTACGGCTTCCAAAGTATTTTTGATTGATATCGCTGAAATTGTTGATACCCCAAGCTTACAGTCTATCAATCGCGCCGGACAGTCTCGCTTTATGACCGTCAGTGCAGAAATAGCCGAAGGTTACAACATCGGCCTGGTCAGTCGTGATGTTGATGAGAAATTCGAGAATTATAAAGCGCCAGCAGGATACGAGGTGACTATCGAAGGCGAAAATGAAATGATTCAATCCGCATTCAAAGACCTGGTGCTGATGATTCTTCTTGCCATCGTGTTCATCTACCTCATTATGGTGGCTCAGTTCCAGGATCTCCTGTCGCCTTTCATTGTCCTTTTCACCTTGCCGCTTGCCTTCACCGGCGGTCTATTGCTGCTTTGGGCTACCGGTATGGAATTGTCTATTATCGCATTGCTCGGATTCCTGATTCTTGCTGGTGTAGTTGTTAACAATGGCATCGTGTTCGTTAGTTATGTCAATCAACTCAAGGAGGAAGGTATGCTGCAAAAAGATGCTCTGATTGCTGCAGGCGAAGCTCGTATTCGACCAATTCTTATGACAGCTCTAACAACAATCTTAGCTATGAGCACCATGGCCCTCGGACTCAACGCCGGATCAGAAATTATGCAGCCAATGGGCATCGTCACAATTGGCGGCCTCACCTACGCGACGCTCCTCACGCTCTTTGTTGTTCCGATACTTTACGACTTATTCCACCGTCGGCAAAATGCCAGACACTTTCTTGTTTCAAACGATGATGAATGAAAAGGATTAGCACATGAAAGAGAAGTGTGATTACTCTGCAAAAGAAATAGCGATTTTTGAAGGCGTTGTTGATTTGCTCCGAAAAGGTCAGAGTCTTCATGACTTGAAGGTCGCCGATATCGCCTCTGCAGCCGGCATGGGAAAAGGCACTGCTTATGAATACTTTTCGAGCAAAGAAGATATCATCAGCGCAGCCATCACTTATCACGTATGCCACGAATTTGAAGAGTTTACAGAATTTATAAACGGTCAAGAAGATTTTCTGGGCATGATTAAGCGGTGTATCGAATATGTCATCGATATGCTCCAGAACCGTTTTTCCAGTTTGCTTCTCATGTTTCTTAATCTAAACTATGCCGAGATGGAGCGGATCAACTCGCAAAGTCCGGATCTGCTTGCCTCTGTCGAAGTCGGAATTCACCGGATGAGCCAAGCTATTTATGAAATGGGACGATCGGAAGGTCTGATTTCCCAAGAGATTAGTGTTGATGAGAGTCGGCTTCTCCTTGTCGGGATGATTTCAGCCTTTTCAAACGAGGCCCGATTTATGTTGAGTCGTAATTCTGACGGTGCGCTTAATCTGGGCTTGCCGCAGTTGCCGGAAGATCCGGAAGCAAGACAACTTCTGCAAACAGAAATTACCGCACTCAAAGACAGAACGATTAACCTAATTCTCAGGGCACTACAATAATACTATTCTATTCACTGTCAAACAGAACAAAGACTTGATGTAATGATATTCGTTACATCAAGTCTTTTTACAAATATTACTAATAATCGAATTGACTGAAATCTCTATATAAGGCCTGGGTCAAACATGGATGAATTATTTCGTAACAGGGACCATGACCCCTAATGTGTTGCATATATACGAGAGATAATCCCGTCGATGGGTCAGCCAGAGCATAAGATCCAGCCGCGCCATCCCAACCGAACTCACCCTCGGGAACCCCGTCTTTATTTCTCAATCGGGTGCGAACGCCGTAACCATATCCATAAGGGTCAGGCTTCATGTTTCGAAATTCGGAAAGTTGAAGTGGAGCTAATCGATTGGTTCTCATTTCATTGATAGAATCTTCAGAAATAATCTGCACGCCTTGGGTTGAGATGCCACCATTGGCCAGAACATCCATGATTATAGATATGTTTTGACTCGTCGAATACAGCCCCGCACCCCCGGATACTAAATTCGGAGCCGGAACATATTCATTCGAATACGCATTCGGCAAGACCATTCCGGTTTCTTCGTTATAAACATACATGTCAGAAGCCCGCAAACCGCTCATACTACCGGGGAAAAAGGTAATATCTTTCATCCCGCAAGGACTCCATATATTGTCTTTCATCAATGTTTCCAAATCTTTGCCGGAAACCTTTTCCAGAACAGCTCCCAAAACATCATGGCATAAACTATAGCAAAAATGCTCCCCCGGATCAAAATCCAATCCAGATATAGCCAAAGCATCCGCAAGATCACGCACATGAAATTGATCGCCCTTGCTACGAAGCGCTTGGAGAATTTCCGGAGTAGTTAATTCATAGTTCAAACCAGCCGTCATCGTCATCAAATTCTCTATAGTGGGCCTCGTCTTAGGCGATCTTAGGGACCCTGAATCCCGCACTTGGATGTCCTTCCACGACGGGAGATAGTCTTCAACTAAATCATCGACTTGAAGTAAGCCTTTCTCCACGAGTTGCATTGCAGCAAAATTTGTAAATATCTTGCTCAAAGAAAACACATAGTACATATCTTCAGGGCTGACCGGCCGATGCTGTTGGGAATCTGCAAACCCAAAACATTGATAATACAGAACTTTTCCCTTGTGCATAACACGGCACTCACCCGCCGGCACGTGGTAAATCTCGTGCGCCATTTTTAGACACAAATCCAATTTTTCCCAATCCATAGTCTAAAACCTCGCAGAGCAGGCGTTTGTAACAGTGTTACAATGCATTTTTTTACACAAATCGCTTCTTCAAAATTGTCTTTAGCAATAAAAAATCGAAACCTCAGCTTCATTTTCTAATTTAAAGGACACCCAATTACTATGCCGGCATTCTATTCGGCTTAGGAAATGGGTGTCCGATTTTCTATTCATCAGCGTCTATTAATCGACATTATTCGCGAAATTTTTCTCTTTGTTCTAGTCATCAAAACCTTCAGCTATTACCATTTATTTGACGTCCTCTTGCGGTGCGACGACTCGGGCGCGGCTACTGACAGCAAATTGTGCCATCAGATCAGCATTTTCCGGAATCCACTCCATGGAAATACGACGTTCCACAATTCGCTCTGTCTCCAGGATGTCAAACGTGGCATCTGCAACTTCTCTATCGCCGGAAATCTTACGCAAGGCCTCCCCGACGATTTTAGGACGTACAGCTGCCGCTTTACCGAAATCGATTGCGGCTTTCTTTTCGGCCGTACTGCGAATGACACTAACTTGATTGGCGCCATCCTGTTTAATAGCAGAAGTGACTTGACGAAGTCGATTAACGACCTTGCTCTCAATCTGACGAATCATCTCATTATCTCTGAAATGCACTTTGCGAATATAACAGGAGCCCAATAGATAGCCCCATTCAGAAGATTTGCCCGAGACTTCCTCGCGAACCATTCGGCTCATTGCATGGCGGTCATCCATCATTTTCTCCAATGGAAGATTTGAAAGGCTTCGGACGGTCGAACTGCCGACGTTTGCAGCTAGTGATCCGCGCGGGTCCGAGTTCTGAAAGATATAGTTCACGGGATCACTGATGTACATCTCATACCAAACACCGACCCCCATCGGAGCCCCTTCTTCAGAATTGACGGGCTGACTGCGAAGGTATTCCTGATCCAATCTCAAGTCAACCTTGTAACGGCGTCCGATTGTATGAAGAAACAAAGCACGCGGCCCGAACTTTAACCACAACAAATGCAGACCCGGTTCGGAGATTACACCGACTACATTTCCGAAAAGAGTGTATACCACGGCTTGTTTTTCTTCTACTACGACATATGCCCCCAAAATTTTGGCCACAGTCAATATTGCCCAAATAACAAATGGCGCCAGAAAGAACCCGATAATGAGATATGGCAACGAATCACTAAACATACCGTCGGCAAATGCCTCGAAAAAGCTGAAAAATTCATCAAACATGGTCTTTCCTCCCGACGATCCTTGTAGTTTGGTCGAGCATCGCTAATTTTGCGTTCCGAACATATAGATTAAGTGCATCCTTGCCACCTTCAGCCTTGAGCTTAGTCAATTCCTCGGAAAGCTTGAGGAGCTTTTCAATCTCGCCCTGTGCTTTAAGTGTTTCAATTTCAACTGCCCTTCTGGACTCGACTATTCGCTGATCCGCAGAAGCCTGCGCCAGGCTGATATCCGAAGATACCTGGTTGTGCGCCGTGTTAATGGCCGCCAGCGCAGATTCAACCTCTGCCGGCGGATCAATCCCGGTAATAAGTGAAGCCTCCAATGCTATGCCATAGCGCGCTTCGGAAACAGCACATTCTCTGTCCATATGTTCGTTAAGATCTCGAAGGTTTTTACGAAGATCATTGATTGAAATGCCCTGAACCATTGGCGAAAGATCCGCGTCTGCATTCGGGTCAATAGCCATAGGTTTCCCCTCAAAGTTTGCGATTCTTTCACGAAGGACAGACACAAAATATCCCATGACATACGCAATCGGGTTTTTCACGGCGAATATGTATGCATACAGGTTGCGGTCCGAGATGCGATAACGTATTTGTCCTGTCAACCCGATATTGAGTTGATCTTTCGTCACCGCATCCAAAATCGTATTATTATGGTTCGCTTTTGGGCTCTCCGGATCATATGCCAGATTGACTGTCTCAATCGCAATTGAAACCTTGTGCACCTTTTCCCAAGGCATTTTAAAATAAGGGCCGCCGGGCTGAATGACCTTGACGATCGGATAGTTGTATCGTTGCTTTTCGCTTTCATCCATGCCATCCGAGATAGTATCATCGGCCGTCATTTTGTCAGAAATTCTTTGTGCCTTTCCAAAAACGGTCTTGACCGCACGCTCATTCTGATTCACTATAAAAAATCCAAAAACCACGTAGCGCACAATCAAATAAATCAGAACGCCGAGCAAAATATATCCTAACTCCATTCAGATTCTCCTCCTTATTAGTTAATTATCAAAAAGGCATATGCTACAGAATTGTCACAGCATTATCATATTATCACATAACATGCTGATCTGATTATTCTGTTGTTTTATTATCAAAACGTCAATTTATGTTGTTCCCGATATTTTCTCCGTCAATTATCATTCACATCTGTCATAATAGTGGAAGAACTATGGTTATGAACAGTGAGGCTTATTATGAAGATATTTCATCTGTCCGACCTACATATCGGCAAGCGATTATTTGAATTTAGCCTGATCGAAGATCAGCGCTTTATTTTAGATAGGATACTCACTATGGCTCAGCAAGAAAATCCGGATGCGGTAATAATCGCCGGGGATGTTTATGACAAATCTACGCCTTCCGCAGAATCAGTGATTTTGTTTGATGACTTTCTTAGCAATCTTTGCCGAAGCAGAATCCGTGTTTTCGTCATTTCCGGAAATCACGATTCACCGGAAAGAATCGCATTTGGTTCACGAATTGTCAGTAGCAGTGGTGTTTATCTCTCACCGGTTTATTGCGGTGAGATCGAACCGGTCACGCTGTCCGATTCACATGGCGAAGTCGATTTTTATCTTCTTCCTTTCATCAAGCCCTCACATGTCCGACGCTTTTTCCCGGACAGAGAAATCAACAATTATAGCGAAGCACTTTCCATCGCCCTAAAAGGTTTTCCAAGCCGGGCATCCCGACGAAACATCTTGATTACACATCAATTTGTCACGGGTGCCAGCAAAAGTGACTCCGAGGATATTTCGGTCGGTGGTACCGATAATGTCGACGCGGAGGTTTTCAACGGCTTTGACTATGTCGCTCTCGGCCACCTTCACAGCCCCCAGAATGTCGGCGGCAAACATTTGCGATACTGTGGTTCTCCACTTAAGTACTCTGTGTCCGAATGCAATCAAGAGAAGTCCGTGACCGTCATTGAGCTTGAAGAAAAAGGAAGCCTTGAAATACGAACGTTGCCCTTGAATCCATTAAGAGATCTGAGAAAAATCAAGGGAAACTATATGTCTGTCACCGATAGAAGCACTTACGAAGGCACCGATACCTCGGATTTCATCCACGTCACTCTGACGGATGAAAATGACGTTCCCGACGCCATGGCCAAGCTCCGGGTCATCTACCCGAATATCGTCCATCTGCACTACGATAACAGCCGAACCCGCGAAAACCGCGAAGTGCTGATTGACTCGAACTTTTCTATGCGCTCGCCGATTGAACTTTTTTCGCACTTTTACGAGATTCAAAACAATCAACCGATGGACAATAGACAGTCCGAAATTATCGAAGCGTTTATCGAATCCATTTGGGAGGATCAGAAATGAGACCATTAAAGCTGACCATAAGGGCTTTTGGACCCTATGCTACTGAAACCGCTATCGATTTTTCGCCATTTGGCCGATCCGGTCTATTCCTGATTTCCGGAGATACCGGTGCCGGAAAGACAACCGTTTTTGACGCGATTTCTTTCGCACTTTTCGGACAGCCCAGTGGTCAGAATCGCGAGCCATCCATGATGCGTTCAAAATATGCGGCTCCTTCTACGTCAACTGAAGTTTTGTTATGCTTCGAACACAGGGGGCTTATTTATCACATCCGACGCAATCCGGAGTACGAACGCCCAAGTCTCAGAGGAGACGGCACCACAACCCAGCGTGCTGAGGCAGAACTTACCTTGCCCGGTGGTCAATTAATCACTAAGAACCGGGATGTCAATAACGCAATCCAAGATCTCCTGGGAATTGACCACAATCAATTTGCTCAAATCGCCATGATTGCTCAGGGTGATTTCATGAAATTACTTGTCGCGGATACAGAAGACCGCATGCGTATATTTCGGCAGATTTTTGCAACGGATCGATACAATCGTCTTCAGGATTTATTAAAGCGAAAGTACTCAGAACTGTCTCGCGAAAGAGAGATCCTCGACAGTGAGATATCTGTCTACATTAAGTCTATTGACTGCGACCAACAGTCACGGTTTTTCGAGATCACGACACAGGCTCGGCAAAACGAATTACAGTTAGACGAGATTATATTCTTGACAGAATCTTTGATTCGGGAATCCCAAGATGAAATAGACGAAAAAAAATTGATGGTTTCTATGATTCAAAAAGATCTCGACGTGGTCACTGTCAAACACGCCGAAGCTAAGGGATTTGAAAAGCTGAAAGACGACTTAGCTCGAGAGCAGGTCGAATTTAATAATACCTTAGCCGCCCACAATCTTGCCAATACTGCTCTCGAAAAGGCCCGGCATTTTGAACCCGAACTCAAATCGATCGAGCAATCGATCGCCATAAATACTGAACTATTGAAGACATACGAGCTTCGGGAGCAGAAACGTCGAGCCTATGCGACTGCCAAAGATACTCTCGAAAAAGAAATCGCACAACTCGATTTCGATCGCAAGCAAGAACAATCTTTGCATGCACAACTTGCCACACTAAAATCCGAATCCGACCAACTCAGATTGATCGTCGAGGACATCGAGAAACTCAGTCATTCTTTCAACGAGGCCAAAAGGAATCTGCTTTCGATTGAGGAACTCGAGGCTCGCTACAAGCAACTTCACAAGATTCAATCCGATCGTGAAAAAGCACAAGCAGACTATCTGCTCGCTCAGCATACCGCCGATGAAGCCGAAGCCGGTCACCGAGAATTACAGAAGACTTTTCTTGCCGAACAAGCCGGTATTCTGGCAATGACGCTCGAAGATCAGAAGCCCTGTCCGGTATGTGGCGCTTCAGAGCACCCCAAGCCCGCAAAACTCGCAGATAACGCTCCCACTCAGGATACAATTGACCGCGCGCAAAAACACGCCTCCAGGCTAAACGAACTGGCGAGGCAAAAGAGCGCTGAGGCACGAATACTATGTGGACGAGAAGAGGAAGTTCTCGCGGACTTCGAGGCAAAACTTTTGATGATACGTTCTCGCTTGAGTATAACTGATGCGACCGACCATTCGGTTATCATGCAGCAAGACATACCCGTTCTTATCGAAAAGTACACATTTGAGATGAACGATTGCTCGACCCGAATCACCGAGGACCGCAAACGCCACGAGCGATTGGACGAACTGGATGCGATGATGAATACAATCGCTACGAATATCAAGTCTCTCCAACAAGTAATCCAGACCAAAAGTGATGCCGTTTCTCGAAAGTCCGGTGAGCTGCGGGTCGAATGTTCTCATATTGAAGAACTGAATCAATCCTTGGCGCATCCGACTGAATCGGCGGCCCGAAAAGAGCTTGAACAGATTAATTCTCGCTTCAAGACACTCGAACGTTCTTTACAAGAGGCACGACAAGAATTTGAACGAACTAAGAGTTTACTTGATACGCATAAAGGTACAGTTGATTTGCTTCTCTCTCAGATTTCTGAAGCACCGACTTATGATCTCGAGGCACTTTCAATGCAAGAGCGCACCCTCCTTGAGCGCAAATCCGCTTATGAAAATCGCCTGACCCATATTACTTCTCAGAAGCGAACCAACGAATCCGCCCATAAAAATCTCAAGGAAAAAAGCCATGCAAGGCAATCCCTCGAGACGGAACTCGCTCGCGTTGCGACACTAACGCAAACAGCAAACGGCAATCTGCGCGGCAAAGAAAAAATCATGCTCGAGACCTATGTTCAGATGCATTACTTTGATCGAATTATTTGCCGGGCGAACATACGACTAATGACCATGACCGGCGGCCAGTATGAACTGACGAGAAAAACCGAAGCGACTAACAACCGATCCCAAAGCGGTCTTGAACTGGATGTTATTGACCACTATAACGGCTCCTCTCGAAGCGTTAAAACACTCTCCGGCGGAGAATCATTCAAGGCTTCACTTGCTCTTGCGCTCGGATTGTCCGACGAGATTCAAGCCTCGACCGGCGGAATCCGTCTGGATGCAATGTTCGTTGACGAAGGATTCGGATCTCTGGATGAAGACTCTTTGCAGCAAGCCATTAAGATATTGGACGAGCTCTCTCAAGGCGAGCGCTTGGTCGGCATTATCTCTCACATCAGCGAACTCAAGACTCGCATTGACAAGCAAATCATCATCACAAAAAACCGTGCCGGTGGAAGCACGGCACGCGTCGTAACTTAATGCCTATGCTCTGATGTGAAAAAACCATGGATGCCCTACCCATGGCTTTTTCACTTATCATTAAGTTATTCGTCGGAATATCACTCAGGATAAATCCGGCTCATGTTGAATAAATACCCCATCGTCCAAATCTTTAAAAGCCTGAGCGAGCTCCTCTCGAGTATTCATGACAATCGGCCCACCCCATGCAATCGGCTCCTTAAGCGGCGGAGCGGATAATAGAATAAACCTTGCACCACTTCCTCCTGCCTCAAAAAATAGCGTATCGCCCATAGTAAAAAGTGCGGCTTGTTTCTCTTGTATATAGTCACGGTCCTGATTATCCAATCGAACCGAGCCCGAAAACAAGTAGGCAAACATCGTATGATCCGGATCACAATCCAACGATATTGATGAACCGGGATTAATCGCAATGTCCAAATAGGTTGCCTTAACATATTTACCCTCAAAAGCACCCTTTTGCTCTTTATATATTCCTGACAAGACTCGAATGGTCACACCCTCTTCTTCTACCACCGGAACATTTTCGGATGTAATATCACCATATGACGGATCGACCATTTTATCTTTTGCAGGAATATTGAGCCACAACTGTGCCCCGAGCATTCGCGGTGAAGCTTGAGGCATCTCCTGATGAATAATTCCGGATCCGGCCGTCATCCACTGGCAATCCCCACTCAAAATACTCCCGCGATTTCCCAAACTGTCTTTATGCTCAATATCTCCTTCGATTAAATAGGTGACGGTCTCAATGCCTCGATGCGGATGCCACGGAAAACCCTTGATATAGTCACTTGGATTTATCGAATCAAAGGCGTCCAGCATAAGAAAAGGATCAAACTCTGAAGTCTCTGCCTTGGCGAAAACCCGAACCAGATGAACGCCTGCTCCGTCGATTGAAGGCGTACCGCGAATGATCTTACTAACTTTTCTTTTCATAAATTAATCTCCTTTCATCACACACTATATAGACGCAAAAAGACAGATATTATCATACATAAAATATGTTACCACACTTCAGGGTGCCGCAACTAACTCGACACGGTTACCCTCGGGATCGAGCACAATACTCTCATAATAATGGTCTCCCGTCTCTCTCGGCGCTCCGACGACCATTACGCCGTCGGCTGCAAGACGGGCAGTCAGTCGATCCACCTCTTCTCTCGAACCAAGAGAAAAAGCAAGATGCGTCAAGCCCAGATAGCCGTCCGTTTTCTGTGCGGCCTTCGTATCCGGACGGGACATAATTTCAATACGCGTCCTTCCCGAAAACGCCAAAAAATAGGTCTGTAGTCCGGTGCGAGAATTGGTATAACGATCGTTCACCGAAGCGCCGAAATATTTGACGTAAAAATCTCTCACTTCTTCGAGTTGATCGACATAAATCGCCAGATGATCTAAATATACATTCATAAACTACGCCCTTACCTTCATAATAAAACGGTTCAGAGACTACTCGTCCGAAAATCATCTGAGCGTATCCGCTAATTCATGCTCTGACAGACAACACTCATCGCATTCATTACGCACCCATTTCTTTAGGTATATTATTCTTGTTTAGTCTCTGATAAATCGGCTTCGGCACTCTCCTTAGTATCGTTTTCGCCAAGCGACTCCAGGGGAACAATCGGACACAGCGAATCTAGAAGATCAATGTTTTTTCCAGTCAATTGCCTAAAACGAACCTTCGTACGATCTAATGTTTCTTGAATGCGCTTAATCTCATTCGGACGCTTTATCTTAAGCGTCGTCGTCTTTATCAATTCCTGAAAACTGTATACATAACTCCTGATACCCTTGTATCCCGGAATCTCGCGATTAATCTCCTGAACTGCCTGATCCAAACGAGATGCCATCTCTTCCTCAGACAAGCCTTCTCTATTCATATATTCTGCGTCCAAAACAAATTTTGCGTTGATAACAACATCGCCCTCTTCAACTTCATCGCCAAAAACCAGCGATTCTTTTATAAAGGAATATCTCGTAACGAGTTGCTCTATTTCTTCCGGAAAAACCTTCTTGCCGCTCTTGAGAACAATCATCGACTTCAGTCGACCGGTAATAACAAGACATCCGTGCTCATCGACACGCCCGACATCTCCTGTATGAAACCATCCATCGGTATCTATAACCTCATTGGTCGCCTCGTCATCCTGATAATAACCTTGCATGACCACCGGTCCTTTAACCAGAATTTCGCCTTCTCCGCCATTTATATCGGTATCAATTGCGATCGTGATACCGGAAAGCGGACGTCCGACCGTGCCGGGCACAAATACTTTGTCATTACATCCCGCAACAACCGGTGCAGTCTCCGTAAGTCCGTAACCTTGAATGATGCGTACACCAATTTGATCGAAAAAACGAATGATCTCCGGGTCGATTGGCGCTGCTCCGCATATCCCAATACGAAACTGTCCTCCAAATGCCTTATGAATCGACTTAAACAACACTCTTCTCAGGTCAATCTTGACTTTTCGAATCTTGCCTGTCAGTCGAATAACTTTCTTAATTGTATCTTCTTTACCCTTTTTCCGAATTGAATCCCAAACCTTATTGTAAAAACTCTCGAAAAGAGCCGGCACGCCGATTAACAGATTGATTTTGTACTCCACCATGTTTTTCTGAATGTAACGAAGACCATCGCAAATACATAGACAAGCACCCATGTAAATGCCATAAAATAATCCGCAAGTATTTTCGAAAGTATGGTGAAGCGGCAGTATTGAAAGCATTCTCGTGCCGACCGGAAAGCGAACAACACCGGCTAATGAACGGATATCTTCGGTGATATTACGGTTGCGAAGCAATACACCCTTAGACATGCTGGTGGTGCCGGAGGTAAATAGCAGAGAAGCAATTTGTTCGGGATCGATGTCACGTTTTAAAAATGAATCATCACCCTCGTCCAAAAGAACCCGTCCCTTGCCCAACAACGTGTCCAGGTATTGAATTCCGGAACGATCATCCTTGTCCGCATCTTTCGACCCAGGCTTCATCTGAATCAATAATTTCAGCGAAGGGACAGCATCTTGAGCCTCCTTCATAATATCGGCAAAAGAGGGATCGAATATTGCCGCCGACACTTGCGCTCGTTCCAAAAGAGAAACGATCTCCTCCTTTTTTAATAATTTATCCAGAGGAACCGAAATACCTACACCGTTAACCACAGCCAAATGCGATATACACCATCTGTAGCTGTTATCTCCGATTATGGCAATCTTCTGATCCTTCAAGCCGAGCGACATCAACGCAGTTCCGAAAGCATCTACATCTGCGCCGAGTTCCCTATAGGTACGATGTAGAATCTCCCCGTTCGGTGTATCACGAAAACGAAATGCAGGCAAATTACCATAAAGCGCAACGCTTTGTTGAATCATTTCTCGCAGATTTGAAAACGGCCGAACTTTGTAATACGTCTCGGATGTCATGATTTGCATGAACAATACCTCCCTTAATAGATGAAATGCAGTCGACTAAAATGAAGAATAGCTTAGCAAAATAAAAAATCCGACAGACTGATTAAAAAGATATAAGCAAAAGAGATATTGTCTGCCCTTGACTCAGCTACTCTTATCAATGCTATCTATCCATTATGCCATGATTTCTAGTCTTTAGGAGCGAGTCGGTCATATAAAGCGCATCAAATACGATTAATCCATCTTATTTCATGCGAAGTAGCTCCCTCGAAAGCGACGTACGCTGCACACCTATCTGATCCGCCAGAGCTTTTGCTCATCGGAAGTCGAATTCGATTTCTATTTTGACGTTTTGACTCCTCTTCAACATAGCGCAAAATGATCTCGTAAATGCTCTGATTAACATCATTTCTCAGTTTGTCACCGAGCAAAATCGCATTGTCGGACAAAAGCAAAGCGTCGGATGATCTGCAAAATCTCCGACGCTTAATATGATGAAATGTCGAGCCCACTAGTCTGCCGCTACCCAAAGAATGACCATTGATCGAATCAAGATATCCTTTTTCATCGGACTAATACGCTTCTCTGAAATATTGGTTGCAGCCTGATCCATGCTATCCGAAAGTGCTTGTGTATCAGTCTCAATCTGCTCCTCAAGTGCTTTCAATTGCTCTTTATAAGCGTCAACCGTGTCCTTTGTGCGCTTAATATCTCCTTGCTCCTTCATGGTTCGGCTCGCACCGCGCGCTGCCGTAGTCGCCTTGCCGACACTGGATGCTGATACACGCTTCTTACCCATGAAAGCACTCAAAAAAGTCGCACCAACCGAAATCGCCGTCTGAAGACCTTGAGTTTTGGCCTGCTCTTTTTCACGGTCGACTGCCTGTTCCGCCTTTCGAATTTTCTCCTCAAGTGACTGAATCTTTACTGCGAATTTTTTGCGAAGCGCCTCTATTGCAGCATCTCGATCCTCTCGAACTCTTTGTTGAATACGAATTTGAAAATCACGTTCACTTTCACCCGGGAGCGCCATCATTTTTAAGTCTGGATTTTCTAGAAGCGTCACGGACTTATTGCGAAACAGCCAATCCGTCAACTCTCGCTTCCAAGCAGTGTAATTACGGCTCAGCCGAGCCGCTTCCGGCAAAGCAGCGGTCGATGCGCCGGCCGGCAATGCCGTATCTAACTGATCTAAAGCGTATTCAAGCTCTTCGGCTTCATCCCAGTCCGCCACGAAAACACCATCCTTTAGGGCGGTATAGAGCGCGAGTTCCTGACTGCTTTGCATTCCTGAACCAGCATCCTTGTACCCAATCTGAGCAATACCCAACAAAGTCGGAACGTAAGCAGTTGCTCCGCTCTTGCTCAGTACATATTGCCGAATATCCGAAGGCAGATTAGGAAGCATTCCACCGGGTATCGGTGCTTCATTTGGCGAAGGGGAAGCCACTGCGACGTTCGCCGGTGCCGGAGCCGATTCCATGACCGGAATAATCGATTCTTGCTGTGCCGTAACGCTGCTCGAAGAAGGGTTCGGGATCATCGCCGAACCGGAAGAAGCTTCTCTGATCGCCGGATTCTCGCTGTAAAGTTTCTGAATCAGATTGCGCGTAAGCGGCCCACGAAGATATGACATACACCATCTCGTACGTAATAGCGTCGGTGCACGATCATGAACGTTATTCATTAAGAAGACGCGCTTGTCCAGTCCGGACAAAAGCTGATCCATCTGCTGACGATCAAATCCCGTTCCCTGGCTCGCCGCCGCACCTTCCAGCCCCTCTAAAACCCGAGCTTTATCGCGCTCGGTCTGTAAACGTCCGATAAACCAAGTGCCGGTATTGGACAGCCCCTTATAATCCAAATCTGCAGGATTCTGTGTGGTCAGTACTACACCTAACCCGAAAGCTCTGGCTTGCTTCAATAATGTAAGCAGAGGCGCTTTAGACGGTGGCGTCGCAACCGGCGGAAAAAATCCAAATATCTCGTCCATGTACAGAATCGCGCGCAAACTGCCTGTGCCGCTTTGTTGGCGTGTCCACGAAAGCACTTGATTCAAGAGAATCGTAACGAAAAACATACGCTCTGCATCATTCAAATGCGAGATGGATAATACGGAAATTTTCGGCTTCCCGGAAGCTGAATATAATAAGCGGTCGATATCAAGCGGATCGCCTTGCATCCATGTTGCAAATTTAGGAGACGCGAGCAAGTTATTAATCTTAAGCGCAAGCGCCAGTCTGTCCTTGGCCGGATAGAAATCTTCCATATCAATTACACCGATTTTTTGAATCGACGGTTGCTGAATACTCGCAATCAGAGTGGCAATATCCATTCCCACACCAGATTGAGCGGCATTGATGAGCAGGTTGGACAATAGAATATGTTCCCGACTCTGAATCGGGTCCGCATCAATACCGAGCAGCGACAACAACCCGGAAACCGTAGAAGAAATTTGTTCCAGGACCACCTCCTGATCCTCTTCTAAAGAAACAGACTTCGGCGTCAACTGTTGTAAGACTGAAATAGGAGCAGCCGCTGTACTGCCGGGCGTATATAATGCAAAATCAGTCTTTTCGCGCATCATGGCAATACGTTTGCCGTCCTGACCCCAATCTCTGAGCCCGTCGGACCATACTTTTGCCTGAGCGGCAGCAAATTCATCCGGAGTCTGTCCGGCATTAACCGCCTCAGTCTCGTTAATCCATGGGCGAAAGTCCTCCGGAGCCAGATCAGGAAAAGCCAAAAACAAGTTGGCCATATCGCCCTTGGGATCAATAACAATCGCCGGGATGCCATCAATCGCGGCCTCCTCAAGTAGTGAAAGACACAATCCGGTCTTCCCGCTTCCGGTCATACCGACGCAGACTGCATGGGTTAGAAGATCCTTCGAATCATACAGCAAGTAATTCGGTAAATCCTGCCTTTGGTTCGGGTCATACTCGCGGCCGAGATAAAACGCATTGAGATTTTCAAAACTTTCCATAGTCGAAGTATCCTTTCAGCTCATGTAATCAGTAATCGATAAAACTATTTTATCAGACAAATGGACAAGAAGATGCTAATACTCTAAAAAAATAAGATATTTCAAGAATACTCTACAATAAGGACAGAGCTGTCTCGCAAGCGGAAATAATACAAACGCTGTCTCGGGTTCTTTATCTATTCCCAAGAATAGTGTAGTAATGCTTCGGGGCGAACAACTGAGTTATTGGGATGCAAGTTGAACAGTGTGCATTTACCACCGTCCCGGACAATATTCGACTAGAAATAGAATGACTCGTAAGCGAGGGTAGCGACGGCTGTGGCGGTGGTGGAATGGGCTGTACGGCGTTGGTGGTGTGCTGGTGTGGGCCGTTCGGCGTTGGTGGTGTGCTGGTGTGGGCTGTTCGCGAAACGTTTCGCTTCAGGGAATTACAGACAAAATCATCAAAATTTCCCATTTCGTATGTATTAGAGTGTGAAGAAGAAGCTGTTCAGAAGCACAAATACATACGAAACTGCACAAACCCAGCCATTTCGTATGTATTAGACTACGCAAATGTGGCAGAATTATTAGAAAAATACATACGAAACAGAATACTTGTAACAGTCTTGTATGTATTAGAATGTAGCAAAACGTTTCACGCTAAGTTGATAATCAAAGTCAATACATACGAAACGGTAAATAAAGCACCTCATGACTTCGTATCTCCTTGAGAAAGTTGCAGATTACCGCCAAAAGTTACAAAACATCAGAATTTTGCGGTAGATCTTGAGATAATCATTGCATCGGGAAGCGGAGAAGATATGTAATTACCGCCAAAAGATGCAAAAATTCCGATTTTGGAGGCAATTACATACGACACAGCTCAAACTCAACCATTTCGTATGTGTTAGAATGTAATATATAATTCATCTCGGCCCGCTATTGCCGCCCAAATCACCCAAACTCTCCGCTTAGTCGGTATATGCATTTCACTTGCTTTTTCGCGCAAATCCCGTACCGGCATAATCATTCAAAACACTCCATATCCTCGGATATTGACGACTTCAACGTGCCCGGCACGGAAATATTTTCCGTGGCGTATCTCTGGTAAAAGACTTGAGCAACATTTCCAGCGTCAAAATCCGTTAACGACAGTATCCGTGTCTTGTCACACAATAACATTCATGCCTTTCACGGAACTAGGTGTCTAGCCCTGACTTCGAGGCACTTGTATTAATCGATTAATATAGTGTAAAATGTTCATTAGTTTACGAGCGGAGGTTTTTTCATGCGTCTTCACATTCACGAACTGGAGCACAGTTTCGATTCTCATACGGTTCTCAACAAGGTAACCTATACTTTTGAACGAGGGCGCATATACGGTTTGTTGGGCCGCAACGGTGCCGGAAAGACCACTCTGTTCAATTGCCTTGCAAGTTACCTTGAATTCAATAGCGGACGGATTGCAATTGACTACAATGACGAGGCAACCGATGCGCCTGGTTTCTTTGAGTCCGTCTCAGCTTCATCCAATCAATCAAGGAACTACAAAGAAAGTGATATTGGATTTGTATTCACGCAACCACACTTACCCGAGTTTATGACCGGCCGAGAGTTCATCAAATTTTTCATTGAGATAAACGGAGGCAAAATTCAGAATCCGAAAGAAGTCGATGATTATTTTCGAATGGTTGCATTCAACCCTGCCGACGGGGATCGCCTGATTAAAGGCTACTCGCACGGCATGATGAATAAACTTCAGATGCTTATATCCATGCACATACTGAAACCGCCGGTCATCTTACTCGACGAGCCGCTGACTTCTTTCGACGTTGTTGCCGCTCTCGAAGTCAAAAACATGATTAAGAATATCAAGAAGGACCATATCATCATATTTTCAACACACATACTCCAGCTGGCTCAAGATTTGTGCGATGAGATTGTCGTCCTTCATGATGGTCAATTGCGTCCGATACCACCTGAAAAAATCCATTCTTCGGAATTCGAGGCAGAGGTCATTGCATTGCTTCAAGAACCTGAATCCCAAGCATAACCAGATACTTCACTACCGGAGGATATTAATATCATGAGTCACACCACAACCAAGACGCCGGCTCGCACATATTTTGCCATGATGCTCACGTCTCGAAAAATCTCGTTATCGGTTACACTCAATCGATTCATCTTTTTTTTGACGAGACTACCGATCGTTGGCAAATCCATCCCCACAAGCCTTTATGGCGAGTATGAGAGCAAAATCGCTCTCGTCGTCCTTGCAAACATTGTTCGACTGTTCAAACGCCTTATGATGAAAGCTCTATATCTTGCTTTCCTTCTCGCCAGTTGCGCGTGGGCCTTAGATATGGGCGGACGGACTGAAAGCGGATTGCTTTCAGCAACCATCTATAATTATGCCCTTCTCTTTTTCTTTTTCTTTAGTTATATCGGAGCCGGCATAGCCTATGGCAAGGCGATGAATCTCGATGCGTCGCTTGATCTTATGCTGATTGATAAATTTCGTGTGGATAGCGCGATATATATACCTGCAAGAATTTTCGAGCGAAAGATAATCGATTTTTTCGCCTCTATCCCTTACGCGATCCTATTATCAACGAGTCCGGACTACAGCATATTTGACGGCCTGTTGATTCTCATGACGATGGCCATGAGCAAAATGACTTTTGAGGCTTTATACCTATTGTTTTTCAAACACCTCTCCCTATCCAAAAAAAGAAATCGCAAATTTTTCAATTACTTAATCCTCGTTGTCGCGATTGCCGTTTTCCCCGCCCCGTACATTCTAATAATCTCTAATAATACTTTCAGCGTAAGCTCTGTTGTCTTGCATCCGTTATTTATTTTGGGAATGATCATCGCTTCGGTACTCTCCGCTTTATACGTCCTCAATTTCCAACAATATCGTGAGCTTGCTTGGACATCCGTTGTTAACTTCAACATCGCTTTAGAAAAAAGTAAAAATAGCACGAAAGACAAAAACTTTGCAACGGTCAAGAATGCCATCGATCAAGATACCAACACTGCCGAAGATCAAATGTTATATTCTCATCTGTCGGGCTATGCCTATTTCAATCGAATTTTTGTTCGCAGACATCGCAAATACTTCAACAAGCACATGTTGTTTCGGGGCTGCGCATTAGCTGGCATCAGCCTGAGTTATATTGGAATTACGACCTTTTTCCGATTCTTTTCTGATCGTCCGATTACCAGCGTTTCAGAACGCACATTTCATATTCTGCCACTTTGCTTTGGTGTTTTTTATTTTCTTTCTCTGGGTCGCTCTGCGACTGCAGCCATGTTCCGAAGTTGTGATTCGGCCATGCTGACCTATCCCTTTTATCGAGAGAGCAAGGCCGTCCTTCGTAGCTTTTACCATCGCTTTAAGACCATCTTGTATTACAATTTGCCGACGTTCATGGGTATCTTGGTCATCTCCGTAGGCTTCGATATCTTTGGAAATTTCTTCGAGCACCATACATCTCTTAAGAGCATTCATTACATCGAGATGATTCCGTATATCATCGCCTGTACCATGATCTGGATCTTTTTCTCCTTCCATGATCTGTTCATTTACTATATCATCCAGCCTTATACCTCGGAACTCGGTGTAAAAAGCAAATTATTCAACATCGTACAGGGTGTAGTATATTACATCTCTTGGATGAATTTTCAAATGTCAGAAGTTAATATGACAATTTACATGGCTGTTCTCATTATCGCCACACTGATCTATTTCATCATCGGTATCTTGTGCATCAATAAATTTTCCGCAAAAACGTTCCGACTGAGATAAGCTTCTCAATCCCGATTCCGCAGAATATTCACATAAAAGACCGAGAGACAATCACTCCCGGTTCTTTTTTTATTTATCAGACTGCTATAATGAATACAAAAACGGGAGGATTGTGATATGAATCAAAACACCGTTATCGAAAAACTCGGTCGTCGATTACGCCTCGGTGTCATCGGAGGAGGATCCGGATCGTTTATCGGCGCAATGCACCGCCAAGCCGCAACACTCGACGGCCGCTTCGACATTGTGGCTGCCGCACTATCTTCCCGCCCCGAAAAAGCCATCCGAGACGGGCAGCAAATCGGATTACCGATGGATCGAATATATACGGACGCTATGGATCTTATAAGGGAAGAGGCAATTCGACCGGATGGAGCCGAGGTCGTTGCGATTATGACACCAAATGACAGCCACTTTGAATATGCGATGGCGGCATTGGACGCCGGAATGCATGTTATTTGCGATAAGCCGATGACTAATACATTATCTGATGCACAAGAGCTTTACAAAAAAGTTTCTTCTTCCGGTCTGATTTTTTGTTTGACTCACAATTACTCAGGTTACCCGATGGTCAGACAAGCACGTGCCATGGTCGAACACGGTGATCTCGGGACGATACGACTTGTCCAGGTCGAATATGTCCAAGGTGGCAAGGCAGATGAGAACGACCCCGCACCCAGTAGCGATTTACCTTGGCGATATGACCCGGTCAGAGGTGGCCCCTCCCTTGTTATGGGTGATATCGGTACACATGCACATCATCTGATGCGCTATATTACCTTTCTCGAAGTCGATGAGTTATCTGCCGAGATTGGTGCAATCGTTCCCGGTCGTAAAACGCATGATTATGCAGGCGCACTCCTGCATCTCAGCAACGGGGCCCGAGCTAGTTTCTGGGTGACTCAAGCAGCGGCAGGCGTAGAAAACAGTCTGAAAATCAGAGTCAGTGGTACCAAAGGATCACTCGAATGGCAGCAAGAAGTACCTCAGCGACTTGACGTAAAACCCTTACATTCGCCGGCAGAAACCATGACCCCTTCCGGACCGAATCTTTACCCCCTCGCGCAGAATGCTTCTCGAATCGTCGCCGGTCATCCGGAAGGGTTTCATGAAGCGTTTGCAAACATTTATAAGGATGCGTCTGATGTAATCGCTTCGAAAATATTCGGAACGGCTCCGGATCACTTGTCGTTGACATTCCCAACTGCGTTCGACGGATTATTAGGCGTCCAATTCGTTCATGATGTCATCGAGTCATCCGACGCTAACGGCAAATGGGTCGTATGCCCATCCGTTGACATTCTGTAGAATTTGGGTCGCATATCACATTCGTATCCTGCATTCCTATATTTTTATATCAAAAAGCCCATGAAGCATGCTTCATGGGCTTATCTGGCTCCTCAAGTAGGACTCGAACCTACGACCCTGCGGTTAACAGCCGCATGCTCTACCAACTGAGCTATTGAGGAATATAATCCGGCAGCGATCTATCTTCCCGGGCCGTTGCCAGCCAAGTATTGTCGACACAAAAGAGCTTAACGGCTGTGTTCGGGATGGGAACAGGTGTGGCCTCTTTGTCATAGCCGCCGGAATGGT
>Ga0209723_1000364_pt1 | contig 86439 bp, 83 predicted proteins | sample BiotimSIPDNA_2_FD_185750 | JGI IMG/M metagenome (GOLD analysis project Ga0209723, IMG submission 185750) | Anaerobic biogas reactor microbial communites from Washington, USA - Biogas_R2 time_0 SIP DNA (SPAdes) (version 2) | ecosystem: Engineered > Bioreactor > Anaerobic > Unclassified | place... | reverse complement strand
ACGTTACAATGTTCGTGTCCCACGGGATGCCTCCTGCGTGTTTGGTTTGGTCACTTAACATTGTATGTGAGATCGTCCTCGTGGGACATCTTTATTTCTTTTGCGTCACTTCATTTTACAATTCACCGAACTCGTCGGAAGCAAGGAAAACCACCGCATAAAACGTAGACTGCCCCTGAACCAGACACGCCGCACCGATATGTGTATATTCTTCACTGAAAACATTCATTCTTTGATGCTCCAAGCTCATCCATCCGCTTATGGCGGAGCCCGGATCTTCATAATGGATTGCGATGGCCGAGCTGTATGGAAAGCCTTTATCCTCGGCCTTCATTCGGACCGTAACGTCCGGATGCGCGGTAATGATTTCGCTCCCGTCCGTTCGAGTATGCTCAAAAACAAATACCAGCTCGGCGGCGCGAATCTGCGCCCATTGATTCATTTCCACGTTGTTTTGGAGCGGGGGAAGGCCGTTACGATTGCGAATTTCGTTAACCAGAAGAATCAGTTCCTCCGATGCTTCCTGATTATATGTTCCGAGATATTCCCCCGGCTTTGGATTCCCGCCGAAATCCTTCGTGTCCGATTCCTGTTTCTGTTCGGCATCAAAAAACCCGGGAAGTCCGGAGCACGACGATAACAGGATCATCACCGCCATAATAACCGTCACCCCAAAGATAATCCCGGACCGTCTTTTGTTTTCGTTCATTCGATAATCTCCGCTGATTATTCGTCGCTTCTTCGTCGATATCTGATCCGGGTTTGGCCCGGACGCTTTCACCCGTTCTTGTCTCTGTTTGTCCTTATTTTAACATGTTGTGATCATCAAAGGCGAAAAGAGAACGAAGTCCTTATTCAAGGCTCATGGCCTCTTTTCGAAAACCGCAGGAAAAAGTACAGTCCGGTATCCGGAAAATGCAACCAAGCTTGAAAAGAACACACCAAAGGGGAAATTGAGCTTTTTTTCATTAATTATTAATGTTATATGAGATGCTTTTTCGGATGATCACAACATGTTAAAATTTCGAAAAATTCGCGACTCCCCAAAAAAGAAAATACCGGCAAACGGAGCACTTTCACCGATTTTGCCGGTACCCGTGCATTCAGGAACTCCCGGGTGAAAGATTACTGCAATCGGGCGAAAGAGAAAACAATCGATTGTCCGTGCGCGCATGCTGAAGTATAATAAAATGAACATGGGGGAAGATGTTCGCGGGGAAGGGGAAGTGTCCATGCAGTGCCTGAGAATCGGCCGAAGACTTCAAGTCCTTCGATGCGCATGCCTTGTGATCACCCTTTTTCTTTTCACGTTCTCACAGCTTTCCTGTGCCCCTCTTTTCCGAACTGCTTCCCGCGCGCCGGACGACGGATCGATCTACGGCGGTGAGGTGGTTGTCGGGATTACACAGGAGCCGACCCTTTTTGATCCGCATACAGTCGTTGCCGCGGGTGACGAAGAAATCATTTTCAACATTTTCGAAGGTCTCGTAAAATGCACGCCGGACGGGCATTTTGAACCGGCACTGGCGATTGATTATTCCATTTCCGAAGATGCGATGACGTACACATTTTTGATTCGTTCCGGGGTTCGGTTTCATAACGGAGAAGTGATGACCCGGGAGGATGTCGTTTACTCCATCCGTCGAGCCGCCGGACTGGATACCGGAACGCCTCTTCGTTCCGAGCTGTCAGACATTCAATCCGTGACTCTGTCGGGTGAGAACGAGGTGAGTATCGTCTTAAACGAGCCCGACGCCGAATTGCTTCCTTTTCTCAACGTAGCGATCATTCCCCGCTCCGTATCCGACATCAACGATACACCGATCGGAACCGGCCCGTTCAAATTTTCTTCGTACCGGGTGTCGGAGTCGGTCATCCTTGTGCGCAATGACGATTACTGGCAGGAGGGTATTCCCTACCTGAACAAGGTCACCTTCAAAATCACCGCGGATATGAACACTGCTTTTATGCAGCTTCGGTCCGGAAGCATTGACATTTTCCCCTATCTTGATCCCGAAAAGGCGAGCCAGTTAACCGATGACTTTCAGATTATCTCCGGGGAGTCCGACATGATTCATGTCTTCGCCCTGAATAACGCAGTCGCTCCTTTTGACAATCCGAAGGTTCGCGAAGCCATGAATTATGCCGTTGATCGGGAATCGCTGATTTCGCTGTTAATGAGCGGCGAGGGTACTATGATCTTTTCCGGAATGTCTCCCGCGATGGGGTCGTACTATAATGAATCGCTCGAAAACGCCTATCGTTACGACCCCGGGAAAGCCGTCGAGTTGCTGGAGCAAGCCGGATTCCCGGACGGATTTCAGGCAACCGTAACCGTTCCGTCCAACTATGCGCATCATGTCAATGCGGCGACCATAATCGCGGATCAGCTTCGAAAAGTCGGCGTTGAGCTTACTATCGTTTCGGTTGATTGGGCAACTTGGCTCGAAAAAGTCTACACCGACAGAGATTATCAATCGACGGTCATCGCGCTGACCTCTGAATTTGCTCCGCGAGATGTGCTGAATCGATATGTTTCGGACGCGCACAATAATTTCATCGGATTTAACAGCAAGGAGTATGACCGAATTTTCTCTTCCATACGCTCCGAACCGGACGAAGATGAAAGAATCCTCGCCTACCGGCGTTTACAGGAAATACTGGTAAGCGAAAACGCGTCGGTCTTTTTTCAGGACCCCAGGAACATCGTCGCGGTTCGAAACGGTCTGATCGGTTATGTGGTGTATCCCGTTTATGTTCAGGATCTGTCCGTCGTACACTATGAGGGAGCAAAGGAGTAATAATGAATTACTTCCTGAAAAGAACCATCCAGCTGATTTGCACGCTGATTACCGTGTCTATAATCACATTCTGCGCATTTTATGTAATCCCGGGGGATCCCGCGCGCGTGATACTGGGGCCGGACGCTTCGGATGAGCAGATGGATAACCTTCGCGAGGATCTCGGACTGAACCGCTCGTTTCCCGTTCGCTATTTCCGTTGGGTATCGGGCGCTCTGACCGGAGATCTCGGTAAATCTTTGACTTTCCGACAACCGGTCTCGGAATTGCTGGGTCAAAAGCTGCCCGTTACTCTGTCACTGGCGGCGATGGCGCTTCTGATTACTATGCTGATTTCTTTTCCTCTCGGAATTCTGGCCTCCGGACGACCGGGTAAATTCCTTGATCAGTTACTTTCGGTTCTCGGCAACATCTTTTTCTCTTTTCCTCCCTTTGTCCTCGCGCTCTTGATGACCCTTCTTTTGGGACTCACTCTAAAGTTATTTGTGGCCGGCGAGTACATCTCATTTACCGAGAGTGTTCCGGGCTTTCTCGCATCTCTGTTTTTCCCCGCGCTCGCGGTCGCAGTTCCCAAAATTGCGATTTCCCAGAAATTTCTCCGCGCTTCAATCCTCGCCGAAAAGAATAAAGAGTACGTCCGCGCCGCCAAAAGTCGGGGACTTTCCGACACAAAAGCGATGGTTCTTCATATTATTCCGAATTCACTCGTACCGATTATCACGGTTTTTACCATCATCGCTTCGGAGATCCTCGGAGGCAGTCTTGTGGTTGAAATGGTTTTCAACATCCCGGGAATCAGCCGACTGTTGATTACCGCAATCAACGTTCGCGACTTCCCTCTGACCCAGGGAATTGTTCTTTATCTTGCGGGAATGACCGTGATTGTTTATTTTCTGGCCGATATATTGCACAGTCTGGTGGACCCCAGAATCCGACTGAAGTAGAGAGGAACGGAATGCGAAACATCATTCGATATCATCGTCACAGCCCGTATCTGATCGTCGGATCCTTTTTCGTCGGAATCGTATTGTTTGCCGTGTTGATCTCATTTTTTTATCTTCCTCACGACCCGTACGCCACGGGCATCGCAACAAAACTGATTGCTCCCGAATTCGAGCACCCTTTCGGTTGTGATCATGAGGGTCGGGACGTACTGAGCCGTGTGATTCTCGGGACGAGGCCGACGGTCCTGATCTCTCTTTCCGGAATTCTGATCGCTCTCGTTTTGGGCTTGATTATCGGCTCGATCGCCGGTCGCGTCGGAGGTCTGATCGATAACCTTCTGATGCTTCTTTCGGATTCGATTATGGCCTTCCCCGGGATATTGCTCGCATTGGTCTTTGTGGCCGTAATCGGAAGAGGAATGCTCAGTATAATTCTGGGCTTGGGCATTGTTTTTGCTCCGAGCTACGCGCGCATCGTCCGAAGCGGAATTCGTCAACTGAATAACCGGGAATACATTCTTCTGGCTCGGCTGATCGGCGTTAAAACGCCACGACTTCTGGTTGTTCATCTTTTCCCCGGATTATTGCCGCAGTTGCTTCCGGCGCTCGTCGTCGGAATTGCGAACATGGCATTGGCGGAAGCTGCGTTAAGCTATCTCGGTCAAGGGGTTCAGATTCCGCTTCCCAGTTTGGGAAATATGCTCATGGAAGGCCAGAGCTACATCACCTCGGCTCCCTGGACCGTAATTTTCCCCTCTTTGTTCCTTGTTATGTATGTGCTTGGGCTGTATTTTATCAGCGAAGGAATACGAATTAAATACGGATCGGGAGGAACGGAAAAATGATTTACGAGCCCGCTCCGCTTCTTTCGGTAAAAAATTTAACGATTCGTTTCCCCGGTTCCGGAAAACGAAAGGACAACGAGGTCCTTTCGCGGCTCTCCTTTGATATCCGGGACGGCGAGATCTTTGGCATCGTCGGAGAATCCGGATCCGGAAAAACCATCACCGCATTGGCGATTGCCGGGCTTCTTCCCGACGCGGCAAAAATCATTTCCGGAGAAATTATTTTCCGCGGGAACAACCTGCTTTCTCTTCCCCCGAAAAAACGAAGAGCGTTGCTCGGAAAAGAGATCGGATTGATTTTTCAAGAGCCCCTTTCCTCTTTGAATCCATTGATGACCATCGGAAGACATCTGATGGAGTATCTGACTTCGCACGGAAATCCCGAATCTCCGAGGGAACGTTTGAAGGCTCGAAAATCGCGCATCCTGAAAATGTTGGCTCATGTCGGTTTTCATAACCCCGATCGTATCTATCGTGCATTTCCGCATCAGCTTTCCGGCGGTCAGCGACAACGCGCCCTGATTGCGGGCGAGCTGCTTCTGAATCCGTCACTATTAATTGCCGATGAGCCCTCATCCTCACTGGACAGCGTAACGCAAACTCAGATTCTCGATCAACTTCGACGTGTCAGCCAAAGTTTCGGCATCTCGGTTCTTTTCATCTCCCATGATTTGAAGCTGGTCGAGCGTATGTGCGATCGACTGGCCGTCCTGCACAACCGGAAGATCGTCGAATGTGATTCGACCTATGAAGTGCTTCACTCCCCCGGTCATCCGCATACCGCCGCTTTACTCCGATCCGCGAGCTTGCAAATTCGAGATGAGAATGCCGCGAGACCTGCTCCGCCCGTCGACGCCGTGCCTCTTCTTCGGATCGATTCTCTGAACGCCGGTTACTCATCTTCAATCCTTCAGACCGGAACCGAGGAAAAAGAAGTGCTCAAGGATGTGTCGCTCCGGATTCTTCCCGGAGAAATACTCGGGCTGATCGGAACGAGCGGCTGCGGAAAAACCACTCTGGCAAGGGTCGTTACGGGGCTTTTGCCCGGAACCTCCGGTCAAATATTCGAAAACGAGCGTCTGGTTGTCGATTTTTCGAAAAGAGGGCGACTGAAAAAAACCTCGGTCGGACTGGTTTTCCAGGATCCGTACAACTCGCTCAATCCATACTTGACGATCGGCCGGCTTCTTGAAGAACCGCTTAAGGTTAATCATCTTTTCGAGAAAAAGGAACGGCGGGATCGCGTTCTTCAAATGATGACCCGTGTCGGACTACCGAAAAAGTATTACGACTACTATCCCAGCCAGCTGTCGGGCGGCCAGCGTCAGCGGGTTGCATTGGCAATGAGCCTGATGCTGTCTCCGTCGCTCATTGTCGCGGATGAGGCCGTATCCTCACTGGATGTAACGGTTCAGTCGCAAATTTTGAAACTCATTTGGGAAATCAATCAAAAAAGCGGAATCTCATTTCTGCTCATCACACACGATTTGAAGGTGGTCCGATCCGTCTGTGACCGTGTGGCGATTATGGACTCGGGGAGAATCATCGAAGCGGGTCGGGTCGGAGACGTATTCCGTACGCCTACCAACCCCGTAACGAGGATGTTGATACAATAGGGAAAAGAGCGGAAATCGTTCGATTCAGGAGGTATACAAGTGTTTAATAAAGAGATGATCGCGCCCTGTGGCCTGAACTGCGCAATCTGCAAAAGGGCACTTCAAGAAGTAAGTCCATGCCTGGGGTGCCATGGGCCGGATGAGGCAATTTCTGATTTTTGCCTCAATCGCTGTATGATCAGAAAGTGCGAGCGACTTCGGGAACTCAGAAGTGATTTTTGTGACGTGTGTCCGTCGTATCCGTGTGAGGATGTACTGGAGAAGGAAACGAGGTATACCGGAGCGTATCCGCTTTTCGAGTCCCCGATGGGCAATCTGGCGTATATCCGTCGGCATGGTATGGATGCGTTCCTTCAAAAAGAGCGCACCGGGTGGACATGCGGGGTTTGCGGCGAAGTCATTTGCGTGCATTCCGGCATTTGCAGCGGTTGCGGTAAAGAATATGGGGACCGGTCGAAGTACGGCAGTTGAGGGCTTGATGAAACACGCATAATTTCGAACTGCGTATCCCGATCCCTATTAGCAAAAAAGTACGGACAGGGGGATCCCCGTCCGTCTTATCATCTTGCTCTTTGCCACGGTGATCACCCGACAAGGGTATTCCGCCCTCCCGTGGGTTCTGTGCTATCCCAACAGAAATCCGATGTTATCTTTGATCGCGCCCGCGATCCGGGGCTTATTCATCGTATAGATGTGGATTCCGCCAAAGCCGTTACTGACCAGATCCAGGATCTGCTCGGAGGCGTGGAGGATGCCCGCCTGTTCCATAGAGTCGGGGTCGTCTCCCCAGCGGTCCAAAAGCGCTTGCATCCGCGGAGTCACCGAAGTTCCGGAAATCGCGATCATCCGCTGAAGCGACTTAGCCGATGAGACCGGCATCACGCCGACGATAAGCGGCACTTTGATCCCCGCCCCGCGCACCCGGTCGACAAACTCATAAAATTTTCCGTTGTCGAAAAAGAACTGCGTCACGAGAAAATCGACGCCGCGATCCACCTTTTCGCGAAGATGAATGATTTCTTCCTCTCGATCCACACGATCCGGGTGACCCTCCGGATGACACGCCGCCCCGATGCAGAAATCACCGAAAGCGCGGATGTCTCCGACCAACTCGACCGCATAACGATAATCGTGCGGGACGGGTGCGCCGGAATCGGGACTGGGCTGATCGCCGCGCAGGGCAAGGATATTATGGATTCCGTTATCACTCAATTCACCGAGGATGGACCGGATGTCCTGCTTGGTCGATGAAAGACACGTCAGATGCGCGAGCGCCGTTGTATGATGAAGTTTTTCGATATCCGTCGCGATGCGTACGGTATTCTTCGACGTTCCCCCGCCGGCTCCGTATGTAACGGACATATAGTCCGGAGAAAGAAACGACAGCGCGGCGATTGCCTGAGCGACCGACTCATAACGGTCTTCGGTCTTCGGCGGGAAAACTTCGAACGATAAGGTGATCGGTTTACTCTCAATAATATCGATAATTTTCAATGGTTTTGCCTCCGAATACATTCAATCGTTCATTATTTTATCACGGAACACATTAAAACACACATATAAGAAGACTCCGGGTGTTTCTGCCCGGAGCCTGATAAACACATGATATGTCTTGGCAGAAAACCATTACAACTTTCTGGAGATAATCGTAATCACCGCGGAAGGATCACCCCCGGAATATGAGGCAAAAAGGCTTGCACTCGTGGTGTTCTTGTTGTCTACCTTTACGATGGCTTCATTGCCGGATTGAGAAATAATCGTCACGCCCCAATCATTGAATAAAACCATACCGTCCGGAATATACAGAGTCAGATACTGTACCTGATTCGAGGTCGGAAAGGTAAGCCCGAGTCGATAATTGTATTGCGGATTGCCCCAACTGCTGATATCCTGGGTGTCAACCGAAGTGCCGGGATATGCCGGAGGAAGGGCCGCTGTAGTCGTCGCTTCCGTCGTAGTTGTCGCCGCCGTAGTCGTCGTTGCCGCGGTCGTGGTCGTCGCTTCGGTACCTCCGCCGGATGCCGTCGTTGTTGTTGCCGTTGCGTAGGTGCCTCCGGAACGAAGGGCATCAACCTGAGATTTCGCGGCATCGTAATTACCGATATAGTGCTCCTCTGTCTTTTCCTTGGCTGCGTTCGCACGACTGATGGATTGTACGATCGTAAGCGAAACCGCTCCGGTCAAAATCATGACAATCGCAACGACCACTGCCATCTCGACAAGAGTAAAACCTCTCTTCTTCGTCATATGAATCACCCCCCTTGAGGAACGAAAAGCAAAACCACGGATAGTGAAACTTCACAAGATGATTGTACTATAAATCGGGTGAAAATACACATTTCCGTGAAAATTATTCACATTGTTTTCACATTTGACCGTTCGGTTGACGGTTAACGGACGAACCGGCCGTAAAAAAGCAAGATGTCTCAATGGAAATTGATAAAAAACAAAACGGACGGCGGAATCGGCTGGATTCCTTGCCCGGGTAACCATCGGATGACCGGTCTTCTATCTTAGGTCGTCGACCTGAGATTTGGCCTCATCGTAATTATCACTGTAATGGGACTCGGCTTTTTCACTGGTTTGATTTGCCCGGTTGATGGCTTGAACGATGGCCAGGGAAATGATACCGCTCAATATAAGAATAATCGCGATAACAACCGCCATCTCAACCAATGTAAACCCTTTTTTGCACCGCATTCTGATCACTCCTTGTGTATCGGAAAAACTTTTCTCAGTCTTATTTTATCACGAAATCGAAAAAATGCTATACGACTGCAGTTTGTATGGACGCCTACCCGTCTTTTTCCGAATCGAAAGAGCCTTGCAATAATCGACTTTTTGCGTATCGGATCAGACACTCCCGCTCATTTGACAGCTCGCCCGCGATGACCTTTCCGAGGATTTCTTCGAGAAGACGCCCCATTTTCGGCCCCGGAGACATTCCCTCTTCCATCAGATCCGAGCCGTTAATCATAAGATTCCCTTTGGTGAAGCATTTTTTCAACAGAATGCATTCTCTTGCTCTTTCCTTCGACTCAAGGAGCGCGTCGATTCGACCCGAACACAGCCCCGACTGAGCTTTCGCATCGGCAATTTTAATGTCGATGAGTTGATTAAAGATCTCCGGGCCGTATTGATTGAGTCGTCTTCGGACGGTCATTTCGTCCGGAGAAACCGGAATACAATGGATGGCAACCAATTGTTTCACATCCGCCCGGGTCGCTGAATCACTTCGCATACGACCCAGTACATCGTATGCGATATTCGCCCCTTTGATTTCGTGCCCGTAAAAATGTCCGACCCCTTTTTCGTCCGAAGAGAATGTCCCGGGTTTTCCGATGTCATGAAAAAGTGCGGCCAGCCGGACGGTTTTTTCGGGCGGAACATTTTCGACGACACGAACCGTGTGCGTCCATACATCCAAGTGATGATACGGGTTATGCTGATGAAATCCCTTCATCGGCCGGATCTCCGGAATGATTTGGGCGATTACATCGTCGTAGTTTTCGAGAACCGGACCGACATTCCCGCCGCAAATCAACGGAATAAATTCCTCCCAAACCCGTTCGGCGGAGATTGATCCGAGAAGCACGGCACATGCGCGCAATGCGTCGGAAGTTTGGGGCTCGATCCGGAAACCGAGCGTCGAAGCAAACCGCAACGCACGCAAAACGCGCAGGGAATCCTCTCTGAATCGTTCCATCGGCTTCCCGACACACCGGATCAGCCCGTCCGACAGATCATCACACCCTCCGAACATGTCGATAAGAAGACCGTTTTCATTCATTGCAAGCGCGTTAATCGTGAAGTCACGACGTGTAAGATCGCTATTCAGACAGGAGGTAAACGTAACGAAGTCCGGTCGTCTGCCGTCCGAGTACGTACCTTCTTTTCGAAACGAAGTGATCTCCAGCGGATGCGCTCCGAAGAAAACGGTAATCGTTCCGTGCCTGATGCCCGTTGATAGTATACGACGGTCCGAAAATATCACGAGCATCCGATCGGGCGTCGCGTCGGTCGCGAGATCAAAATCCGTCGGTATTTTCCCCAGACAAAAATCCCGGACCGCGCCGCCGACAAGCCAGGCCTCGTGCCCCGCTTCCGACAGTTCCCTCATGCATTGAAGCACGTGATCCGGGATCATTTGGTGATAATGGGTCTGTTTTTTTTCGGTCATTTCCGCCTCACAGCCGGCGGATCAGCGGATGCTCATGTGCTTCTCGACGATTCGTGTCGTTGCCATAAAAAGCACCGCCAGGATGATCGGAAGAACGATATAGGTGCCGATTCCGATCAACCCCACTTCCGAAGCCGCGGCTCCGGTCGCGGATCTCTTCGTTTCCTCTAAGATCCATTCTATCATGTTCCGGGATACCAGTCGGTAGGAAAGCCCCTCATCAAGTCGAACCGTAACTTCCAGCGCAAGCGGGATGAGACCGAATGCAAGCATGCCGATCATTTGAAGCGAGATATACTCCACCAGATAAACAAGAATCGGTCCGCCGATCCCGAATTTATGAAATCTGGAGGTGCTTCCGAGCGTAACGGCAAAGAAGATGGACGTCAAACCGCCGAGGATGGAAAAAACCGTCACTACGATGATGAAAAGAATCGCGATCCCCTTATGATCGGAGAACCCCAGAAAATCCGTCATGACCTTGATCCCCTCAATGATGCCGGCGATTGAGGTATCTTTTCCCTTAATAATCACCAAAACGATAAGCGACATCCCCAACATCAACACCAACATGCTGAGTAAAACCCAAACAAAAGAGACCAGCATTTTTGAGAAATACAGAAGTCTCGGCTTGACCGGCAGGGTAAATGAAAGGTATGCTTCGTTCCCGCACATCGTCTTGTAGAATCGCCAAATCAAGAGCCCGTATGTCACGATGACTTCGGCAATCAGAGTAATAATCAAGAAGAAAAACGAAACTCCGATCAGCGCGTCGATATTCAGTAAAATTCCCGTAATCGTAATCAGACTCATGAAAATGGTGACCAGAAACACAAAAGGAATAATTCTTCCCGTCGCACGAAACTCGTGCTTTACAAGCTTACCAAACATGAAAACACCTCCCGAAATACTTCATCTACACTCTTTCCGTATTTCTCCCGGATCCGGTCGACCTCTTCGTTTATTTTGATCTCTCCGAATCCGAGGAAAATAACCTGATCAAAAATGCGTTCGACATCCGAGATCAGGTGCGTCGCGAAAACCATCAGAGAATCCTCACAATACTGCTTCAGCAGTGCATCCATAATTAAACTTCTCGTTGCCGGATCAACACCCGCGATCGGTTCGTCCAACAAATACACCTTCGCGTTCCGCGCCATCACAAGCGTCAATTGTAGCTTCTCCTGCATTCCTTTGGACATCGTTTTGATTTTCTGCTTCGGATTAAGCCTCAATTGCGTCAGCATTTCGTTTGCTTTCAAACGGTCAAAATCCGCGTAAAAATCGTTAAAATAATCAATCGCATCCACACTGCGCATCCAGTCACTCAAATATGTCTTTTCCGGAAGAAAGGATACGATGGCGCACGTATCGACCCCCGGCTCCGAACCTTCGATCAACACCTTGCCGGTGTAATCGCTCGTCAGACCGGCTAAGATTTTTAGAAGTGTCGTCTTGCCGGATCCGTTCGGCCCCACGAGTCCGACAATCCGACCGGAGCCGAGCTCCAGGTTCATGTCCTTCAAAACCACTGTGGAACCGTAATTCTTATTGAGATTTTTAATCGAAATCATGTTTTTCCTCTCCTTTTTCCCTCACACCCCTGTTGTCGGAAAACCGCTTCTCCCGGATGTATTCTTCGGTCATTTTCAGGATCACATCGGATCCGTATCCCAAACGGGACATTCGGTCCGCATATTCACGGATGCAAAGATTGGCCAAATGATCGCGAACGCCGCGGACCGTATCCTCGTCACTTGTGATAAACCGCCCGCTCGTTCGTTCCGAGAATACGAGCTTTTCGCGTTCAAGCTCCGCGAGTGCCCGTTGAACCGTGTTGGGGTTCACCCGGAACTGAACCGCCAGATCCCGAACCGTGTCCACACGTCCTCCGACCGGCCAGGTCCCGTTCGCGATCTTCTCCTTGAAAATGATGACCAGCTGTAAATATATCGGGGACTTATCGTCGAATGGATCGGTCAATGATCGCTCCTTTCCGCCGGTGATTCATGTCGAAGTCAAGTCGGGTCAAGAATGCCGGTGAATTCTATCTTGTATCAAGCGCTTAATACAATAATACGAAAATTGAGGGTTTTGTCAACCTAAATTTGTAAACAAACACTCCATTTATGACAAAAATGAAAATAATCACGATATTCTTATGGAATTCACCCCGAAAAACCGTGTATGATTCGTATATAAGTAATGAAGGGATATGCATAATGTCCCGGAAGGATGACGACGTGTTAAACGGTCAGCCGATATCGGAAGATGCGATATTGCTCGCTCAAAGTGGTGATGCGCGGGTTCGCGAGGATGTTATCGCCGAGAGTGTGCCCTGGATCAAGAAACTGGTGCGCAAGCATTCGTTTATGATCTCCGTGGACAACACCGACGAATTCAGTATCGCACTCGACGCCTTCAATACGGCGATCGACCGATTCTCGACCGAGAAACAGATTCCTTTTCGGACATATGCGGCCATCATCATTCGGAATCGTCTGATCGACTGGAACCGGCAAAGAACTTCGGTGCGCAGAGAGCAGAGCTTTTCCGACATGGATCGTGGACCGATTCCCTACGAGGAACGGTTGGAAGACACGAGAAGCGGCATTGCATATGCCGACATTGAATCCGAGGATTCGATGATCGAGGTCGAGTACAAGCTCTCGCTTTTCGGGTTAACGTTGGACGGATTGGTTGAGCACTTTCCGAAACAGCGGCAAACACTGATATTCTGCGTGAAAGCGGCCCGGATTCTTTCGGACGATTCGGAGCTTTTCGAAAAGACAATGGAGAACAGACGCCTGCCCGTATCCGAAATCGCCCGAAGGATGGACGAGACGGCAAAAAGAATCGACAAGCACCGCTCGTGCATACTGCTTTTGGCCATACTGCTGCAAAGCGACCTGTTTTTAATCAGATCCTACGTGGCGATACTTGAAAAGGAGGCAAACCTGTGAACCGCGGAGTTGTTTTATCCGTTGACAACGCTTCGATGGTTGTTTTCACTTCCGGGTGTCGACTCGAGAGAGTCCCCAGCCGGGCCGGGGTTGCTCCCGGACAGGAAATCATCATTGAATCGACCAAAACATCGCAAAAATCCAGAGGGACGGTTTTTCGTCCTCTGATGGCTTTTGCCGCGGCAATTTTCGCGATTGTCGCCGGTGTTATCATATCTCAGAGTATTCTTTCCTCGCGAACATACGCCGTTATTTCCGTTGACGTCAATCCGAGCATTCAATTCTCACTGAATGAGGATCTGATTGTCACGGACATCCAGGCTCTAAACGCCGACGCGGCGAAGCTTATGGTTAAAGAACAATATAAGGGACTGGCATGGCAGGATGCGGTCGATCGTTGGCTGATCTGCCTGGAAGAAAATGGCTATGAGGATATAAGCGACGTCTTGATTTCCGCCGTGATGCCCGCCAAGGACGAGGCGCTCAAGACACAATTGACGCTTCTGGAAGAAGGCGCCGAGGACTCAAAATACCGCATGCACGTTATCTACTCAAACGACGGCGGTGTGTCGGAAACCGCCCGCAAGAACGGTCTTTCCGTCGGAATGCAGATGTTGCTCAATCAGTCCGCCGCTCAGCAGGGACCTTGGACCGCCGAAAATATCAAAGCCGTTCCGCTCGGAGAAATCATTCGCATTTTGGCTCAATCCGGAGAAATGGATCAGACGCGGATTACGGTCAGCCATCCCGCCGGATCGCACACGAGTGCTGACCCGACCCAGCCGAGTACTCCTGCGGACACTCGTCCGACTGCCGACCCGACGAAACCGACAAAGCCCACCGCTCCTTCGAACTCGCATCAGAGCACCGAACCGACGGAAACGAGCACCGAACCGACGGAAACCTTTCCGACCGAAACGAGTGCCGAACCGACCGAAACGAGTGCCGAACCGACCGAAACGAGTGCCGAACCGACCGAAACGAGTGCCGAACCGACCGATACGAGTGCCGAGCCGACTACCTCACCCTCAACATCTTTCTCAATCCCGTCCAATCCGCACGGAGGGAAATAGACCCCACAGCATTTTTCGGATTCAGGAAAATATCGGAAAGCCGCCTCTCGGGGCGGCTTTTTCATGCCGGGCATTTCGGTCACCGTTCTCTCGTGATTATTCTTTCCGCTTCCGTCGATTTGGGTCAAAATCGCAAAATCAGTTGACGTTCCTCGGCATATTCTGAAATAATGGAAAAAGTAATTCGTTCGGTCGAACGCGTTTGTTTTATTCGCCGGACCGACTCGAAACGGGAGGTGGAATATGCGGTTTACAAACGGAACCTGGCTTTCAAAGGAGGGATACTCCGTTTACACGCCGAAGGAAATTTACGGCGTGGAACGAATCGACGGTTCCCTGATGGTTTACGCGCCTTATATCTCGCAAACGGATCGATTCGCGAGCATCGACAGCGGCATGATGACCGTTTGTATTTCTTCTCCGGCACTCAACATCATATCGGTCAAAGCATATAATCATCGCGGGACAAAACCCGGGGACGCGGCTTTTCGACTGAACACACGAAGCGTAACGCCGGTTTTTGCCGAAACCGAGGATGAATATGTTTTCGTTTCGGGCAGCACGGAAGCACGGGTTCCGAAATCCGGAGCCTTTTGTATTCGATTTCTTTACAACGGAAAGCTTTTGACTTCAACGGGTACGAACAACCTCGCGTATATCCGTGACCCGATGGGATCCGGCTATGTGAGGGAGCGTCTTGAATTGGAGGTCGGTGAATATATATACGGTCTCGGAGAGCGCTTCACTCCTTTTGTAAGAAACGGTCAGTCGGTTGATATATGGAACGAAGACGGCGGAACCGATTCCGATCAGGCTTACAAAAATATCCCGTTTTTTATCTCCGGTAAATCATACGGTGTGTTTGTCAACCACAGCGGAAGGGTTTCCTTCGAAATCGGAAGCGAATGTCCAAGCAAATCTCAGTTTTCGGTCGCCGGCGAAAGTCTCGAGTACATGATTCTCGGCGGCGAGTCCGTTAAGCATGTGCTGACCCTTTACTCCGAACTCGTCGGCAGACCATGTCTGCCTCCGTCCTGGTCCTTCGGACTGTGGCTCTCTACATCCTTTGTAACGGACTACAGCGAGGATACCGTCCTTGAATTCGTCGACGGAATGATTGATCGCGGAATTCCCCTTTCGGTTTTTCATTTTGACTGTTTTTGGATGAAAGGATTCGAATGGACCAGCTTCATCTGGGATCGGGAGCGATTCCCGGATCCGGCCGGATTGATACGCAAACTTCACGATCGCGGGATTCGCGTTTGTCTTTGGATTAATCCGTACATTGCTCAGAAATCCCCGCTTTTCAAGGAAGGTCTCGACGGAGGATATTTTGTAACGACCGGATCCGGCGATGTCTGGCAATGGGATCGTTGGCAGGCGGGAATGGCTCTGGTCGACTTTACCTATCCGGTTGCACGCGGCTGGTATCAGAAATACCTCGACGATTTGATTCGAATGGGCGTCGACTGCTTCAAGGCCGACTTCGGGGAACGGATTCCTGTGGCGGACTCCTTCTACGGCGCAAAGGCTGAGAAAGAAGGCATCGTATACCGAAATGCTCTGTCCGCGGAAAGCATGCATAATTTTTACTCCTATCTCTATCAGGAATCGATTTTCGAAGTGCTCGAAAAGCGCTTGGGATCCAACAAAGCCTGTATTTTCGCACGGGCCGCAACGGTCGGTTGTCAACAATTCCCGATTCACTGGGGCGGGGATTGTCCGTCCACATACCCGGGTATGGCCCAGACCCTTCGCGGCGGACTGTCACTTTCACTCGCCGGATTCGGCTTCTGGAGCCATGACATCGGCGGATTTCAGGACGGATGCGATCCCGATCTTTATATGCGATGGCTTCAGTTCGGACTGCTGAGCTCACACTCACGATTACACGGAAGCGGCCAATACAAGGTCCCGTGGATGTACGGAGAAGAAGCGGTGGAGGTTGCCGCACATTTTACCCGTCTGAAACTCGGGTTGATGCCGTATCTGTTTTCCGCCGCCGTCGAAGCGACCACACTCGGAATCCCGATTCTGCGCCCGATGTTTCTGGAGTTCCCGAACGACGAGGGATGCAAAACCTTGGAACGGCAATACATGCTCGGACCGTCTTTGCTGTGCGCGCCGATCATGAGCGATTCCGGAACCGTCCGCTATTATGTTCCGAAAGGAACCTGGACAAACATCATGACACGTGACCGGATTGAAGGACCCTGCTGGCGAAATGAAAAGCACGACTATTTCACTCTTCCGATCCTCGCTCGGGAAAATACCATTCTGGTCACGGGAAAGAGCGATGACACAACCGAATACGATTATCTGGATTCGGTTACGATTACGATTTTCGAACTCTCCGAGAATCGTCCCGCTTCCGCAAATCTCTTTTCCTCCGATGCGTCCCGATCCGGCGTGGTGCGCGCTATGCGCAAGGGCAATACGATTGTCGTCGAAACGGAAGGAATCAAGGGGACCTGCCGACTGATGCTGACCAACGTTTTCCGTATCAAACTCGCTTCTCAGGGGGTTCCCGAGGTGAATGAATGGGGAACGCTGTTTGTTTTTAACGCAGGAAAGATTCAAATCGAATTGCTTTGACCCCGTGCCCGCCGGAATCAGGTCCGGACGCGATTCCGAATTTTCCTCACGGTTCGTTTGCCGTGCTTGTCAAAGCCCTCGAGCCTTCAGGTTCTTTAGGATATCCACATAACACTCGCAGGCGTCAAAGCCGGGGATGTTTTTGCGCGTAAGATCAATCATGTCGCCGTGCGAAACTCCGCGCCTGCGCTTGGTTTCATAACTGCCGAGAAAGGCTCCCCACTTCGAGGACTCTACGGAAACAAAACCGTCATTTTCTCCGTCGGTGTAACGCAATAAAGCGTACCCCACATTCAGCGGGAAACCCGCGCTGAAAAAACTGCTCATTTTTGATGCGATGCTCGAGTAATATATGCCTTCCCGATCGAGCACCTCTTGATTAAACAAAGCGCATTGTTCGGTTGTCAGATCGCTGATTCCGCTCATCAAATCCGGCTCGGCGTCCCCGAGTTTTTTGTACATTGCATTATACCCCTTCGCTATTTTTTGCATCAGCAAATCGGGAATTTTTCGAACGATAATATCGACCAGGCGACAGCCGAGGTGCGGGGTTCCGACCGTGGTCAACGATGCGACATACGGTGCGGCGCCCGCCCGACTGATCGCATATCTGGCGTCGAGCCCTCCCTTGGAATGAGCGATGATATTCACTTTCTCGCATTGCTCCGCATCAAGGATGCGAAGAATCTGTGTTTTCAGTTCCGCCGCGCAAACGTTCATGGGTGCGGCCGACTGCTGGTTCCCGTAGTAAACGGTTGCTCCGTTTCGAATCAGTTCCTTGGATATTCGACCCCAATAATTGAAAATCTGCCAATCTCTCCAGAAAATACCGTGCACCATCAAAAGCGGGTATTTTGTTTTACAGATATCGGTATCCCTTCTGCTCTCGTTCAATTCTTTTTTGTAAAGCAAAAAGAGATATTCATGCCGGGCTACGCGACAAGCATGTCCGGAGACGATGATATTCATTAACGGAACCCACCAAGCAAAAAACAGCAACAGCTTCATGATCAGACTCAGTTGTGTGGAGGCAAAAATAATTCTGAGCACTCCGTTCAGCGCGACGATAAACAATAGTATCAGCGCTCCGAATAAGTTCAAAATAATGCCAGCCGGCTCGCTGATTATTTTCGGAAGAAAAAAGATGGCAAACACAAGATCGGCAATCGTCAGGAAAAATGCAAAAATAATCAGCTCGCGACCGTCCATCAGCACTTCTGCGCGCGAGTAAAATCGACATTTCCATCGAGGAGTAATGTTGAAAATAATAAAATACACGACGGATAAGCCGACAACAAGGACATGGATTACCGGGGAACAGTGAAGCGATAAGGGAATAACATACACATACGAAAAAACAAGCAGAAAAACCAGATGAAACAATCTTCGGATGATACTCATTCTTCCGTCTCGCTTTCTTTTCTTTCAGTACCCGAGCCGCTTGATGTTCATTACGATTTGAACATAGACATCACAGATATCACTTACGAAGCCCTCTTTCGATTTACTCGTAAATTTGCGTCTTCTCATATCCACCTCATCCGCATGGGAAATGCCCCGATTTGTGCAGCCTTTGAGAATTCCCTTAAAATCGCCCCACATTGCGGATCCGGGCGTAACCAGACCGTCATTTTCTCCCTCGATGCAACATACGACCCAGTGCGGAAAAAACATCAGCCCGTCACTCAGAGAATTCCTCATAACGCCCGCATAACTTTGGTAATATACTGCGTCCGAATCGACATTTTCTCTGTTGAACTCCTCCGCGTATCCGGTCGTGAATTGTCGGCAGACAAAATGAAAGTCCGGGTTTCGGTCTCCGAGCAGTTTAAACCATCGATTCGCAAAAAAGGCAGCCATTCCGAACATAAAACCGGGCAGTTTACAGGCAATATCCATTGTTTTCGACCCGTGATGCGGTGTGCTTATCGTGGTCAGACTCGCAATATAATCCGCCATCCCGAGTGTCGAAATCATATATCTTGCTTCCATGCCGCCTTTGGAATGAGCAATGATATTTACTTTCTTCGCTCCGGTTTCCGCAATGATTTCCCGTATGCGTGATTGTATCGTCATCGCATTGTTTTCGACGGTCGCCCAACTGTCCTGGTTGCCGTAATAAAGATCGCATCCCCGCGATTTCAGTTCGGTCGGGATCCGACCCCAATAATTAAACCATTTTCGATCCCGAAAACCCGTTCCGTGAACAAGCACGACGGGATATTTCGTAGCACAATCCAAACGGTTGGTGTCCATCTTCACTTCGATCCTCTGGCATGCGATTCTTTTCGTCAATGAATCGATTTTATCATATTTATTGTTGTTCGAGTCCGTAGAAAACAGCCCGAATGGGTCAAGTGGATAAAGCATTCGGAGAACGCAAATGTAATTTTGTGTACTTTTTTTCGCCGATTTGCATTGACTAAATCTCTTTTTCCTTCTAATCTTCATATGGACACTTTTATCAATCCCGTTATATAGAGGCTTCAAGCCAAAAGGAGGCATACTATGACCCATTCCCTGTTAATCACTAAAATTGTCGGCCGTGAGATTTTGGATTCCCGCGGCAACCCCACCGTCGAGGCGGACGTTTGCTTATCCGACGGTTCGTTCGGAAGAGCGGCCGTTCCTTCCGGTGCTTCCACCGGCGCCTTCGAGGCCGTTGAGCTTCGTGACGGCGATAAGAGCCGTTATCTCGGAAAAGGCGTTCGTAATGCGGTCGCCAACATAAACGGACCGATTGCCGATCTTTTGATGGGGATGAACGCCGTTGACCAAAAGGCGATCGATCGCGCGATGATCGAAGCGGACGGAACCCCGAATAAAGGAAACTTCGGTGCAAACGCAATTCTCGGCGTATCTTTGGCCGTCGCCAAGGCCGTCGCTTCCTCGATGGGCTTGTCTCTTTACCGTTATATCGGCGGTGCGAATGCCTTTACGCTTCCCGTTCCGATGATGAACATCTTAAACGGCGGCAAGCATGCGGACAGCAGCCTGAACATTCAGGAATTCATGGTTGTCCCGACCGGCGCAACCTCCTTCGCGGATGCGCTCGAGAAATGCTCAACCGTTTTCCACACGCTGAAAAAGCTTCTGAAGAATGACGGTTACGTCACCGCCGTCGGCGATGAGGGCGGCTTCGCCCCGAACTTCAAGGGCGACGAGGACGCGCTCGCATACATCGTAAAGGCCATTGAGGCCGCCGGTTATGTTCCCGGCAAGGATTTCTTCATCGCCATCGATGCCGCGGCAACCGAAATGTACGAGGAAGCCAAGAAGGCCGGTAAGGAAGGTCAATACCTATTCTGGAAGGCCGGAAAATTCCTGACCGTCGATGAAATGGTCGCCTTCTGGACAGACTTTGCAAACCGCTACCCGATTATCTCTTTGGAAGACGGTATGAGCGAAGAGGATTGGGAAGGATGGGCAAAACTCCGTAAGGCGCTCGGCGATCGAATTCAACTCGTCGGCGATGACCTGTTCGTAACCAATACCGAGCGCATCAAGACCGGTATCGAGAAGGATGTCTGTAACTCCGTCCTGATTAAACTCAATCAGATCGGCTCGCTGTCCGAGACCCTCGAGGCGATCGAGATGACGCACAAGGCCTCCTGGACCGCCGTCGTATCCCATCGTTCCGGCGAGACCGAGGACACTACGCTTGCGGATCTGGCCGTCGCAACCAACGCCGGACAGATCAAGACCGGTGCTCCTTCGAGAACCGACCGTGTCGCCAAGTATAACCAGCTGATTCGTATCGAAGAAGAGCTCGGATCTGCCGCGGTATATCCGGGACGCAACGCTTTCAAGGTCTGATTCATAACCATCTCAAATGGTGTTCGTGCGACCCCGGGGAACCGGGGTCGCTTTTACTTGTACAAACAGAAAGAAAAAACAGCCTGTTTCCGACCTTGTTTCACCGTCGACTCGCAAGATATTTTCATTCGCCGACCCTTGTTTTTCGGACATTTAGAGATGTTTTATTTATTTTGACCGCCCTATTGTAAAATATCAAATGACGTGATATTCTTACCCTAGGTCGTGGAACGGTATAGATTCTGGTTTGAATAGTGCTTCTTCGTTATGATTAGGTAGCTTTCAATGTCCTGCTTCACCCCGTCACCTACCTAATCCAGAAGAAGGAGGAACCACAACATGCCGGACAAGACATTATCTTGCAAGGACTGCGGAGCGGAATTTACGTTCACTGAAGGCGAGCAGGCTTTCTACGCAGAGAAGGGCTTCACCAATGAGCCCGTACGTTGCCCCGATTGCCGTCGCGCTCGCAAGCAGCAGCGCAACTCGGATCGCGGATACAGCGACAACAACAGATGGTAATCATCTGAATCTTCACTCACGAAGATCGGGAACCCCGGATAACCGGGGTTTCTTTTTTTCTTGTAAAGCGCTTCCCGAAAAGGTATATTATTATTCCGGAGGCTCGCATGCGCGGATTTATACGATATTTTAAACCCTATGTCGGATTATACATCGGTTTGATGCTGCTCCTTATCGTTCGGGCGCTCTCCGAGCTTTTTTTACCGAGCCTCAACAGAGATATTATCAACAACGGAATTCTTCTTCTTGACATTGACTACATATGGAAAACGGGCGGAATCATGTTGGCGGTCACTCTCATTCTGGGCGTCGTCAGCATCATCATCAATTATATGTCCGCCCGCATTTCGATGTCCTTCGGCCGGGATCTCCGCAGAGAAATTTTTACGAAGGTCGAAAGTTTTTCCCTCAACGAGCTGGAGCAAATCGGCATCCCCTCCCTGATTACCCGGACGACAAACGACGTGCAACAAATACAGCAAACCGGATTCATGTTCTTGCGGATTATGGTTTCCGCACCGATCATGGCCGTCGGAGGGGTAATCCTGGCAATCCGTCAGGACGCGCCGCTTTCCCTTGCGCTGGCCGTAATTTTGCCCGTAATCATCGGCATCATCGCCGTTCTGATGAAAAAGGGATTCCCGCTTTTCAAACGGATGCAAAAGAAAACGGATCGGATGAACCTTGTTCTTCGCGAAAAACTGTCCGGCGTCCGTGTTATCCGTGCATTTGTAAAGAGTACTTACGAGGAGTCCCGTTTTGAGACGGTAAATCTGGATCTCACTCAAACGGCTCTTTCGGTCCATCGCATGATGGTTATTTTAATGCCGTCCATGATGCTCCTGATGAATGTTGCCGCCCTAATTATTTACTGGTTCGGTGCCCAAAGAATTGATGCGGGGGCGATGCCGATCGGAAATCTCACCGCGTTTCTTCAATATATTACCCTGATTCTTTTTGCAATCATGATGGCTTCCATGCTGTTCATCATGCTTCCGCGTGCGATGGCTTCCGCCGAGCGAATCGGAGCGGTCCTGAGTATGCAGACCTCCGTTACGGATCCCGAAGAATCGGAACGGAAGGAATTAACCACACCGTTTTCATCCCTTCGTTTCGAAAAAGTCTCTTTTCGATATCCGGGAGCCGAAGAAGCGATCCTTGAGGATATCTCCTTTGAGGTTCGCCCGGGGGAGACGGTTGCGATTCTCGGGAGCACGGGCTGCGGAAAATCTACGCTGATTCATTTGATTCCGCGCTTCTATGATGTTTCGGGCGGGTCGATTCGAATCAACGACATCGACATCCGGCATATCCGCCTGAAGACACTCTATGATTGGGTCGGATTTGTGCCGCAAAAAGCCTTTCTTTTCCGCGGAAGTATTGCGGATAATCTTCGGTTCGGGAAAGAAAACGCTTCGGACGAGGAGGTCCGGGAGGCACTGCGTATCGCACAGGCCGAGGATTTTGTTTCGGAAATGTCGGATCGGGAGCAGACCGAGATTACTCAAGGCGGCTCCAATGTCTCCGGCGGTCAACGTCAACGATTATCGATCGCACGGGCTCTGATCAAGAATCCCGCCGTGTATATTTTCGACGACAGTTTTTCCGCGCTTGATTATAAGACCGACGCGGCACTGCGCAACTCTCTTCGTGAAAAAACAAAGGATAGTGCCGTGCTGATCGTCGCTCAACGGGTCAGCACCGTTCTTCATGCCGATCGCATCATCGTCTTGGAAAACGGTCGGATTGCCGGCATCGGTAATCACAAGGACTTGATGAAATCCTGTCCGGTATATAAAGAAATCGTTCTCTCTCAGGTATCCCAAGAGGAAGTATCCTAGCTTCCTGTTAACGGGAGCACACGAAAAGCCCGGAGCAAACAGAGGAAAGAAATGAAGACAAACGAAAATCCCAAAAGTGAACCGTCTTTACGGGACGGAAATCCTGCCCGCGATAACACTTCCTCGACGAAGTCTTTGATCCATCCCGGCCTTCTTCGGGGACCTCGCGGACCCAGAGGCGGCGGTCATCCGGGTATGGGCGCGATGATGCCCGCCGAAAAACCGCTCGATTTCAAAGGAACCCTGCGCCGTCTTCTTCAGGTCCTGCTACCACACCGCGCTTCTTTACTGTTTGCATTGCTCGCATCGATGTTTACTACGGTTTTTCTGATTGTAACTCCGAAAATTCTGGGCCGGGCAATCGACATCATCGCCGTCGCCGTGCGATCCAGAATCGCCGGCGAATGGCAGGCCATTGATTACGAACAGCTTCTTATGATTCTTCTGATCGTAGGATCGATTTATTTGGTTTCTTCTTTCTTTACCTGGCTGAGCGGTTATGTGATGGCGGGTATTTCCCAAAAAGTTTCCTTTTCCATGCGCCAATCCATCGATCATAAACTGACACGTCTGCCGCTTCGGTATTTCGACTCGACGCCCAGAGGTGAAATCATCAGCCGGATGACCAATGACATGGATAATATTTCAATGACGCTACAGCAGGGGCTTTCGCAAATCATGTCATCCATAACCACATTGATCGGAATCCTGATCATGATGCTGACCATCAGCCCCCTTTTGACGCTGATCGGTCTTTTGACCATACCCTTGGCGGCTGTTTCGACCGCGATCATCGCCAAAAGATCCCAGAAACACTTTTCGGAAATGTGGGCATCAACGGGTCGTCTGAACGGACATGTCGAAGAAATGTACACCGGTCAGACGATCGTACGGTTGAATAACCGACAAAAGCAGTCCGAGGAGGACTTCGACCGGGAAAACAAACATCTTTTCCGGGCATCTTTCAAGGCCCAATTTGTATCGGGAATCGTGATGCCTGCGATGCACCTGATTGAGAATTTGAATTATGTTATTCTTTGTGTTGTCGGCGGTCTCCAAATCATCAGCGGGAACCTCACCTTGGGTGATATCACCGCTTTTATTACCTACTCGAAGCAATTCACCCAACCGATTACACAGACCGCAAGCATCATCAATACCATGCAGTCAACCATTGCTTCCGCGGAGCGGGTTTTCGAGCTTATGGATACCCCGGAAGAGATTCCGGACAAAGACCCGGCAAAAATGATCCCGGAGGTTCACGGTGAGATACGATTCGAGAATGTCCGTTTTCGCTACGAGGAAGATGCTCCGCTGATTGAAAATTTAAATCTTCACGTTCTGCCGGGGCAGACGGTCGCCATCGTCGGTCCGACCGGCGCCGGTAAAACAACACTCGTCAATCTTCTTATGCGTTTCTACGACATTCAGGAGGGGGAAATATCCATCGACGGTATCGATATCCGGGATATTCGGCGTGATGATCTCCGCGAAAATTTTGGTATGGTGCTTCAGGACACATGGCTCTTTTCGGGAACCATCCGGGACAATATCGCGTACGGAATCTCTTCACCCTCGGAAGCGGACACGGAAGGCATTCTCGCCGCATCCCGTGCGGCCTATGCCGATCATTTTATACGAACGTTTCCGGACGGTTATGATACCGTTCTTACGGATCAGGCGGAAAACTTATCGCAAGGTCAAAAACAGCTTCTGACGATCGCGCGGGCTTTTCTGTCCGATCCCCGAATACTGATTCTGGATGAAGCGACCAGTTCGGTCGACACACGTACCGAGCTTATGATCCAGAAGGCTATGAATCGCCTGACCTCCGGACGCACGAGCTTTGTCATCGCACACCGTCTCTCAACCATTCGCGATGCAGATATCATCCTGGTCATGGATCGGGGTAAAATCGTCGAGCAGGGCACTCATGAAGCTCTTCTTGCCGCCGGCGGCTTCTATCACGAGCTATACCACAGCCAATTCCGATCCGGGATCGGTGAGGCGGTTTAACTGAGCAGCGGCCTCATTCGTTCACGGTTTTTCGAAAAAAAACACTTTCTTGTTTTCGCATATTAAAATGAATCACCACCGGGCCGCAAATATGTTGCATATACCGGCCCGAAAGTGTAATCTTTTTATGTAGGTGTTTGTTATCAAATGCAAGGAGGGTGCTATGTCTACACAAAATAACTACCCCGCAAGAAGTGAAACCGTATCCATCGGAGATTGGATTATCACCTTTATCCTGAGCGGTCTTCCGGTAATCGGCTTTATTATGCTGATTGTTTGGGCTTTCGGCTCGGATGCTCCGCAATCCAAGAAAAACTGGGCACGGGCATCGCTGATTCTCGGACTGATCGGATTCGCGATTGTAATTTTGCTCTATGTGTTCGTTTTCGCGGCCATGATCGCCAGCGGTGCGTTCGAGGATGTCTTCTGAAAACCCGGACCCTAAATCCGAACATCGAATCAAAAAATCGCGCCGCAAAAACGGCGTGATTTTTTTCGGTAAGAATCGTGAATGCATGACAGGTTGACGCCCGCATTGCGCATTCAGCCTTATTGATGTACATTCAATTCAGGCGCCAAATTGCCGCATACGCCTTGCGGCCCGCCGATTCCGGCACAGATTGCGAGGTTAATGATGGTACGGATCCTAAAAAACATCACTTATCGAATTTTTCAATTTTGCTTTTATTACGGAAGCCGATTGCTTCCCTGGCGGGAGCCGCAAATACTCAAAGGCCCCGGATCCATCGCGAAGTTGCCGGAGATTCTTCACGCGGAAAAAATATCACCGGTTTTGGTTGTCACCGATCAACAGCTGATCAAGATCGGGCTGGCGGACCGTTTGTTAAAAACGCTGAATGAAGCGCACATCGCCTATCATGTTTTTGACGCCGTCGAGGCAAACCCGTCAACCGAAACGGTGGAGACGCTTCGAAACTTCTTTATTGAAAAATCATGTCGCGCTTTTGTGGCGATCGGCGGCGGCTCGGTCATGGACGCGGCCAAAGCCGCTGCGGCACGCATTGCCCGCCCCAAAAAATCCCTGGCCCGGCTCGGCGGTTTTCTTAAGGTTATTCGAAGGACGCCTACCGTTATCGCGATTCCGACAACGGCGGGAACCGGCTCCGAAGCGACGATTGTCGCCGTGGTTACCGATTCCGAAACGCACAGAAAATATGCCATTTCCGATCTTCCCCTTATTCCCCGATTTGCCGTTCTGGATCCGGAACTTACCGTCGGGTTACCGCCGAGTGTGACCGCCGCGACGGGTATGGATGCACTGACGCATGCCGTTGAGTCGTACCTGTGCCGCTTTGTTTCGACGAGGTGCAGGCGCTACTGCAAAGAAACGGTTGCGCTTATTTTTCAGAATCTTCCGGTTGTTTTTGAAAACGGAAATGACCTTGCCGCACGCCAAAACATGCTGACCGCTTCCTATTTGGCCGGGGTTGCGTTTACACGATCGGGGCTCAATTATATTCACCCGATCGCACACACGCTCGGCGGTCTTTACCGAATACCGCACGGGCTCGCAAATGCCGTCATCCTTCCCAAGGCGCTCGACTATTACGGAAAAATTGTACACAAAAAGCTTTCTGAGCTTGCCTGTGCCGCAGGCCTTGCCGTCGAAGGTCAAACCGATTCCGAAGCCGCTTCTGTATTTATCGAAGCGATTATACGTCTGAACCGGGCACTGAATATCCCCGATCGGATCACGGAAATCCGCGACGAGGATATTCCAAAGATGATCGACTGGGCACTTCGGGAAGCCAACCCCTTCTATCCCGTCCCGAAGATTTACGGATCGAAGGAACTCCGTGAGTTGATCGATCGAATTCGCGCTTAATGATTGCCGCTCACCGCTAAGGAGGTCTGACCCATGGATTTTAATAAAATCGTCTCCGCCCAACGCGAATATTTTTATACCGACGCGACCCGCGATGTCGCTTTTCGAAAAAAGGCACTCCGGAAGCTGTACGATGCGATCGTGCGAAAAGAATCGTCGATTTTCGAGGCACTTAAGAAAGATCTGAACAAATCCGACTTTGAGGCCTACATGAGCGAGGTCGGGATCGTGCGGGAGGAATGTCACCACGCGATCGCCCATCTCGGAAAATGGGCGCGCAAAAAGCGTGTCTCCTCCCCGATCTCTCAGTTCCCGTGCAGAAGCTTCGTCCTCAAGGAGCCCTACGGCGTCGCGTTGATCATGTCGCCGTGGAACTATCCGTTTCAACTGACCCTCTGTCCGCTCATCGGGGCGATCGCCGCGGGTAACTGCGCCGTCATTAAACCTTCCGCGTACTCACCCGCCACCTCGCAGGTCATTGCGGACCTGATCGCCGAGGTCTTCCCTCCGGAATACATCACCGTCGTTCAGGGCGGACGCAAGGAAAACGCCGGTCTTCTGGAGCAGACCTTTGACTATATCTTCTTTACGGGGAGCACGACCGTCGGCCGCCTCGTCATGGAAAAGGCATCCGCGAACCTCACGCCCGTCACGCTGGAACTCGGCGGAAAGAGCCCGGCGATCATTGATTCAACCGTCAATATGAAGCTCACCGCCAAACGCATTTGCTGGGGCAAGTTCCTGAATGCCGGCCAGACCTGTGTCGCGCCGGACTACGTCCTGGTCGAAGAGCGCGTCCGCGGCGCATTCCTTGACGCCTGCGTCGATGCGATCAAAGAGGCCTTCCCCGAGGGCGCGCTTACGGACCCCGAATACGTCCACATCATCAACGAAAAGCAATTCGCTCGGGTCACTCCCTACCTGTCCGACGGTACGCTCGTGATCGGCGGCGGAAGCGATCCGGCCGCGCGCGCGATCGAGCCGACGATCCTTTCCGACGTCACCTTCGATTCGCCGGTCATGCAGGAGGAGATATTCGGGCCGATCCTTCCGGTCATCTCGTTTACGGATATCGATGCAGTGGTCTCGGAATTGAAGCGACGCCCGAAGCCGCTCGCGCTTTATATTTTTTCGAAGGAAAAAACCTTTCAAGACAAGATCCTCCGCTCTGTTTCTTTCGGCGGCGGATGCATCAACGACACCGTCATCCATCTGGTCAACGAAAAACTCGGTTTCGGCGGCGTCGGTGAAAGCGGAATGGGCGCATACCACGGAAAACGCTCCTTCGACACCTTCACGCACGAAAAGAGCATCATCGACAAAAAGACCTGGCTTGATCTTCCGATGCGCTACCGGCCGTATAAGAAAGCGAATTTCGGATTACTGCGCTTTTTTCTGCGATAATTGCGACTGAAGAATATGCGAATAGGTTATTCGAAAGGGAATCAGACAAAAACCTTGCCAATCCTCGTGTGAACGATTTTGACGGACCGCAAATTCAGTCATCTGTATACAGCGCGTTAAATTGTTCCAGGAACTCCTCGGCGGAAAGCGGCTCTTCCGACTCGGATAAAATCTTTGATACCGTGTCGGATATTTTTTGCGACATTTCAAGTTCCTCGCGAACCTCATCGGATTCCATGGCGGCGATCAGAACCTCATCCCGATTGATCTCACGGGTAAGGATCTCCGCCGCTTTTCGAACATCCTCTTCGTCATCGCTTCTCATCACGAAAGCGCCGGTCTCGCTGTCAAACTCAAATTCACTTGTGTCCACATCATTGACTCGAAGAATATAGCGGACGATCGAATCCAGCATATATCCGGTACTTTGGCACTCATAGGATTCGAAAAAATCACTGCGAAAACCCGCCTCTGCGGTCAATGTATAATCTCCGTCGATTGTTAAGAGAGAAAAAGGATCATAACCCATGGCCGTACTCCCTTCATGGTCTTCGGTCATCGGCTCCGTTTCAAGGGTCTTTGCCTTCGCACTGCAGGATGAAAAGAGCAGACTTGCGGTCAGAGTCGCGATAAGGATCTGAAAGATTCTCTTCACGAGGCCCCTCTCTTTCGTTGCTTTTCTTTTTCTGACTACTTCAGTTTGCCCTTGGTGATCAAATTGATGACCGCCAGAACCACAACGGATCCCCCGGTCGCGACCAGAAAACTCTGAAGGTTAAATCCGCTGACCCCCGATCCGCCGAATTGCGACATGATAAATCCGCCGACAAACGCTCCGACGATCCCGACGATGATGTTCATCAGGACTGTCGTGCCCTTCTTCTTCATGATCAGGCTGGCGACCCATCCGGCCAATCCGCCCATGACCACCCACGCGATAATATCCCAAAGTCCCATAGTGCGCCTCCTTCAATGCCGTTTTCTCTTTCGACTTTATTCTTTTTCCGAAAATATTGCAAGCAAGAAAACCACTCGATTCCGCCGCTCGGGCTGTCAATAACGGGTGTGCTTTCTACGATTCGTTTGAAGGTGAAATCATCGCCGTTTGGTAGTACAGAGTTTAGGCTCTTCACCTGTTTCCGTGAAACACAGAATAATTGTTTTCTGCAACCGAAGCGATGAAGCGTGCGAAAGCGATATTCCGGCAACCGGAGCGATGATGCGTACGAAAGCGATATTCCGGCAACCGGAGCGATGATTCGTGCGAAACCCCGACGAGAGAAGAGTTCCGTAGTTTTGGCCTTTCGAGTCGATCACTACCGATCGAAAATCGTCAATCACGCCATTTTTGTGCATTAGAATGTGTTGCTTATACCGAGCAAGTAACAGCGCCATCGGTCAGCCATTCCGCATTGTGAACTTACTTCGAATTATTTAGGATTCCGGATCCTGACTACTGGGCCGCAGGAAAACGGCAACCGATTGATCACGGACCGGTTTTCTGTTCGCTTTTCACGGAAACAGGTGAAGAGCCCAGAGTTGAACATCATTGACAGACGCAATGCAAAACCATTAAAATAATATGGCCTGTGTTGTTCAAACTTGAAATCAATCATCATGTTTATTCGCGCTCTGTCGCGATCGATAATTTCGTGAAATCCAAGACAGGAAGAAAAGGAGTCCCCATGAATACAAACTATGAGAACCTGCTGAAGAATCGAATGAGTAGTGAGAGTTATGAGAAGTTGACTGCGCTCCAGAACGATAAGGTAATGGATTTTATCGGCTTCTTTATTGATCACTGTGACCCGAAGTCCGTATATATCTGCGATGACAGCGAGAAGGATATCCAGTATGTTCGCGATCAGGCACTTCGCCTCGGCGAGGAAGTGACGTTGGCCAACTCCAAACAGACGATCCACTGGGACGGTTACGGCGACCAGGCCAGAGACAAGCAGTCGACCCGATTCATGGTGTACAAAGAGAATCTGGAGAACATGAAATCGCTCAACTCGATCGAGTACGAAGCCGGATATGAAGAGATCATGGGTATTTCTAAGGGGATCATGAAGGGAAAAGATGCGGTGGTTCTCTTTTTCTCCGAAGGTCCGACCGAAAGTCCGTTCACCATTCCCTGCATTCAGTTCACGGACAGTTGGTATGTTGCGCACTCGGAGACCATCTTATATCGTTTGGCATACAATCACTTCATGAAGATGAAGGATTCGGAAAAAGGCGACTTCTTCCGTTTTATCCATTCGGCCGGAGAACTGGACGAGAACAACAATACGGTCAATCTCGACAAGCGTCGGATCTACATGGATACGCAGAACAACATCGTATATTCGATGAACAACCAATATGCCGGCAACTCGATCGGATTGAAGAAGCATTCGATGCGTCTCGCGATCAACAAAGCGGGGAAAGAGGGATGGCTTTGCGAGCACATGTTTGTTATGGCCGCGCTCAACGAAGAGAAGAATCGTAAGACCTACTTTTGCGGCGCGTACCCGTCCGCTTGCGGCAAAACCTCGACGGCGATGATCCCCGGCGAGCAAATCGTCGGTGACGATATTGCCTACTTCCGCAATATGAACGGGGAATTCCGGGCCGTTAACGTCGAGTTCGGGATGTTCGGGATCATTAAGGATGTTAACGCCGAGGATGACCCGGTGATTTTCGAGAATTTGAAAAAGAATCAGGAAGTGATCTTTTCCAATGTCCTGATGGGACCCGACGGGAACCCGTACTGGTTGGGCATGGGCGAGGAGGCTCCGAAGGAGGGACGCAACCATTTCGGAGCTTGGCACGAAGGCGTTAAGGACGCGAAGGGCAATACGGTCGGAATCGCGCACGGGAACGCGCGCTATACCATGCGACTGGATTATCTGGACAACATCGACAAAGAGGGCTTTGAGGCCAAGAACGGTGTCAAGGTCGAAGGGATCCTATACGGCGGACGCGACAGTGATATCTCCGTTCCGATCGAGGAGTCTCCGTCATGGAGAGACGGTATCCTCCTGAAGGCCGCGACACTGGAGTCCGAGACGACAAGCGCCACAATCGGTGCGGAAGGTGTACGCAAGCCGAGCCCGATGGCAAACCTCGACTTTGTCTCTTATCCGTTGGGCGAATATACGATGAATAACATCAAGTTTGGCGAAAGCGTTAAGGAAACGCCGAAGGTATTCAGTACGAACTACTTTATGCTCAGCGAAGAGGGCAAATTCATGACCAGTAAGCTCGCGAAGCGGGTTTGGTTGCACTGGGCGGAAGGCCGGATTCACGGAGAGTACGAGACGTACGATACCCCGACGGGCAAGATCCCGCACTACAAGGATCTCGCCGTTCTGTTCAAGAAGTACCTGAACGAAGACTTCAGCGAAGACAAGTACACCTATCTGTTTACGTTCCGTTGCACGAAGTGGATCGAAAAGCTCGAACGCACCAAAGCGTTTTACGAGAAAATGGATTCCAACACGCCGAAGGAAGTCTTTGATTACTGGGATGCCGAGATCGATCGAATCAAGGCCGCTCGCGAGAAGTACGGAGACCTGATCAAGCCGGGCGAATACAAGGTCTAAGGAACTTCGACAGGACTTCGTCACGCATGATGAGATTTCCCCCATGCCGGTCATCGGATCCGGCATGGGGGTTATTATATCGGGCGATCAACGCTGTCACTTCCGGGAAAAGATGCACCGGATAGTCGAAAGTGAAGTGTTTACGGGTCAACAACATTCCGCCGTTCGGTCTTGACAGAAAGGGGGACGCAAACGATAATAGAAAGGCAGTTTTTCGAAAGCTCCGGTTCAGCTCAATATTTAACGCATCATTGGCACCGGGCGTGATCGATTACCGTCAAGAGCACCGATTTGGGGGCGTAGCTCAGCTGGGAGAGCGTACGGTTCGCATCCGTAAGGTCGAGAGTTCGATCCTCTTCGTCTCCACCACAAATGAAAAGGACATTTTTCCGGCGTTCGGACAGGTCCTCGAACCGCAAATGCGGCTCTGCGGAACTCCGGCGGGAAAATGTCCTTTTCTTGGTTCTATGGCGGCCGATTTGCACAGAAGCTGTCCCCAAACTGTATCCGACAGAATAAGCAAGTTATTTCCGCAACCTTATTTTCCGGGTATAATAGACATAAAGATATCCGCCGTCGATTTCGTTCAATAAAGATCGGAGGTGTTGATTCATGAAGAAATGCGATCTGACCATCGTCGGCAGCGGTGCCGGCCTCATGTTGGTCGAACCGGCTTTACAGGCAGGACTTTCCGTCGCTTTCGTAGAAAAATCAAAATTCGGCGGAACATGCCTCACTCGCGGTTGTATTCCCTCGAAGATGCTCGTATATCCCGCGGATCTGATCCGCGAAGCCCAGCGCTCCGGACGAGTCGGCGTCCATCTCGACGCGCTGGGAATCGATTGGAACAAAATTGCGTCACGAATGTGGGCACAAATTGCTCACTCCGATCGCATTTCCGAAGGTCTTTCGGGCGTCGACGGACTGGACGTATATCGAGGAACCGGCGCGTTCACGGGACCGCACACGTTTCGCGTCACTTCGGAACGCCTTGAGGAGCACGTCGAATTTGAATCGGACCGATTCATTCTGGCACCCGGCGGGCGAACGTTGGTACCCTCGATCGAAGGTCTCGAACAGACCGGTTATGTCACTTCAGAGAGTTTTTTCGGGGAAAAATTTCCGGCCGCTCCGTGGAGAAAACTGGTGATTGTGGGAGCCGGAGCGGTCGGCGCGGAATTCGCGCATATTTTTTCTGCGTTCGGTTCTAAGGTCACGCTGGTCGAACGGCTTCCGATGATTCTTCCGACCGAGGATGAGGAAATCAGCATCGCGGTCCAAAAGGAGTTCGAACACAACGGCATCGAGGTTTTAACTCATCACCAGTTGGTTTTTGCGGGACGGGATGAAAAAGGTAAATATGTTCTTGTCGAAAATTCCAACGACCCGAGTCGGACCCGTATCGATACGGACGAAATATTCATCGCCTCCGGTTTACGACCCAACAGCGATTGGCTCGGAATCGAAAACGCAAATATCGAAACGGATGAGCGGGGATGGATCAAGACCGATGAATATTTGAAGACCAATCAGGATCACATCTGGGCAATCGGTGATATTAACGGGATCTATCCGTTCCGTCATAAAGCAAATTACGAAGCCGGGATACTTATTGGAAACCTTTTTGGCGCAGACGATCCGAAGCCGGTCCGATATCATTCCGTCCCGTGGACCATTTTCACCTGTCCTCAGGTAGCTCATGTCGGAATGACCGAAAAACAAGCTTTGGAGCGCGGGATTCGCGTCTTTGTCGGACGAAATCGCTTTTCCGACATTGCGGCCGGCTCAGCGATGGGAATATCCGAGAACGACTCGGACAATGGTTTTGTGAAAATCGTAATCGACGAGCAAGGGAAACTGATCGGTGCTCATGTCGTCGGCCATCAGGCTGCACTACTCGTTCAGCCTTTCGTCTATCTGATGAATACGGGTTATATGTGTGACTCCGAGGGCGAATCGGACCGAACTCGCCTCGAAAGACCCGAAATCCGGCCCATCCGAAGGATTTGTCGCCAGCTCGGCACGATCATGCCGGTCATGAATTCGATGGTCATCCATCCCTCCTTAAACGAATTGACGGCCTGGGCGCTTTCCAATCTTCACGCTCATGACTCCGAATAAAGGAGAATCGGGTGACCCATGCTGATTCGAAAACTTTTCGAAAAGGATCTTCCGGAAGCGCTCGAGCTGGTCTGGTCCGTTTTTTCGCGCTTTGAGGCTCCCGAATATACACAGGAAGGCATCCGGGTTTTTCGCGACTTCATCGATCCGGATCAAATCGCTCGCATGTTGGATTCCGGGGTGCTTCGCTTCTGGGGAGCGATTCGTCAAGGAAAAATCGTCGGTGTTATTGCCATTCGCGGTTCCTCGCACATTTCTTTATTGTTTGTCGATACCAATCACCAGCGAAAGGGGATCGCAAAATCTCTTGTTGCGAGGGTCGAGCAATTCGCTACGCTAATGAATTGTAATACGCTTACGGTCAACTCATCCCCGTACGCTGTCGCTTTTTATGAGCGACTTGAGTTTCGCGCCATATCCGGCGAGCAGGAAAAACAGGGCATCCGATTTACACCCATGCTCCGACAGATAAAAAAATCGGGGCCGTAGTCACGGCCCCGACCTGGCTTTTGCGAATCAGCGTTACGCTCCGGTACCCGTCTGTACGTTCTGCTGCATTTCTCTTTCCCGCATTTTATCCTGTCTTTTCAGCCATGCAAGTGTATCCGCAAGACTTTTATTGATATCCCGCGGTTTATAGGACAAGTCCTGATCCGCACGGGAATGCGAGTATTTTGCGTTCGGATATACCGTGAAAACCGCATAGGAATCGATGGGAGCCTTTCTCTTCAGGAAACGGTAAACCATTCGATTGATTCCCGCGGTACGCTGTGCGACCCACAAGGGCACGATTTTCTTGATCGGGGGATAACCGGTAATGTTCTGAAGTCCGTCCAGAAAATCCGCGGCGCTTACGTACTGATTGGAAAGAATATAGCACGACCCGCAGTTTCCTCTTTCCGCCGCGGATAAGACACCTTGCGCTACATCCCGAACGTCCGCAAAATCATATCCTCCGTTGATTACGGTCGTTAAATCCCCGGAAAGATATTCCCGAATCAGTTGAACGACCTCAGACTCTCCGTATTCATACGGACCGATAATTCCGGACGGGTGAACAATGACTGCGTTCAAACCGTTCAGCGTCACCTTATTGAGGATATATTGTGTCGCTTCCGCTTTTGATTTTGCGTAATCTCCTTGTACAAGATCTCTGTTGAAGTGCTCGATTTCGGCAATTTCATCTCCGTTCCCTGTTTCGGGGATCGCATGCGCGGAGCCGATATACACCAACCGGGCCACTCTTTTTTTCACGCAAATATCGGTCACATTCATCGTTCCCTGAACATTCACCCGATGGATCAGAGGATCGCGCATCTCCGTGACCGAACGTTTTTCCGCCGTATGAATCACGATACTTTCGCGAATATTCTCAATATCAAAGAAAGGCTTCATGGAATCCTTGACCAACACATCGCCATAAACGATATCAACCGGCAGACCTCTGAGGGCCGTCATATCGGTCTCCGGAGGAACCAGAACACGAACCGAACTCCCGTGGTCAAGAAGAAGCCGGGTGATTGCATTCCCCAGTTGCCCGATCGCGTCGGTAACAAGATACTGCTGTTTCATAACACCGCCTCCTGCATTTTTTTAATAATCAAACCCGCGAGACAGCGGATTTCCTATCTATATTATGCACGGTCAGCGCGCCTGAAAAGTAGACGAATTGAAAACAAAGCGTCGTTTTACTATATCAAATGTGAACAAATTGTTGCTAACAATCAAGAAAAAGGTATAATTGCAGTATATTGCTTAAATATAAGCGTTTGGTGCCATTATTTAGGGGATTTATATTCTCAACCTAATCGCAAATATGTGATATTTTAGAGTTCCATCCCCACGCGTAGAATCTCGAATGCTTTCTTCGGATCGGTAATGTTCAGGACCTGTTTTTCCATCGGGCAAATCCCGTCCCCTTTGCGATTGACGATGAAAGGAACTTTTTGTCCGAATGAATAAGATACCGGGTGTTCGGAAAGCACCGAAACCGCGTGCTCGCTGATTGTTTTGGCATGAAGATGGTCGACACCCGCGTAAATCAGGAGAAGAGCGGCCGCTTTTCCGATCACTTTGTCGGCGACAGACGCACCGCGAAGCGCCTCCGGCTCTGTCAGAAGAAGCGTCAGAATCGGAGCGATTCCCCGCTCATGCGATTCGATTATTCTGTCGTTATTTACGGCAACAAAGGTAGCGTCGGTTTCACTTAGTTTTCGGACGGCTTCTTGTAAATGATCCATTCGAGATTCCTCCCTTTTGAAGCGCGAAAATAATCGGCGGAATGATCACCAACTGGATAATAATCCCGATGATTCCGGTGGCGATCGCGATCGGAACGGAAGCCGGGTCCGCTTTCTCCATCCCGAAAAGCCGATTTGCGACAAGAAGAGCCATTGCATACACCGCTCGGCCAGCGATCATTGCAAGGATCAACGAAGTATACAGACCGAAAAAGCGTTCCGTGTTCGTCACTTCTTTTCCGGGGGCTTTCCCCTCTTTCAAGCTAAGGGGAAAGCGGAAGCGATTCAGCTTCAATGTATGATAGAAAAATCCTGCGACCATCCCGTATACTCCGAGTTCCACCACCATAAACGGCATGACCGCCGGAGGCGGCATCCCGGTCGCGACGGAGTTGATAAACGGAGTGATTGCCCCGATGGCGGCACCGTAGAACGGGCCCAGAAGAAGACCGCCGATCAATACTGGGATATGCATCGGAAGAAATGTTTTTCCGGCAGCCTGACCGCCCGGAGCGTGGAAAAGCATCGGCAATATGATACCGATCGCAATCAGCAATCCTCCGAATACCAACCCGCGAATCCAATTGCGATTCGATCCCGACGGATTTTTCAGTTTATTATTTTCGGTCACACCATCGACCTCCCGCTCCGAGATTTTACACGGATCCTTTATTAATGATTGTTTTTGAGGTGGGAAGCCACTCAGCGGATCGCTTTCTCGATTTCCGCCTGCAGTGTCTTCAGGTCCTCTATGATCGATAGCCCCTGAGGACAAGCCGCCTCACACTGACCGCACTCTACACATCGATCCGGCTTTGCGTCGGCGGGCAAAGCCTCGTTCCACGACCAACGGGTATGGTCGATATTTTCGAACATCCCGTACTCATTCCATATTTTAAAGTTCTCCGGGATGTTGACACCGGCCGGACACGGCATGCAGTATTTACATCCGGTGCAACCGTTTCGAATTCTTTTCCGGAATATTTCGGAAGCCTTTTGTATCGCGTCGTGCTCCCGGTCATTCAACGGTTCAAAACGCTCGAAAATCGAGCAGTTCTCGCGCACCTGTTCCGGCGCGGACATCCCGCTTAACACCACCTTAACGTTCGGCAGGCTTCCGACCCAACGAAGTGCCCATGATGACGGCGATGCGTCGGGATCCACCGCGCTCAGAACCGAGGAGACATCCTCGGGCAAACGCGCCAGCGAGCCGCCCTTGACGGGCTCCATAACCACAACGGGAATTCCGAGGCTCTCGGCAAGCTCGTATCCCTTCATGCCGGCCTGCTCTTCCGTATCCATGTAATTGAGCTGAATCTGACAGAAATCCCACGGATAGGCCTTGATGATCTTCTCGAAAACTTCGTACGAATCATGAAACGAGAAGCCCAGGTAACGAATCTTCCCTTCCTTTTTTAGCCGCTCACATTCTTCGATTACACCCAGGGAAAGTGTTTTTTCCCAGAATCCTTGATTGAGGGTGTGGATCAGATAAAAATCAACGTAGTCCTTTTTCAGTCGTGACAACTGAATGTCGAAAATTTCACGGACGTCCGAGGTCTTCTTCAACATCCAACTGGGAAACTTGGTCGCCAGATAGTAACTTTCCCTCGGAAGCTGCGCCAATACGTCTCCGATAAAACTTTCGCTTTCACTGTTATGGTAGGAATATGCGGTATCAAAATAGTTCACCCCGGAGCGGTAGGCATCCAAGAGCATGGCCTCCGATACCGGCCGGTTGATTTTTCCGCTTTCGTCCAGCGGAAAGCGCATACATCCGAACCCCAAAAGCGAGGTCGTTACATTCAGTTTTTTCATTCTTCGTTTTTCCATTTTCGGGTCCTCCCTCTTCCGTCTTTTCCTATTTTTCTATTTCTTTACTTGCATCATTTCGGTACGACACGGGACAGCCCGTCACTTCCGAATCATATTTCGCGAGGCACGCACCGAGATCAAACAACTTCCGTACCGGAATTTCCGAAGAAGCGTAATCTCCTTCGAATAAAGCCTCGATCAAGCCCGGAAGTTCCGTTGACAACAATATTTGCGCTCGCCGCACCTCCGGATAGATACCGCTGAAGTCACTGGAAAAAGACCTTTCGCATACGTCTCTTTGTCCTGAATGATCCGCATCGGACAAAATCGTTACCGGCCAGATACTCCGAAGTGATTTTCCGGAAACCAATCCGGTTTCCCGTATGGATTCAAAAAGCAAATATGCCGTTTCTTCCGACTTCCGGTCCCCTTCGTACATCCGGGAAAAATCGTCTGAATCGATCTTGGTTTCCCTTCCCGTCTTTTCCGCCTCTTTGGTTCGAATCGCCAGGGCAAATCCGGATGTCAAGACAGCAAAATCCACCCGCGCCGATCCCGCTTTGCTTGAAATGAGAAGATCATGAAAGATGATCATCGGTCTTTCGATTGCCGATAATACATCATATATTTTCTTATGAGCGGCCGTTTTCCCGCGAATCGACTCCAGTGCTTCCCGGAAAATATACTTCGACTGAGGCGGTGCAGCCTCTAATTTTGCCGCCAGCGCCTTTTGTTCCTCTTCTTTGGACGAGAACGGCTTGAGAAAAACCGGACCCTCCAAATCCCGGGTTCTCTCTTCCTTTCGTTTGGCCATTTCAGAAAATATCCCCATCGTTTCCTCCGATGTACTGATCGCGTATTGGATAAAAAGAAGGTGTCACGATTTTTCGCGGCACCCACTTATTATATCATTTTTCCACAAGCGTCGGTGTTTATCCGTCCTTATGCCGAAAGACGCTCGAACATTCTTTTCCCCGGAAACGCAAGAATCAATAACTCGACGGTAAATAATACCGCATACAAAAGTGTAATCGAGTATGCGGTCACAGTCATCGCGACTGTTCCGTCACCGCTCGAAAAGAAGAAAACAAAGTAGATGATAATCGGTAAGGAAGCCAAACCGAATCCGATCAGCATCGTAAGCAACACAGAAATGCTCTGCTTTAAAACCTGTGCCTCGTTTCTCCAATCCAGCTTCGGCATTAAAAGATTCAGTATCAATCCCCCTCCGGCAACCACCAAGTTTGTCCCGGCCGGCAGAAGCACCATAGCGATGCCGGGACCCGGATGCACACCGAGCCGAATCATCACGGCGGCGGAGCAAATAATTTGTGCGGGAACAAAAAGGAGTACATTCAGCATCAGCTTTGCCCGAAGAACCTCGAAAGCACGGACCGGCATGGAGCGAAGTATCCACAACCTTTTCCCTTCAAAGGAAATCGACGCGGGCGTCGTTGCCGTCATGGCCGCAAAAAACAGGAAAATGAGCGTAGCGATTGCGGCATAGTTCTCCGTGCTGATCACAAACGGCATTTCCTCCCCGGCAAACATAATCTTTTCGATGACATCGGGTCCCATAACCAGAAAAACGGTGGTCACGACGACCATCATCACTACTCCGAAGGAGGTGTTGATAACATAAAGCGTACTCGACACATATTTTTTCAGTTCAACGCTAAGCAAAGAAGCGAACATCGTGCGGGAGCGAAAAGAAAGCTTCCGGTTCCTGCCTTTTTTCTGATATGAGCCACGTCCGTAGCGGGCGGCATAGACGGCAACGGTCAATGCAAACGGAAGGAAAATCAGAAGGAGTGCAAAAATAGTGTTCAAAAGACGGCCCTCGGTAATGAAATAGGTCATTACCTTAATCGGCCAAAAGGCCTCAATGATTTGTTTGGCTTGTTCGGAGCCCATTTCGGCAAATCCTCGGTACGCACCGTTTGACTGCATATTCCAAAAAATATAGCCCATCAGAAGCGTCATGGCAAAAATCGAAACGATGATTCGCCCGCCCGGAATACGCTCGCGAATCATCGAAAACAAGGCCCCGATCACCATGGATATCGTCATCGCCAAAGTCGGAAGAAGAAGGGAAATGAATACGCCGCGAGCGAGCCCGGCCGCATCAAGCCCTCCGAACGCGAAGGTCGCAATGATCGTCGGAAGCAGCATGATAATAAGAATCGGTGCATCCAGCAGAAATTGTGTGGTAATTTTCGAAAGGACCACTATGCTTTTCCGGATCGGCATCGAGAGCAACAATTCCGCGTCCTTTGAGGTGGTTGCGGTCGTCGCTCTCATCATGCCGAAAAGGATGCTGATTGCAAAGGCGGTGGATAATCCCATGAAGACCGCCAACTGCGGAAGATTATATTCTACGACCAGTAAAAATGCGGTCGCGACCGCCTGCATGGACATGGAGCCGCCGAAAAAAACGATAAACGCAAGAATCATCAGTGCGGATACGATATATCGCCCTTTTTTCGCTTTTTGCATGGACCCGAGAAAGTTAAGAAAATTAACTTTGATCAGTGTAAAAAATGATTTCATGCCTCACCCTTCTCTTCCTCGGTCAGTTCAAGAAATACTTCCTCCAGGGACAAGTCTCCCTTGACGGTCCGGGTTTCACCGCTCGCAATCAACCTGCCGTTTTTGATGATCGCTATTTTGTTGCATATTTTCTCGGCAACCTCGAGAACATGGGTCGAAAAGAAAATAGCATTCCCCTTTTCACAAAACTCCTTCATGACCGTTTTTACCGAGAAGGCCGCGCGCGGATCCAGTCCGACAAACGGTTCGTCCAGAATCAGTAATTTGGGTGTATGTACAAACGCGGCGATGAAGGACAGTTTCTGTTTCATTCCGTGCGAATACGAAGAAACAGAGTCGTTCAAGCTGTCCGTCATCTCCAGCATCGTAGCGTATTGATTGATTTTGCTTGACCGCTCCCGTTTTGAAATTCCATAAATGTCGGAAACAAAATTGAGATACTGCATTCCGGTCAGATTGTCGTATAACTCCGGAGTATCCGGTATATAGGCAATCATCGACTTGCATCGTATCGGATCTTGCGTTACGGAGACCCCGTCGATTGTAATCTTTCCTTTTTCAAACGGCAGAAGACCGACCACGGATTTGATCGTTGTCGTTTTACCCGCCCCGTTGTGTCCGATGAATCCGTACAGATCTCCGTTTTCGACCGTAAGGCATACATCCTTTACCGCCGTGACCCCCCCCGGATACGACTTGGTCAAGTTTTCGATTGTAAGCATGTGTTGTTCCTTTCTTCATGAGCATTCACCGTGTGCCGATCGGTATTCCGGTGTCTGCTTTCAGCGTTTACTTATTATACTTCCGTCATTTTACTGTCGTAAAGACTCGTCTGTATTTTTTTCGCCATTTTCGATCTCTTTGATCCCATCGGTCAGGATGCGCACGATTTCGGGACTCGCGAATCCGTATTCCTTCATCTTTCGAATATACTCTCCGGTGACCCCGCCGGACAACTCCGAACGAATCGCGGCGATGATCCCCGGGTCGTCCGTAATATAATTTCCGGAACCGCGTTCGCTTATTATGATCCCCTCTTGTTCAAGCAACTGACAGGCTTTCTGAACCGTGTTGGGATTGATACCGAATAGATTTGCCAGTTCCCGAACGGCACAAAGTTTCTCTCCGGGCTTGACGACACCGATAATAATTTGTGTTTTTATTCTTTCGACGACCTGAAGATAGATCGGAAAATGATCCGAAAATATCTGCTTCAAATCCTTTCCCTTCTCAAATGACGTTAACCCCCCGTTTTTTTGCGCAAATTGCGAGTGATGAATCATCCTGCCCTCAATATTGTATTATTTAGATAGTACAATTTTATCCGCCTTCCTGTCAATCCTGTCAATCCTGTCTTTTCACACCCCCAAAAAGTATTTCGAAACGATTCATTCGGGATTCTCGATCTTCGGTCGTTATCAGGCTTGTCAAAGCCTCGCGCGCGTGTGATAATACTACGAGACGCCCTAAAGGCAGGTTTTTTCGCGCCCTGCGCGATCAGGGAGGATTTATGGCATCGGATCAAATCAACCGGATTCTCGATTCTGAAAAGGAGGCCGCCCGCATCGAAAAGGATGCTCGATCCCGTGCGGATGAGATTCTGGAAAAAGCTCGTCTTTCGGCTGCTGATTATCGCGAAAAGGCCTTGATGGAAGCGGAAAAGAAAGCGAGTTCCCTTCGAAGTGATTTTCAGAAGAAGAACCGGGCGTATATAACCTCGATAAAAGAGCAAACAGAGCTGAGTTGTGCGCAACTCAGAGAAGCCGCGATGTCAACGTTCGAATCCGCCGTTTCCGTGACCGTCGACTTCATTTCCGGAAAGGAATCGCGCTGATGGCCATCGTACCGATGAAGCACATCGAGATTATCGCCTTGCAAAGAGACGCAAAAAAAGTGGTCGAACTGCTCCAGCGTGAGGGCGTCGTCGATTTGAGCGAGCCGGAAACCGAGGCGGAAGGCGAGACGGATTCCGGGTCGGAGTTAATGATCATCCCGACCTCCTCGACCCTGACTCAATTGGACAGGAATCTGGAAATGATCCGCTCCGCAATCGCTTCCGTCGAAGAATATTCTCATACAAAAACCTCGATTCTCGCCGGTCTTTCCGGTCGAAAAGAATTGACTCTGGATCAATTCTCCGAGCACGCGGATCGGGTCGAACAATCCATGAAAATCGCTTACGATATCGACTCAGCGATACGGATTATTGAAAATGAGACACCGGCCATCATGCACGTGACCCATCAACTCAATCACTTGCTCCCCCTGGAAAAACCTCGATATCCCGATGATGTACGAGGGAACGCAGCGTGTTGCCTGTCGAATCGGATCCATTCAGGGCGCCTTCGGCGAGACATCCCTTCACGAGACCCTGAGCAAGGCCTTTGCGGAAACGCATCCGGCACCGAGTGACTCGGACGTGCCCGAACTCCCGAAATACGAGACGGATTTCGTTTCGGTTTCGAAGGAACTGACGTGCCTTTGCGTTTTCTGCCATCGAAATGATCTTGAGGTGATGGACGAAACCCTTCGCAAAATCGGCTTTATCATACCGTCCGACCCGACGCGGCATCCCCCGGCCAACCGGATTGAACGCCTGAAAAAAAGAATTCAGGATGCACAGGATGCGGTCGCAAATGCACGCGAGAAGATTGCGGCATATAAGCCGGATCTGCCCGGACTTTATTTTCTGTCGGATTACCTGCTGATGCGTAAGGATAAATACGAAGCGCTCGGGCGTCTGCTGTTTTCCCGAAAAGCCGTTATTCTGAAGGGCTTCGTTCCGTGCCGGGATGCCGACCGGCTTCTAAGCAAGCTCAACGAGAAATATATGCTCGCAATAGAATTACGCGACCCGAAGGAGGATGAAGAAGTCCCCGGCGATTTTTCAAACAACGCATTCGTGGCACCGGTCGAAGATATTGTTCAGTCGTACAGCCCGCCGACGTCACGGGACATCGATCCGAACCCTGTGATGAGTTTTTTCTACTATCTGTTTTTCGGCATGATGCTGTCGGATGCCGGTTACGGTCTGATTATGGTTCTCGGAACTCTGTTTGTAATCATCCGGCTGAAGCCGGAAGGCACGACACGAATGAACATGTACAAATTTTTATTCTGCGGGGTTTCTTCCGTCATATGGGGCCTGATGTTCGGCAGTTTTTTCGGAAATGTTGTCAATGCGGTCGGCACCGCTTTTTTCCATTCGAATGTTTCACTGGACGCCCTATGGTTCAATCCGGTCGAAAAACCGCTCGAGATGCTGATCCTCAGCTTGATTCTCGGTTTTATTCACCTGATGGCCGGACTTGCGCTGAAATTTGTCAACATGTGGAAACACAACGACAAGCTCGGGGCAATCTTTGATGTCGGTTCGTGGTGGATCGTTTTCACGGGTCTTGGGATGATGATTGTCAACATGGCCGTTCCGACCGGTCTGCCGCTTGAAAAAATCGGCCCGTGGGTCGCAATTGCGGGAGCGGCCATGCTGGTATTGACACAGGGGCGATCCAGTCCGAGTATACCGGGCAAGATTATGGGCGGTCTCGGAAGCCTGTACGGAATTTCGGGTTATTTCAGTGACACGCTTTCTTACTCGCGGTTAATGGCCCTCGGCCTCGTGACCGGAATCGTCGGGCAGGTCTTCAATACAATCGGAACCGTGATCGGATCCGGGATTGTCCGCATTTTCATCTTCATTCCGGTTTTTATTTTCGGACATGCCGTAAACTTGGGTATCAGCGCGCTCGGCGCGTATGTACATACCAACCGACTTCAATATGTCGAATTTTTCAGCAAATTCTATGAAGGCGGCGGGAAGGCATTTTCACCGTTTTCAACCCGAACCAGACACTTCAAATTCAAGGAGGACAAGTAAATGGATTTTTTAGGCATTATTCTTGCGGTGATCGGAGCGGCGTTATCGGTCACACTGGCCAGCATCGGTTCGTCTAAGGGCGTCGGCATGGTCGGTGAGGCCTCTACCCCGGTTCTTATTGATGATCCGAGCAAATTCTCCAGACTCCTGATTCTCCAACTGCTTCCCGGAACTCAGGGATTATACGGACTGGTCGTTACCGTGATGGTGATGTTAAACATCGGACTTCTGGGCGGAAACGCACCCACGCTTGATTTCAAAACGGGACTCCTGTACTTTTTTGCATGCCTGCCGGTCGCCTTCGGCGGAATGACCTCCGCAATCCTTCAGGCACGCGTCGCCGTGACCGGCGTAACCGTAGTCGCCAAGAAATACTCCGATTCGACCAAGGCGATTATTTCCGCTACGCTCGTCGAATTCTACGCTTTACTTTGCTTCATCGCCTCCCTTTTGATGGTCATGAACATTCCCGCCGTCACGGGTACATAACGGAAACGATCGGAGATTGCCATGTCGGGCCTTGATAGTATACTCGAAAAAATAATCGAAGACGCGAACGTCTCGGCAAAAACAAGAGTCCGTCGCGCCGAAGAAGAGGCGGCGGCTTATTCCGCCCGCAAAAAAATCGAAACCGAAGAGGAAGTCAACGAGCGGTTGGAGCGCGAAAAGGAAGCCATCTCGATACTGGAAAGCAAGAGCCGGTCCTCCGCCGAGTCGGAGGCAAAAAAACGACTCCTTCAAGAAAAAGTAGCGTTGATTGATGAAGTGTTGGCCGAGGCTCGCTCTCGAATCATAAGTCTTTCCGCAAAAGAAAACCGGGATATGATCGAACGATTCGTCACGTCACACGCCTCCGAATTGACCGGAGCGTGCGAGCTGATCGTAAATGCCCGGGATCGTGCCGCGGCGACGAAGGAATTTTCGGACCGGCTTTCCGAAATCATCCCCGGTACCCTTCAAATATCGGACGAGCCGGGCAACTTCGAAGCCGGATGTATTCTTCGGTGCGGTCCGATTGAATTTAACGGAACGGTCGACGCACTGATCAACGAAAAACTGGACGAAGTACGGGATCGAATCAACCGATCCTTGTTTCTTCCGTAGGGATTAGCATGCCCCGGAAGCACGGAAAGGATTTGAATTTGACCAAGAAAACGAACGAAACCCAATATGCATATGCGGTCTCCGCCGTGCGTGTGCGGCAGATCAAGGCGCTCGAGACATCCGATATCGATCGTATGATTGCGGCGCCCACCGATACTGCGGTACTTTCAATCCTCGAATCCAAGGGTTGGCATAGTACCGGGCGAATCTCGGATGTGAACGATATGCTCGAAAAAGAACTCTCGGAGACTTGGCGCTATCTGTCCGAGGTCGCTCCGGATCCTGCTTTGTTTATTCCCTTTATTTTAAAGAACGACTTTCATAATCTGAAGGCCGGGATTAAGTCCGTTCTGAGCGACTATGAAGCGGACGAGTATTTCGTTCTACCCTGCACGATTCCGTCCGATACAATGAAGAAAGCAGTCGAGGAAAATCGTTTTGATGATCTGCCGGCTCCTTTTGATCAGCTGGGGGAGGAAATGTACGATATCCTCGTTCGTACCGGAGACGGACAATGGTCGGATGTCATCGCCGACCGGGCCGCTCTGGATGAGACGTTACGGTGTGCCGAAAAAACCGGCGATGAGCTTATCTTCCGAATCTCCGAGTTGTTTGTCGCCGCCGCGAACATTAAAATCGCTTTTCGATCGGCAAGGTTCGGGAAAAAAGAAGAATTTCTCGAGCGTGCCGTCGGCTCCTGTACGTCTCTTGATCGGGACCGTATGATAAAGGCGGCGACGGAAGGTGTCTCCGCGCTTCTGGAGTATCTTTCAACCACGGAATATGCGGACGGAACCGCCCTTTTAAAAACCTCTCCTTCCGACTTTGAGCGTTGGTGTGACGACCGTGCGATGGGCATGCTCGAAAATGTACGTTACATCGCTCTGGGCACCGCGCCTCTGGTCGCTTATTATCTCGGAAAAGAGGCGGAAATACGCAACGTACGAATCATTTTGGCAGCCAAACAATCCGGATTGCCCGCACCTGCAATCCGATCCCGAATCAGGAGGCTTTATGTATAAAATCGCCGCCATGGGAGATCGGGACAGTATATACGGTTTTGCTTCTCTCGGAATGCATATATTCCCCGAGGATCGAATGGAGAACCCCGCGACAACGCTTCATCATCTTGCGGAGCAGGATTTCGCCGTGATTTTTATTACGGAATCTCTGGCTTCCCGAATTCAGGAAGACATCGATCGATATAAAGATCGTCCATTGCCTGTCATCGTTCCGATTCCCGGGGTTTCCGGAAACACCGGTGCGGGTATGCGCGCCATTGCCCAAGCAGTGGAACGGGCGGTCGGCAGTGATATTTTAAAAGACGCGTAAAGGAGACAAATCATGAGCAAAGGTTCCATCCGAAAAATATCGGGACCCCTGGTCATTGCGGAAGGGATGCGGGACGCCAACATGTTTGACGTCGTGCGCGTCAGCAACCAACGCCTTATCGGTGAGATTATCGAAATGCACGGAGACCGGGCCTCTATTCAGGTTTATGAGGAAACCTCCGGTCTGAAGCCGGGTGAACCGGTCGACTCCACCGGCGTACCCTTATCGGTCGAGCTGGGCCCCGGTTTGATCGGCGGAATATTCGACGGCATCCAACGTCCCCTGGAAGAAATTGTTCGCAGATCCGGAAATAATCTGGCTCGAGGAATCGAGGTTCCGTCATTAAACCGCGAAACTGTCTGGCCCTTTGTCGCATCGGTCCGCTCCGGTCAGACGGTCGCGGAAGGCGACATTCTCGGAGAGGTTCTGGAAACCCGGATCGTGTCCCACAAAATTCTGGTTCCGCCGGGGGTAAACGGAAAAATCCGATCCATCCATTCCGGAGATTATCGACTGGAAAGCCCGATCGGTGAACTTACAGACGAAACAGGGAATGTCATCCAACTGTTTCTCTACCAACGTTGGCCGGTACGCGTCGGCAGACCTTACAAGCAAAAGCATGCCCCGACAATGCCCCTGATTACGGGTCAGCGTGTCATTGACAGCCTGTTTCCATTAGCCAAAGGCGGCGTCGCCGCGATTCCCGGTCCCTTCGGCAGCGGAAAAACGGTTACCCAGCATCAGCTCGCCAAGTGGGCTCAGGCAGATATCATCGTCTATATCGGCTGCGGAGAACGCGGTAATGAAATGACGGACGTTTTAAACGAGTTCCCGGAGCTGATTGACCCCAATACCGGCGAGTCACTGATGAAGCGTACGGTACTTATCGCAAACACCTCTGATATGCCCGTCGCGGCCCGAGAGGCCTCAATATACACCGGCATTACCATCGCGGAATACTTCCGCGATATGGGCTATTCCGTCGCTTTGATGGCCGATTCGACATCCCGTTGGGCGGAAGCCTTGCGTGAAATGTCCGGGCGACTCGAAGAGATGCCCGGCGAGGAAGGCTATCCCGCTTACCTTGCAAGTCGATTGGCTCAGTTTTACGAACGTGCGGGACGCGTCACCGTCCTCGGAAGCGATAACCGGGAAGGATCTCTTTCCGCAATCGGAGCGGTTTCTCCTCCGGGCGGAGACATCTCCGAGCCGGTCTCTCAGGCGACCCTTCGTATTGTAAAGGTATTCTGGGGATTGGATGCGAGCCTTGCGTACAAACGTCATTTCCCGGCAATCAACTGGTTGACCAGCTATTCGCTGTATGCGGATTCGCTCGCTTCGTGGTTTTCCGAAAATGTATCCGACAACTGGAACGAATATCGCTCGCGTTTTCTGCACTTGCTACAGGAAGAGGCCGAACTCGAGGAAATCGTCCGATTGGTCGGAATGGACGCGCTTTCTGCGTCCGACCGTTTGAAAATGGAGGTCGCGCGCTCGATTCGTGAGGATTTTTTACACCAGCTCGCGTTCCACGAGGTCGATACCTACTCTTCTCTTCCCAAGCAGGACCTGATGATGAAGCTGATTCTCTTGTTCTGGGACAAAGCCTCTCATGCGCTCGGGCTCGGTGCGGATATTGAAAAAATCGTTTCCCTTCCCGTTCGGGAAAGGATCGGACGATTCAAATACATTTCGGGAAATGAAATCAATGACGAGGCAATGCAGATCGAATCCCGTCTCGCCCATGAAATTTCCGAGATTTTGGAGGAGGAAGACTGATGCCGAAAGAATACAGAACGATTCAGGAGGTCGCCGGTCCGTTGATGCTGGTTCGCGACGTTTCGGATGTCGCCTTTAACGAACTCGGCGAAATTGAATTGAGTAGCGGCGAGAAACGCCGTTGCCGGGTTCTTGAAATCAACGGAAGCGATGCCTTGGTCCAACTTTTCGAAAGCGGTGCCGGAATCAATCTTGCCGAAAGCAAGGTTCGTTTTCTCGGCCGCCAGCTGGAACTTCCCGTATCCGGGGATATGCTCGGCCGCATCTTTAACGGCATGGGCAATCCGATCGACGGCGGGCCGATGATTATTCCCGAAAAGCGCATGGACGTTAACGGCACCCCGATGAATCCGGCCGCAAGAAGCTACCCGATGGAATTTATTCAAACCGGTGTTTCTGCGATTGACGGCCTGAATACGCTGGTTCGCGGCCAGAAGCTTCCGATTTTTTCGGGAAGCGGACTGCCGCACGCCAACCTCGCCGCGCAAATCGCGCGACAGGCAAAGGTTCGCGGAACAAAAGAATCGTTCGCCGTCGTTTTTGCCGCAATCGGGATTACCTTTGAGGAAGCGAATTTTTTCATGGAGAGCTTCCGGGAGACCGGCGCAATCGATCGTACCGTTTTGTTTGTAAACCTTGCGAACGATCCCGCAATCGAACGAATCGCCACGCCGAGAATGGCCTTGACGGCGGCCGAATACCTCGCTTTTTCGATGGATATGCATGTTTTGGTCATCCTGACGGATATCACAAACTACGCCGACGCTCTGCGTGAGGTATCTGCGGCACGTAAGGAGGTTCCCGGTCGTCGCGGCTATCCGGGCTACATGTATACGGACCTCGCCACTTTATACGAGAGGGCCGGACGCCAGAGAGGAAAATCCGGAAGCATCACGCTGATTCCGATACTGTCGATGCCGGAGGATGATAAAACCCATCCGATCCCGGATCTGACCGGATACATCACGGAAGGACAAATCATCCTGAGCCGTGAGCTGTACCGCAAAGGAGTGACACCGCCGATCGATGTTTTGCCTTCCCTTTCCCGACTGAAGGACAAGGGTATCGGCGAAGGAAAAACCCGGGAAGACCATTCCAATACAATGAATCAGCTGTTTTCCGCATACGCCCGCGGTAAAGATGCCAAGGAACTCATGGTCATTTTGGGCGAGGCGGCACTTACGGAAATGGATAAGCTGTATGCCCGCTTCTCGGACGCCTTTGAAAAGGAGTACGTTTCGCAAGGCTTTTCGACCGACCGATCCATCGAAGAAACGCTTGATTTGGGTTGGAAATTACTTCGCATGTTGCCCCGAAGCGAGCACAAGCGAATCAGCGACAAAATTTTGGACCGTTACTATGACGAAGCAACCGAAGAACCGTCAACCGACGAGTAAATACTGAATCGAGCTCAGGAGAACAGAACCGATGGCCGGCACTCAAATCAATCCGACAAGAATGGAATTGACCCGTCTTAAGAAACGGCTGATCACCGCACGTCGCGGACATAAACTACTGAAGGATAAACGCGACGAGTTGATGCGCCAATTTCTCGAAATCGTTCGGGAAACGCGACGTCTGCGCCGGATGATCGAAGAAGCTCTGACCGAGACAAATCAACATATGTCGGTCGCCCGCTCGCTGATGAACGACGAATCCCTTGCGATTTCCATGCTTTATCACAAACAGGAGATTTCTCTGGCCGTCGAAGAGAAAAATATTATGAGCGTTCGCGTTCCGGTTTTCAAAACCAATTTCAGGACGGCGGATCCCGGCGATATTTACTCATACGGGTTCGCTTTTACCTCTTGTGAGCTCGACGAAGCCGTCCAAGCGCTTTCGGATTTAACGGATCCGCTGATCCGTCTCGCCGAAAAGGAGAAGGCCTGTCAGCTGTTGTCTTCGGAAATCGAAAAAACGCGACGAAGAGTCAATGCGCTGGAGCATGTTATGATCCCGAGGTATCTTTTCCAGATTCGGTTCATAACGATGAAACTGGACGAAAGCGAGCGAAGCTCGATTACACGTCTGATGAAGGTGAAGGACATGATGATCGAAAAAACAATCCGGGCTCGAAAAGCCTCCGATGAAGCTTAATCTCCCGAATCGTTTTCTTCGAAAATCTTCTCCACGATCTCATCGACGATTTGACTTGCTTTTTTCCCGCGCAAACGGATTTTGATATCGGCATACCGGCGATACAGGGGCAATCGCTCCCGGTATAAATCTTCAATCGTTTTCCCGGGCTCGGATACGATGCCGCGAGTATGAAAATTCCACAATCGTTTTCTGATTTTCCATAGATCCGCCTCCAGATATACAATCCTCGACGATTCGCGAAGCCGAATCATCGCTTCCGGCAACAAAACAACACTTCCGCCGGTCGCGATGACCGTTTTCTCGGTATGGAGATCCCGGATTACGGTTTCTTCCGCCTTTGAGAAATAATCGGTTCCTTTCACACGGATAATATCGATGAGGGACATTCCTTCCCTGTTCTGTATCAGAATATCGGTATCAACAAATCGCATGCACAGCGTTTTGGCCAGAAGCACGCCGATTGTGCTTTTTCCGCTCCCCGGCATTCCGATTAAAGCGATATTGCTTCTTGAGAACACAACCCGTCCTCCGTTTGTTGGAATAATAAAATCAGTATAGCATGCCGCGCTCTTCGTCGGGCGGCTCCGGACTCTTGTTCACGAATTTACAAAAAAGAAATCGATCTGCCCATCATTCCTAAAGAAAACGTGGCATTCTGAATGTATAACTTGCAAATTCGGAACCGGACACTTTTCTGGAAACGGAGTTTCTCTTACGCATTCCGCTCCTTTTCCTTTTCGGGAGGTACAGATATGGACATTCATTCAACCGTAACGTTGAATAACGGTGTGGAAATTCCCCGCCTCGGCCTCGGTGTATTTATGATGAGCGACGGTGAGGAAACAGAAAGCGCCGTACGCACGGCTCTAGAGGTAGGCTACCGTCATATCGACACGGCCAAGGCCTACGGAAATGAGGCGAGTGTCGGTAAGGCAATCCGTGAAAGCGGGATTCCGCGCGAGGATATTTTCGTAACGACCAAGCTCTGGAATGCCGCGATGCGGGAGGGTAACGAGGAAGAGGAGTTCTACGCCAGCCTTCGGCGTCTGGGGTTTGATTATGTCGATTTGTATCTGATTCACTGGCCGGTCAAAGAAGCGTATGTACGTGCGTGGTCGATCATGGAAAAACTCTACGACAAAGGCCTCATCCGGGCAATCGGGGTCAGTAATTTCAATCCGCACCATATGGAGACGCTGGAACGATCTGCGACAATCACGCCCGCGGCCAATCAGATTGAACTGCATCCTTTTCTCACCCAGGATACAGTCTGTGCTTATTTTCGGGGGAAGGGAATTGCGCTTGAATCCTGGAGTCCGCTCGGTCGCGGCGCATTGCTGAACGATCCCGTTATCGCGCGTATTGCCGACCGACTCAACCGAACGCCCGCACAGGTGATTTTACGTTGGCACCTGCAACAGGACTTCATCGTTTTTCCGAAGTCCGTCCGAAGAGACCGAATCATCGAAAATGCGGCACTTTTCGATTTTTCACTGGATGAAAAGCAAATGACGGAGATCAACGCACTCAACCGGAACGAGCGCTTCGGCGCCGACCCGGATACATTCACTTTCTGACCGGACCGAACGCATTTGAAAACAGCCGCCCGCACTTTGCCGATCGGCTGTTTTTTATGGTCCGGTCAAAGATCAAACTCCGTCATATTGTGCCAAAATCGCCTCGGCATCAGAGTCATCCGACACTTCGGATTCTCTCGCGCCTCGATCGCGATCGTCTGATAAAAACACTTCCACAGCGTCCGGTACGCCTTCTCCGGGTCCTCGATCGGCGGAAGCGTCATATCGCTCATCGAGGTCAATAACGTCCCCTCCGGCTTATGTACGAGCGCCATTTGATTCGTCTTGTCATAAATCAGAAACGTCTCGTCCGGATAGCGGTCGGCAAAATGATCCGCCAGAATCGGCAATACCTTGTTTTTGGGCGAGATACAGGCAACCATTACATTATCGTATAGAGTGAAACGGGTAAATCCCTTGAGCAGGTGCGCCTCACGGTGCAGATTGCGTACCGCTTTGGTCAGTGTGTTTACGGTATCATCCGTCAGGAAATCCATCACTTTCCGGCCCATCCGATATCCCATTCGAATAAACCGGTACATCAGAATCTCTTTTTCGGGGTGACGGGTTAAAAACGCGTCCCGGATAAAATCCTGCGACTCCAGACAGATTTTTTCCGCGAGAGATCCGTATACCTTGTCGGAATGGGCGGTATCCGTTCGGATCCACTCGGTCCGATCGAAAAACGTCGCCTGACTTTGCTCGCAACGAATCTCATCCGGCACCTGTCGGCGCGCATAACTCTCGTAGATACAGCATAGAAAACCCTCCAGGGTTCCGTCATACACATATACCAAATTCACTTCGCCGTTCATATTCTTCCGTGACCTCGTTTGTTGGGTTTAATAACAACACATCCTTTTTTGCTCCGTCGATTTCGCGCATCTCCGGAAGATCCTCGAATCGCATCTGTCCGCCTCGAGCCGCCGGAATAAGCGAAAGCTCCCGGGCAGAAAGGAGACTTCGCGCGATGATGTCGGGCGAAAAAACAACGCCGACGTCCACCTTCCCCCGACAGGTGATGAAATACCGCGCGCGCTTCATCACAATTCCGAGCTTATTCAGTCCTTCAAAATCAATGCTCCCGACTCGTCTTGCCTGAACGATCCGCCTCGCTCCGATTACACCGATGCCCGGCACGCGCAGCAGGGTCGCGTAGGAAGCGCGATTCACCTCGACCGGAAAATGATCGATATTTCGAAGTGCCCAAGCGCACTTGGGGTCGAGAATAAGACTCAGGTTCGGATGCTTCGGGGAAACGATTTCATCCGATGTAAACCCATAAAATCGCATCAGCCAATCCGCCTGATAGAGACGATGCTCGCGCATCAGCGGCGGCTCCGTCATCAGCGAAGGCAGGCTCGGATCCCGAACGACCGGCGTGTACGCGGAAAAATAGACGCGTTTCAGTTTATACTTTTGATAAAGACCTTCCGATAATCGCAGAATCCTCAGATCACTGTCGGGGCTGGCTCCGACGATCATCTGTGTGCTCTGTCCCGCGGGAACAAATTTCGGTGCATGCCGAAAGTGATCCCGGTCGGCGAGATTGGACCGGATTCCCTCGCTGATGCGCGCCATGGGTCCGATCACCGCTTCCGGCGTCTTTTGAGGCGCCAGACTTTGAAGACTCTTTTCGGTCGGAAGTTCAATATTGACGCTCATCCGGTCAACCCAAAGTCCCATCTCGTCAATCAGAGCCTGAGACGCGCCGGGAATCGCTTTTGTATGAATATACCCGTTGAATCGATGCTTCTCGCGAAGCAGACGAGCCGTCGAAATCATTCGTTCCATCGTGTAGTCCGGCGACTTCAGAACTCCGGAGGAAAGAAATAGTCCCTCGATGTAATTTCTGCGGTAGAACTGAATCGTCAGGTCAGATAGCTCCTCCGGGGTAAAGGAGGTACGCGGCGTGTCGGCAGAAACGCGGTTCACGCAATATTTACAGTCATAAATACACGCATTGCTCATCAGTACTTTGAGAAGCGAGATACATCTTCCGTCGGCGGCGAAGCTGTGACAAATACCGCAGGCGGCCGCGCTCCCGATCTTTCCGGATTGTCCGTTCCGACCGACGCCGCTCGACGAACAGGAAACATCATATTTTGCACTGTCCGCCAATATCGCAAGTTTTTCAAGAATATCCACCGGTAGCGCCCTCCATAACGAACGTATGTTCTTCCATGGACGTATTATAACGCCGAACATATGTTCTGTCCAGAGGCTTCCCTGATTTTCGAAAAAAAGGGATGAGGATACGGATCGGATGCGATCCGACGGATATTATCGGCTACGATAATCTTTGAATTTGAATTCTTTCCTCCTGCTTGAGGACAATCTCTTCCGTCAGGCACTCAAAGTGGTCGGACATGACCGACGCGGCAGCAAATGCAACCGAGCGCCTCAATAAGGTCTCATCGTCCGCACCCGAGGAAAGGCCGATCGCCAGGGCCGCAGTCATCGCGTCACCGGCTCCGACCGTATTCACGACCGAAACATCCGGTGCTTGCGCATACAGCACGGAAACCTTCCCGAAAAGCATCGCTCCCCGGTCGCCCATCGAAACGAGCACTTTCTGGTCTTCGCTTTTCCGAATCTCGCGTACGGCCGCGATGATCTCCTCCGGCGTCGTAAGGATTCTTCCGGCAAGTCTCGACAGTTCGTCGATGTTCGGTTTGATTGCGTCCGGAGACGAGCGAAGCCCTTCGCCGAGCGCTTCGTCATCGGCATCCAATACCGTTCCCGCATCCTGTTTTTTCATTTCATTCATCAGTCGCGCGTAAGCACCCGGCTCAATTCCCTCCGGAAGACTCCCGGAAAACACAACGACATCGCCTGCCTGAACCCGTTTTTTCAGGATTTTTTCCAAGTGCGTGAGATCTTTGGAACTCGCCGGCGGTCCCGATTCGTTAAGTTCGGTACAACTTCGGGAGCTTTCATCCGTGATTTTTATGTTCGTACGCGTCTCACCGGACGTATACACAAACGCGCAACGGATACCCTGATCGGCAAGCCCGGCCTCCGCCCCTCTGCCCGCATTTCCGGACATAAAACCGGTTGCCAGACAAGGGACACCCATTCTGTGTAAGACCGAAGCGACATTATTTCCTTTTCCGCCCGAAAAGCTTCGCGAATACAACACACGATTCAGCCCGCCGGGAGAAAAATCCCGAACGGTTATAAAGCGGTCTACGGCAGGATTGAGAGAAACCGTTATGATCATACGTTGCTCCGATTCAAAAGCAGTTCGTTCAAAAGAAATATCTGTGTGCTTACCGTTGATCCGGTGCCCGAAATCATCATCCGGATTAATAGCCCAGTTCCTTCACGACATGATTCACTTTTTCAATCACAGGAGTCGAAAGCCCTTTGGTCATTATGGTGATCACCGATCGACCGTTCATGATCAGGACCGCATAGGTTCCTTCCCCCGTGCCGTCATTTTCGGCGTACTTCAAATCCGCAACACACTTGGTGTATTTATTATTCCCGGTCTCCACGCATTGACCCTCGGTTCCCGAGGTCAGAGACAGATCAACCAGTGTTTTTTTCATGTCGTCGTAGTAGATTTTCGCATCCTCGACGGTTTCGCACTGATAAAGAAAAAAATAAATCTCCTGATCCATCCCCGAGCCGAATATGATTTCGCTCGGATCCTCATCATCCGGCGATTTAATAACACTCGCTCCTACTTCGTTGTCCTTAAGAATGGAAATAAACCGGTCCGAATCCATTTCCGATTTACACGCGGACAGGATAAATAAAAAAATACCCAGCAAGAGTACAAAAGAAATCACCCGGAACGATTTGGTCATGGTTCTTCCTCCGAAAGCAACAGAATAAATACCAAATAATTATAGCATAGTTTGACGCAACCCGCCGCTTCATTCAATACAGATATATGTCTCAACAAAAAAGAAGCCCGTCCGCCGATCAAATCGGCGGGCGGGCTTCTTGATATTTTTAATGAATCGGAATCAATCAGTAACCGAGTTTCTTGATGATATCGTCGATTTGCTTGATATCGCTCTTTTTCGTACTGTCGGTCATGGCCGTAATGATCATGTCTTTGGATCGAATCACAACGATGTATATATCGTTTCCGTCCTCATCCTCGCCGTTTGCGACCAACTTCTTGTATGATCCGGAGCCGCTCTTCTTGAAATCGCCGTCGAACCGGTCCTTCTTGATATCTTTTTCGATTTCATCGATCATATCCTCGATCTGTTCCTCGGCATCCTCTTCGTCATCGAAAAGCGTGTATGTTACGGTATACTCATAATCCTCGTCCATTGCGTAGTAGCTCTTGTCCACACCCTTGTCGGCGGACATCTTGGTCACTTCAAAATCGAACTCGTCCTCCATAATGTCCTTGAAATCTTTGTAGTCGATCGGCTTTTTCGAGCATGCAGCCAACGACAGAATCATGGCAAAGGCCAATACCAGTACAATAATCTTTTTTGTCTTTTTCAATTCACAACACCCCTTCTCTTTATACTTTTCGGTTACCAACATACTACGATTATAGCATGAATTTGATAAATTCCTAGCCGCGAATCGAAAAAGGCGTCCGTCCAAAAATCAATATCCGAGCTCCTTAAGTACTTCCTCGACCTCTTCGATGTCCCTTTTATCGTTATCCGTTGCACCGACGACAATAATAATATCTTCGATCCGGTATATGACCGCATATATATTTCCCTCCGGGAACTCATTCACCTCGTCGTCAAAATCACCGTTTACAATCAGCTTATTATAATTTCCGGAACCCGATTTTTTGATCTTGCCTTCAAAATCCTCATCATCTTTGGCATCCATCACATCGTCAAGAATATCTTCATACTCTTCTATCGCATCTTCCTCATCGTCAAACTCAACATAGAACGCAAAAAAGTCATCACTGTCGTACGCATTGATTCGACGATCCATGCCCTTGGGCAATCCATCAACATACTTATTGATATCATAATCAAGATCATCCATTATGTCTTCGAAATCATCATCATTGATTGTCTTTCGGTTACATGAGGCCGAAAACAAAGCGGTCATCAGGAGTGCCGCCAAAAGAATGTACACGATTGATTTTTTCATACAAAAACACCTTCCTCTCCGATTATCCGGTCAAGACGAATACATATACTAAGGATAAATTTATCACTTTTTCTTCGTTAATTCAATGCATTCGAAGAGGGGCCGGACGAGAACCCCGAACCGCTACCGTACATTTTTGCGTAGAGACCGTCTCTTTGGACCAGTTCCCGATGGCTACCCTGCTCGACGATCGCGCCGTTTTTCATCACCAGAATCAGGTCCGCATTTCGTATGGTCGTAAGCCGATGGGCGATGACAAAGCCGGTCCGACCCTTCATCAGGCGATCAAATGCGTCCCGAATCCGTTTTTCGGTCCAGGAGTCGACCGAACTGGTCGCTTCATCCAGGATCAGCATCGGCGGATCGGCAAGCATCACGCGCGTGATGGCCAACAACTGCCGCTGACCCTCGGAGAGATTTTCCGCGTTTTCGGAAAGCATCGTGTCATATCCGTCCGGAAGTCTTCGGATGAAACCGTCCGCATGCACTTCCTTCGCTGCCGCAATCATTTCGTCATCCGTCGCGTCGGGCTTCCCGAAAAGCAGGTTTTCGCGTACCGATCCTTCAAATAACCATGTGTCCTGTAAAACCATTCCGAACATGGATCGAAGCGTATCCTTGTTCACGTCCGAGATATCTTTGCCGTCGATTCGAATTTGTCCGCGCTCGATTTCATAGAAACGCATGAGCAAATTGATTAACGTCGTCTTTCCTGCTCCGGTCGGTCCGACTATGGCCACAGTATCCCCCGGTCGTGCGATAAAAGAGAGGTTTTCGATTAACTTCTTTTCCTCGGAGTACGAGAAAAAGACGTTTTCAAATTGTACCTCTCCCTCAATCTGGTCCGGATCCGCCTTAACTCCGTTTTCTGCGTTTCGGGAGGAAGGAAGATCCAGAATTTCAAAGACACGGTCGGCGGAAGCGAATGCGGCCATCACTTGAGCGGTGATATTGGTCAGATCGTTAACCGGGCGCGTAAAATTCGTCCAATACAAAATGTACGCGGAAATATTCCCGACCGATAACCCTCCGACGAAAAATCCGAGAACGGCGATGAGAATATATGCAAAATGGTTGATAAAGCGGGTGGTCGGATTGGGCAAAGAAGACAAAAACTGTGCCCGCTTCGCCGCCCGGAACAATGCGCCGCTGATCTCTTCAAATCGACTTTGCGCTCTTTTCCCGTATACAAAAGCCTTAACCTCCCGCTGTCCCGAAATCACCTCTTCCGTAAGTTCGTTCATCTTACCGACCAACTCTTGCTGTTTGGCGAATTGACCGGCGGTCATGCGGGCAATTTGTATCGCGACCGTCACCGTAAGGACCGCAATCGGAATGATGAACAGCGTCATTCGAATACTCATCACAGCCATGAAAACAAGGGTACCGACAATCGTCACCGCCGCCTGAAAGAGTTGCGCGAGACCCTGTGTCAATCCATCCGAAATCACATCGATATCATAGACAAATCGCGTCTCGATATCTCCGTCCGACGATCGGTCATAAAAGGATAGGGGAAGCCGATCGATCTTTCGATAGAGGGATCTGCGAAGTCCCGCGGCGGTTCGTGCCGCGACCATTCCGGAAAAAAACTGCATCAGCCAAAGCAAGGTCGACCCGATGACGTACAGCAGAACAAGAATTCCGATCCGCTTGAGAATTTCTTGAAAATCAGTCGTTCCGTCCGTCATCGTCCGGTCGATCGTCTCGCCGACAAAAAAAGGGGCGATTACAAACATCGCTCCGCCCAATATGCCGAATATGATCACCATCCACAAATCGGCTCGCTTTTCTCCGGCAAAGGACAGGACCCGCGTCAATTTCGACAAAGAAGGACGGACCCGCGTTTGGGAAAGTGTTTTCCCGTCCGGAGCCAGATTGGCCATACCCTGCAACACGGATCGCTCACCGGCCATTCAGACTGCCCCCCTTCCGAAATGCTGTGATTCTGCAATGGCTTTATATTCCGCACAATCCCGGATCAACCGCTCGTGCGGCCCGAATCCGGCGACCTGCCCGTCATCCAGGACCAAAATGTTTTGAGCGAATCGAATCGCCGCAATCCGCTGTGAAACAATAACCAGCGTTCTTCCGGTTTTGCGTTTGTCTTTCTCCAGCGCCCGGTACAGTTTCGCCTCTGTGATATAATCCAGCGCCGATGCACAATCATCCAGAATCAGCACCTCCGACTCTTTAACAAGGGCTCGCGCGATGGCCAGACGTTGACGCTGACCGCCCGAAAAATTTCTCCCGTTTCGTTCCACGCGCGCGTTCAATCCCTCGGGAAGCTCCGCGACAAAATCCCATGCCTGCGCGACCCTGCACGCTTCCTTCAAGGATTCTTCATCCGCCCCTTCGTTTCCCCAACGCAGGTTTTCCGCAATTGTTCCGGAAAAAAGCCTCGGCGCCTGGTGGACGACGGACAGGACGGAGCGAAGCTCGGACAGAGGTAAAGAACGGATGTCGGATCCGTTGACGCGGATATGACCGTCTGTCACTTCCTCTGTACGAAACAGCAAGCGAATCAAGGTGGATTTCCCCGAACCGGTCGTCCCGGTAACGGCCATCGTTTCGCCGCGTCGCACCCCGAACGAAAGATTCATTAGGGAAGCCCGCTTTGATAATTCACCGTGCTCGTTTGTATACCGAAAAGTAACGTTTTCAAACTCCAGGGCAAAGGCATCGGGATTGCAGATCATCTCACTTTCTCCGTCCGCTCTCTTCCAATTCATTTTGTCAATCGTTCCGGGTTCCGGCAACAGTGCAAACACTTCGCGGACCCGTCCGGCCGAAGCGGCCGCCCGGGTGAAAATAACAGCCAGGTTTGCCACCAGCATCAGTGCCACCAAAATCTGTAGGATATAGTTGATCAATGCGACAATCTGTCCGGAGGTCAATTCACCGCTGTTTATGCGATACGAACCAAACCATAACACGGCACAGATTGCGCAATTCATAATGAATTGGGTTGACGGTTGCATGAACGAGGATACCTTCGCTGCCCGGACCGCACTGCGTTCATGCTCACCTACGGCATGATCCAATCGTTCGCTGCGCGCTTCTCTTTTTCGAAACGCGCGAATGACGCGGGCACCCAGAAAACTCTCTCTGACCACTCGGCCGATTCGATCCAGACGGCCTTGCATTTCGGCATAAAGAGGAAAAACCGTCAGTATGATAACGGCCGACACGATAATAAACGCAATCGATCCGATAAGAATCACCGCTGAAAGCGGTGCATCAACCGATACGGATGCCAGGATGGCTCCGACGGTTACAAAGGGGATCCTGGAGCCGAGGCGAACCAGCATAGAAACACCGAGCTGAAGTCGCTCGACGTCCGCGCTCACCCGATTCATCAATGATTCCGTACCCACCTTCCGCTGTTCGGAATCGGAAAGACGATTGATATGACGAAACAATGCGGTTCGAAGCCGTTCGCCGAAACCCTGAGCCGCGACGGCCGCGCAATACTGACAGATGACCGCAAACCCCAATGCGATAACGACAATCAGGAGCATCCACAGACCGTTTCGGATCACATAGGAAACATTTTTCGGGAGGATGCCGTAATCAATGATCCGCGAAAGAAAAATCGGGAGCGTCAGCTCAAGCGCCGCCTCCATCAGTTTCATAAAAAGACCGATCGACGTGACCCGATAATACGGTCGCAGAAAAGATACCAGTGACTGTTTCATGAAAACTCCCGATGATCCTGCGGAAACCGTGCAAACGAATGACGGGTACTCCCGACTCGATTTTACGGATACACCGCCTCATATGATACCATCTTTAGGAGCAATCTCCAATCCTTCGAAAACGCTGGTAACGAGACTCGAGTGCCTTGTCCGGGTCCTTGGAAAACGCCTTCGCGTGTCGGTCGACGGCACCGAGAAGATAGGTTTTAAGCGTAGCCGCCATGCGCTCGGCACCGGAATGGGCACCGCCGTCCGGCTCCGCAAGAATCGTATCGCAAATGGATAAATCTTTAAGGTCATAGGCCGTGATGTGCGCCGTATCGGCCGCCTCGTTTTCACGGGACGGATCCTTCCAGAGCAGGGACGCAAAGCCGCGCGGAGAAATGACCGAATAGATTGCGTTTGACGTCATGGCAAGCTCGTCGCATACCGCGATTCCCAAGGCTCCGCCACTGCCGCCTTCTCCGATTACGATACTGATGATCGGCGTACGAGCCGGCATAATCTCCGTAAGGTTTCGGGCAATCGCTTCGCCCTGTCCGCGCTCTTCCGCGGCAACACCGCAATACGCTCCGGGCGTATCGATGATCGTTATAACCGGACGTGCAAATTTTTCAGCCTGACGAATCGCGCGCAGTGCTTTTCGATACCCCTCCGGGTGCGGCATTCCGAAATTACATTCCTGATTCTCTAAAAGCGTTTTCCCTTTCCGATGGCCGATAATCGTGACCGGACGACCGTTCAGTCGACCGATTCCGGTGAACATCGCGCGGTCGTCCGCAAAATACCGGTCGCCGTGCATCTCGTGAATATCGGTAAAAATCATCGGAAGATAATCATTCAGCGTAGGGCGTTCCCGATTCCTTATGATCGACAAACACTCGGAACCGGTGCTCCGATGCTTCGGAAGCGCGGGAAGACGACCTCTCGGCGCGTCGGTATCGGGGCCGGGAACCTTTTTACCGGAGTGAAGCGCGAGAAGTTCCGTGAGCTCACGACGCATCTCATCACGAGTGACGATTCGATCAAGAAAGCCGTGCTTCAGGATGAATTCCGATCGCTGGAAATCCTCCGGAAGAGCTTGCGCAATGGTCCCTTCGATGACCCTTCTGCCGGCAAATCCGATCAGAGTATCCGGCTCGGAGAGAATAATGTCGCCCAAAGAGGCAAAACTCGCCGTCACGCCCCCGGTCGTCGGATCAGTCATCACGCAGATATAGAGCAAGCCCGCTCGATGGTGTCGTTCGACCGCGCCCGCAGTCTTGGCCATCTGCATCAGCGATACGATGCCTTCCTGCATTCTGGCTCCGCCCGAGGCGGTAAATAAAACAACGGGGAGTTTTTTTTCGGTAGCGGTCTCAAACAGTCTGGTAATTTTTTCACCGACGGCCGACCCCATCGAGCCCATCAGGAAATTCGAATCCATCGCACCGATCATCAGAGGATACCCGCCGATTTTCGCGCTTCCGACAATGACCGCCTCGGTCATGCCCGTCTTTTCACGAAGCTTGCCCAAACGATGTCCGTATCTCGGAAAGGAAATCGGATCTTTGCCGTACAGGGTTTCCCAGAGCTCCTCAAAGGACCCTTCGTCCACCGTCATCGCCAGTCGTTCGTGTGCGTTCACCCGGAAACAGTGCCCGCAATGAAGACACACACTTCGGTTTTCCTCAAAATCCTCGCGAAGCATAACGCCTTGACATGAGGAGCAACGCACCCAGAGGTCATCGGGAATCGGCATCAGATAACTGAATCGATCCTTGACTCCGGTTTGTCCGACCTCGCCGCGCACACTGCTCTTTTCAGCGGCCTCTTTTTCTTCCCAGTATTTCCGGTTCGCCTCAAGGCGGGACCGGATCGTCGAAAACGAATCATCCATGATTCATGCTCCTTTTCGCTGGTCCCGATTACGCGTTACTCCGCGCAAAGAAGGATCTCTCTTTTTCGGCCCAGATATGTATTATCGTAGTGACCGCGAATAAAATCCGGCTCGCGAAGAATCGCGAGATGAAAATCAATATTTGTCGTAACGCCCGTGATGACAAACTCCGTGAGCGCACGTCGCATCCGTGCAATCGCTTCTTCCCGTGTAGGTGCGTGAACGATTACCTTCGCGAGAAGCGAATCATAGTACGGCGGAATCGTATACCCCGGATAGGCGGCCGAATCGATACGAACGCCGGGTCCTCCGGGTAAATACAGGGTTCGGATGGTACCGGGGCACGGTCGAAAATCATTTTCGGGATCTTCCGCGTTGATTCGACACTCCATCGAATGTCCGTGAAAAACGATATCTCTTTGCGAGTAACGGAGCAACTCACCGGCGGCACTGCGGATTTGCTCCTGAATCAGATTTACGCCGGTGATTGCCTCACTGATCGGATGCTCGACCTGAATGCGTGTGTTCATTTCCATAAAATAGAAATTCCGGTCGCGGTCGACAAGAAATTCAATCGTGCCGACACCGGTATACCCGATTTTTCTTGCCAGACAAACCGCGGCACCGCCCATTCGAATTCTCAGTTCATCGCTCATGAACGGCGATGAGGCTTCCTCAAGAATTTTTTGGTTTCGGCGTTGAACGGAGCAATCCCGATCACCCAAATGAATCGCATGCCCGTATTCATCGCAAAGCAACTGTATTTCGATGTGCCGGGGTTCAATGATCAGTTTTTCAAGATAAACCTCATCATTTCCGAAACACGCCTTCGCCTCTGCTTTGGCCATTTGATAGGCGGACTGAAGATCCGCCTCCGAGTTGGCAATCCGCATACCGCGGCCTCCGCCCCCGGACGATGCCTTGACCAACACCGGATATCCGATTCGCGCCGCATCCCGGATGGCACTGCCCAAATCCGATACGGAGCCGGAAGATCCGGGAACAATCGGAAGCCCGGCCTGTTCCGCCGTTCGACGCGCGTTGGATTTATTACCCATCATATCCATGACCTGTGCGGTCGGCCCGATAAAACGGATACCGCACTTCTCGCAAAGACGGGCAAAGACCGGGTTCTCGGATAAAAACCCAAACCCCGGATGAATTGCTTCCGCACCGGTCGTCAGACAAGCGGACAGGATGGCCTGCATATTCAGGTAACTGCCCTTCGAGGCGGCGGGCCCGATACAAACACATTCGTCCGCGAGTTGCGAATGCAACGCTTCCCGGTCCGCTTCGGAACAAACCGCTACGCTTAGGATTCCCATTTCGCGACAGGCTCGAATGATCGTTACGGCGATTTCTCCCCGGTTTGCAATCAAAATTTTTCGAAACATTTCTTTCCCTCGCTCAATCCTTTTTTGCGTCGCCGACGGCAAACATGATTTCCGCGGACGCGCAAAGCGAATCTCCGACATAGGCTTTGCCTTCGCCGAATCCGATCGGTCCGCGTTGGCGTGTCATCCGGACCTCCAGTCGCATCGTATCTCCGGGGAACACACTCTTTTTAAAACGAACCTTGTCGATCCCCGCGAAAAAAGCGATTTTCCCTTTGTTTTCGGGCTTTTTAAGTGCGACAATCGCGCCTGCCTGTGCCATGGATTCAACAATCAGCACCCCCGGCATGACCGGCATTTCGGGGAAATGGCCTTGAAAATAATATTCGTCGGCGCGGACGAATTTATGCGCGACAATATGCTCATCATCCATTTCCGTCACCTCGTCGACCAAGATGAACGGTTCTCTGTGCGGAATGATCGCTTCGATGTCGGATCGGTTCATAATCGGCATTTCACTCATTCTCGGACTCCTTTTTGTCGCTCGGATCAATCACAAACAACTCCTGACCGAATTCGACCCGACTGGCTTGTAACACAAGGATTTCCTTGATCGTGCCGGTGACCGGGCTGGTCACTTCGTTCATCAGCTTCATCGCCTCGATAATACAAAGAACGTCCCCCTTATTGACGAAGGACCCGACCTCCACATAAGGCGGTTGCTCGGGAGCGGGCGTATCATAGAATACCCCGACAACCGGTGACGTGACGATGTGTCCGGTCCGTTTTGATTCCGCTGATTTCGGTTCCCCGTCACGGTTATGATTTGACGGGCACCGCTCGGATATAACGAATCGGGAATCGCTTTCCGCAGATATCATTTTCGAGCTCGATTTTCTTTTGATTCTCAGACGGTTTTCGCCCTCGTCCATTCGAAAATCAGTAATTCCCTCTTGATTCATCAGGGACATGATTTCCTTGATTTGACAAAATGACAGTCCCGATGAACCGATTCGATCGTTTCCGTCGTTTGCTTTTTTCATTTCCGGAGTCATATTTCGTTCCCTGCCTTTCTTAACAAAAGCGTTCCGTTTTGTCCGCCGAATCCTAATGAATTGGACAATACAACTCGAATTTCTTTTTGTTTCTGCCGAAGCGGCGTATAGTCCAAATCGCAATCCGGATCCGGTTCCGAGAGGCCGACGGTCGGCGGAATGACGCCGTTTTGAATCGCCATAACGGAAGCGATGGCTTCGACTCCGCCGGCCGCCCCCAGGAGGTGTCCGGTAACCGACTTTGTGGAGCTGATCGATACCTTGGAAGCAATTTTTTCACCCAATGCGAACTTAATCGCCAGTGTTTCGAATTTGTCGTTCAGGGGAGTACCCGTCCCGTGCGCGTTAATGTAATCGATTTCCTCGGGAGAGACACCTGCCTCGCGCATGGCGAGCTTCATTGCCGTTCCCGCACCCACGCCTTCGGGGTCCGGACTGGTTATGTGATACGCATCGGCGGTGGCCCCGTATCCCGCAATCTCCGCCAAAATTCGGGCACCGCGGCTCATTGCGTTCTCCATCGTTTCCAGGATCAGAATTCCCGCACCTTCGGCGATGACAAATCCGCCTCTGCGCGAGTCGAAGGGAAGCGAAGAAAGATCCGGATCATCGGTCATGCACAACGCTTTCATATTCGCAAAACCGGCCAGTGCCACGCGAGTTATCGGCGCTTCCGCGCCTCCGGTGACCGCCGCCTTCAGATAACCGAGCTTAATCTTATGAAAAGCTTCGCCGATCGCGTGTGTTCCGGATGCACAAGCTGTGGTTACACAATAGTTTGCACCCTTGATTCCGTAAATCATCGATATTTTCCCGGCTGCGATGTTGCTGATCATCATCGGAATAAAAAGCGGTGAAATCCGATCGGGTCCGCCGCGCACCAACAACTCTTCAAATTGATCCTGAAGTGTTGACAGTCCGCCGACGCCGGATCCGATAATCACTCCGGTATCAAACGGGTCCATTGCCGAAAAGTCGATCCCGGACATTTCGATCGCTTCTTTTGCCGCCGCAATCGCAAACTGACAATATCGATCGGTTCTTCGAACCTCTTTTCGATCCAGGTACTGCGTCGGGTCGAAATTTTTGACCTCGGCGGCGGTATGGACCCGCACACCCGGGTAGATTTCCTTGTCGATTTTTCCGATGCCGTGCCGACCCTCGACCAGAGAATTCCAAAACTCATCCGTGTTTTTTCCGACCGGAGAAATAACACCGGTGCCGGTAACAACGACGCGCGGCCTTCCGGCATGATCATTGAAATCAAAATTGGATGGGGGGGATTGCGACATATTCTCCTCCTGTTGATGTGTATTCTGCTGATCCCGTCCGGTTCACACCTAAGTCGGGAGCGACGCTAAAGAACCAATCCGCCGGACACCTCGACAACCTGTCCGGTGATGTACGACGCTTCATCGGACGCGAGAAAAACGACCAGTTCGGCGACATCCGAAGGTTTCCCGAAACGTTTGAGCGGAATCCGCTCGATCGCCGCTTCCTTGACTTTGTCCGGAAGCGAGTCGGTCATTTGCGTTTCAATGAAACCCGGAGCGACGGCGTTGACCGTAATCCCTCTTCCGCCCATCTCCTTGGCAAGGCTTTTCGTAAGACCGATCAGCCCCGCCTTGGATGCCGAGTAATTCGCCTGACCGGCATTCCCGTAAATTCCGGAAACAGAGGACATATTAATAATCCTTCCGCTCTTTTGCCGGACCATCATCGGAAGGCAAAGAGAGGAAAGCATGAATGCCCCGGTCAGATTGGTATCGATAACCGCCGAAAAGGAATCGCGATCCATTCGCATCGCCAAGCCGTCCTTGGTCCTTCCCGCGTTGTTGACCAGGACATCCACTCTGCCGAAGGTCTCCTTGGTCGCCTCAACCGCGTGTTTACAGTCTTCTTCCAATGAAATATCCGCCGCGAGCAGGATCACCCGGCAATCCTTTTGGATGGCGACGCATTCCTTTTTTACGCTCTCCAGTTCCTCGGACAGCCGTAAATCCACGAGTGCGATGTGATATCCTTTCAACGCAAGCGTACGCGCAATTTCCGCGCCGATTCCGCGTGCGGCTCCGGTCACGATAGCCACTTTCTTTTCCGAAAGTACTTCCATCATACTAACCCTCCCTGAATCATTCATTTTTTGTATTCAGTAAACATTGACCGCTGCTGCGGAGTTTGCTTCCGAACCCCGGGTCATCCCGCCTTGAATCAACGGATATCGGGTCCCCGGAATGCAGTTCATATTCGTTTTCATCGTATTCTTTCACCCGTCAATACACACAGGCGCATGCGCCGTAAGTCAAACCGCCGCCGAACCCGGTGAGAATCAGGTTCTGCCCGCGGCGGATGCGGCCGGAACGTATCTCCTGATCCAGACAAATCGGTATGGAAGCCGAGGATGTATTCCCGGTCTCCGCGATATTCGAGAGCATTTTTTCCGGGTCGAGTCCGATACGCTTCGCCGCGGCCTGCAAAATACGGTCGTTCGCCTGATGCGGGACGACATAATCGATTTCATCCAGTGCGATTCCCGCGTTTTCCAGCACGGTTTCGATCGCCATAGGCATTGCCGTGGTCGCAAATCGATACACCTCCTGACCCTTCATCGAAAGAAAGATACCCGTTTCGTGATCGAATCGATCCTCGCGATGCGGCTTATCCGTACTGCGAAAAGGGTGGCTCGCGGCTTCAAACGCTTTCCCGGTCATATATCCGCCTCCGGTTCCGTCCGCCCCGAAAAATGATTCGTAGACGCGACCGGACACGATTCGATCGCCGTTTGCCTCCCGATTGGAGAGAACGACGGCACCCGCGCCGTCACCGAACAAAACACAGGTTCGCCGATCGCTGAAATCGACGAGCTTCGAGAGACTTTCCGCGGCGACAATTAATGCGGTGAAGGGAGTATCCCGGTTCATGATATATTGCATCGCAACATCAAACGCCTGAATAAAGCCGGTACACGCCGCGTTCAGATCGAAACAAAACGCTTTTTCGGCGCCCATTTCGGCCTGAATGATCGTCGCCATGTTCGGGGTCGTGTAGTCCGGCGTAATCGTCGTCACGATAATCATGTTGATGGATTCGGGAGAAATCCCGGCATCCGAAAGTGCGATCGAGGCGGCCTTTACGGCAATCTCCCAGGTCGTTTCACCGTCGCACAGATGACGACGGGCAATGCCCGTACGGGAGGTAATCCACTCGTCGCTGGTATCAATGATTTTGGCATACATTTCGTTATCCACCGTAAGTTCGGGCAGATAGGAGCCGGTGCCGAGAATTTTGTAGGACGTATTCACAATATGGTCTCCTTCGTTTGGTGTCGGGAATTCATTTCTCGAGCACCTCTTGAAATTCTTTTGAAAATCAATTATTTTGATAATCAAAGATTCAGGGTCATTCTACTCTCTTTGTTCTCCTGCGTCAACTATCGGAGGTACGCGAAATGAAATCCTATTTGTTCCCCGGACAGGGCACTCAAACCGAAAGTATGGCCGATGAAATCATCGCGGAGTTCCCCAAAGCACGGGCGTATTATGAAACCGCACGCGACGTACTCGGAGTCGATCTGACCTCGCTTTCACGGGAGCAACTGGAAAACACACGATTCGCACAACTCGCGATTGTCGTACACAGTGTCGCCTCGCTCGAAAAACGAATATCTTCCCTGAAGGAAGCGGAAGACGCGGTTGCGGCGGGCTTTTCGCTCGGGGAATATACCGCCCTGTACGCGGCCGGAATCATCGGATTCATTGATCTGATCCGGCTTGTAAACGAGCGGGCCCGTCTGATGCAGGAAGCATCGAAAAGAAATCCCGGCTCCATGTTCGCAATCATCGGTCTTCCGGACGAAAAAGTGGAGGAAATCGTCGCACGCTACAAAAACGTCTACGCAGTCAACTACAACTGCCCCGGTCAACTGGTCATCGCCGGAGAAGCGATCGAAACGGAGAATGCGGCGGAAGCGCTTCTGTCGGAGGGTGCCCGTCGGGCACACCGATTGGCGGTCAACGGTGCTTTTCACACCCCGCTGATGGGCGAGGCGGCCGCGGAACTTAAAAGATACGCGGAAAGCATTTCTTTTCGCGTCCCTCAAATCCCGGTCTACTCCAACTTTTCCGCAGACCGGATTCCCGCTTCGGTTCTTTTCCCCGAATATTTGGAAATGCAGATGATTTCACCCGTCCGGTTCACCGAGGAAATCAAAAAAATTCGCGAGGACGGCTATCCCGAGCACATAGAGATCGGTCCCGGTCGGGTCCTTTCCGGACTGACCAAAAAAATCTGATCCGTCCGCATATATGATATGATTAGTTGTGGATTAACCGTTGACGGCGAATCGTTCACGGGATTCGCGATTTTATGTCGACTAAAGCCATTGCAATCCGGTGGACATGATGCAAACAACCTCACTGGCGGTCACAAAAAAGAATCGGAAAGCGACTGTCGCCGTATATTTCGGTGTATATTTGATCACGATTTCGGCGATATGTTTTCCCTTGTTTCGCGGCTCCCTCTTTTTCAGCCATGATATCCTCTTCCACTTCGGCCGATTCGCAGGCATTGTCGACGGACTCAAGAACGGAGTCTTTCCGGTTCGGATGAACTATACGTTTTTCGTCGGCAGCGGGTACGGGAACTCTTTGTTCTATCCGGATTTTTTTATGTACCCGTTTGCCGCTCTCGGCGCATTGGGACTCGGGGTCATCCCGGCGCTCAACCTGTTCCTTTTTTCCGTCACATCTGCGGTCTTTTTTGTCTCCGCGTATTCCTTTAAAGGAATTTGCAAGTCCGACTTCGGAGCTTTAATCGGGGCGGTAATCTACACTTCCGCGAATTATTACATCGACCTGATGTATACTCGCGCCTCCTTCGGAGAGCTTTTAATCTTCATCTTTCTGCCCCTGCTCGCGTACGCCCTTTATAACCTGTTCGAGGAAAACTTTGATAAGCCCCTGCTCCTGTACCTCTCTTTGACCGGAATGATTCTCAGTCATTTGATTTTCTTTGTGCTTAGCGTTCTTGTTTGTCTGGTCCTGTTGATTGTCCGCTCCCCCTTTCTGCTGAAAAATCGTTCGATTCTGAATCGTTTACTCCTTTATCTGGGGCTTGCGGTTCTGAGCACCTCTTTCTTTTGGCTTCCGTTTCTTGAACAACTCGCGTCCGCACCGTTTTTTTCACTCAACGCCTACGGTGCGGATCCCGCAAACGAAACGGTACCGCTCCTCGAGATGTTTTTTTCTCCGTACTATCGAAGCTTCGGTTTCCGTATTATCGTCTTTCTTCTGATTCGACTGTACTTTCTGAAGAAAAAACCCGCTGATTATCGCCGATTACGGATTGCGGATTCTTTCGCGGTCACCGGTTTTTTTCTTTTGTTTATGTCTTCTTCCCTCTTTCCCTGGACATTCGTTCCGAGTTTTTTTGATTTCATCCAGTTTCCGTGGAGACTTTATCTCCCGGCTGTCTTTTTCTTTTCCGCGGCCGTTTGTCTCTTGTTTTCAATGATTGAATTGTTTCCGGCGGTCTCCTCCCGAAAGGCGCGAATCGCCGTCATCGTTATAATCCCTCAAATCGTTCTGGCCGCTTTTCTGACCCTGAATGTTTTCTTGCCGACGGACCCTCCGAAGGAATGGCTTGAGAACGGAAACGCGCTTTATCCGCGGACCGGTTTTGAATACTTGCGAAGCGATCGTGACATGCTAAACACCTTCGTTTTTTCTGCAGTCCGTTCGGTTACGGATTCGGAGGGAGAGGTTCTTCCTGCCGAAAAGGAATACGGTATTTTCCGGGTAACGCTCGACCGAAAAACCGATTCGATTCTCGTCCCTTTTATCCACTACAAGGGCTACGGTGCAAGATACTCCGTTCCGGGTCAAGCAAAAACGGATCTCCCGACCGGCTGTGACGACAACATGCAGATCGTTCGGATTGACACCTCGGCTTTGGAACCGGGCGGAACAATAACCGTTCGGTACGAAGGGACTTTTTTGCAGCATATTTCCGCTGCGGTCAGCCTTCTTACGGTACTGAGCATGACCGCTTTCCGGGTGGTTTTCTTCGTTCGCAATAAGTCCGCCCGACGCTCGTAATTGGACAATCCCGCTTTGTTCTGTTACCATTTCATTCGTTACAGTAATTTGTACGATGCAGCACCTTCACTGCTACAGCATTTGAGCGATGAGTATCCGGAGCGTTTCGGACCGTAATGATTGCTCCTTTCTGTTCATGCTTGCCGCCCTGCGTATTCCAATCCCTTTTCGGTTGATTGTTTTTCCGGCGTTGATCATGCTTTGTGTTGCCCGGGCATTTTTATGTGACGAAAGCGACACGCGATGCCTGCGGTCAAAACGAAAGGATAACGCCTATGAACACCGGAATACTGGAAACCCGAACCAAGCTCGAAAATCGTCGTCTGGACGATCAGGCCTATGCAAACTGGGTCGATTGGAAATGGCAGATCGCCCATCGTATAAGGGACATTTCCACCATCGAAAAGATATTGAACATTCGCTTCGATGACGATGAACGGAAGCGAATTCAGGAAACGATCGATATTTTCCCGATGTCAATCACTCCGTACTACCTGTCTCTCGTCGATCCCGAGGATTACAGAAACGACCCGATTTTCAAACAGGCCTTTCCGGATCGGAGAGAACTGCACGTTACAAAACATGACATGACCGACCCGCTCGCGGAGGACAAAAACAGCCCCGCACCGGGAATTACGCACCGGTACCCGGATCGGGTTCTTTTTTGTGTCAGCAACGTCTGCGCCATGTACTGCAGACACTGCACACGCAAGCGCCGCGTCGGCGACGTTGATTGCGTGCCGGATCAAGACCAGCTCGAGCGGGGTCTGGATTATATTCGAAAAACACCGGTCATCCGTGACGTCCTGCTGTCCGGCGGCGACCCGTTTCTGCTCTCCGACAAAAAAATCAAGTGGTTGCTCGACGAGCTCAACAAGATCGAGCATATCGAAGTAATCCGCATCGGAACCCGTACGCCGGTCGTATTGTCGTATCGGATTACCGCCGAGTTGGTCGAGCTTTTAAAATCAAGTGAAAAACCGATCTGGATTAACACGCATTTCAATCATCCGCAGGAGATGACCTCCAGTGCGAAAAGGGCTTTGAAAATGCTTGCCAGCGCCGGAATCCCGCTCGGGAATCAATCGGTCCTGCTCGCCGACGTCAACGACTGTCCGCGGATTATGAAACGTCTGGTTCACAAGCTGGTTATCAACCGAGTGCGGCCTTACTACCTGTACCAATGCGATCTTTCCGAAGGACTGGAGCACTTCCGCACCTCCGTCGGAAAGGGAATCGAGATCATGGAGAGCCTGCGCGGCCATACCAGCGGCTTCTGTGTGCCGACCTACGTGATCGACGCGCCCGGCGGCGGCGGGAAAATTCCGGTCGCTCCCAATTATCTAATCTCATGGTCGACCAACAAAGTCATCCTCCGAAATTACGAGGGTGTGATTACCACCTACCAGGAGCCGGATTGCTATCGCCATAACGCGTGTGATTTAAAGTGCGACACCTGCAATCTGCACCTGAAGTTGGATGAAGCAGAGGAGAAGAGCGTTGTCGGAATTTCCCGACTTCTTGCCGATTACGATAACACAATCACATTAACACCGGCGGAAGACGAGATGATCGATCCGGTGAGCCCGAAAAACAAGTTTGATCATCCGGACGAGAGTAACGTATGACCGAGCAACGGGACAGAATTGAAAAATTGGGTGCTTCCGTCATACATCACGGGAAGCAGAGCGACCGCATTTATCTGATGCGCTTTGATGCCGCGGATATGCCGGATCTGCCGGTTCGGTTGATCAAACGGGCCGAGCGCGACCAATACTCCAAAATCATTTGCAAGATCCCGGCGCCCTATGAGCAGGAGTTCGCGGTGTACGGCTTTTCGAAAGAGGCCGAAATCCCGGGCTATTACAACGGTCGGGACGATTGCGTATTTGTCTCGCTTTTCACAAAGTCCTCCCGGAAATACCCGACCGAAGGCAAGAAAATCAAAGAAATTCTCGACCGCGCCTTATATCGATCAAAGCAAGAAAAGGTGCCGCCTGTTTTGCCGGACGGTTTTTCCGCCGGGATCCTAAGCGAAAAGCACGCGGATGAGATCGCCGCGGTGTATCGCGAAGTCTTTGAAAGCTACCCCTTCCCGATCACGGAAGCGGAGTACATCCGAGGCACGATGCGCGACAATGTCATCTACTTCGGTATCCGTCATCACGATCGACCGGTCGCGCTGTCCTCGATCGAGGCATCATACCATGCGGAAAACGGCGAGATGACCGATTTCGCGACATTGCCGGACTACCGCGGGCGCGGGCTTGCCGGGCATCTTCTCCATGCGATGGATGATCATTTTCGAGAAATCGGCCTGAAGACCGCATACACGATCGCGCGCGCCGTATCTCCCGGCATGAATTTGACATTCGCCGGGCGCGGCTACCGCTTCGGCGGAACGCTGATCAATAACACCCAGATCGCCGGCTCGCTCGAGAGCATGAATATCTGGTATAAAAAAATCGGATCATAAGAAATTCCCCCCCGAGACGACAAAAGCGCGGCACTTCGATGCCGCGTTTTTCGATTGCACAAATCAGGATCGGTATTTAAGCGCGCGAATCAGGATCGGCAGTCGACGCGAATCACCCGCGGACCAGCCGATGAAAAATCTTCTTGCCCTTCTTGATGATCGCCTCACCGTCCGTAAAATCCTCTTCCGTGATCGCATAGAACGGATCCGTCACGGCCTGCCCGTTCAGGTACACGCCGTTCTGCGCGATCATTCTACGCCCCTCGCCTTTACTTTTCATCAGGCCCGTCTCCAGAAGCAAATCCAGAATCGCAACCCCGTCGGCAAGGCGCGCGGAAGAAATCTCGGTCGTCGGCATATCCTCGGATACGCCCGCCCCCTCAAAAAGCGCCTCGGCCTGAGCCTTCGCCGCCCCGGCGGCCGCCGCGCCGTGAACGATACTTGTTACCTCGTACGCCAGCCGCTTCTTCGCCTCGTTGATCTCGGCATCTTTCAGTTTTCCGTATTCCGCGATCTCCTCCAGGGAAATAAACGTCAGAAGCTTCATGCACTTCATGACGTCGGCATCGTCGACGTTTCTCCAATATTGATAGAACTCAAACGGACTGGTCTTGTTCGGATCGAGCCAGACAGCGCCGCGCGCGGTCTTGCCCATCTTATTGCCTTCGCTGTTGGTCAAAAGCGTAAACGTCAGCCCGAATGCCTCGCCCTGCTCTTTTCGACGGATCAACTCGACGCCGCCCAGGATATTCGACCACTGGTCGTCTCCTCCGAGCTGTAATGTGCAGTTATGCTTCTTATAGAGGTACAGAAAATCATAGCTTTGCATCAGCATGTAATTGAACTCGAGAAACGTCAGGCCCTTTTCCATCCTCTGCTTGTAACAGTCGGCGGTGAGCATTCGGTTCACCGAAAAATGCGGCCCGATATCCCGGATAAACTCAACATAATTCAAATCCAGAAGCCAGTCGGCGTTATTGACGATCATTGCCTTGCCGTCGCTGAAATCGACGACCGTGCCCATCTGCTTCAAAAAACACGCGACATTATGGGCGATATCCTCTTCACTAAGCATCTGACGCATATCCGTCCGTCCGCTCGGATCACCGATCATCGCGGTCCCGCCGCCCATCAGCGCGATCGGCCGGTGCCCGGCCTTCTGCATGTGGCTCATTACCATCATCTGTACGAAATGCCCGACATGAAGACTGTCGGCCGTCGGATCGAAGCCGATATAGAAGGTCACGCCGGGCTTACCGAGGAGCTCATAGATCTCCTCCTTATGCGTCGCCTGCGAAATATATCCGCGCGCCTCCAGAATATCGTAAACATTCTCGGCCATAATCGTCTCCTCCGGGCATTTTTTCGTTCTCGAAAAGCATCCGAGACCGCCGAATTATTCTACCTTTGCGGAGCGGAAAAGTCAATTTGCGCAAGCAGGTGCCGGAACTGAATCATCTTCCATTTAGTCGGTATTCGGGCGGCGCGCGGTCTCGTTTTTAATTAATGATTACCGACTATACTACGCTTTTCGGTGGTTTAGTCGGTATCCGCGGCCTCTGCGACCCTCCGCCGTTTGCGAACCTATCGCCCACAGTGGCAGATTCATTAAAAGTGCATCAAAAATCGTTCTAACCGGCGATGTGTGATTCCTTATGTCGGCAAGCCCGCCCCGTCACGTATGAATACGACTTGTTTAACGGGGTACTGTGTTACGTTCAAATAGAAATCAGATTCCTCCAAATAATCTTTCTCATCTCCGACATAAAGCCATGATATCCATTCCATTTGATAGGGTAGATGAAGAATCATTTCGGTCTCAGGGCGAATGCTGAAGCCATAGGGATCTTCACCGAGATGCGGATACATTGCACCCACCAACTCTGAGTTCACCGTGAGCCGATCGTCTGTAGATGCGAGGTATGTTGATATGAAAGGAACACCACCCTTTCCGTCCGTGCCTCCCGAATTATAGAATCTGATCTCCAGATCAAAGACATACTCAGCACGCCATTTTGTCGTCGGATCGGTCTCAATCCCCATTTTCTCTAAATACGCATCATACTCGTAGACTTTTGCCGATAAGACCTCCAGACTGTATCCATCCATAATTTCTGATGAATATTCGAAGTAATTATTTCCGTAATAAACGCGTTCACCGACTTGATAAACTTCATTTTGAGGCTTTTCAGCCACGGCATTGAGTCGAATCACACCGACGAGCCATGCACCGAAAAGGATGACAGAAACAGAGGTGATTATAATCCATTTCTTCTTCATCGCGCTTCTCCCACTTCTTCGCCGGCCACAATGATCCCACTTTCTATCTTGTATGTAATATCCGACAACTCCTTCAATATAAGCATGTCGTGACAAGACAAGACAACGAGTGCGCCACGATTCTTTTGTTCTCTGATGACGCCTTTGAGCATATCGACCCCGTCTGTGTCCAATGAATTGGTTGGTTCGTCCATAATAACGATATCGGGCTTCTCGACAATTGCTGCTGCAATGCCCAAACGTTGCTTCATGCCTAAAGAGTATTTACGGTACTTTTTCTTATCGTCCGGATCGAGTCCGACCAGAGAAATCGCATTTCTAATGTCTTCAGCGGTTGCTCGCCCTCGGACCGAGGTCAGCAACTCAAGGTTTCCGTAGCCGGAGTATGAATCGATAAATGCCGGATTTTCAAGCAACAAACCACAACTGTCCGGAAACGAAATATCCTTATGTAATTCTTTTCCGTCAATGATCACCGAGCCCTCTGTCGGCCGGATCAGTCCGGTCATCAGACGCATCAGCATCGTTTTCCCCGAGCCGTTGATGCCCATCAAACCGGTCACCTTGTCTGAAGTCAATTTCAGCGAAACATCATTCACAACCGTGCTTTTCCGAATCGTTTTTGTCACATTGATCATCTCAATGGTATGTTCCACAAGACACCTCCAATAAATATTATAATGCACATTCATTCATCTCTGAGCGGTTGGCTCAAAACATCCGTTCGGTTAAATGCAATCATACCCAGGACAATTGAAAAAACAGCCATGCAAAGCGAAAGCAATACACCGTTTTTGATGTCCATTCCGTTTGAAACAACTAAATTGCTTCTCTGTGTCATGCAATGATTTCCGATCAGAAAGGGATTCATGTAATATGCCGAAGAAATCAGTATTCCGACGGAAATGATGAAACTATATATGGGCGACACGATCAAAGAAAGCATCATTTGAAACAAAGCGAGTGCGACCATCGATATAACCGGCAGTACGAACAATTGAAGATCCATCCGTCCCATAAACTCAACAAGATGTCCTTCGCCGTTGAGCATCGGATTGTAACCTTTCATCGCCACCATTTCGTGCGTTTCACCGGATATCTGTGTCGACAACGGAATTCTCATTACAATGCAAAACACGGCTGTGACCGCATAGATAATCAAAAAATACGTCATTATATAAACCGCCGTCCACGCGCATTTGGAGAGCCACCACGTGCGCCTGCGACCCACTTGGATCAATACATTTTTCCCGAATCCCAACAAATCATAAAACGGATAGTACAAGACAAAAAACATCGGCAATACCAACAAAAGCACCCAGAGCGCGGGAAATAGAAACGGTTGGTCCGGCGAGAATGTATACTCCGACATACCCGAGAAGGCGAAGAATATAATGTCCCCAAACGAAGCCTCCGACAAACTCGAAAAATGCGACGTATACTCCCACCTAAATTGAATGCAAAAAGCAACACTAATGGCGACGACGATCAATAGTTTCTTATAATCGGAAATCAAGCCTTTTCGTATGTCATATCGAAGAAGTCTACAAAACATCTTTCTTCCTTCCTCTTAATCCGATAAACGCAATGGTCAAAAAACTCAAGAAAAGTGCCTCGCCGATAACAATGGGTGTCACGACATAGTAGACATTTCCGGAGCCCAGAAACCGTAAAGGCGATATCTCGTATGGGACTTGAAATAGTGTGTAACTGTAATTCAGGAGCAAAAAGAAAAGCATCGGCGTGAAAAGAATGACAAATCGATTTCTCGAAAAGAAAGTCACCGCCATACTGACCGTTGCCGCCACACCGCCATACCAAAAAATAACGGCAACTCGTATCATTAAGTAGAGCCACGGTATCTCATAATATAATTTGGACCCAAACGAAAACGCCTTAACGGTAGTGTATATGTCATAATTCAGATCCGGAGCATGCGCCGGAAAATATAAAGCGATAATCATAATGTTCAAGACGACGGGAACGGCAATCACCAGGCCACCCGAGAGAAAAACGGCAACGTATTTATTTAATAGATAGCGAGCGCGAGTTTCTCGCAGTACCATCTGTCCCATGTATCCCGACCGCCTCTCCTGATATAAGGAAAGCCCGTACGGAATCGCCGCACATAAAGGAAAAACGAAAAAAAACAGAGTCGAAAAAGGGGTCATCCACTCTGCCCCAATCCAATTGCTGTAAAGCGATTTGACCGACAGCATCGGATTGCTTTCAAGATCGACGACCTTTCGTACAATTCGCGTCGATGCCTCCAAATCCGAATGGATAATGAATAGCGCAGAGTATATCGTCATGCCGCACAATATCAGGAGCGTAAGCCAAAACGGCCATCCGGAAAGAGATTTACGTATTTCTGTCTTCACTAGTCCCCCTATTCGGCAATCGCCGCAACGATTGCCTCTTCGCCGTCAGAAAAAGTCATTCGCATATCAGAAGGTTCAATTGAATCATCGACGAGGTAAACTAATCTACAATCATATGTATCGCCAACATTGGGGAAATTAGAAAAGTATAAATTTTTCACGCCCGGAAGTTTTGACGCATCCGGTTGAACATAGCCGATTATTTCGGAACCTACCAATTCGCCCTTGTCATCGATGATTATGGCCCCGGACAACGAAAACCGTTCCAATTGTTCGGAAGTTTTAATATATTCGTTCGGCACACCATTGGCCAACTTTATGACTTCTACATCGATAACCAAAAGCTTCCGTCCGCCCTGAACGACACCTGCCGAATCAACGAAGCTGCCGGTTACCAAGTAATCCGCAACGAATTCCCAAGCGACTTCTGCCTCCCCGAGACCCGAATAAACCTTTGATCCTTGTATTCGCACTTCATGCGATTTTCCGGTTTCACTATCCGTGAAGGGAATCGGATCGCCGAGTGCAATCATGTTATCCAGTTGTTCAATAATCGCACTGTTTTCATTGCTGACCGGAACTGAAGACTCTGCCGGTTGCATATCCGGCACATTCCCCTGCGGACGCCCGAACGGATTACAAGCAGTAAGCACTACGCATAAAAGAATGGCGAGAACAACCGGATAAATAGTTTTTTTAAGCATAGTCTCCCTCTCGACACCGCTAGAGGAGCAAAGGGACGACCCCTTGCTCCTTTGCATGCTATATTAAAATATTTATCATTGCTTCTAGTATACAAAAAAAAACGAGGCCGTCAAGTTCGCTTAATATTTTGTCGTCTCCTGAGAGTTTTCACTTTTTCATATGCAATAGATTATCAACGCTGACGTTGGTTCGATTGGCATGTCTAAATCTTTCCCAATATAAGGATAGCCTGGTCAAGTCCTATTTTATCTGTACATTCAAATACCTGCCAACCCCACCTTTTCAGTGCTTTTCGCAGGCAATTTTCCTTTCTCCCGACCCGACACATGTCAAAGCCGGCACGAAAAACGACCCATGATCGATTCTCATCCATCATGGGTCGTATTCATCCGATTTCCGGAACGGACAGATTACTCATACGTCCGACCGCATTCAATTGCTAAGCAGACGTATTATCCATCCGCCCGAATCCCGCACATGCGATGCGGACAGACTATTCCTCCATCCGTCTCCCGTTTACTTACGAGCCTGATAACAGTCCTTGCAATAAACCGGTTTGTCGGGATTGGGCTTGAACGGCACCATGGTCTCTTTGCCGCATTCCGCACATATTGCGGGAAACATCTCACGTTCTCCGCGTGGTCCGGAACTGTTTCTGGCCATCTTCTTGGCACGTCTGCAATCGGGGCATCTCTGCGGTTCGTTCTCGAACCCCTTCTCCCTGTAAAAATCCTGCTCCGCTTCGGTAAAAACAAATGTTGATCCGCAATCTTTGCATTCCAGTGTCTTGTCCGCCATGTTCTTTCTCCTTAATAATCCGTATCGGCAAGATGGTTCATCAAAATGCCGGCATCTCCGGTAGCCGCTTTTCGAAGGTTATCTTGAGGATACGATCTTCGAGGTTGGCGATGAGTAAAACTCAATTGAGTATATTCTCTTTTCGCCCATTCTTCAAATGAAATCTTCAACAGACGGTAATTTTTCTGTTTTTCACCGGATTTCCCCGCTTTTTACGCTTTTTTTTACCGCATCAAATTCCGGGGTGCAAACTAAAGATACTCTTCTTTGTAGAACGCCGATTTCAGAAGAAGGAGACTCTCGATCAATTCCTGCCTTATGGAGTCCATATGCGGCAAGGCCTCCTCCGGTGTCATGTGCCGGTAGAGCTCATAGTACCGGTTGAAGATCCCCTCGGTGCAAGCCAGAAGAAGATCGACCGCCCGCTCCTTGCTGACCGAGGGCTTGAATTTGCTCTCGTCCACGAGAAGGAGCACCTGCGCTCTTTGTTCGGTATAGGTGTTTCGGAAGCTCCGCTTCATCTCCTCGGAAAGCTCGTCCGGCGTCGCCAGAAAAGCCTCATAAATCAGACGATAGCCCTCCGGCATCTCCGCTCCGACGCGCATTTTCGCCAGCGAAGTCGCGGTGATCAGATCGAAAAGGTCCGTCTTCTCCCGACCGACGTACTCATAGAGCCTCCGGGTCATCTCCTTCATCACATCGTCCAGAAGGTACAGGTACAGCGCCTTCTTACTGCCGAAATAATGGAAGAGAAGGCCCTTGGAGATCCCGGCCTTCTCGCAGATCGTGTTGGTATTGGCTTTATGGTAGCCGCGTTCGGAAAATTCGGACAGCGCGGCTTGAAGGATTACCCTCTGTTTCTCGGCGCTGATCGCCAGGAACTTCTCACACATGCCGACTGCTCTCCTCTTGTTGATTGTCGAAAAACTGCGTCCTCACCGGGCGTGCTTTTCGAGTATCCACACTGCTCCCGTACCGATTTTCGAAAAGCGGCTCGCCACCCGATTGTTTCTCGAAAACCGCTCGCCACCCGATCGTCTCTAAAAAACCGTCGCTTGCTTACCGCGTTCCTCGCGACTCCCGATCTCCTCCCCGGACCTTACGTGAAGTCTTTTCGCGTATACAGGATTCCGGTCAGGCCCGGGCCGATGACGATGATCGCGATCGCAACCGCAAGATACGCCGGCGGGAAGCCGTTTTCGAGGACCTCGATTCCGTCGAACCAGTGATACGGCGTGATGTGCAGCATCGCCTCGACATCCTCGCTGATCTTGCCCATGATATCCAAAAAGAAAAAGACGAAGACGATCCCGAGCGCGAACGGCAGTCTGCGGGCCGGCTTCACAATAAAGTGCCCGAGCAAGAGACCGACCGACGCAAAAAGGAACATGAAAAGCACGATTCCGACGCACAGAAGGATCAGTCCGTTAAAATCATATTCGTCCGCTACGATCTCCAGAATCCCCCACGTTCCCAGAAAAAACAGGACCGCGGTGACGGTCATCTGCGCGAAAAGCGCGGCGATCTTACTTGCGGCGATATGCCCGCGGGTCACCGGTTGGGCGTACAGGAAGTCGATCGTACGGTCCGACTCCTCCTTGGAAATGATGTTGCCCCCGGTAAGTATCGCGAGCGAGCCCATCGCGATCAGAAAATACTGGAACATATAGCAGATGTAGTCCATCGGGTTCGTAAAATCGATCACGTCAAAGCGGAATGCCTTGACCATCTCCGGCGAAAAACCCGCCATCATATCGTCGAGGGAGCTGCCCATATCCGCAAAGGAGGGAAACATCGACATCGCGAACACCATGAAACCGACGATGCAAATATTCCATACCAGAAGCGACTTCCAGGCGCTTTTCATTTCAAAAGCAAAAAGTCTCATTTCTCTTCCTCCCGATAATAGTGCATGAACACCTCTTCCAAGTCCGGCTCGGTCACGGAGAAATCCGCGATCTCGTTACTCGCCAGAAGCCTTGTCAGATCCCCGGCATTCCCCTGATAGATAAAACGCACCTCGCCGCTTTTTTCGGTCAATTCCGTCAACTCGGCCTCACCCGGCCGGAACGGCGTGCCGTTGATCAGTTTGATAAAGACCTTCTTATACTGCGTCTGACGAAGCTCTTTAACGTCCTTTTCGTCGATCAGCCGGCCCTCTTTGATGATACCGACCCGATCACACAGGCGCTGAACTTCCGAAAGGATATGCGACGAGAAAAACACCGTCGCCCCGCGCGACTTTTCTTTGCGAAGCAGGTCATAGAAGTGATTTTGCATCAGCGGATCCAGGCCGACCGTCGGCTCGTCGAGGACCAGGAGTTCCGGCTCGTGCATCATCGAAAGGACAATACCGACCTTCTTCTTATTCCCGAAGGACAAGTCTTCGATCAGGCGGCTCGTATCCAGAGCGAGGATCTCGCACAACTCCCGGATCTTCCCCGAGCAATCCTTCTTCCGATATCCGGCCGCGTACTCGAAAAGCTCTTTCACGCGCAACCGGTCGTAGTAGTGGTTTTCCGACGGCAAATATCCGATGCGGTCTTTGACCTCCGAAAGATTCCGGTCGGTGCACGGACGCCCGAAAATAGAAAGCTCCCCCGAGGTCGGCCGGAGCATACCCAAAAGCGACCGGATCGTCGTCGACTTGCCGGCGCCGTTCGGCCCGACAAAGCCGTAGATCTCCCCGGCCTTCACATGAAGCGTCAAGTCCTCGACGCCCCGGTTCTTCCCGTAGTATTTTTTGAAATTCACCGTTTGGATCATGAGATCACCTCAATTCAACTCGCGCGTGTCTGTGTCGCGTCTCCCGGAACGTCAGAGGCGACGCTTTTCGCCCCGATGTGGTGAATATATCACAGATTGACCCGCGGGTCAATCATTCAAACAATCGCTCTCTCTACTCTTTTGAAAAAACCAATTCACACATCTCTGCGTATTGTTTAATTTTAGCTCGGTTTATTGCTTTTTTCGAATATATACCATTACACTTTGACTTTTCACAAGGCTTTTCCCCTCCACAATAGGGAAAATCATAGCAATTGATACATTTCTCCGGTAGTTTTTCAATGAATGGAACCGTAAAGTGCTGATTTGAAAATCCATCACTTTTCGGAATAGCATCGCATAAGACTCTTTGACCATTTGAGTAAAATTTGCATGAAAGCACATTTTGACCGAAACAATGCCTTCCGATTCCACTTTTAGGCAAAATATCTGTTTCGTATCCGAATCTATGTAGAATTGAAATATACTCATTAACATATTTTTCTTCGAAACGATCATCGGATAAGGAATTCATAAAGTAGGTTTGTCCCTCATTTATCAAGTTTTGAACCTCAATTTCACACACAATTGAATAGTGACTAAATAACTCCAAAAATTTATCCAGATCATTTTGATTACCGGAATGCACATTATATCTTATTGATAAATGATAGTTCTCCTCAAGGAAAACATCCTTGATTTCCAGAAGTTTCTTTATCACATCGTTATAGGAATTACTTCTCAGAGCATTATGATCCTCCGGCATCGACAAAGCGGTGCATATTTCCAGATTGGGAAAAGAGCGGATAAACCTCTCATCTATTAGCGTCAAGTTGGTATCCATTCGAAAATTAAACTCAATTTTTGAATACGCTCGCATCTCTCTGATTTGAAGAATTTCTTGGGTTAGTTCTTCAATTAATCTTCTCTCACAAAGTGGTTCTCCACCAATAAAATGAATATCCAGCTGAGCCTTCTTGTTTCTAAACGTTTCTACAACAAAATAGACATAATCTATGAGCATGTTCTTATATGTGCTCTTATCAATTGAATCATTTTTATTCCAATTTTTCTGGTAACAGTATGAGCAATCTAAATTACACGATTCTGTAACACTAATAGTAATATGAACATCATCAGATATGAAGGTTCCTTCGTTCAATTTTTTAATCTCAGCCCTTATCAAATCCTCTGAATCAAAGAATCCATAATTCTTAAGAAAATCACACTCCGATTGATTGATCCCGCGCAAGAAGTACGAATCGTCTGTAAAAACAACACTATCTTCATTGAAACTGACAATAGATCCGTTCATTTTGTTGAATAGAATATAGTCATTCTTATTTTTTACGACTTCAATATATTTAGAAATATAATAATCAGTTCTTTCTTTACTATCCTTATCATGCACTATTCGTGTTCTCCTTTGAAAGAATATTATGGCTTTTCACGTTTACTATCATTGATAATGATTTCTATCCTTCAGGAGAGAACCACTCCCTGTTCTGTAAGTTCAAGGATGCTATCAAATTCGGATGCGAGTTCTTCTTCGATTTGGTGTGATATATAAACGATCGTCTTGTTATCCCATTTCAGAAGTCTCCTCATGATGTCATTACGTGAATCTTTATCCAGATTGGAAAAGCTTTCATCAAACAACATCACATCACTCTGATAAAGATACATTCGAGCCAGAGCGATCCGTTGTTTTTCTCCTCCGGACAGATTGACGCCGTTTTCCCCGATTATAAAATCCAAAAGATCATAGGATCCGTTACGTTTATCAAGAGATAAGGAAAGACCGGCAAATTGAACGGCTTCAGTTAATTGTTCCGTGGTGAAGGAATCCTGAAATATTGTAATGTTATCTCGTAGGGAGGCGTTGAACAGGAACAGATTCTGTGAATTGATAGAGATGATTTTTACATAGTCTTCCTTTGAGATCTGCGAAATGTCCGTTTCGTCAATCAATATTCTTCCCGACGTTGGTTGTATTTCTCGTGTTATGAGTTTCAGAATCGTTGATTTCCCTATACCACTTGCACCCCTTAGTAGGTATTTTCTGTTTTTATGCATCTTAAAGCGAATGTCCCGTATTATTGATTTGTCGCCATATGAGAAACATACATCATCAAAAATAAAACAATCTTCCAGAGATCTTTTCTGAATGGAATGAGTTTGATCATCAGAACCAACCTTCAAACGGACCAATTTTCGAATGATTTCTTTCGCCGATCTGAACTCAGCGAGGTCGTCATTCAGACTAATAAGCGGATAGGTAATATATACGATCAGCTGAGACGCGGCGATCATCATAGGCAAAGTCATTTGACCGAAAATGATCAAAATCGCACCGAAAAAATAGGTTCCGACATAAAGAATCTGGCCGAATGTAAAGGATAGCAAATTGATCAGCGCCGAGAAAAAGTTAGAATGAAATTGGCGTTCTTCCATGGATTTACTGCTGTGATTCACTTTTTCAAACACATTCGCTGTCAGATGAAAAGATTTTAGCAAGTCAAAGGCATGCAATTTCTCGGAGGCTTCAACAGTGAAAGCAGAAACCGCATCAGATAGGAGTTTTTTCTTCATTCCGAGTTTGGGACCCATAATTTTGGGGATCAGCAATTGAACCAGACCGATCACAAAAATAAACAAACACAAATATGGCGAGATGATCATCATTAGCACGATACTGATCGAAAACTGCAGAATGTTCGTAAATAGATTAAAGAATGATTTGAAATATGAGCTTTCGATAATATCGATATCTTTAATCAGAATGGAAATCCACTCTCCGACATTTTTCCGGTGAAACTGCGTAGTACTTAATTTGCATATATCACGCAAGACATCTCTTCTCAGTTCCATTCGCGCTCGCCGCAGTAACCCTAACCGCGATTTCTGTGTAAAAAAATCAATCGCAAAAAAAGTCACAACATAGGCGAGAAAACCGACAATGTAATATTTCGCATCCGATAAATCTCCATTCAGAGCATAATCGACAGATAGCATCATAATGTATGCCAATCCAACTTCAAATATCGTAAAGAAGAGACATAGCATTATGTGAAGAAAAAAACGTAATCGGTTTTCTTTATACAGATAAGGGATCATAGGCCTTCCTTCAGTATTAGCATGTAAACAAACATTGATCTTCTGTCTTGATTTCTTTGTATTTTATCATATAATCAAAATAATTACAGATTTTGGAAGTCCAGCGGTAATTAGTCAATAGACTATTTACATATATGCACCTAGAAAATTGAATAGTTTCGAATCGGACGCGAGAAAAGAGGACAATGCAAACAAACCCTGCCTCAACGATACAAAGACCGGG